>Ga0209693_10000576_pt1 | contig 15093 bp, 16 predicted proteins | sample HubBroMetageWRM3_FD_188345 | JGI IMG/M metagenome (GOLD analysis project Ga0209693, IMG submission 188345) | Warmed soil microbial communities from the Hubbard Brook experimental Forest, New Hampshire - Hubbard Brook CCASE Soil Metagenome WRM 3... | ecosystem: Environmental > Terrestrial > Soil...
CCAGGCCGGCCAGCAACATAAGCGTGCCGAGTGACACCACGTCGGCGTCGGGGATCAGCTTGCCATCTATCTCCCAGCGCACCGCCTGGCTGATAACGTCCGACTTCCCGTCGTTTTCGGACTTGCGCGCGTTCGCAATGGCCTCCACGAAGTACTTTGTTATTTCGGCCATTGCCGCCGCGGACTTTTCGCGGGTGGGGTCGGTCTCTTCGTTGAGGTGCATAGCCTCGTATAACCATTTCAGGAATGTGTCGAGATCACTCTGCGGAAGGCCCATAAGGCTCAGGAAGATCGTCGTCGGGAACTTGTTGGCGAATTCGGTCACGAAATCGCAGTAGTCTGCGCTCGCGAGGTGATCGATCAGATCGACTGCGAGAGCACGAACGCCGTCTTTCATCGCCGCCGCCCGGGCCGGGGTGAACAGGGGGGCGAGCAGCCGGCGCCACTTGGTGTGCTCGGGCGGGTCGAGCATCTCAGGGATCCACATGTACGGCGGGTCGGGTTGGATCGGCTCCATCGCGTGGCTGGAAAACAAGTCGGGGCGCGTGTAGCCCTCGGCGATCACGTCGTGATCGGTGAAGACGTAATAGCCTTGCGCGTCCTTCGTGAAGAACACTGGCGGCAGCCTATCGCCGTCGAATTGCCGGAATCCAGTCATTGGCGGGTGGTCCCCGGACGACCAAGAATAGGGCCCGACGGGGCAGGTCGCTCCACCACGTTGCGCGGCGGTCATCGAATGTCTCCTTCTGTCACGGATGTTTGTTGTGCGGTCATGGATGCTTCTCGTGGGATCTGGGTCATGCTGTCGCGACCGGCCGCGCCGATGATGAATGCAAGCTTGCCTTCCAACCGCCCCATTGCCGTTGCCTTCAGATCGTGGGTGTGCAGATCCGTTGGGTATGGATACGCCGAGGTTAAATCGATGCCTATTATAGCGACTCAAAAGTTGTTTCGCACCAAACTGGGTCGAGCAAGGAAAACCCGACGGCGGTGGCGACTCGACACGAACGGAGCCGCCAGAGACACACCCGGGTTTCGCACGGCGGCAAGCTGCAGGTGGGCGGGCCCGTGGAGCCACGACGGCGACCTGACAACTTAGAGCGCCCCCCGCATGGACGGACTGGTCGGCTGGCCCAGCTGGCCACGGTCCGAATCGTCATCCGCACAATCTCACATTTAAAGCGATATATCTATGTACGGGTTATTCCGTACACCGACGACTTGGAGTGCACATGAGGGATGCGGTGATCGTTGAGGTGGTGCGGACACCGGTCGGCGAGCGCAATGGCGGGTTGTCGGCTGTCCGTCCGGTCGACCTGTCAGCTCACGTGCTCAAGGCGTTGGTCGGGCGGTCCGGCGTCGATGACGTCATTTGGGGTTGCCTGCATAAACCGCACGGTAGACGGCAGCCTCGCGGCTTCACAGGACACTTCCACCTCTACAAGAAGGGATTTCATACCGAAGTGCTCCAACCGTCCACCGTTCCTCGGTGAGCCCACGGAGCCGCTCTGCCACTACCGCCGAGCACACGGGCTTGGGTGACCAACTGCTGACTCCGACGCGTTCTTTCGCGAAGGCAGCTTCTTCGAGTCTGTGATCCAGTGAGCGCTATCAGTGCCTCGCACATGCCGGATACTGGGTCTGCTGCTCCGTGTTCAGCGTCACCGGAGCCATCCTCGCCGTCCGCGTTCGGGATGCAAGACGTCATCGCTCCACAGCACGCACCCGTTCTGCTGTTGGGGGTCTGATAGCGCGACCCGGACGGTAGCCTCCGCAAAGTCTGCGGCGTCGGCCCATTGCGTCTCGTCGGCTGCGGCGAACAGATTCCCTGGTGTCAGAACCGGTTCGGAGGGCAAGAGCAGGTTCGCCGCAATGCCGTAGGGCTGCATTTGCAGCGCAACTGTCTGAGTGAGGTGGTGCATCGCCAACTTGTTGCATCCGTATGGGATCGGTCCGGCGACGGCGTCATCGGTATATGGTCCCTCGCCTGGGTCCAGTGCGGCTGACGAGCTGATGTTGACGATTGAGCCGCGGTTTGCGTTGATCATGTCAGCCAGCACCAGCTGCATCAGCCGGTAGCTCGCGAACAGCCCAATCTCGAAGTGCATTCTGAACGCCTTAAGTGGCACGTCGAGGATCGAGAGTGTCTGCCACGGGGTTGGTGATTGGCTCGCGTCGCTCGTTGTGTCAGCCGCCTGTCGAGGTCTTGCGCTACTACGGCTCTGCTGTTGGTGGGTCGCGGCGTCGGCCCGGGATGCCGGCGGGCGCCCCGGCAGGGTGAGTGCAGCGTTGTTAATCAAGAGGTCGATGGGTCCGAGTTCAGTGCGTGCCACGTCGTAGAGGTTCTCAACGTCAGCGGGTTGAGATAAGTCCGCAGGGATAGCGACCGCGTGTCCGCCGGCTTGGTGGATGTCCTTGACAACGTCGTGAATGGTTCCGGGATGCATGGGACTCCATTCGGTTTCGCTGCGCGCGACGACGGCCACCGCAGCTCCCTCGCGTGCAAATGCGATGGCGATTGCTCGACCGATACCGCGGCTGGCGCCGGTCACGATCGCGGTACGACCGGCGAGCCGAGGCGCATGTGTCATCGTGGCATCGGGCGTAGGTGAGGAGTCGGTGTCAAAGTTGCTCGTGCCGTTCATCATCGGAGGCTGGTGCACTTCTGTTCCTTCGCATCGTCGAGGTGTGTGATGTGCAGGTCGGATCAAGGCACGCTCGGCGAGTTACCGGCCGCGTCGAGTAGCACGGTCGCCGTGGTGATGTGCCCGATGTCGCCGCGGAGCCGCTATCGCAGCGGCACACTGCCGCCCAGCTACGGTCATCGGGCTTCAATGCGACGTCGCGACGCGGCGAGGTCATGCCCTGCACTTCGTTTCACCACGCTGGCCCAGTGCGTCGGACGGCGCCTCGATGTTGATCGCGTCGCCGAGCGCAGATAGTGCGAGTGCAGAGGTGCCGAATTGCACAGTATTGGCCAGAGCGCGTTTGAGATGAAGGTGAACACCGCTCTCCCAGGTAAAACCGATCCCACCATGCAGCTGCAGGCACGCCTCGTTGACCGCTAGGGCGTTGGGAACGCTGTACGCTTGGGCCATCGCTAGCGCGATCATCCGATCCTCTAACGAGTCAGCGTGACACGCAATCGCGTACCTGGCGATTGCTCGGCCTTGGTTATTGGTGATCCACATGTGTGCCGCGCGATGACGCAGCGCTTGATACGACCCGATCGGACGGCCGAACTGTTTGCGCACCGTGAGGTAGGACGTTGCCTCGTCGAGCGCCCAATCAGCGATTCCCACCGCTTCAGATGCCTGCACCACCGCAGCGATCTGCAGCGCTACGGACAGCATCGTCGGTGCGGACTCGTTGTGTGCCAGCGCTATTGCACGCACTCCCGCCAGCTCGACATTGGAGACAGGCTGTGTCTCGTCGAGGCAGGTACGACGGTTGACAGTCAGCCCGGCCGCTTCGGATTCGACGGCAAACAGCACGGTGCCCGCCGGTCCGACCGCAGGGACGACGAATAGATCGGCACAATCTGCGGCCAAGACATTGGTGACCCTGCCGGTAAGTGCACCGTTTCCATCTGCCCTCACCGTGACGTCGACGGGCGCGAAGGGCGACGATGTCGCCGGGACAGTCAGGCAGGCGATCGCACCGGCGGCCAACCGCGCCAACAACTCTGGTGCAGCGTCACTTCCGGCTGTCGCCGCTGCGTGGACAACGTTGGTGGCCAGCACGGCGCTGGCGAGGAACGGGACTGGGGCGACAGCACGGCCGAGTTCTTCCACTACAGCAGCCGCGTCTCGCACGGTGGCACCGTGGCCGCCGAATTTTTCGGGAACGAGCATCGCGGTCAAACCCATCTCGTCGGAGATGACTCGCCAGAGGTCACGGTCGTATCCCTGGCGGCTTGCAACGTGGTCGAGGACAGAGGTGGTGCTGCAGCGTTCGGCAAGCGTCTCACGAAGTGCTTTACGCAAGTCGTCGCGAGCCTCGTCCTCCCGCAGTACGGGCATCGGCGAAACGTGGGCCGGGGAGGTCATTTTGGGAGGTCCTTCCACGGCGTGGCAATGTCGACTCTGGGCTCGCGCGGAAGATTGAGGACCCGGTCCGCAATCTGATTGAGCAGGATCTCGCTCGTGCCGCCTTCCACGGAGTACGCCCGTGACCGCAGGTAGTGGAATGTGTAGGGCCGCGACGGGTCAAACGGATCACAGGACTGTCCATCGATGTCCCATGAGTCGTATTGCAGAGTACTGTCGGGGTCGAGTTGGGTCATCAACCGAGTAATTGCCTGATTATTCTCGGCGAACATCACTTTCGCGCCTGCGCCCTCAAGGCCGGGCGGCCCGTCCCCCGCGATTTGCGTGAAGTATTCGCTCGTGATCCGTGTGACTTCCGTGTCGACCCACGCCTGCAGGACGAGGTGGTGGATAGCAGGGTTCCGAAGCTCTGGACGCGCGCGCCACAGCGCAGCAAGTCGCCCGATATTCTGATCCTCCCGCGCGGTGGCGCCCCCCGCGTCGGATCGTTCGTTCAGCAACGTCGTCAGCGCCACCGTCCAGCCCTGTCCGACTCCCCCAACGCGCATGTTGTCCGGGACAGAGACATCGGTGAGGAATACCTCATTGAACTCAGCCTGGCCAGTTGCCTGTCGCAACGGTTTGACATCGATGCCGGGTAGCGTCATATCGAGTATGAAGAACGTCAACCCCTGGTGTTTGGGAAGATGAGGATCCGTGCGCGCGAGCAGTAGGCCCCAGCGGGCGCGATGGGCCCCCGACGTCCACACCTTCTGGCCGTTGATAATCCAGCGCCCGCTGTCGGCGACGGCGCGGGTGGCCACACTGGCCAAATCGGAGCCGGCACCGGGTTCGCTAAAGAGCTGACACCAGATGTCCTCACCGGTCCACAGTGGGCGAAGCAGCCGCAGATGTCGCTCACTGCCGTGCATCACTATCGTCGGTGCGGCCATGCCTAGTCCGATCGGGTTCCGCCAGACTTGTGGGCGCACTGCGCCCGCGACGACCAACCGGTCTTCGAGGTCGTCTTGGCAATGCCTTGGGGCGCCCAAGCCACCCGCTCCGACGGGGTAGTTGACCCACGCCAGGCCTTTGTCAAACCTCGCGCCCAGAAACTCCCGCTCCGTCATCGCCGTTGGATCATTGTCCGCGAGCAGTTCAAGTACCGACTGGGCGATGTTGCCGTCCATCAGGACCTGACCTCCTGCACACGACTCGCATCAGTCGGCCGCGTGTGCGTCGAGGATGGCGCCGCCGGCACGTAGTTCATCGAAGCGACTTCCAAGTCGGCGCCCGCTTTTCGGCGAATGCCGCTACCGCTTCGGCGGTATCGCCGGTTTGTGAGCACATCACCTGAGTGCGGTTCTCCAGGTCGAGTGCGTGACGCAGCGATGGCGCGTCGACGTTCTGCCACATCGTCTCCTTAGTCATCCAGATGGCCATGGGCGAGTGGCGTGTGATCAACCGGCAGGTTCGCAACGCGCGGTCCACCACAGCGCCATCGGTCACCACATCGAGTACTAAACCCATGCCATGGGCTTCCTCGGAACCGAAGATTCTGCCCGTCAGCATCAATTCCGCCGACCTCGACGCACCGACCAATCGTGGCAACAGGTAGCTCGTACCCATGTCGCAGCCAGAGATGCCGAGGGTGACAAAGACTGCACCAAACTGTGCGCCTGTGCTCGCGAATCTGATATCACTTGCCAACGCGAGGGAGAAGCCGCCGCCGACGGCCACGCCGTTGACAGCGGCGATCACCGGCCATCGCAATCGGTGAATCTTTTCGTGCAGTGACGCAATTCGTTCCTGCACGGCGAAGACTCCACTCACCTCGGACAGGTCCAGACTCGATTCAGCAGTTAGATCAGCTCCAGCGCAGAATGCTCGCCCGGCCCCAGTCAGGACTACCGCGCGCACGTGCTTGGAGCTTCCCAAATCGTCGAAGGCGTCGTGCATCTCGTCCACAATGCCCGGCGCCAGCGCGTTGAGCTTCTCAGGTCTGTTCATCGTGACCACGAAGATGCCGGGTTCCGCTTCTTCCACGGTCAGATCAGTCATCGCGGTTGAACTCCCTACGGTGCGGCAAGTGGAGGGCACGCGGTGACGGCGGTAGGTGCATCACCTTGAACCCCGCGGTGGACAAGCGGTGGCGACGCAGAACCGGGGATGTCATTGCAAGCCGGCCCCCATGTCGACGGGCAACGTCACCCCGGTCACGAATGCGGCCTCGTCGGACGCGAGCCACAACACAGCGCTCGCGATGTCGCCCGGATCCAGAAGTGGATTCGATTTCAGCCGTCCGGCCGCGATCATTCCCGGCAGCGCAGCTTTGACGTTGTGCCAGACGCCAAGCAGATTGATGCCGAGCGTCGTCTGCCAGTCGTTCTCCGAAATCTCATGCGCGAGTGCGTTGCCACCGATGGTGCCTGCGTTGGCAATCACAACGTCGATGCCGCCGAACTTAGTTCGCGCCGCATCAACAGCACCCTGTAGATCAGTGAAGTCTCGGGTGTCACCGACAACAGCGAGTGCCCGACGTCCCATCTCCATCACGCAGCGCTCGGTTTCGGCCAGATCATCGGGGGTGGCCGCCGGCACCATGTCCCTATCCGGGATCGGTGCGCAGATGTCGAACGCGACGATGTCGGCACCTTCGGCAGCTAGACGCAGCGCCTCTGTGCGGCCCTGACCGCGCGCCGCCCCGGTGATGAACGCCACTTTTCCTTCGAGTCGTCCCGTCCGCCTGCCCTCTCGTAAGCACTAGAATACGATGAATAGTAGATCGATTAATGATGGAGGGCAAGCGTGCTGCGAGCCTCACGAAACTGCCCGCGGAACAACGCGCCGACGAAGCCGACGCCTACTGGCGACCCTCATGGCGTCGCGACGAAACCCTGACCACACAGGTTCGCGGCCCTTAACTACACGGCCTTGGCAGTGAGGCGAGTGGCTCCGTAGCTTCCGGCCAAGGAGCCGCCGTAAAAACGGTTGGCAGACAACAGCGACCACTGCTACTTTCCGGAGACCGTGCGACAGAACGAGGAGGTGGTACCCGTGAACGTTTCGACATGGGTGCTCCCCTCCGGGGTCACGGTCGGACGGTAGGTCGTCCGGGAGCGCCGTCAATAAGCGCTCCCGAAAGGCACGACCATGCAATTCACTTCCGAACAACGCCTCAACGACGGCGTCCTCGAACGCGAATTCACCCTCGGCGAGATCCCCGGCGTCCTATGGACGCCTGGATCCGCACCGGCCCCGCTGATCCTGATCGGCCACAACGGCGGCTTGCACAAGCGGGAACCCCGGCTGGTGGCCCGGGCCCGGCACTACGCGGCGGAATACGGCTTCAGCGCGGCCGCCATCGACGCCCCCGGGCACGGCGACCGGCCCCGTTCCGCCGCCGATGAGCGGAGCAGCGCCGATCTCCGCCGGGCGATCGAGGCCGGCGAGCCGGTCGACGAGATCGTCGACGCCTTCATCCTCCCGCTGGTCGAAAGGGCGGCCGCGGAATGGCGGACCACCCTGGACGCCCTTCTTTCACGGCCCGAGATCGACGGCCCGGTCGGGTACAACGGGTGGACTGCCACCGGCATTCGGCTGGCGGTGCTCGAGCCGCGCATCTCGGCCGCCATTTTCTTTGGCATGGGTTTCGTGCCCGCCACCCTGGTCGAGGAGGCCCAGCAGGTCAGCATTCCACTGCAGTTCCTGCTGCAGTGGGACGACGAAGGGATGGAACGGCAGCCGGTCCTGGACCTGTTCGACACCTTCGGCACCAAAGAGAAGACGCTGCACGCCAATCTGGGCGGGCACGCCGGGACCCCGTGGTTCGAGGTGGACGACGGGGCCCGATTTTTCACCCGGCACCTGAGGTGAGACCGGGCCGTCACGCCTGCAGCAGACGGTAGGCGGTGTCGGCCAGGATGCCGCTCGTCGTAGAGGGGTCCCGGCTCTCTTGAATGGCGATAGCCAGCACATGCACGACCCCCCGATCACGGGGTACCCACCATCGCCGGTACCGGCCGGTCGGGGGCGGTGTTCGGACACCAGCGCCGGGCCGGGCCGGGGTTGGTTCGTATAGTTGCCCTTCACTTGGGACGGATCGCTCAGCGGTGGGTGCAGCCGGCGGCGTAGCGGGTTGGAGGTTGGTAACCCAGGGCGGAGTGCCGCAGGTGATGGTTGTAGTCGTGTTTCCAGTCGCTGATGACCACCTGGGTTAGTGGTTGCGTGCTGGCAGAGTTGGCGCGTGCGGCCTACTGCGTTGGGGTGGGTCGGGTGCGCAGCCGGATGACGGGGAGTTCGCGGTCGGTTTTCTGCGCGTATTTCGCGAAACGGTCTGCCGTGCTGGTGATGTGGCGCCAGGCGTGTTGGCGGGCGGTGCCGTGCAGCTGCTCGGCGCTGACCTCGATGGTGCGGCCGGCGATCTGGATCTGCACGGTGTCGGGGTGGGCGGCGAGGTTGTAGTACCAGGCGGGGTTCTTTGCCGCCCCGTTCGCGGACGCGACGATCAGCCAGCTGTCGGCGCCGTCGGGGAAGTAGGCGACCGGGGTGTGGCGTGGGGTGCCGCTCTTGGCGCCGACGGTGCTCAGGACCAGTGCCTGCATGCCCATCACCTTCTCGGCGTTGCCGCGGATCCGGTTCATGTTCCAGCGGTTCATCCAGGCCATCAGCTTCCCGCCGGGCTGGCGGGCACCGCGGGTGCCGTGGGGGGTGTCAAAGCTCATCAGATCTCTCTCCTTCTCCTCGATTGGTTAACGGTCAGCGGCGGCGGACCCGGTACCGCTGGCCTATTCTCACGGGCCGGTGCTCCGGGCCCGCGGTCTGTTCAGGGTCGTAGCGGGCCTCGGAGTCGGGTGGTCTCGTGGCGGTGTTGGCGTACTCCGATGAGGCGGTAGGCGAGTCGGGCGGGTGCGGGTATGGCGGCGAGGAAGTCGGTTCGTTCCCGGGGGGTGGCGTCTTCGAGGAGGTAGCCCAGCACGATCAGTCGGCGTGTCAGGGGTATCGACACCAGTCCCCGTTGGCCCACCTCGTGGTATTCGGCGGCGGTGATCACGCGTTCGACGATCGGCAGGATCTCCGCTTCTTCCTCGTCGAAGTGCTCGTCGAGTCCGTTCGAGATCTGCTCCAGCAGCGTGGTCAGTGGTGTGCTGGTGTGCGCGGTGGGCGCGTCCTGCCACGCGGGCAGCGCGGTCGCGGCGTGTTCGAGCAGCTCCGCGAGGCCGTGATGCTGGCTGTCCATGCGGGCGAGCAGATCGGTGTGGAACCGGGTCCGGGCCGACAGTCTCGGCCACAGCAGTTCGTCCTCGCCCAGGTGGTGGTGATGGAGCATGTCGAGAACTTCGCGGGCATGCCTGGCGACGGTGCGGGCCCGGGCGACCTCGCCGGCAGGTACCGCAGCGACGAGTTGGGGCAGCAGTGCGCATTCGCGGCGGAACATGCGGTGCACGATCACCATGTCGCTGGTGTCGCACAGCTTGGGCGCGGCGTTGGGGGCGTTCATGGCGGCCCAGGCCGCCGCGTCGATGGGCTGCTCGGGGTCCCTCCCGCGGATCTCGGCGAGGATGCGTTCGCGGGACAGTTCGGTGTTCTCGTGCTCGCGGGCGTGTGCCTGCACGTTGCTCACCAGCTCCTCTTCGGTCTCCCCGGTGATGACGGTGCCGGACGGACCGCAGGTCAGGCTGATACTCATGGCGATACTCCTTCTAGTGGGTGTTGCGGATCTGCGTGCGGTGCCGGGCCCGTGCTGCGCCGGACCCCTCATGCCTCTGGGGGTGGCGGCGGGCCGTGCGGCGACGGGTCCGGCTCGTCGTGGCACCGTGGATGTGGCACCCACCCGTCTGGTCGAGATTCTGTCAGAATCACTGACCAAATTAGTCAATGAAACTGACTATGTCAAGAGGGGGGTTGAAGCCCGCTGACGCCCGCCGGCCCAGGTTGGGCCGCCTGGCAAACGGGTTCGAGGGCCGACGACTCGGCGCAGCTAGGGTTCGTGCGCGTAGGGGTCGGTGATCTCGCGGAGTTGATCCAGGATCTGGCGCAACAACGTGAAGTTGCGGGTGCCCAGGAAGGCCGTCCACTCCGCCAGGATCTCGGTGGATGTCGCCATCGCCACCTCGGCCGCCCGCCGGCCACGTTCCTCGATCACGATCAACCGGGCGCGCCCATCGGTCGGGTCGGGGACCCGGCGGGCATAGCCCAAGCGTTCCAGTTGATCGACCAGCACCCCGGCGCTCTGTTTACTCATTTGCGCCTGATCAGCGAGGTCCGTGAGACGCGAACCGTCCGGGGCGAGGCGTTGAAACACCCGAACCTGGGCCAGGGTCCAGTCGTCGAACCCGGCATCCTGGATGGCCCGGAAGATTCGGTCCTCCATGTAGCGATACGGGATGAACAACGCCACCCCTAGATCAACCGGCTGCTCGTCGTCCATGCCGTTCTCGGCTCCATCGCCCACCTGCTCTCATGAGGTACACACGTTACGTCAGCACTACCGAGTCAGATCGCTGCCGACACGACCGCAACGCCGCGCGCGCATCGCTGCGCTCGCTGGGTTCCGCACGTGTCATCTATGCGCTTCAGTGACTTCGCACCTGTTGCCATCGGTCCTACTCTATGACTAGAGTAGTCATATTACCTGACTAATATGACGGAGGCGGCGATATGGAAACTGGGCGATGCCGCCACCGGGAGCGTCGGCGGATCATCCGGCCAGTGGCGCCCGCCGAGCATCCGCCAAAGCAAACGACTGGGCGGTGGTGCGACCAAGGAACCGTCGAGCGGTCCCATGACACGGTCATCGACGAGCACCCGACACCGCCGCGCCGACCCACGAATTCTGCACATGCAGAGACGACAGCCAACAGATAGAGCGAACAGAGGTAGCACCATGACATCGACATCAACCCTGGCCGGCAAACGGGCCCTGGTCACCGGAGGCAGCCGCGGAATCGGCGATGCACCCGCCCTCTGCCGTACCCCGCTGGTGGCCGCCCGGAAAACCCACCGCTCGCCGCAGATTCGACTGAAACGGCGGCCACCGCCCCCGGCCCCCACGCCGGCCGATGAAACGGTGCAGAACCCGAACTGAACTCGGCCAGCGAGGGCTACACCGTTAACAGCAGTCACATTGTTAACATCACGTGATGCAGGACTCGTCGGGGACTATCAGCCTCCGGCGATCACGCCCGGTTTCCCGGCGTGACGCACTCCGCTACGCCACCGCTGTATCGGCGCTGGCCGGGCTGGGTGCGGCATCAGCAAGTGCCGGCACCCCGACGGCGGCGGCCGCCGCTCCCCAACTGATCGATTTCGCCATGCGCCAGATTCCGGCGGAGCACATCCGAGCTGCTGGCTATTCCGGGGTGGTCAACTACGTCTCGCTATCGCGTCCCGGCTCGTCCTTTGGCGCCAAGCCGATCACCCGGCCTTACGCCGAGTCGCTGACCGCCGCTGGGCTGGTGATCGTCAGCAACTACCAGTACGGCAAGCCGGGCGGGTCAGCACCATCGGACTTCACGCGCGGGTTCGCCGGCGGCGTCGCCGACGCTCGCACCGGCTGGCAGTTGCATACGGCGGCAGGTGGCGGCCAGAGTGCACCAATCTTCTTCACCGTCGACGACGACATCAACCGCGACACCTGGAACACCGTCGCGCTGCAGTGGTTTCGCGGAATCAACTCGGTGCTTGGAGTGCAGCGCACCGGCGTCTACGGGGGTATCAATGTGTGCCAGTGGGCCGCCGCCGATGGCGTTATCGGGAATTCGCGCACTTCCGGCCACCGGTGGGCCTGGCAGACCCGGTCCTGGTCTGACGGTCAGGTCGACCCTGCCGCAGTTCTCTACCAGCGCGTGGTGAGCACCGCGTCGAATCCAGGCCCGGTGGTCGGCGGGCTCGAAGTCGACGTCAGCGACGTCCTGGCCCAGGACTGCGGCCAGTGGAACCTACATCCGTGAGGTCGTCAACGACTCCAAGTGGTCGTGGCAGGATGCCACCATCACCGATGGTCGACGTCCCTCACCGCTTCGACACGGACTTGGTGCAAAACTCACGCTAGCGGCGAGGGTGAGCGCACCCTGACCGGCGGTCAGCACGTCGCGCTTGTCCGGGAAGTGTCGGAAGAATGTGCTCTTCGTCAGGCCCGCGCGCTCGGCGAGCCTGTCCGGATTCACCTACCGTCAGGTGGCTCTGGTGACAGAGGCGCACGACGGGATCGCTGACTAGCCAGATCGCTATGTGGCGACGTGTGGATAGGACCGGGCTGCGGCTTGCTCCCAGCAACCAACATGGCCAACCGACGCCGTCCTGGAGCGGGGGCTGCAAACGGAGCTGACCGGCCATCTGGGCTACGCCAAGGGCGATCCCGAAGATCGACTACTTCCTAACTCCCGCAACGGTTTTAGCGAAACATCGCTCTTCAACGAGATCGGCGACGTGACCTTCGCGATCCCGCGCCCCCGTTGGCGTTCCGCTCCGTCACCGCGGTCCAGGTTAGTGTCGACCTCGGCCGTATCCTCAGCGGGAAGGGATTCACCTGGGAAACCAAGGCCCACTTGTACTTTCGACGGGGTTGGCCCTCCGCGGCGCTGCGGCGCGATCGGTTGACGCGGCCGCGGTAACAGTGAGGTCGAGTTGGCCGCGTCCAAGGGGGGACTGGTAATCCGTGGATAACTGGTCCCTGAATGGGGCTCGCTCGCTCTGACAGGATTGAGCCAACAGGGATTCCAGGTTGGACCTGAACTCAAATACTAGTGTTCGGAAGGACATTCTGATGGCCCGCAAGAAGGCAAATATCGACATCCCCAATCTGCGCGGAAAGCTAGCGCTGGTGACTGGGGCCAGTGATGGCCTCGGGCTGGAAATCGCGCGGCGGCTTGCTGTGGCCGGCGCCGAGGTGATCATGCCCGTGCGGAATCCGAAGAAGGGCGCCGCCGCGGTTTACCGGATCGCCGCCGAGGCACCAGATTCGGTGGTGAGCACCCGCGCACTGGACCTCGCGTCTCTGCGGTCGGTGCACGAGCTCGGCGAGGTGTTGTTGGGTGAAGGCCGCCCGATCAACATCTGGGTGAACAATGCCGGCGTCATGATTCCCCCGACCCGTTACGAGTCCGAGGACGGATTCGAGCTTCAGTTCGCGACGAACTTCCTTGGTCACTTCGCGTTGGTGGGCCACGCCCTGCCACTTCTCAAGGCCGGTCACGCGCACATGACGACCATGTCCAGCTTCGGCTCACGCAACGGGAAGATCGATTTCGACGACCTGCAAAGCAGCAAGAAGTACAAGCCGTGGCCGGCGTACAACCAGTCCAAGCTCGCGCTGACTTTGTTCGCCCGTGAATTCGCACGTCGCAGCGCCGTCGAGCAATGGGGTGTGATGAGCAATGTGGCGCACCCGGGTCTGACGGTTACCAATCTGCAGGGCTCGGGGCCGAACATGGGCCGCGATTCACGTTCAGCCATGTCGCGGACCTTCCCCTGGATGGGACGGCACTTTCCGTCCGTCGTGCAACAGGTCGACACCGGGGCGCTTCCTGCCCTTTACGCCGCCACCAGCCCCGACGCCAAGAATGACACGTTCTACGGGCCCGGCGGCCGAGGTCATCTCACCGGAGCCCCCGGCGAGCAGAAGTATTACCCGACCGCTGAGAACTTCAATGAGGCCAAGCAGCTGTGGGCCGTTGCCGAGAACCTCTGCGGCGTGACTCTGCCCCTTCGATGACCGATACCTCTGCGATGCGATCGCTTAGCCCGGTACGCTCCGCCGCCGCGACGCAGGATCCTCGTGGTCGGTGCCCGGAAGCCAGCCGGCGGACCATAATGAGCTCCAGTGTTGGTTCGCCTCCTGGCCATGGGATGCGAACATGAGGAAGACCATGATGGATCGCGCACAGCTGGCGGACTTCCTTCGCAGGCGTCGAGACGCGTTGCGGCCCGGAGATGTCGGGCTGATCGGCGGGCCCCGCCGCCGCACCGAAGGGTTGCGGCGTGAGGAAGTGGCGGCCCTGTGCGGGATGAGCGTGGACTACCTCGCACGGTTGGAGCAGCAACGCGGGCCTCAGCCTTCCGACCAGATGCTCGCCGCGATCGCTCGTGGTTTGCGGCTCACTCAGGATGAGCGTGATCATTTGTTTCAGCTCGCGGGCCGCAACGCGCCGCAGCGGGCGCTGCGGGCGACCCATGTCAATCCAGGAATGATGCGCGTTCTCGACCGCCTCTACGACACGCCCGCCCAGGTGGTGACGGGTCTAGGGGAGGTTCTCGTTCAGAACCAGACTGCGACGGCGTTGCTGGGCGACGCGTCGCAGTACACCGGTAAGCAGCGCAGCCTGATCTACCGGTGGTTCACCGATGTCGACACCCGCAGGATCTATCCCGATGAGGACCACGAGATGCACAGCCGGGCCTTCGCCGCGGATCTGCGCACAGTGGTCAGTCGTGAGGGCAATGCGTCAAGTGCCGCGGCCATGGTTCGCGAACTCAGGGAAGTCAGCCTCGAGTTCGAACGAGTGTGGGAGGCCCATGAGGTCGGCTTGATTCGCAGCGACCTCAAACGCATCGTCCACCCTGAGCTGGGCGTCCTGGAGTTGCATTGTCAGATGCTGTTCGACTTCGGCCAGTCGCAGGCGTTGCTGGTCTTCACTGCAACGCCGGGCAGCGAAAGCTACGAGAAATTGCAGCTGCTGGCGGTGATCGGCGAGCAGCGGCTCAATCAGTGACCGCCCTCTTCGAGTCAGCTCCCAACGCCAACGTCCGATCGTGTCGCACATGCCGAGGTAGCGATCCTTGTCGAGCTCGTCGCTTGCTGGCCTGAACTGCCTTGCGGCGCGGGATTCGACGCCACGGGCGTGGCGACTGGTCATCGACGCAACCGCGCGTCGCAGAAGTGTGCACCTTCGATTGAAGGAGGAGAGATGTCTGATTTGCTCGACGGCGCCCGGACGGCTCGCGGCGAAAAGATCGCGTTGACCAACGTGCGCGTGTTCGATGGACGCGAACTTCGCGGGCCCACCACTGTTGTCATCGAGGGCGGCATCGTGAGCGACGACTCGGCAGGCGCGCGGATCATCGA
>Ga0209693_10000577_pt1 | contig 15090 bp, 12 predicted proteins | sample HubBroMetageWRM3_FD_188345 | JGI IMG/M metagenome (GOLD analysis project Ga0209693, IMG submission 188345) | Warmed soil microbial communities from the Hubbard Brook experimental Forest, New Hampshire - Hubbard Brook CCASE Soil Metagenome WRM 3... | ecosystem: Environmental > Terrestrial > Soil...
GTCTGCACCTCATCGCAGATCAGCAGCGCGCCGTGGTCATGCAGCAGCTTGCCGGCCGCGGTGAGGAACCCATCGGGCGGCATCCAGACGCCTTTGCCCTGGATCGGCTCGACGACGAGCGCCGCGACGTCGCCCTTGCGCAGCTCGGCCTCGAGCGCGTCGGTGTCGCCGAGCGGGATGGCGACGTCCGGCAGCAGCGGGTCGAAGCCCTTGCGGAATTCCGCCGCGCCGTTGACCGACAGCGAGCCTGTGGTGAGGCCGTGGAAGGCGTGGCTGCAGTACAGGATCCGCTTCCTGCCCGTCGCGTACCTGGCGAACTTCAGCGCGGTCTCGACCGCCTCGGTGCCGCTGTTCCCGAAGTACACCCGGTCGAATTCGGGCGCCTGGGCCAGCAGCCGCTCGGCGAGCAGGCCGGGCAGCAGCGCACAGTCGAACTGGACCATGCTGGGCAGCTCTGCGTCGAGCATGTCGTGCAGCGCTTTGCGGACCACCGGGTGGTTGTGCCCGACCCCGAAGACGCCGAAGCCCGCAAGGAAGTCGGCGTAGCGGTTGCCGTCGCGGTCCCACAGGTAGGCGCCCTCGGCCCGCTCGTACACCTTGTCGAATCCGATGGCGTGCAGCATGCGGGGCAGCTGCGGGTTCAGGTACCGCGCGTGCAGGTCATAACCCTCGCCGCGCCGGGTGGCCAGGAGGGATGGCAAGTCAAATCCCATCCCCGCATCATCCCAGGGCGCTCAGCGCCTCGGCGAGCGGGGCCAGAATGCCCGGTTCCGCCCGATGCGGCAGGTTCATAATCGCAAGATCGACACCGGCGTCCCGGTAGGCGGCGGCCTGCTCGGCCGCGGCCTCGACGCCGTCGACCAGCCGGACGTTGACCGAGCAGGTGATCTCGGCCGGGTCGCGGCCGAGCCGCTCGCAATGCTCGACCAGGGTTTCCTTGAGGCTGCGCCAGTCGTCGACACTCTCTGCGATCACGTTCCACTGCTGGGCCCAGCGGGCGGCGGTGCGCAGCGTCCTGGTCCGGCCCCGGCCGCCGATCGTGATCGGCGGATGCGGCCGCTGCAGCGGCTTGGGTTCGCAGCGCGCCTCCGTCAGGTGCAGGTACCTGCCTTCGAACGTGGTCGTGGTGTCGCTGAGCAGGCGGACGATCGCCTCGACGCCCTCATCGAACCGGTCGAAGCGCTCACGAAGCGGCGGCAGGTCGATGCCGTAGGCATCGCACTCCATCTGGTTCCAGCCGGCGCCCAGGCCGATCTCCAGCCGTCCGTCGGAGATGATGTCCACGGTCGCGGCCATGTTGGCCAGCACCGCCGGATGACGGTAGACCATGCCGGTGACCTGGCAGCCGAGCCGGATCCTGCGGGTGGCCTGGCCCATCGCGGCCAGCATCGTCCAGCCCTCGAGGTTGGGCCCCGTGAGGTCGCCCGTCAGCGGGTAGAAGTGGTCCCAGTTCCACGCCGACTCGAACAGGTCGATCTCGTCGGCCGCGACCCACACATCGCGCATCTGCGCCCACGTCGTGTGCTCAGGCCTGGTCTTGATTGCGAAGCGCACTGATCCTCCTCGTCGGCGTGCCGTTGCCCCGCCTCATGCCGAGAACGTAACAGGCTCTCGTTACGCTTGCCTGGTGGGCAGGGACGCCGACCGCCAGTACGTGCCGGCGCCGATGCGCCGGGATGTCCGCCTGCTCGGCGATCTGCTCGGCGAGGTGCTGCGCGAGGCCGGCGGCCAGGAGTTGCTCGACGACGTAGAGCGGCTGCGGCACGCGGTCATCGCAGCGCGGCGCTCGGCCGACGACACCCTGCAGCAGATCAGCGACATGATCGCCGCCTGGCCGCTGGAGCGCGCCGAGGCCGTCGCGCACGCGTTCACCGTCTACTTCCACCTCGCCAACCTGGCCGAGGAGCATCAGCGGGTCCGCACGCTGCGCGAGCGGGACACTGGCGAGCGCCCGGTCCGCGAATCGCTGGCTGAGGCGGTGGCCACCATACGGGCGCAGCACGGCGCCGGGCGGGTCGCCGCGCTGCTCGCGGAACTACGGGTGCACCCGGTCCTCACCGCCCACCCGACCGAGGCCAGGCGCCGCGCGGTCACCGAGGCGCTGCGGCGCATCGGCGCGCTCCTGACCGGCCTGGACGACGGGCGGCTCGGCGCGAGTGACCGCGCCGAGATCCGGCGCCGGCTCAGAGAGGAGATCGACCTGCTGTGGCGGACGTCGGCGCTGCGAGCCGTGGCCATGCAGCCGGCCGACGAGGTACGGGCCGCCATGACCGCGTTCGATGAGACGCTGTTCCGCGTGGTCCCGGCTTTGTACCGGGCGCTGGACCGGGCGCTGAGCGGCCCCGCGTCCGGCCGCGTCGCCTCGGCGGCGCCGCCGTTCATCCGTTATGGCAGCTGGATCGGCGCGGACCGGGACGGGAATCCGTTCGTGACCGCCGAAATTACGAAGCAGGCAGCCGGTATCCAGGCCGAGCACGTGCTGCGCGCGCTGGAGAACGCGACCGAGCGGATCGGCCGGGCGCTGACCGTGCATGCCGGCGCGCCGGCGGCCGGGCCAGACATGACGAAGGCGATCGAAGCCGCCCGGGCCGGTCATCCGGACCTGATCGCCGAGATCGCTGGCCGCTCGCCGGAGGAGCCGTTCCGCGCGTACCTGCTGTTCGCGGCGCGCCGCCTGCGCGCCACTCGCGTCGGCAACGGTGGGCCGGGTGGGGCCGACACAGCGGGTGGGGCCGAGACAGCGGCCGGCCTCGCCTACCGCGGCCCGGCCGAGTTCATCGCCGACCTGCGCCTAGTGCAGCGGGAACTGGCGAGCGCGGGTGCCGTCCGGCAGGCCTACGGTGAGCTGCAGCACCTGATCTGGCAGGCCGAGACGTTCGGGTTCCACCTCGCCGGGCTCGAGGTTCGCCAGCACAGCGCCGTGCACGCCCAGGCGCTCAGCGAGCTTGCGGACGACGCCCCGGTGTCGGAGCGGACCCGTGAGGTCATCGCGACGTTCCAGGCGATCGCCTGGCTCCAGGACAGGTACGGCACCGAAGCCTGCCGGCGCTATGTGGTCAGTTTCACCAGGTCCGCAGCGGACATCGCGGCCGTATACGAACTGGCCGACATTGCGGTCACGGACGGAAGCGCGCCGGTCCTCGACGTCGTTCCGCTGTTCGAGAGCGGCGCCGACCTGGAGAACTCGACCCGGGTGCTCGACGACATGCTGCTGCTGGAACCGATCGCGGCGAGACTCGCGGCCACCGGCCGGCAGCTGGAGGTCATGCTCGGCTACTCCGACTCGGCAAAGGAACTCGGCCCGGTCAGTGCGACCCTCCGGCTTTTCGCCGCGCAGCAGCGGCTGACCCGCTGGGCGGAGGCCAACGATGTCCGGCTGACGCTGTTCCACGGCCGCGGCGGCGCGCTCGGGCGCGGCGGCGGGCCGGCCGGGCGCGCGGTGCTCGCGCAGCCGCCGGGCTCGGTCAGTGGCCGGTTCAAGGTGACCGAGCAGGGCGAGGTGATCTTCGCCAGGTACGGCAACCGGGTGATAGCGGAACGGCACCTGGAGCAGGTCGCCGCGGCCGTGCTGCTCACGTCCGCCTCGCCGCGCCCCGAGGCCGATGAGCCAGGAGCCGAACAGCGGTTCCGCCAGGTGGCCGGCCGGCTCGACACGGCCGCACTCGGCGCGTTCCGGGCCCTCGTCGAGACCGACGGATTCGCCGAGTGGTTCGCGAGGATCAGCCCGCTGGATGAGATCGGCGCGATGCGGATCGGGTCGCGGCCGACCCGCAGGGGTGTGGCGGCCGCCGCGGGGCTCGAGGACCTGCGCGCGATCCCGTGGGTGTTCGCCTGGGCGCAGACGCGGGTGAACCTCCCCGGCTGGTTCGGGCTGGGCAGCGGCCTGGCGGCGGCAGGGGCCGGGGAGGGCGGGTTGCCGGCCCTGCAGGACGCCTACCGCAACTGGCCGCTGCTCGCTGTCCTGCTGGACAACGCCGAGATGAGCCTCGCCAAGACCGACCGCAGGATCGCGGCACGCTACCTCGCGCTCGGCGGCCGGGAGGACCTGACCGCGATGGTCCTGGACGAGTACGACCTGACCAGGCGGCTCGTGCTGCGGGTGACCGGGCACGAGCGGCTGCTCGCCGACCGGAAGGTGCTGTCCCGGGCCGTCGCGCTGCGCGACCCCTACGTGGACGCGCTCTCGCTGCTGCAGCTTCGCGCGCTCACCGCGCTGCGGGGCGGGGCCGGCGAACGGGAGCGGCTGGAGCGGCTGCTGCTGCTGACCGCGGGCGGCATCGCGGCCGGCCTGCAGAACACTGGCTGAACCGGCCCGGGTTGGGCAGGGTTGACCGCGCTGCCGGAATGTGATCGCGGTAAGTTCGGGTCCGTGGCAAACGACTGGCGGGTAACGGTAACGCTGCACGACACTGCCCACGCCGGGCGGGTCCTGGAGTCGATGGGCGAGCACGAGGTCGAAGACGACGTGCGTCGCCGGCTCGGCGGCCGGGTCGCGGTCAGCGCCGATGGCCCGAGCATCTTCCTGTACGCGGGCAGCGAGAACAGCGCGCGCGAGGCGGACCAGGTCGTGCGGGACCTGACCGCGAAGCACGGTCTGTCGGCGGACTTCGCGCTCGACCGGTGGCATCCGGACGAGGAGGAGTGGGAGAGCGCCGACGCCGCCACGCCGCGGACCGAGCAGGAGCGCGCAGCCGAGCACGAGCGGCTCGAGGAGGACGAGACCAGGGAGTCCCTGGCCACCGGAAAGGCCCAGTTTGAGGTGCGGGTCGAGCTGTCGTCGCACCACGAGGCGGTCCAGCTCGCCGACCGGCTCAAGGCGGAGGGCCGTGCGGTGATCCGGCGGTGGACGCTGCTGGTCCTCGGCGCCAACGACTCCGACGACGCAAACGCGCTGGCGGAGGTGATCAAACGGGAGGCCCCGGCGGACGCCAAGGTCGAGGTCCAGGAGCTGGGCCCGCTGATTCCGTTCGGGCGCATCGGGCCGATCTCGTACTGGTGACGCACGTGAAACAGGCCGACGGGCAGCCGATGACGCACGTGAAACAGGCCGACGGGCAGTCGATGGAGACGCTGGCCGTCCACGGCGGGGAGCGCTGGCCTGGGCCGGAGGGCTCGGTGGTCTTCCCGATCTACCAGAGCACCGTGTTCGCGGTCGAACCCGGCACCGACTACCACGACATCCCCTACCTCAGGCTCAGCTCGACGCCGTCGCAGCGGTATCTGCATGACAAGCTGGCGGTGCTGGAGGGCGCCGAGGCCGCCGTCGCGACCGCCTCGGGCATGGCGGCGCTTACCGCGGCTCTGCTCAGCACCTTGCGCGCCGGAGATCACCTGCTCGCCGGCGACTGCCTGTACGGCGGCACGCACGACTTCCTCACCAGCCACGCCGAGGAACTCGGCTGGCGCTACAGCTTCGTCGACACCTGCCGCCCGGAAACGTGGGCGGCAGCCCGCACGCCGCAGACAAAGGCGTTCCTGGTGGAGACGATCACCAACCCGCTGGTACGGGTCGGGCTGCTCGACGAGATCGCCGCGTTCGGCCGCCGGGAGGGCCTGGTCACCATCATCGACAACACGTTCGCGACCCCGGTGAACTTCCGGCCCCTTGCCGCCGGGTTCGACCTGTGCTTCCACAGCGCCACCAAGTACCTGAACGGCCACTCCGACCTGACCGCCGGTGCCGTCATGGGCAGCGAGGAGCTGATCGGCCGGGTGCGCAGGACGCTGAACCATTACGGGGGCAGCCTGGACCCGCACGCCGGGTTCCTGCTCGCCCGTGGCATCAAGACCCTCGCCGTGCGGGTGGGGGCGCACAACGAGAATGCGATGGCGCTGGCCACGGTCCTCGCGGAGCACCCCGGTGTCGCCGACGTGCACTACCCCGGGCTTGCCTCCCATCCTGACCACGCGCAGGCCTCCAGGCTGCTGTCGGGCTTCGGCGGGATGCTGAGCTTGCGGCCGCGGGGCGGCGAGGCGGCGGCACAAGCGCTGCTCGACGGGGTCCGGCTGGCGTATCCGGCGGTGAGCCTTGGCGGCGTGGAAACGCTGATCACGCGGCCCGCCGTGACCACGCACGCCGGCATGCGGCCCGAGGACCGGGAACGCCTGGGCATCACCGCCGACCTGGTCCGGGTGAGCTGCGGCATCGAAGGCCAGCAGGACCTGATCGCCGATTTCCGTCAGGCCCTGGCAAATATGCCCTGAGCGTGTCGTCGGCCCTGGATCGCCGGCCAATGGCGAGTAAGGCTTAGATTGCAGTCGAAAACTCCTCAACGCGCCAGTCACCCGCTGCCGCGGCACCGCCGGGCCCAATTGGAGGTCGTCACGTGGCCGCACCGATGGTTACCGCGCCCACCGGCGCCAGCCTGCAACGCCTAGCCGAGCAGTCATGGGACAGGATCGCCTCCGGCTCCGTGCTCTACTACGAGGACGAGCGGTGGACCGGAGACCAGCTCGCCCAGCGGATCCGCCGGGTGGCGGGCGGCCTGGTCGAGGCGGGCCTGCTCCCTGGTGAGCGGGTCGTGGTGTGCATGGCGAACTGCCCCGAGGTCAGCATCACGTACGCCGCGATCTGGCGTGCCGGGGCGGTGGCGACGCCGGTGCTGTTCCTGCTCAGCGAAGACGAGCTACGGCATGTGCTCAGCGACAGCGGTGCCGCTCTCGTGGTGACGACGCCAGAGTTCCTGCCAAAGGTGACGGCCGCGGCGGCGCACCTGACCAACGTGCGCGCGATCGTGGTGGTCGGCGAGCCGATCCCCGAGCAGGCCAAGGCGGCGGGCGTGCCGTTGCTGCCGTACGCCGAGCTGGAAGTGGCGCCGCAGGCCCGGCTGACCGACTCGGACCCGGCCGCGCTGGCCGCGCTGCTCTACACCGGCGGGACGACGGGCCGGTCCAAAGGGGTCATGATCAGTCACAACGCCCTGTCGGTGGCGGCCTGGGCGGCCACGGCCACGTCATATGACGAGGAACTGAGCTGCGCGCTGCTCCCGCTGCCGCTGTCGCACGTCTACGGGCTGATGGTGAGCGTGATGAGCCTGCACTCGCCGGGTCCCGGCACCTCCGTGCTCATGCGCTGGTTCGACCCGGCCGGATGGCTGGAACTCGCCCAGCGGCACCGGGTCAACGTCAGCCCGATGGTCCCCTCGATGCTGCAGATGCTGCTGCAGCAGCCACTCGAGGACTACGACCTGTCCGCGCTGTCCCGGCTGACCAGCGGCAGTGCTCCGCTGCCCGCGCAGGTCGTCGAGGATTTCCGCAAGCGGCTTCCGCACGTGGAGATCGCCGAGGGCTACGGCTGCACCGAGACCGCGGCCATCATCTCGACGTCCCCGCTCGGCCAGGCCCGGCAGGGCAGCGTGGGCAGGCCAGCACCCGGCGTCGAGGTCCGCATCGAGCGGCCGGACGGGTCGGCGGCCAAGACCGGCGAGGAGGGCGAGGTCTGCGTGCGCGGACCCGTGCTCATGACCGGCTACTGGAACGCTCCGGAGGAGACCGAGCAGGCGCTGCGGGACGGCTGGATGCACACCGGTGACGTGGGCAGGCTGGACGAGGACGGCTACCTGTACATCGTCGACCGGATCAAGGACCTGATCATCCGCGGCGGCTACAACGTGTACCCCCGTGACGTCGAGGACGCGCTGATGAAGCATCCCGACGTGGTGGCGGCCGCCGTGGTCGGACGGCCCGACGAGAAGTACGGCGAGGAGGTCGTGGCGTTCGTGCAGCTGCGCGACGACGCCACGGTTGTGCCCGCCGACCTGGTCGAGTTCGGCAGGCGCCGGCTGTCGGCAGTGAAATACCCGCGCGAGGTACGCCTGGTCGACTCGATACCGCTGACCAGCGTCATGAAGACCGACCGCAAGCTGCTGCGCGCGATGCTGGCGGCGGAGACCCAGGCAGACGGCGGGGAAACCGCGGCTAGCTAGCGGACCGCCGGGGCCACCAGAGCAGCGTCGAGGCCGCCGCCGCGGTGCCGATCGCGAACCCCGCGAGCACGTCGGACGGGTAGTGCACCCCGGTAACCACCCGCGATGCCGCTACCGCCAGGGCGAGCGGGCAGGCCACAACGGCGAGCCCGGGCATCTCCATGGTCACGCCGGTGGCGAAGGCGGCCGCCGAGGCCGCGTGGCCGGACGGGAAGGACGAGGTCCACGGAGCATGCGGGAGCCGCCGGACGGCAGGAATTTCGGCGTCCGGGCGCGTTCTCGACGTCAGGCCCTTGCCGATGATGTTGGCCGTCGCGCTCGCTACCGCGAGACTGGCGAGGCCGCGCCGGGCCGCGCGGCCTGCCCGGCGGTCGCCCGTGGCCTGCAGGCAGGCGGCCAGGGCGATCCAGAGCTTTCCGTGGTTTGCCGCCTCGCTCAGCGCGGGCATGGTGCGGTCGAGCGCCGGTGAGTTCACCTGCGCCACCCAGCGCACGGCGGCGAGGTCGAGTGCCGCGATCCGGTGTCGCAGGCCGCGCGGCGTCGGCGCGGCCCGGTCCCGCTCCTGCTCGTACATGCGAGACACTTTACGGCGGACGCGAGAACCCGGGCGGCGTGGCCGCCGCCCGGGTCCGTTGCCGTGCCCGGACTACGCGGGCCCGGACTGTCCCGCGCCCGCGTACATCTGCTGCGCCGGCATCGGCTCGACCTGTGCCCTCACCACCATCGTGTGGGCCATGTGGTCGCCGGTGCGCTGCCGGTACCGGGAGCACATCATCACGACGAATCCCACGATCACCGACACCAGGCCGAACAGGATCAGCAGAATGGAGCGGACCGCCAGCTGCAGGAAGCTGGCGGGGCCGCCGGTGGCGCTGATGACCCGGATGCCCAGCACCGACATGCCCAGCGTCTGCCCGTCCCTGCGGAACGGGATGTACGCCCAGTAGATCAGGTACCAGGCGATGATCACCACGACGTCCACCACAATCAGGACGGCGTGCACTGCGCCCGTGCCCCGGCCCGCCAGGGCCCAGGAGATGAGCCCGGCGACGATGCCGTAAATGATGATGTCGATGATGTATTGCACGATCCGGCGCCCGCTGACCCGGGTCTCGATCTCGTTGACCGGAGAGATCGGCTGGCCCGCCATCGGGCTGCCCTGAGCCCCGCCCGGCATGCCCCCCTGCGGCGGCACGCCGTACTGGTACTGACCCTGCTGCTCGCCCGCCGGATGCTGTCCGGGCGGGCCTGCCTGGTTGGGGATCCCGCCCTGTCCGGCCGTGCCGCTCTGGCCCGGCACGGCGCTCTGGCCGGGCGCACCACTCTGCCGTTGCTGGCCTGGCGTGTCGGTCTGCTGACCGGTTTCCCGGGACTGGCCTGACTCGCCACCCTGAGACATGCTCATGTGTCCCCCCGATGATCCACCCAAGGCCGCGGTGGCGGCTCATGGCCCCGACTAGCGGGCGTTCCCGGGTAAGTACCCACAGTGACTCATTAGACACACTCTGGCTACACATGGCATTTGCGTTACCAGGCGTTACTTAGCCGCCCAGTCCCGCGTAGGCCACCGCCACCTCGGCGGCCAGGGCCGCGTTGTCGGCGATCAGCCGCTGGTTGACCTCGACGTTCCGGCCGTCGCTCAGTTCCTCTACGAGCGTCAGGACGGCCGGGGTGACGGCCTGGCCGGTCACGCCCTGGCGCCGCACGCGCTGCACCGCCTCGGCGACAATCGGCTCGATATCCAGGCTGGACGCTGGCGGCCTGGCCAGCAGCAGCCCCGATGACCCATCGAGCTGCCACTGGGTGTGCGCGATACGGGCCACCTCCTGGCTCGTGGCCACCACCGCGGGCACCGCCGGGCCGCCATCGGCGCTGTAGAACACCGGCAGCGTGAGGGTGTTCCAGCCCAGGACCGGAATCCCCAGGGTCTCCAGCAGTTCGCCGGTCGCGTTGACATCCAGGATCGATTTGGCGCCCGAGCACACCACGACCGCCGCGGTGCGTGCGATCTGAACCAGATCACCCGATATGTCCGCCGTCTGCGCGAACCCCCGGTGCACGCCGCCGATGCCGCCGGTGCCGAGGAACCTGATGCCGAGCGCGCGGCAGACCGCGAGCGTGCCGCCCACGGTCGTCGCCCCGAGCGCGCCCTGAATCACACATGCAGCTATATCCCGGGCGCCCACCTTGCGCGCACCGGAGCCGACCTCGGCGAAACGCTCCAGGTCGGCGCCGCCGAGCCCGGCCCGCACGGTGCCGTCGACGATGCCGATCGTGGCGGGTACCGCCCCGGCCGCGCGCACCCGATCTTCCGCGGAACGGGCTGCGATCAGCCCTCGCCCGCCGGAGAAGCCGTGCGAAACCAGCGTGGTCTCCAGCGCCACGACCGGCTGGCCGACCCGCAGCGCCTCGGCGACCTCCTCGGCCAGCAGCGGGGAAAAAGTCATGGCATCGCCCCCATCGTCGCCACCGCCCGGGCCGCCGCCTGCAGGCCGAGTTCGATGCCGCCGACGAGGTAGCCGGCGGCGAACGCGTCGCCCGCCCCGGTCGAGTCCACCGGCCGGGTTGGCAGCGCGGGGATCACCGCACCGCCGGCGCGGACGCCGCGCGGGCCAAGCTTAACCACCAGCTCGGCCCCGGCAAGGTCGCCGACCAGGCTTGCCTCGGCCTCGTTGCCGAAGACCACGTCCGGGCGCAGCTGCGCGATCAGGCCGGCGAACCGGGCGACGCCGTAGGCCCGCAGTACGGCGGTCGAGGACAGGTCCACGCTCAGCCTCGGCGCACGCTCGGCGGCGGCGAGCGCGGCACCCGCGACCGGCTCGGTGACCAGGCTGTAGGCCGGCAGGTGCAGCCAGGCGCACCCGTCGAGCCATTCTGGCCGCAGCGACCCAGCCGAGAGGCTGGGCCCGATCCCGCGATCGGTCAGCATCGACCGGCCGGCGCCGTGGTCGGTCAGCGACACCACGACCCCGGTCCTGCCATCGAGGACCGGGCCGACCAGCTCCACCCCCCGGCGGGCGAGCTCGCCGGCCACGAGCCGGGCAGCCAGGTCGGTTCCGCGCGCCGCGATCAGCCGGGCCTCGCCGCCGAGAGCGACCACCCAGGCGGCCACGTTGGCCGCCTGCCCGCCGACCCCCACCGCGGTGCGCGCGGGGGTGTCCGTCTCCTCGGCGACCGGCCAGCGGGCGGAGACGACGACGTCGAGGTGCGCGTCGCCGAGCACGCAGATCATTAGCCAGAACGCTGCGGTCGGGGCTGGCCTGTGTGCCGCCGGTCGGCCGCCGCGGCGAGTTCCTGCACGAAGTCGGGCGCGTTCACCGTGCCGACCCCGGATGCCAGGTCGTACCCGGGCCGGGCATGGAACCCCTGCACCGTGTGCAGCTTGCCGCCCTGCCGGAACGAGACGGTGTTGTTGCCGGTCACCACGTCCACGATGCCAGGAGCGTGCCGGGCCGAGAGCTGGTACAGGTACGGGTTGATCACCCCGAGCCGATGGCCGGCCACCTGGTCGGCCAGGGCCACGATCCCGGCGAACTCCGGCGTCGCCTCGCTGGTGCCGCACGTCGGGTACCACCCGGCCGGCTGGCCGGGGAAGCTCTGGTACATGTCGGCCGAGCCGTTGCAGGCGGCGCTCATCGAGACGTCGGGCACGCCGCGGCTGTGGCCGACGATGCCCCGCACTCCGTTCTGGTAGCCGGGCCGGGTGAACATCACGGACTTGCCGCCGCCGCCGGCCAGCGGGTTCGGTCCCGCGTTGCCGTTGACGAACTCGTTGGTCGCCACGTTGTACGTGTCGTTCCAGACGGTGGGGGGCTTGACGTTGCGGCCCGAAGCGGACAGGTGCAGCCGGATCCCGCCGACGCCGGTCACCAGCGGGTCGCTGTCCGGCCACGAGGTCACCGGGTGCAGGTAGTAGTTGACCTCGTTGAACTTCACGTCCCCCGCGCCGCTGTCACCGGAGGCCGCGAGCACGGTCACGCCGCTGCGCGCCGCTTCGATGTAGGCGCCGCGGAGGTCCAGCAGCGACTGCTTGGACGAGAAGGTCTGCTCGGTAGCGCTGAAGCTCTGACTGATCACACCGCCGAGGTGATGGCTGATCACGTACTTCTCGGCCGCGACGATCTGCGGGAAACCGGTCGTGCCCTCGTTCTCCGAGGTCGGGGTCTCGACCAGCAGGATGCTGGCGCCCGGGGCGATCACATGGGCGTATTCGACGTCCAGGTCGGTCTCGCCCGCCCAGCCCTCCCGGTCACCGTCCGGCTTGTACGGCGGGACCTTCCCGGCCGGCTGGATGACCTTAAGCGAGGGCGGCGCGGGAAGGCCGGTGGCCTTGTCGAATCTGGCCAGGTCGCGCTGGACGGTCGGAGAGCCGAACGAGTCAACGATGACGATCGTCTGACCGCGGCCGGTGATTTTCCGCTTGTACAGCCGGGGCAAGTTGTAGGCCCGCTGGATCTGCGCTGGCAGGTAGCACGCGATGTGGTAGTGCTCCTCGCAGAACGCGGTGGTCGGAGGCTTGTTCAGGACCCCGTCAAGGATGTGGATGGCGTCTGGCCGCATCGTCACCACGTCGGCGAGCGGTACCGTTGCCCGGCCGGCGGGCCGCCCAGAGGCGGGCGTGACCGCGCTGGCCCCGGTAATAGCCATGGCGAGCAGGACGGATCCGGCAGCCACCGCCGCAGGCCAGAGGTGGCGCATGTGGTCTCTCCTGGGGGCCGAAGGGCGGGGGTTGCCGTTACGGCAGCGTCTGCCGCGCACCTTATCGCGCCGTTCCGCCAGTTCAAAGGCCGCAGCGGCCGCCCGCTGCGGCAGCCGTCGCTGACCCCGGCCCCCGGAGCGCGCGTACCGTATGACTATCGCGGGAGCCCGCCCACCCGTACAGGGCGACGATGGCGGCATCGCCGGAGCGGAGATGGCCAGTTGACTACTCCTCGCCCTGAAAGCCTGGGCATCCCTCGGAGGTCTCGATGAAGCTCAAACTCGACCTGCACGACATCTACAACCGCGGCCAGGACATCGACCGAGCGCTGCGCGACATCATGGACGAGGCGGTCAGGAAGAAAGCGCCACTCGTCGAGATCATTCCCGGCAAAGGCTCGGGCCAGCTTAAAAAGCACGTGCTCAGGTTCCTCCAGCAGAAGGAGATCAAGGCTCTCTATCACCGGGTCGAGAAGGACTCCAAGAACTTCGGCCGCGTATTCGTGCACTTCCGCTGGTAGCTGGCCTGCTGCAGAGCTAGAACGCGCGCCGGTGATCCGCGAGGGCGGGGCGGTTGATGATCACGGTCCTGGCACGGCGCGCCGTGGCGGCGGCCGCCGCCGCTGTAGCGTGCGCCAGGCCGGCGAACCCAAGCCGGCGCCTGTGCGGCGGTTTGCGATGCCGCGGCGCGGCGGGCGCAACGTTCCAGGCGTCTGGCATTCCAGAATTCCCCGCGTTGGCAAGCTCCAAAGCGAATCCCATTCCCGCTCCCCCGTATCCATGACTCCCCGCTGATGCCACGGTGATCCCGCGAAGAGTCACGGCAGCTACTTTCCCCGGGGTAAATCGTTCCACGCGCTTTTCCGAATTCCCGTCCGACATGCCGGGAGCACACGGCGCTCACGTGTTCTTCCGCCCGGCACCAGCTGCAACAGATCCGGCATTTCGCTCGTGTCGGACGTCGTGGCAGGATGCTGCCATGTGGCTCATCCTCCGGCTGCTGATTACCGCAGCGGCGCTGTTCGTGGCGACCGCGCTGGTTCCCGGCATCCAGCTGCAGGCCGGCACCACGCTGGCCAAGGTCACCACTCTGGTCGTGGTGGCGCTGATCTTCGGCGTGGTGAACGCCGTACTCAAGCCGATCGTCAAGACTGTCGGCTGCGTGTTCTACATCCTGACCCTCGGGCTGATCGGCCTCGTGGTTAACGCGCTGCTGTTCCTGCTCACCAGCTGGGTTGCCGGCAAGCTGCACGAGCCGTTCCATATCACCGGCTTCTGGGCGGCATTCTGGGGCGCGATCATCGTCGGGGTGGTCAGCTGGCTGCTGAGCCTCACGCTGGGCGAGCGGCGGCACGAGAAAGCCGCACATTAGTCCCCTGAGTGCACATGTATCACTTCCGTAATCATCCGGTTACGAATGTGCGCAATGATCTCTTATCCTGTGGCAGGCCGTCGCAACCTCGCAGACGGGACGCCTACGGAAGGTCCTGATTGTGATCATCACCCGCCAGGCCGGCGTCGGCATGCCCTCCGGGCGCGCACCCTGGCCGGTCCGGTCGGGACCGGTGCCGCCGTTGGCCGCGTGCTTCAGCACGCGCCCGGAGACGGGATTGGCCCGGAACCTGAGCCCCGGCGGGACAGCGGTGCTGACCCAGCCGGCTCCCCCTGGGGCGGCGCGAGGCCACTCGGTGGCTGCCCTGGGCGGCACCGGCAAGACCCAGCTCGCCGCCGCGATCGCACTGTCGGCGTGGCGGGCCGGCGACGTGGACCTGCTCGCGTGGGTGCCGGCGTCCGGCAAAGACGCGATTCTGAGCGGTTACGCCGAGGCGCTGGCGGCAGCCGAGATCCCCGGCGCCCGCGCTAATCCCGCCGCCGCCGCGGCCAGCTTCCTGTCCTGGCTGGCCGAGACCAGCCGGCCGTGGCTGGTGGTGCTCGACGACGTCACCGACGCCGGCGACCTGGACGGGCTCTGGCCCTCGGGACCGGCCGGCCTTGTCCTAGTCACCACCCGGCTGCCCGCCGCCGTGATCGGCGGAGGCAACCGGAGGATCATCGAAGTCGGCCCGTTCAGCCCCCGCGAGGCGCTGAGCTACCTGACCGGACGGCTCGGCGAACCGGGCATGCGGGCCGGGGCGCTTGACCTCGCCTCCGACCTCGGCTGCCTGCCACTGAGCCTGGCCATGGCGTCGGCCGTGGTGGCTGACAGCCATAGCGGCTGCCGCCGCTACCGCGAGCAGCTGGCGCAGCGAGCGCGGCTGGTGTCCGGCGCCGGGGCCGACGAACGCACCAGGACGCTGGCGGCCGCCTGGTCGCTGTCGCTGGACCGGGCCGACGCCATCGCCCCGCCGAAAACGGCGGGATACGCGCTGGCGATGGCGGCGCTGCTCGATCCTGCGGGTGTCCCGGAGGCGGTGCTGACCAGCCGCGCTGCGTGCGACTACATCTGCGGCCCCAGCGCCACCGGCAC
>Ga0209693_10000578_pt1 | contig 15084 bp, 13 predicted proteins | sample HubBroMetageWRM3_FD_188345 | JGI IMG/M metagenome (GOLD analysis project Ga0209693, IMG submission 188345) | Warmed soil microbial communities from the Hubbard Brook experimental Forest, New Hampshire - Hubbard Brook CCASE Soil Metagenome WRM 3... | ecosystem: Environmental > Terrestrial > Soil...
TCGGTATCAATCCCAATGTCGGACTGGTCGTACGCGGACCGTCGCCGGGCGGCCTGCGCGCGGAGGAGGTGGCTGCGATCGCCGGCGTACCGCTGTTGGCGGCGATGAAGCCGTACCCGAGGTTGGCCGAGCAACTCGAACACGGTGGTCTGAGGTTCGGGCGGCGCTCTGCGTTGGCGGCGGCGGCCCGCCGGGTTATGGCTGTGCTGCCTGCGCGCCTGGTGGCCTGGTCGGAAGGCCGGGCAGCATGACCGGTTCCCTCATCGACCGGGTGCGTGAGCGGCTGGCGACGGAGTCCGGCCCGCTGCGCCCCATGGTGGTCGCCGACGCGATCCGCGCCGAATCGGGCGGGGTGCTCGGCGACACCGAGCTGCTGAGCAATCTCCGGGTACTGCAGACCGAGCTGACCGGCGCCGGGATCCTCGAGCCACTGTTGTGCGCGGACGGCACCACCGACGTGCTGGTCACCGCACCGGACGCGGTATGGGTCGACGATGGAAACGGTTTGCGGCGCACCGATGTTCGGTTCGCCGACGAAGCAGCCGTGCGGCGCTTGGCGCAGCGGCTGGCCCTGGCGGCGGGTCGACGTCTCGACGACGCGCAACCATGGGTGGACGGTCAGCTGACCAGGGTGGGCGCCGGAGGTTTCGCGGTCCGGTTGCATGCCGTGCTGCCGCCGGTCGCCGTCGGCGGGACCTGCCTGTCGTTGCGGGTGCTTCGACCGGCCACTCAAGATCTGCCCGCGCTGATCGCGGCGGGTGCCATCGTGCCGACGGCCGCCGCACTGCTCGCCGACATCATCGCGGCCCGGTTGGCGTTTCTGGTGTCCGGCGGCACCGGAGCAGGCAAAACGACGTTGCTGTCGGCGATGCTGAATGCAGTGGCGCCGGACGAGCGGATCGTGTGCGTCGAGGACGCCGCTGAGCTGGCGCCGCCGCATCCGCATCTGGTCAAGCTGGTCGCGCGATGCGCCAACGTTGAGGGCGTCGGCGAAGTCACGGTGCGGCAACTCGTCCGGCAGGCGCTGAGGATGCGCCCGGACCGCATCGTCGTTGGAGAGGTCCGGGGCGCCGAAGTGGTCGATCTGCTCGCTGCGCTGAACACCGGTCACGACGGCGGTGCCGGCACCGTGCATGCCAACAATCCGGGCGAGGTCCCGGCTCGCTTGGAGGCGTTGGGCGCTCTCGGCGGCCTGGATCGTGGCGCGCTGCACAGTCAACTGGCCGCAGCGGTGCAGGTGTTGTTGCACGTCGCCCGCGACCGCGGCGGGCGGCGGCGACTCAGCGAAATCGCCGTGCTGCGCCAAACTGACGGAAGGGTCGGCGCGGTCACCGTGTGGCACGCCGACACCGGACTGACCGACGAGGTCGCCGGTTTGCGCCGGCTGTTGCAGAGCCGGACACCGAGATGAGCGCACCGATAGCGGCGCTGGCGTTGTCAGCAGCTGTACTCGTATTGCCGTCATCGCCGCGTCGACGACTCGCTCGCTCCGACCGCGGCCGCAGCTGGTCGTCGGCGCGGGTCGCCGCATGCTTAGCCGTGTGTGCTGGGGCCGTCGGTGCCATATTGCTTTCGCTGACAACGGTTTTCGCCGCCGTGGTGTTCGCCGCTACCGCAGGCCTGCGCTACCGCCGCCGTCGCCGCAGCCGTCGTGCGATGGACGAAAGCCGGGAACTGGAAACCGCGATCGATGTGCTGGTGGGTGAACTGCGGATCGGTGCCCACCCCGCGCAGGCCTTCGCCGTCGCGGCGGACGAAACAGCTGGGCCGGTCGCGCAGTCATGTCGTGCCGTGGCGGCGCGCGCCCGCTTGGGGGCCGACGTCACCGCCGGTTTGAGCGGGGTTGCCGAGGCTTCCGCGCTACCGGCGCAATGGAATCGGCTCGCAGTGTGCTGGCAACTGGCATCGCAACACGGTCTGGCGATGTCCACCCTGATGCGGGCGGCTCAACGCGATATTGCTGAGCGACAACGATTCTCGGGGCAGGTGACGTCGGCAATGGCCGGCGCCCGCGCCACGGCGGCCATCCTGGCGGGCCTGCCGGTGCTGTCGGTGGTGCTTGGCCAACTCATCGGCGCGGACCCGGTGGCGTTCCTGCTGGCCGGGCACGCAGGCGGCTGGCTGCTGGTGGTCGGGGTGACGCTGGTCTGCAGCGGGCTGCTCTGGTCCGACCGCATCACCGATCGGGCGACATCGTGAGTACGGCGGCGCTGTTGCTGGCCGCCGCTCTGTTGAGTGGTGCCCGACCGTCGACGGTGCGGGCGCGCGCCACGCTGGTGACCCGCGCGCCCGCGACGCCGCGGCGACCGGTGCGTGGCACCGATCCGCTGGCCGTCGCCTCGAGCCTGGATGTGCTGGCGGTCTGCCTGGCGGCGGGCATGGCGGTGTCGACCGCCGCGGCTGCGACTGCGCCGTCGGCGCCGCCGCTGCTGGCCCGAGTGCTACGGCGCGCCGCCGACCTGCTGGCGCTGGGCGCCGACCCGGGCGTCGCATGGTCGGCACCGCCGGATCTGCCGCCCGGTTCCCTCGACCCGCAGACCGATGCGTTGCTGCGGCTGGCGAGGCGGTCTTCGGCCTCGGGTGTGGCGCTCGCTGAGGCGGTCGCCTCGCTTGCCGCGCGATGCAGACAGGACGCCGCACACATGGCCGCGGCGACCGCCGAGCGAGCCGGGGTGCTGATCGCCGGTCCGCTCGGACTGTGCTTCCTACCCGCGTTCGTGTGCCTGGGCATTGTTCCGGTGGTGGCCGGACTGGCCGGCGACCTGCTGCAGTCAGGCTTGCTGTGACGGCGCGTATGAGCTCTGCAGGTGGTAAAGGAGGACGGAATTATGAGGTTCACCAACATGTTTCGCGTGCTTCGAGCGCGCGTGACCCTATTGGCGGTAGACGAGTCCGGGATGTCCACCGTCGAATACGCGATCGGGACGATCGCGGCGGCGGCGTTTGCTGCGATCCTCTACACGGTCGTCACCGGCGACTCCGTCGTCTCGGCGTTGACCAACATCATCGCCCGCGCGCTCAACACCAAGGCCTAGTCGACGATGTCGGCGCGAGCACCGTGGAGGCGGCGCTGGGCGTCGCCACGCTGGTCGCGGTGCTGGTGTTGTGCCTGGCCGGGATCACCGCGGTGTCGATGCAGCTCCGCTGCATCGACGCTGCCCGCGAGGCTGCCCGGTTGGCCGCACGTGGCGATGATCGCTCGGCCTTCGCGACCGCCGCTGGTATCGCACCGGGCGGCGCCCTGGTGCAGCTGCGTCGCGACGGCGACTTCGTCGTTGCGACGGTCACCGCGCGGTCGAATCTGCTTCCCGCGCTGGGCATCACGGCCACCGGCGTCTCGGCTCTGGAGCCATCACAGTGAGGGCGGATCTGCCACCGTGGTCGCGGCCGCGATGGTCGCCGTACTGCTGTCCATCACCGGCGGCGGCGCGTACCTGGGCTCTGCAGTGGTAGCGCGCCACCGGGCCCAGGCGGCGGCCGATCTGGCCGCACTGGCCGCCGCGGCGCGGCTGGCTGCCGGACCCGAGGCCGCCTGCGCGCAGGCGAAAGCGGTGGCCCGTCAGATGCGGGTAAGCAGCACCGGTTGCGACGTGGACGACCTGGACGTCGTCGTCACAGTCGACGTGCGTCTCGCCGTGGGCGGATGGGGCAGCGCGCGGGCTGCCGCCCGGGCGGGCCCGGCCGAGACGGCTTAGTCGCCGCTTGGATCGGGATCGGACAGGCCCGCGTCGGAGAGTTCGGTCGCCGTGGGCAACCGCAGTGAGACCAGCCCGGCGAACGTCTCCTGCTCGACTTCCACCCGGTTGACGGTCACATGCACCGGAACCCAGCCGCCGTCGTGGCCCGGCATGCGCAGCACCCCGGTGGTGGCCCCGCCGGCGAACTCGGCGGTCATCGCTGCCATCCTCGCCTGGTCGCTGGGATGTATTCGCAGGGCATCGGTCGCGATACGTCGCCAGTCATAGAAGGGGCACGGCTCGTCGAGCCATTTCAACAGGGTCCAGTTGCTCGGATCGAACAACGCCCGGTGCACGCCGGGCTGCGCCAACCCGTGCAGGATCCGCTGCGCGAGTCGGTCAGTTGACTGCGCCGGGTTGGCCGGTTCGGCGCGCCAATTCATCGCTCGTGCGATGACGTGGTCGCGGCCATCCGGCCCCGGCTCCAGTCCATTGCGAGCGACGAAGCTCACCCGAATGTGATTGCCCTGCCAATCGGTGCCGTCCCAGGTGTCGCACAGGGTCTGCCCTGGTTGGGACTTGACCGCCGCCGCGAGCGCCTTGCCTTCGTTGGGGTTGAGATCACCCGACGGCCAAATGTCCGCGAATGTGCGACGCTCAGGGTTCTCGACCTCGAGATTCCTGCCTATGTTGACCAGCGATTCCGGCGTATCGGTGGCCACTTTGAGGGTCATATCCCATTTCAGCGGGCCCACGATCGGCCGCTCCGGCGGTTCGGCCTCAGCCGGCCCGCTCCAGATATGCACACCGTGCATGCGGCCGTCGGACATCAACACCGGCTCGGTGCGGATCACCCGGTGACTTTTGGGTGTGATGCTGACTAGGCTTTGGCCGTTTTGCAACGACTCGGCGATTGCGCTCTGGATGGCAGCAAGGTGCGGATTACGCCGCAGAAACGTGGTAACCGGGACGAGATTTTTCAATTGACGGCCTAGCGCTACTACGGCCGGTTCCTTGCCCAGCGTTTCCACAAGCAGCCAGTCGGAGGCCATACCTCGACATTTTACCGGTCATCCAGCGGATAACTCGTTGCCTCCCTGCCCAATCCGGCGACATTTGACGGCGGTCAACCTAAGGGTGACCTTTACACGTCAGCCGGTGACTTGCACAGGTTAGCGCGGCCGGGTATTTTGCTGCTGCACCCATTGGGATCGCGAACGGATCGCGTTGTCCGACCGTTCGCCGCACTGCTTCGTAATTTCGGCATGTGCGCGTTTCTTCGGCAGTGAGGAAAGCGCTTCATGGCGGCTGCCACGACACAGACACGTGGAAGTCGACCGTCGAGGGGTCGGTCGTCATCGGTATGTCTCGCCCTCGTGAGTCAGCGCTGTGAGCAGCAAGCGCAACACGCGCACAGCCCCGGCCTTATCCAGTGGTTCGTTACCGCTGCCGCATTTCGGTGACTGCACGCAGGACGGGCATCCCGACGGGCATTCGCATGCCTCGATAGCGGCAGCGGTAGCGCCCAGCCAGGTGCTCGCCCGGCGGAAACCCTGCTCGGCGAAGCCCGCCCCGCCCGGATAGCCGTCATAGACGAAGACGCTGGGCAGTCCGTCCCATTCGGGGCCCACCGCGGTGGACAAACCGCCGATGTCGCCGCGGTCACAGCTGGCCACCAGGGGCAGCAGTCCGATCGCGGCGTGCTCGGCGGCGTGTAGCGATCCGGGGATCTGCGGCGCGTCGATCCCATTGCGGCTCAGGGCCTCCGGTGTGATGGTGTACATCACCGCGGTGGTGGCCAGGGTGTGGGCCGGCATATCCAGCTCGATGAAGTCGATCACCTCCCCGCTCAGCCGACGGCGCAAATAGCCGACGACTCGACTGGTGACGCTGACCGGTACCAGGCCCAGCGTGACCGATCCGAAGACTCGGCGTTCACCCTCTCCGGTGACCGCGATGTCGGTGAGTTCTCTTGCGAACGTGGCATATCCGGGATCTTCGCCGTGAACGAAAGCCATGCCCTCTTCGAAGTCCAGCGAATCGACAACGTAACTCTCACCCTGGTGCAGGTATACCGCCCCGGGGTGCACCGAAGCGGCGGCCTGGCCGACACCGGCGGTCCCCAGCAACCGTCCGGTCTCGCTCTCCACGATGACGATCTGGCCGCCCGTCGACCCCCGAATGTCCACAGCCGGATGCGGATCCACGCCCGGCGCCGGGTAGTACCTGCCGGAACGTCGCCGCAGCAGCCCGTCGTCGACCAGCGCCTCTGCCACCTCCTCGGCGCCCAGTGTGCGCACCTCGGCTTCGTCTAACGGCAACTCCGTTGCAGCACAGAGTAACTGCGGGCCGAGGATGTACGGGTTGGCCGGATCGATCACCACGCGCTCGATCGGCTTATCCAACAGTGCGGCGGGGTGATGCACCAGATAGGTGTCCAGTGGATCGTCACGGGCGACCAGCACGACCAGCGCGCCCTGACCACGTCGCCCGGATCGGCCGGCCTGCTGCCAAAACGACGTGACTGTTCCGGGAAAGCCGGCCAGCACCACCGCGTCGAGCCCTGCGATATCGACACCCAGCTCGAGCGCGTTCGTGGTGGCGAGACCTCGCAGCTGCCCGTCGACCAGTGCGCGTTCCAGCGCGCTGCGGTCCTCGGGCAGATAACCCGCCCGATAAGACGCCACCTTCTCGGTCAGCTGCGGGGCGATGTCCTCCAGTCGCGCACGGGTTGCCAGCGCGGTCAATTCGGCACCCCGACGCGATCGGACAAATGTCAAAGTGCGCGCCCCTTCGGCCATTAGGTCGGCCATCACTCGCGCAGCCTCGCTACCGGCGGACCGCCGGACCGGAGCGCCGTTTTCACCGACGAGGTCCGTGCGCAAGGCCGGCTCCCACAACGCCACCGTACGGGCGCCTTGTGGCGAGCCGTCCTCGGTGATCTCTTCGACCGGCTGGCCGATGAGCTCGGCGGCAGTTGCACCAGGCGCGGCCGTTGTCGCACTGGCGAAGATCACCGTCGGCGTCGCGGCCGGGTCCGCGGAGTAGCGCGCGCACAGTCGCAGCAGGCGGCGCAGAACCATCGCCACGTTCGAGCCGAAAACACCCCGGTAGTAATGGCATTCGTCGATGACCAGATAGCGAAGGCCACGCAGGAACACCGCCCACCGGGCGTGGTTGCGCAGCAGCGCCAAGTGGACCATATCGGGGTTGGAGAACAGCCACCGGGAGCGCTCCCGCGCGAACCGACGCACCTCGGCAGGACTGTCGCCGTCGTAGGCCGTGGGCGCGACGTCACCCAGCCGGGGCACCGCCGCGGTCAGCGCATGCGCGGCGCGCAACTGGTCGTGGCCAAGCGCTTTCGTCGGCGACAGGTAGAGCGCCCGGGCTCGCGGATCGATCGCCAGCGCGTTCAGGATGGGGAGTTGATAGGCCAGCGATTTCCCCGACGCCGTGCCGGTGCTAATAGCCACGTGACGGCCGGCATGGGCCAGGTCCGCCGCCTCAACCTGATGTGCCCACGGCGAGCTGACACCGCGATCGGTGAACGCACGCACCACGTCCGGCTCGGCCCATGCCGGCCACGGGCGTCGGCGGCCGGGCCTTGGTGGCAGCTCGGCGACGTGGCGCAGCGGATGGTCTCCCGGATCGCTGCCGGCGACCGCGGCGGCGAGCAGTTCGCTGCCGAACGTCACCATGTTTCCGCTCCTCCTGACGTGAACCAATTGCCGAATACCTCGACCGGCGGCGGGCCTGCGGCCATGGGTTTCGGCTTCGCACCTGAATTGTTTACCTCTTGGTAGCTGAATTGATCACCTGAGGCTGTCGCAGACGCGATGAACATGATTGACTGTTTGCGGTCGCAGCTTCTGTGTTCGTGTAAAACTTTCGCAGGATCGACGTTGCGGCCGCGGTTCCTGCGAGGTTGTAGGTCGGGTGAAGTTCCGGCGACTCGGCAAGGTCTAGCGGTCGGAACGGGGCCCGGGGCACCGAAAGGCGGTGCACCGCACCCGAGAAGTAAAGGAAACATCAAGAAATGCCACAGGGAACTGTGAAGTGGTTCAACGCGGAGAAGGGATTCGGCTTCATCGCCCCCGAGGACGGTTCGGCCGACGTGTTTGTCCACTACACGGAGATCCAGGGATCCGGCTTCCGCACCCTTGAGGAGAACCAGCGGGTCGAATTCGAAGTCGGCCAGAGCCCCAAGGGTCCCCAGGCCACCGGCGTCCGCTCAATCTGAGCAGCCTCTAACGACAACCCCCCGCGCGGTCCGGAGTTACCGGGTTCGGTCGGGGGGTTCTCGCTGTGGTCGCCCGGCCGCTGCGCAAAGCACGCGGCCGGGCGACCACCATTGCCCGGCTACAGTGCGCGCCGTGTCACGGCGCACAACGTCATCCGGGCGCTTACTGTCGGTGACGTGAGCCAGCTGTCCTTCTTCTCGGCGGAGTCGGTGCCACCTGCGGTCGGCGACCTCACCGGGGTGTTGGCCGCCGCGGGCCAGATTGTGACGGTCGGCGATGGAGCCAGGCTGTCGGTGGTCGTCGATCAGCCCTGGCGGGCGGAGGCGCTGGCCGAGATGATCGACGACGCCGGTTTGGTGGCCGAAATCACCCAGACTGACGAAAACACTCCGCTGGTACGGACCACGGTCGACGTGCGGCTGCGTTCCATCGCCGGCGATTGGACGCGCGGCGCGGTGAAGACCGTCCCCCCGCTGTGGTTGCCGGGGCCGCGAGAGCTGCGGGCCTGGATCCTGGCGGCGGGCAACCCGGAAGCCGACCGTTATCTGCTCGGACTGGATCCGCACGCACCGGACACCCACTCACCGCTGGCATCGGCGCTGATGCGGGTCGGGATAGCACCGACGCTGATCGGCACTCGCGGAGCCCGGCCGGCGCTGCGGATCAGCGGCCGCCGCAGGCTATCGCGCCTGGTAGAAAGCGTTGGGGAACCCCCTGATGCAGCAGCGGCGTTGCCCTACTGGCCGCACGTTTAGCGGCAATTTGACCGGCTCTAAACGGGGGGTCGGTTTGCGTCGGCCCATCCCGGGTGCCACATTGTCAGGTGTCTGCAGGGCCGAACGGGCACCGCAGAACCTGAATTTCAGGAGCCGGCCGGTCGCGGGACCTGCGCCGGCGGGACTGGCTCGGGGGCCTGGAGATGCCTCGGGGAGAAGTGGAAAGTGAGCGTAACCGCAGGTGGCTGAAGCCGACCGGGCTGGCCCTGTCAATGGGCGGGGCAATGGAACCACGCGGCGACTCGTTATCGTCGAGTCGCCGACGAAGGCGCGCAAATTAGCCGGCTACCTGGGCGCGAACTACATCGTCGAGTCCTCGCGAGGTCACATTCGCGACCTGCCGCGGGCGGCGGCCGACGTGCCCGCGAAGTACAAGTCGCAGCCGTGGGCCCGGCTCGGGGTGAACGTCGACGCCGACTTCGAGCCGCTCTACATCATCAGCCCGGACAAGAAGAGCACGGTCAGTGAACTCAAAGGCCTGCTCAAAGACGTCGACGAGCTCTATCTGGCCACTGACGGCGACCGCGAGGGCGAGGCCATTGCCTGGCATCTGCTGGAGACGCTGAAGCCCAACATTCCGGTCAAGCGCATGGTCTTCCACGAGATCACCGAACCGGCGATCCGGGCGGCTGCCGAACACCCACGTGACCTGGACATCGACCTGGTCGACGCCCAGGAGACCCGCCGGATTCTGGACCGGCTGTACGGCTACGAGGTCAGCCCGGTGCTGTGGAAGAAGGTCGCACCCAAGCTGTCGGCGGGCCGGGTCCAGTCGGTGGCCACCCGCATCATCGTGCAGCGTGAGCGCGACCGCATGGCGTTCCGCAGCGCTGCCTACTGGGACGTGGTCGCCGAACTGGACGCCAGCGTGTCCGACCCGAAGGCCCAGCCGCCCACCTTCACCGCGCGACTGACCAACGTCGACGGGTTGCGGGTGGCGACCGGACGCGACTTCGACTCGCTGGGCGCCGTGCGCAAAGGCAACGGGGTTTCAAAAGAAGTCATAGTGCTGGACGAGTCTCGCGCCAATGAGCTGGCCGCGGGTTTGCGCGGCGCGCAGCTGACCGTGGCCTCGGTGGAGGAAAAGCCCTACACCCGTCGTCCGTATCCGCCGTTCATGACCTCGACGCTGCAACAGGAAGCCGGCCGCAAGCTGCGGTTCTCCTCAGAGCGGACGATGAGCATCGCGCAGCGGCTCTACGAGAACGGCTACATCACTTACATGCGGACCGACTCGACGACGCTGTCGGAGTCGGCGATCAACGCCGCGCGCACCCAGGCCCGCCAGCTCTACGGCGAGGAGTACGTCTACCCGTCGCCGAGGCAGTACACCCGCAAGGTGAAAAACGCCCAGGAAGCGCACGAAGCGATCCGGCCGGCCGGTGACACGTTCGCCACTCCGGACGCGGTGCGCCGCGAACTCGACGGCGACGACTTCCGGCTTTACGAGCTGATCTGGCAACGCACGGTGGCCTCGCAGATGGCCGACGCCCGCGGCACGACGCTGAGCCTGCGGATCGGCGGCCAATCGGGAAGCCAGCAGGTGGTGTTCTCTGCCAGCGGGCGCACGATCACCTTCGCGGGCTTCCTCAAGGCCTACGTGGAAACCGTGGACGAACTGGCCGGCGGCGAAGCCGACGACGCCGAGCGGCGGCTGCCACACCTGACCGAGGGCCAGCGGCTGGACGCCACCGAACTCACCCCCGACGGCCACTCCACCAACCCGCCCGCGCGCTACACCGAGGCCTCTCTGGTCAAGGCGCTCGAAGAGCTCGGCATTGGCCGCCCGTCGACCTATTCGTCGATCATCAAGACCATCCAGGACCGCGGCTACGTGCACAAGAAGGGCAGCGCCCTGGTGCCGTCGTGGGTGGCGTTCGCCGTCACCGGGCTGCTGGAACAGCATTTCGGGCGGCTGGTCGACTACGGATTCACCGCCGCGATGGAAGACGAGCTCGACGAGATCGCCTCGGGCAACGAGCATCGCACCAACTGGCTCAACAACTTCTACTTCGGCGGCGACCACGGCGTGCCCGACTCGGTAGCCCGATCCGGCGGGCTGAAAAAGCTGGTCGGGGTCAATCTCGAAGGGATCGACGCTCGGGAAGTCAACTCCATCAAGCTTTTTGACGATGCCGAAGGACGCACCATCTCTGTGCGGGTGGGCAAGAACGGGCCCTACTTGGAACGGATAGTGCTTGGCGACGACGGGGAGCTGAAACCGCAGCGGGCCAACCTCAACGACACGCTCACCCCCGATGAGCTGACCTTAGAGGTGGCCGAGCAGCTTTTCGCCACACCGCAGGAGGGCCGCACGCTCGGCGTGGATCCGGAGACCGGCCACGAGATCGTCGCCAAAGACGGTCGCTATGGGCCATATGTCACCGAGATCCTGCCGGAGCCGCCCGATGACCCCGACGGCCCCGCTGATCAGGGGGCCAAGAAGGGCAAGAAACCCACCGGGCCCAAGCCGCGCACGGGTTCGCTGCTGCGCAGTATGGATTTGCAGACCGTCACGCTCGATGACGCGCTGAAACTCCTGTCGCTGCCCCGCGTCGTCGGTGTCGATCCTGGCTCTGGTGAGGAGATCACCGCGCAAAACGGGCGTTATGGCCCATACTTGAAGCGCGGCAACGACTCTCGCTCGCTGGCCACCGAAGACCAGATGTTCGAGATCACTCTCGAGGAAGCGCTGAAGCTCTACGCGGAGCCGAAACGTCGTGGTCGGCGGGGCGCCGCGGCACCGCCGCTGCGTGAGCTGGGCAACGACCCGGCGTCGGGCAAGCAGATGGTTATCAAGGACGGCCGGTTCGGCCCGTACGTCACCGACGGCGAGACCAACGCCAGTCTGCGCAAAGGCGACGACGTGTTGTCGATCACCGATGAGCGCGCGGCGGAACTACTGGCCGACCGGCGGGCCCGGGGCCCGGTGAAACGGACGGCCAAGAAGACCGCGCGCAAGAGTCCGGCGAAAAAGGCGGCCAAGCGGACCTGATGGCCCGGCTCTCCCGGCCGCTGGCACGGCCCGCATCGTCGTCAGGCGGCTGAAACCCCTGCTCCGGGGCGTGGAGGGCGCCGGAGCAGCGAGTGCGTCGCGGCATCGCGTCTCCTCAGGTTTCTGTTTTCCAACTTTTTGCTTAAAAACTGGTGATTCTCAGCCTGTTCTCAGCTACAGTAACGCTACGTCCGCTGTGAACCGGTCACGGTGGCACCTAGGAGAGTCATGCGATCCGCTGCACGATACTGCTTAACCGCAGGTATTGCGCTCGGTGGCGTCAGCATCATCATCGCAGCGCCAGCGGCGCCGCCGCTGCGTGACATCGAGGTGCCCGCGGTGCAACTCTCCGGGAACACGCACGACAACCCGGATGCGAACAGCCCGTCCGTCGCCGACTTGTTGCAGGTCATGTACGGGTTGGAGACCCCGGTGGTGGTGCAGAACATCACCGAGTCCGACGCCCCGAACGGCGACCAGCCGTCCAGCGTGCCGGGCCTCAGCGACCTGTTGAACCTCGGTACCGACCCCGCCGGGCAGCCCGGGAAGACATCTGTCGACACCGGCCCGCTGACGCCGGGCGACCTCACTGCAGCGCCGACTAGCCCGCCGCCGGGCAGCTAGCCGATTTCGCTGGACACCTCCGCCGGTGCGGCAAGGTTGAGCGGCCGCGCCAGCTGAGTGGGGGCGTTGCGTCCGCGCAGCGCGACGACTTCGGCAACGTCCCAGCACAAGGCTTCGGCGTCAAGCGCGCCGCTGACCGCGACGGCCGAGGCCAGCACGTGGCCGTCTTCAAGCTTGGCGAGCTCGGTGAGCCGCGCGGCCTCGTTGACCGGATCACCGATCACTGTGTACTCGAAACGGGCCTGCGCGCCGATGTGGCCGGCGATGGCGCGCCCGGAGGACACCCCGATGCCGAACTCCGCGGAGCCGATCACCGGGAGCAGCTCGTCGTGCAGCTCACGGGCCGCTGCCAGTGCGCCGCCGGACGCGTCGGGGTGCTCGATCGGTGCGCCGAAGATGGCCAGTGCGGCATCGCCCTGGAATTTGTTGACGAAACCACCGTGCCGGCCGACGGTGTCGACCACCACGCGGAAGAACTCGTTGAGCAGCAGGACCACCTCTGCGGGCGGTCGTGTCGCCGCGAGCTTGGTCGAGCCGACCAGATCGACAAACAGCACCGCGACATCGCGCTCCTGGCCGCCCAATTCGGTGCCGCGCTCTAATGCCCGGCGAGCGACGTCCTCGCCCACGTAGCGGCCGAACAGGTCGCGCAGCCGCTGCCGCTCGGACAGGTCGCGCACCATGTCGTTGAAGCCGGCCTGCAGCAGCCCCAACTCGCTGGCGTCGTAAATCTGCATGTGCGCGTTGTAGTTACCGCGCTGTACCTCGCCGAGGGCCCAGCGCAGCTGGCGCAGCGGGTCGGCGATCGACATGGCTACCAGCAGCGTGCTGGCCAGCCCGATGCCCAGCGCCAGCAGCGCCAATAGCAGGATCGGGTTCAACAGCTTCTCCGGCGGCCCATGAAGGTACGCAGCCTTGTCCCCCACCACGGCCAGCACGATCGCCAGCAGCGGCACCCCGGTGGAGAGCGCCCAGGTGAGCATCTGGCGCCCGATGACACCCGATGCCCGGATGTTCTCCGGCAGCCCGCCACGCAGGGCGGCAACGGCCACCGGACGCAGCACCCGCTCGGACTGCAGATAGCCGATGATCGCGGTGGCAGTGGCACCTAGGGCGGTGGCGACGGCCACCACCGGCGCGGCGTGCCTGGCCACCGGCCAGCTGGCGATGATGAAGACCGTGCCGCCGATGCACCAGGACGCCAGGTTGATCACCGTGCGATAGAAGGGCGTCCGCAGCGCGCGGCTGCGGGCCAGCTCGGTGGCGGCGGGGTCGGTGTCGGTGTCGGTGAGCAGAGCATCGCGGCGCTGCCACCGGAACACCGGCACCAGCAGCCGCGCGCTGATCGCGGTTCCGAGTAGGAACAGCAGGGCGATCGATCCGATGACGGTAGCCAGGTTGAGGGCCGGCAGTTCTTGCAGTTCGATGCGGTCTTCGGGTGGCAGCCCGTAACGCAGGAAGCCCAGCACCAGCAGTGCGCCGATGATGTCGGCCTGCAGCTGGCTCAGCGTAAAAACCGGCCACGGTGTGCGCACAAACCATTGGACGAATGCGCTGATCCGCCCGGGGAGTGCTGCTGCCGTGCTCACCAAACCACCGTATCGGTCGTCGGGGACGAAAAAGTAGCCAAAACGTTCCGTGTACAGCCGCTTGTGTTGCGGAGACGTCAGCGGTGACCAGTACTGTTGCCGGTGATGTCGCGGGTATTCACACGGCTGGTTGGCCAGGAGTCGGTCGAAGCCGACCTGGTGGCCGCCGCCGAGGCGGCCCGCGGTGATTCGGCTCACACGGCCGCGATGACGCATGCCTGGCTGATCACCGGCCCACCCGGCTCGGGGCGCTCGGTGGCGGCGCTGTGCTTTGCCGCTGCGTTGCAGTGCAGATCGGCCGGCGTGCCCGGTTGCGGAGAATGCCGTGCCTGCACGACGACGATGGCCGGCACGCACGCCGACGTTCGCCGCGTCATCCCCGAGGGGCTGTCCATTGGCGTCGACGAGATGCGTGCGATCGTCCAGATCGCGTCTCGCCGGCCGAGCACCGGCCGCTGGCAGATCGTGCTGATCGAGGACGCGGACCGGCTGACCGAAGGCGCAGCGAATGCTTTGCTGAAAGTGGTCGAGGAGCCGCCCCCATCCACGGTGTTTCTGCTCTGCGCACCGTCGGTTGATCCCGAGGACATCGCGCTCACGCTGCGCTCCCGCTGCCGGCATATCGCGCTGGTGACTCCCTCGCCGGAGGCCATCGCTGCGGTATTGATCGACGGCGACGCTCTGACGGCCGAGACCGCGAACTGGGCGGCGTCGGTCAGTGGCGGCCACGTCGGCCGGGCGCGGCGGCTGGCAACCGATCCGGAGGCGCGCGAGCGGCGGTTGCAGGCGTTGAGTCTGCCCCGCGACGCGGCCACCCGATCGAAGGCCTACGCGGCCGCCGAGGCGCTGGTGGCCGCGGCCGAGGCCGAGGCGGCGGTGCTGACCGCCGGGCGCGACGAGGCCGAAACCGAGGAGCTGCGCACCGCGCTGGGCGCGGGAGGCACCGGCAAGGGCACTGCCGGCGCGTTGCGCGGAGCCACCGGCGCGATCAAAGACCTTGAGCGACGGCAGAAGTCGCGTCAGACTAGGGCGTCGCGGGATGCCCTGGACCGCGCCCTGATCGACCTCGCGACCTACTTTCGCGACGCGCTGTTGGTGGCCGCCAATGCCGGAGTTGTGCGGCGCAACCACCCCGACATGGCGGAGCCCATCGCGGCGATGTCCGCACACGTCCCGCCAGAG
>Ga0209693_10000580_pt1 | contig 15042 bp, 14 predicted proteins | sample HubBroMetageWRM3_FD_188345 | JGI IMG/M metagenome (GOLD analysis project Ga0209693, IMG submission 188345) | Warmed soil microbial communities from the Hubbard Brook experimental Forest, New Hampshire - Hubbard Brook CCASE Soil Metagenome WRM 3... | ecosystem: Environmental > Terrestrial > Soil...
TACCAGAAGCTCGTCATCCTGGACGTTCCGGACGACAAGCTTGACGAGCTGACCACCGGCCTTGATGCGCTGGGGCTGCCGTCGCAGCCGTCACACTGGCGTCGAAACCTGATGGCCTGCAGCGGTATTGAATACTGCAAACTGTCGTTCGCCGAAACTCGGGTGCGTTCCCAGTCACTGGTGCCCGAGCTGGAGCGTCGACTCGACGACATCAACGCCCAACTTGACGTACCGATCACAGTCAACATCAATGGCTGCCCGAACTCGTGCGCGCGCATCCAGATCGCCGACATCGGTTTCAAGGGCCAGATGGTCGACGACGGCCACGGCGGCACGGTCGAAGGATTCCAAGTGCACCTGGGCGGCAGCTTGGGCCTCGACAGTGGTTTCGGACGAAAACTGCGCCAGCACAAGGTCACCAGCGACGAGCTCGGCGACTACATCGACCGCGTAGTGCACAACTTCATCAAGCAGCGTGATGCGGGCGAACGCTTCGCGACATGGGCGCTACGCGCCGACGAGGGGGATCTGCGATGAGTGAGGAGGCGAAAGTGTTGACGGAAGCGGAGCTGCGAGAGTTGGCTGAGCGGGGCGCCGCTGAGCTGGAAGGCGCCAGCGCCACCGACCTGTTGCGTTGGACCGACGAGCACTTCGGCGGCGTCAGAGGGCCTCGGCCGTCGGCGACGTGCAACTACGTGGTGGCCTCGAATATGCAGGACGCGGTGCTCGTCGATCTGGCGGCGAAGGTACGCCCGGGTGTCCCAGTGATGTTCTTGGACACCGGGTATCACTTCGTAGAGACCATCGGTACCCGTGATGCGATCGAGGCGGTTTACGACGTACGGGTGCTCAACGTCACGCCCGAGCATTCGGTCGCAGAGCAGGACCAGTTGCTGGGCAAGGACCTGTTCGCCCGCCAACCCAACGAGTGCTGCCGGCTACGCAAGGTCGCCCCGTTGTCAAAGGCGCTGCGGGGTTATTCCGCGTGGGTGACCGGCCTGCGTCGCGTCGAGGCGCCGACTCGCGCCAACGCCCCGCTTGTCAGTTTCGACGAGGCGTTTCATCTGGTGAAGATCAACCCGCTGGCAACGTGGACCGACGAGGACATGCAGGCCTACATCGACGAAAACGATGTACTGGTCAATCCGCTTGTCTACGAAGGTTATCCGTCGATCGGCTGCGCTCCTTGCACCGCGAAGGTAGCTGAGGGTTCGGATCCGCGCAGCGGACGCTGGCAGGGGCTGTCGAAGACCGAATGCGGGTTGCACGCGTCGTGACCACCCTGGTGCTCGCCGCACATGGCAGCGAAGATCCGCGGTCGGCGGCCAATGCCCGCGCCGTCGCCGATCAGATTAGCTGCATGCGGCCGCGCCTCGATGTGCGTGTCGCGTTCTGCGAGTTGAACACTCCACGCCTGGTTGACGTGCTCACGCCGGATGCGGTGGTCACTCCGTTCCTGCTGGCCGACGCCTACCACGCCCGTATCGACATCCCCGGACAGATCGCCAGCCGGGGCGTCGCCGTGCGGCAGGCCGACGTGCTCGGTGAAGACGATCGGCTGGTGTCCGTGCTGCACGAGCGCCTCGCCGAGCTGGGAGTCAGCACGCTCGATCCGCAGCTCGGTGTGCTGGTGGTGGCGATTGGCTCGACGCATCCCGCGGCTAACGCCCGCACCGCTCAGGTCGCACGCAAGCTGATCGCAGGAACCCGGTGGGCCGGCACGACGACGGCGTTTGCCACCGGGTCCGGGCCGTCACCGGCCCAGACCGCCAACCGGCTACGGCGCCGCGGCGCCCGCCGCGTAGTGATCGCACCGTGGTTCCTGGCACCCGGCCAGCTGACTGATCGAGTAGCCAAATACGCTGCAACGGAACAGATTCCGATGGCAGCGCCGCTGGGCGCACACCGGCTGGTGGCCGAGACGGTACTGGATCGCTTCGATGCGGCGCGAGCCGACCGCATCGCCGCCTAAACGATCACACCGGCGGGAGACGCCCGACGTTCAGCGGGTGGGCGTCAGCGAGCCCTCGTCCTCGTCTGCCCCGCCGTCGCTGGGTGCGGGCGCCCCGAGTCCGATGTGCGGTAGCCGGGTGGCGTGCACGTAGACGGTGTCCCCCTCCTGCAGGCCCAACGCCTCGGCATCGCCTCGGGTGATCTGAGCTATGAACGGCCCGCCGGTAGCGGCGTTGGTCAACTCCACGCGCACCTCAAAGCCGAGCATCACCAGGCGGTCGATGGTGGCGCGGACGATGCCGGTGGCCTCGGCGGTGCCGTCGTCGGCAGCAATCTTCATGTCGGGACTGCGGCCGACCCGGATGTCATGCGGACGAACGAGATTCCCGTTCAGCGTGGACACCGCGCCCAGAAATGACATCACGAACGAGTTCGCCGGAGTGTCGTAGACGTCGGTCGGGGATCCCACTTGCTCGATGCGACCGTCACGCAGCACGGCAATCCGGTCGGCCACATCGAGCGCCTCAGCCTGGTCGTGGGTGACCAGCACAGTGGTGACATGCACTTCGTCGTGCAGCCGGCGCAGCCAGGCTCGCAGATCCTCGCGGACCTTTGCGTCCAATGCACCGAACGGCTCGTCGAGCAGCAGCACTTGCGGGTCGACCGCCAGCGCGCGCGCCAGCGCCATGCGCTGGCGCTGACCGCCGGAGAGCTGGCTGGGGTAGCGAGTCTGGAAACCGCTGAGCCCCACCACCTCGAGCAGATTGTCGACCTTCTCGCGGATCTCGGCCTTGGGTCGCCGACGAATCTTCAACCCGAAGGCGACATTGTCGCGCACGGTCAGGTGCTTGAACGCGGCGTAATGCTGGAATACAAAACCGATACCGCGCCGCTGTGGCGGCAACCGGGTGACGTCACGGCCGTCGATCGTGATCGTGCCGCTGTCCGGCTGATCGAGCCCGGCGATGGCGCGCAACAGGGTCGACTTGCCCGAACCACTAGGTCCCAGCAATGCCGTCAGCGAGCCGGCGGGCACGTCGAAGTCGACATTGTCCAACGCGACGAAATCACCGTAGCGTTTGTTGGCGCCGCGCACGACGATCGCGTTAGTCATACACGCCACTCCTCCTTGTCACGCCTGCTTGGTGGCTCGTTTACGCCGGGCATCGAGAATCACCTGGACGACGAGAACCACGACGGAGACCGCCATCAGCAGTGTCGAAAGAGCGTAGGCGCCGTACTCGGCGCCGCGGTTGTAGCGGTCGGATACCAGCAGTGTCAACGTCTGGGATCTCCCCGGCAGGTTCGACGACACCATGATGACCGCGCCATATTCACCGAGGGTACGGGCGATGGTCAACACGATCCCGTAGGTCAGGCCCCATCTGATCGATGGCAGCGTGACCCGCCAAAACGTCTGCCACCAACCGGAACCCAGCGTTGCCGCCGCCTGCTCCTGTTCGGTGCCCAGCTCGTGAAGGACCGGCTCGACCTCGCGGATCACGAAGGGCAGCGTGGCGAAGATGCTGGCGAGCACGATACCGGGCAACCCGAAGATGATCTTGAACCCGAAGTCTTTCTCGACGAAGCCGAGCAGTCCTCCCGATCCCCATAACACGATCAAGGCCACACCGACGACGACCGGCGAGACCGCGAACGGCAGATCGATGATCGCCTGCAAGACGCCCTTGCCACGGAATCGGTTGCGCGCCAGCATCAATGCCGTCGGAACCCCAAAGATCACATTGAGCGGCACCACGATGGCCACCACCAGCAGCGACAAATTCAGTGCCGAAATCGCCGCCGGCGTGCTGACCCAGGCGAAGAATTGGCCGAAACCGGGTGTGAAAGTGCGCCACAAGATCAGCCCAACGGGGACGACGAGCAGCACCAACACATAGGCCAGGGCAAGAAAGCGAATCAGGTAGCGAACCTGCGGCGATAGCGTCATGCCGATAACTCCTCGCGTCTAGCCGCACGCGATCCGAGGGTACGCAGAACAAAAAGCACGACGAACGAGATAGTAAGCAGCACAATCGATATCGCGGCAGCACCGGTACGGTCGTCATTTTCGATCAAGGTCCGGATCCACTGTGAGGACACCTCGGTTTTGCCGGGCACCGCCCCACCGATCAGCACCACCGAGCCGAATTCGCCGATGGCCCGCGCAAACGTTAGCCCCGCGCCGGTCAACAAAACCGGAGTCAGAGAGGGCAACACGACAGTTGTGAAGATTGTCGCGTTGCCGGCGCCGAGCGACGCGGCGGCTTCCTCGGTCTCGCGGTCAATTTCGAGCAACACCGGCTGGACGGCCCGCACCACGAACGGCAGCGTGACGAACGCCAGCGCCAGGCCAACGCCCCATCCGGTGTGCTGCAAGTGCACTCCGACGGGGCTGTTGGCCCCGTAGAGAGCCAGCAGGACCAGACTGGCAACAATCGTCGGCAACGCGAATGGCAGATCAATAATGACGTCGACCAGCCGTTTGGCCGGGAAATCGTCGCGTACCAGAACCCATGCGATCAGTAGGCCGAAAATCATGTTGAGGACGGTGACGCCGGCCGAGATGATCAGCGTCACCCGGAAGGACTCGAGCGCGGCATTTGAGGTGACCGCGAGCCAGAACGCCCGCCAGCCGCCACCGACGGATTGCCAGCCGATTGCGGCCAACGGCAGCAGCACGATCACCGAAAGCCACACCATCGCAACACCAACCCGCAGCGACGTGCCGCCGCCGCGGAAACCCTTGCCGCCCGGCGCGCCACCGCCACGGGTGCGGGCGGTCACCTCCTGTGTTATCGCCGTCGTCATCCGGTGGCCTGTGTGTAGATCTTGGTGATGCTGCCGGAGCTCTTGTCGAACAATTGGGCATCGACAGTGTCCCAGCTACCTAGGTCAGCGATCGTCCACAGTTTCACCGGCATCGGGAACTGACTCCGGACATCGGCGGCAACGGCCGGGTCGACTGGCCGGAATCCAGCTGCCGCCCAAAGCTTCTGGGCCTGAGCCGTGTACTGGAAGTTTTTGAACGCGGTGGCGGCATCCAGGTGGGGGCTGCTGGTCACCACGGCCACCGGGTTTTCGATCTTGAACGTTTGCGGCGGGTTGAGATGGGTGACCGGTTTGCCTTGGCGCTCCGTGGCGATCGCTTCGTTCTCGTAGCTGATCAGGACGTCACCGCTGCCTTGGACGAACACATCGGTGGCCTCCCGCCCCGATGCGGGGCGCAGTTTGACGTGCTGGCCCACCAGCTTGTTGATAAAGTCAATCCCCGCTTGTGGATCGTGGCCGCCGCCGCTCTTGACGGCGTATGGGGCGAGCAAATTCCACTTCGCCGAGCCTGAGCTCAGCGGGCTGGGCGTGATGACTTCCACGCCGGGCCGCAGCAGGTCGTCCCAGTCCTTGATGTTCTTGGGATTCCCGGGCCGCACCACCAGGGTTACCACCGACCCGAACGGAATGCCTTTGGTGGCGTCTTTGTCCCAGTCCTTGGAAACTTTGCCGGCCTTGACGAGTCGGGTGATGTCGGGCTCGACGGAGAAGTTGACGATGTCGGCGGGCTTGCCGTCGACGACTCCTCGTGACTGGTCACCCGAGGCGCCGTACGAGGTGATCACCTGCACGCCCTTGCCTTCTTGTGAGGCGTTGAATGCTGGAATCACCTTGCTCCAGCCCGGTTCTGGAGCCGAGTAGGCGACCAACGTGATGCTCGTGTGCGCGTTGGCCGGCCCGCCACCGCCGACGACGTCGCTGGCGCCACCCTGGCACGCTGCGATAACGCTCGCGGCGACGGCCAACCCGACAACGTGGCGCCAACGCGCGGCGCCCCTGATGTCGTCGCGCAATGGTCGACCTTTCGGTGGCGGGGTTAACAGATAACCGGTCCCGTCGCTGCGGAAAGGCAAGGGTCAACAGTTGGGGGAATTCCACCGACACCTGACCGCGCGCGGGGAGGAAGTCAGCTACAACAGTGCACGTCAGCCACAGCGCAATCGCCCACGGCAATGAGCGCCAAGATATGGCACTCGCTGTTGCCGGACACTGCGTGCATGGCGGAAGCCTAACAGAATTCGCCGAACTCCCAGCTCGGCCGACGCAGGTCAGCGGGTCAGCAGCCAGGCGACGATTACCAGTACCACCAAGATGACCAGCACCAACGTCACCTGTGATCGCGGCATGCCCGGCTTTCTGGTCATCCGGGTTCTTCGTCGCTGTGACGAACGCGCCTCATCAGCCGGATGCCACGGCCCAGCAGGGCGTCCAGCGCCACCGCGACGAGGTAGGCCAACGCCAGCACGACCGGCATGACCACGATGGTCTGCAAGACGAACCCCAGGTCCGACAGCCACAACTCGACGCCGTCCCACCAACTGAGGATCCCGTTCACCGGGCTCACCCTATTCCGCGTGGCCAGTGAAGCCAACATGTCGAGATCGTTGTCAACCTAGCCGTGGCCGACGCGGTTGCCGCCGAGCAGCTCGGCGGATCATGATGTCGGCATGGTTCTTCACGCGCAGCCTGCCGATGGGGCCGCGGAGAAGGCCGAATCGGCAACCTTTACCGTCGCCCCGCCGGTGGCATCTCCCTCGGGCGCACCATTGCGCAACCCGTTCCCACCGATCGCAGATTACGCGTTTTTGTCCGACTGTGAGACGACCTGCCTGATCTCGCCAGCGGGGTCGGTGGAATGGCTGTGTGTGCCTCGGCCCGATTCGCCGAGTGTGTTCGGCGCGATCCTGGACCGCAGCGCCGGCCATTTCCGGCTGGGTCCGTATGGCGTATCGGTGCCCTCGGCGCGGCGCTATCTACCCGGCAGCTTGATCATGGAGACCACCTGGCAAACCCACACCGGCTGGGTGATCGTGCGCGACGCGCTGGTGATGGGGCCATGGCATGACATCGACCGACGGTCGCGAACACATCGTCGTACCCCGATGGACTGGGACGCCGAGCACATCCTGCTGCGCACCATCCGTTGCGTCAGTGGAACCGTTGAACTGCTGATGAGTTGCGAGCCGGCGTTCGACTACCACCGCGTCAGCGCCACCTGGGAGTACTCGGCCGACGGCTACGGCGAAGCCATTGCCCTGGCCACCAAGGATCCCGAAGCCCATTCGACCCTGCGGTTGACCACCAACCTGCGGATCGGTTTGGAGGGCCGAGAAGCACGGGCGCGCACCCGAATGAAAGAAGGTGACAACGCCTTCGTCGCCCTGAGTTGGTCCAAGCATCCGGCGCCGCAGAACTTTGAAGAGGCCGCCGACAAGATGTGGAACACGGCCGAGTGCTGGCGGCAGTGGATCAATATCGGCAACTTTCCCGACCACCCGTGGCGGGCGTATCTGCAACGCAGCGCTCTCACACTGAAAGGGTTGACGTACTCGCCCACCGGCGCGCTGCTGGCTGCCTGCACCACATCGCTTCCCGAAACCCCACAGGGCGAACGCAACTGGGACTACCGGTATGCCTGGGTGCGGGACTCGACATTCGCTTTGTGGGGGCTCTACACCCTGGGGCTCGATCGCGAGGCCGACGATTTCTTCTCGTTCATCGCCGACGTGTCTGGCGCTAACAACGGCGAAAGCCAACCGCTGCAGGTGATGTACGGCGTCGGCGGGGAACGCCGGCTGGTGGAAGAGGAACTACTCCATCTGTCCGGCTACGACCATGCCCGCCCGGTGCGCATCGGCAACGGCGCCTATAACCAGAACCAGCACGACATCTGGGGCGCCATCCTCGATTCGTTCTACTTGCACGCCAAGTCGCGCGAACAGGTTCCGGACACGCTGTGGCCGGTGCTGAAGAACCAGGTGGAAGAGGCCATCGAGCACTGGCGGGAGCCCGACCGTGGCATCTGGGAGGTGCGCGGGGAACCTCAGCATTTCACGTCGTCGAAGATCATGTGCTGGGTAGCGGTCGACCGCGGAGCGAAACTCGCTGAGCGGCAAGGCGAAAAGGACTACGCACAGCAGTGGCGCACGGTCGCCGAGGAGATCAAAGCCGACATCCTGGAAAAGGGAGTGAACGCCAAGGGTGTGTTCACCCAGCGCTACGGCAGCGACGCGCTGGACGCCTCGCTGCTGCAGGTGGTGTTGACTCGGTTCCTGCCGCCGGATGACCCACGGGTGCGGGCCACGGTGCTCGCCATCGCCGACGAACTCACCGAACAGGGTCTGGTGCTGCGGTACCGCGTCGAGGAGACCGACGACGGACTTGTCGGCGAGGAAGGCACATTCACCATCTGCTCGTTTTGGCTGGTATCGGCTTTGGTCGAGATCGGCGAGGTCAGCCGCGCCAAACATCTTTGTGAGCGGCTACTTTCGTTCGCCAGCCCGCTGCACCTCTACGCCGAGGAGATCGAGCCGCGCACGGGCCGGCATCTGGGAAACTTCCCGCAGGCCTTCACCCATCTGGCGCTGATCAACGCTGTGGTGCACGTGATCCGGGCCGACGAAGAAGCCGACAGCACCGGAGTCTTTCAGCCCGCCAACGCACCCATGTAGGGCCCATCAGCTCAAAGCGCTGACTTTATCCATCATGGCGTGGGCGATGTCGACGCCGCTGGTGTCCAGGTTGGCCGAGCCTGGGTCGGACGGGCGTCGGTCGCCGAAGAACACTACCTCGACCTCGACGAGGCAGTTGAGCCGGACACCGATGGCACGTGCCTGTGGGGTGGGCTGCAGGGCCGGCATGTTGGGCAATACGGCGGTCGCGGTATTGGTCGCCGCGACAACGGTATTGGTGACGCGGATGTCGCTGATGACGTTCGTCGTGCTGATCGGGCCAGTTTGTTCCGTTGCCTTCGCGCCGTCGCAGTGCTGCCACTGCTCCGAGAATTTCGCGAACAACGCCTCGGCTTGTGCGGCCGTGGGCAACGTGACCACGCCCTCCATGACGCTGATCACTTGCGCCGGATCGCCGTTGTTCCACCACGACTCCGAGGCGAAATCTTTGATCTCGGCTGACTCGTAGACGCTTTTCTGCAGCATCGCCGTGACGCCTAGGCAATCGGCTGGCGGCATCTGGCTGTAGAGCTTGTCGGGGCCGCCGAACTCGGGCGGCATACGCCCCACAAAGGGCTGGCCGAGCATCCGCGAGAGTGCGGCGTCGTCGAGAGGCACCTGCCTGACGGTGTCGCCGCTAAGAAGTCGCGGCTTCAGATTCGGAGCCGGCTTCGCCGTGCCGTTGACAACTCCGCCGCAGCCCACTGCCAACGCGGCGACCAGCGCCAACGCTGTCGCCGATCCAACCATCCGCATTATTACTTTTTACCTTTTGTCTCTGCTACGCCGCTGAACAGCGCGGCAATCTCGTCAGTCAGACTGCTGGCCCTGTGAATCATTAAATGCGCGACGTCGACGGGAGTGCCGGCGGGGTTTGATTGGAGAACAAGGCAACATCAACTTTCACAACGCAATTCGCTCTTACGCCGACGGCGCGAGCGCTGGTAACCGTTGTGACGAGGTGGGATTTCACCACCTCCGGCATGTCTCGCCGTCACCACCGATCGCGTGTTCACCAACTCCCGTTGATGAAGTTGCCGGAGTTGGGATCCCGGATGTCGAAGGAGCCGCTGACCACACCGTCAGGCGGAACGGAGGCGGGGTGGCTGGACTCACGCCCTCTGTAGGCACATCGTTCATGGCCTAAAGCGTAGATAAGCGATGCCGCACCAATACCTTGTTGACGGTATTCGTAGCCCCCGGCCAGCCGCACCATGCGGCGCCGGCTATTTCTCACTTCTTCGCCTTATCCCCCGCGGCATCGGTTGACAGCGCGGCGACGAAGGCCTCCTGCGGCACGTCGACCCGGCCGATGGTCTTCATCCGCTTCTTGCCTTCCTTCTGCTTCTCCAGCAGTTTGCGCTTGCGGGTGATGTCGCCGCCGTAGCACTTCGACAGCACATCTTTGCGGATCGCGCGAATATTCTCTCGCGCAATGATTTTGGATCCGATCGCCGCCTGCACCGGCACCTCGAACTGCTGACGCGGGATGAGCTCTTTGAGTTTGGTGGTCATCTTGTTGCCGTAGGCCGCGGCGCCATCCTTGTGCACGATAGCGCTGAAAGCGTCGACGGCCTCGCCCTGCAGCAGGATGTCGACCTTGACCAGCGCTCCCTCCTGCTCGCCGGCTTCCTCGTAATCGAGGCTTGCGTAGCCGCGAGTGCGCGATTTCAGCAAATCGAAGAAGTCGAAGATGATTTCGCCAAGCGGCATGGTGTAGCGCAATTCGACCCGCTCGGGTGACAGGTAGTCCATCCCGCCGAGTTCGCCGCGCCGCGATTGGCAGAGTTCCATGATGGTGCCGATGAATTCGCTCGGCGCGATGATGGTGGATTTGACGACGGGCTCGTAGACGGTGGCGATCTTGCCCGACGGCCAGTCCGACGGGTTGGTCACTCGGATCTCTGTCCCGTCGTCCTTCACGACGCGATAGACCACGTTCGGTGCGGTCGAAATCAGGTCGAGGTCGAATTCACGTTCCAGGCGCTCGCGGGTTATCTCCATGTGCAACAGACCCAGAAACCCGCACCGGAACCCGAAGCCCAGCGCCACGGACGTCTCTGGTTCGTACGTCAGCGCGGCGTCGTTCAGTTGCAGTCTGTCCAGCGCATCGCGCAGGTCCGGGTAATCCGATCCGTCCACGGGATAGAGCCCCGAATAGACCATCGGCGTCGGTTCGCGGTATCCGGTCAGTGCCTGCTTTGCACCGTGGCGCGCGGTGGTCACGGTGTCGCCGACCTTCGACTGGCGGACGTCTTTCACACCGGTGATCAGATAGCCGACCTCGCCGACACCAAGGCCGTCCGACGGCTTCGGCTCGGGCGAGACGATGCCGACCTCGAGCAGTTCGTGGGTCGCGCCGGTGGACATCATCGCGATGCGTTCGCGCGGGACGATCTTGCCGTCCACGACACGCACATAGGTCACCACGCCGCGGTAGATGTCGTAGACAGAGTCGAAAATTATTGCGCGGGTAGGCGCTTCGGGATCTCCGGTGGGCGGCGGCACCTCGCGCACCACGTGATCTAGCAGATCGGCGACACCCTCCCCCGTCTTGCCTGACACGCGCAGGACGTCGCTCGGCTCGCACCCGATGATGTGCGCGATCTCTCCGGCATATCGATCGGGGTCGGCAGCGGGCAGGTCGATCTTGTTGAGCACCGGAATGATGTGCAGGTCTCGGTCGAGCGCCAGATACAGGTTGGCCAACGTCTGCGCCTCGATGCCCTGGGCGGCGTCGACCAGCAGCACCGCACCCTCGCAGGCTTCCAGCGCACGGGACACCTCATAGGTGAAGTCGACATGCCCAGGGGTATCGATCAGGTGCAAGACGTGGTCAACACCGTCGACCCGCCACGGCAGGCGCACATTTTGCGCCTTGATCGTGATCCCGCGTTCGCGCTCGATGTCCATCCGGTCGAGGTACTGAGCGCGCATCGACCTTTCGTCGACGACGCCGGTGAACTGCAGCATCCGATCCGCCAGCGTGGACTTGCCATGGTCGATGTGGGCGATGATGCAGAAGTTCCGAATCTGCGCCGGCGCGGTGAAGGTTTGGTCGGCGAAACTACTGATGGGAATCTCCTGGTCGACGGGCGGCCTAGCGGCAGATGCTTAGGCGCTCTGAGCTGCCTCCAGGGTATCGAGGCAGCCTCGTCGGAACACAATCGCGCCCGGCCGTCTTATGCTGCGAACATGGCGTCGCAGTGGAGGACGTTGCAGCGGTTTCAGAGAAACCTAGAGAATTTGGTGTTCAACGAGGCACCGAAGCTGATCCGGCAGCTGCAACAGTCGCCGACCGTGCAACGGGGCATCAAGATCGGTTTGGATGTGATCGTCGGCACGGCGTCCGAACCGCCGTCTGAGATCACCGCCGGTCGCCCGGTCACCAGCATCAGCGCGCCCACCGCGCATCGGGCCCGCAGGCTGGTCTACTCCCCCGACTTGGACGGTCGGGCCGACCCCGGCGAAATCGTGTGGACGTGGGTGACCTATGAGGACGATCCCACCCGCGGCAAGGACCGCCCGGTGCTGGTCGTGGGCCGCGACCAGCACACGCTGCTCGGCCTGATGATGTCCAGCCAGGAGAGACACGCCGCCGACCGGGACTGGGTGGAAATCGGCAGCGGAAGCTGGGATGGCGACGGTAGGCCCAGCTGGGTGCGGCTGGACCGGGTGCTGGACGTCCCCGAAGAGGGGATTCGCCGCGAGGGGGCAATCCTGGAACGCGCGATCTTCGACGTCGTCGCTGCCCGCCTGCGCAGCGAGTACTCCTGGAGCTGAGTTACTCCGCGCCGGTCGAGCTGCTGGCCGTCAGCCCTGGGTGATGTAGGACTGCAGCTGCTCGTGCTCGGCCTCCAGCTCCTCCATCCGCGTTTTCACGACGTCACCGATGCTGACGATGCCGATCAACTTGCCGTCGTCGAGTACCGGTACGTGGCGCACCCGGTGTTCGGTCATCAGCATGCTGAGACTGTCTACCGTGTCGGACTTGCTACAGCTCGAGACCACCGCCGTCATGATTTTCGAAACCGGCTGCGAGAGCACCGCAGCGCCGTGGGCGTGCAACTGGCGTACGACGTCACGCTCGGAGACGATGCCGACGACACCGTCGGGCCCGACCACCACCATGGCGCCGATGTTGTGACCGGCGAGCCCGGCCAGCAGTTCAGTCACCGTCGCGTCAGGGTTGGTCGTCACCACGGAGCCACCCTTGCTTCGCAACACATCTGCAATCCGCATTGAAGCCTCCCACCGATTGTGATCCGGTTCACACCAGGCTACTACGGCGAGATCGGTCATCGTGAAAGCTGCTCGAAAAAATCAGGCCAACGTCCAGGTCACGACGATGGCAGCCTGCTCGGCGACCGGGTGGACGCTCACCCGATAGTGTTGCGCGGCAGCGGGAGCCGTGCGCCGGCCACCAACAGCCACGCCAACGCCGAGACCCGTGCGACGGGCAGGATCGGTCCCAGCACCGGCCAGAACAGCACCAGCGTCGTCAATTCGGACAGCCCGGCGATCGCCAGACCGGCCCAGGCCAGCGGCCGGGGCAGCAGCCCGAGGCTGAGGCTGGGCAACGCCATACCGGCGACAAGCAGGCCCAGCGCCACGATGTGCCCGGCGCCACCAACCAGAAACACCAGGTAATACAGCGCGCGGACCAACGCGGTGTCGCCGCTGACCTCCGGCCGCGACAGCGTCCAGGCCACCAAACCCGTCAGCCCCAACGCGCCGGCCGCCAAGACTCCGCCCGTCAATGCGATGGTCGCCGCCGGGGCGGCTACCCCGAGTTGACGCAACCGGCCGCTGGCCGTTGCCGCGTAGACGGCCAGCGGCACCGACGAGGCGAACACCGCCACGGCGATCACCTGCACCGCCACCGGCTCGGCACGGACGTATTGCTGGACCGCGGCGACCGGTCCGTAGGGCAGCGGCATCACACCGCCGAGTGCGACGCCGAGCGCGAGACCGCCGAACAGCAGCCCTATGCAGATCGCGGCGACGAGCGCCAACGGCGGCCCACTATGGTGGCGCCGGCCAACTGCTGTTCCATCTCCGGGCGAATCGTTCATGGCGTGAACGATAGGGACTATGCCAGCCGGGTGATTTCGACGACGACATCGAGGTCGGTGGCGCCTTGTCCGGAGTAAATACCCTTCAGCGGGGAGACGTCGGAATAGTCCCGGCCGACACCGACGCTGATGTACTGCTCGGTGATCTCGCTGTCGTTGGTGGGGTCGAGATCCCACCAACTTCCGGTCCAGGCCTGAAACCAGGCATGGCTCTGCCCGTCGACAGTGTCCCCCACCACCGCGTCAGAGTTGGGATGGCGATATCCGGACACGTAACGCGCAGGAATTCCCATGCTGCGCAACAGCATTAGTGACAGGTGCACGAAGTCTTGGCAGACGCCCTTGCCCGCACGCAACGCGTCCAGACCTGACGAACGCACTCCGGTGGTACCCCGGACATAATCCAGTTCGCTGCGAACCCACTCTGCGGCGGTGACGGCGGCGTCGGCAGGTTCGTGATACTTGGCGATCCGCCTGCCCACGGCCGCAACACGTCTACTCTCCGGCGTGTACTCCGTCGGACCAAGCAGCTCGTCGAACCGATCGACTACCGATTCGCTGTGCAAGTCGGCCCAGGTGAGTTTTTCGGTCGGCGGTTCCGCTCGGTCGGTCTCCACAACCGACGAGGACGTGACGGTCAACTCAATGTGCGGCGCATGCAGGTCGAATGCCGTCACCGTGGTGCCCCAATAGTCGATGTAGCGGTATGACCGAGTGGCCGGGACGGTTTCGATACGGTTGAGAACGACATTTTGCCGGGAGTCCGATCGCGGCGTGAGCCGGGCTTCGTTGTAGGAGGCCGTCGCCGGCGACGGATAGGCGTATCCGGTGGCGTGCAGCACCCGCATCCGCCACATCAGCTCTTCCCCTGCCTTGCCGGCAGCGGGTCACGCTGTGCGGCATCAGACCAGGCGACCCACGGCACAGCGTGAAAGTACTGCACCGCCAACGCTTCTGAGACGTCCTCACATGACTTCTGCAAGCCGGCGAGCCGCATTTCCAGCGATTCGAGCAGCACTCCCGGCCGCACGAATTCGAGTTCACTGCGCGCCCGCCCGAGCAGTCGTTGCGCCTCGGCGGTGGCACCGACCCGGTTGCTAGGACGGTTCAGCAGTTCGTCGAGGTTGTGCTCGGCCAATCTCAGTGAATAGAAAATCGACCGCGGGAACAGGCGGTCGAGCAGGATGAACTCGACGACCCGATTGGCATCCAACACACCGCGATAGGTACGCAAATAGGTGTCGTGTGCGCCCGCGGAGCGCAGGACGGTCACCCACGCGGGGGAAACCGCGCTGTCGCCGACCCGCGACAGCAACATCCGCACCGTCATGTCCACCCGCTCGATCGCGCGGCCCAGCATCATGAAGCGGTAACCGTCGTCGCGTGACAGCGTCGAGTCGGCAAGGCCGGCGAACATCGCGGCGCGGCCCTCGATGAACGATAGAAATTCATGCGGGCCAAGGCGTTTGGCGGCACGCTCACGTTCACCCAGCGCATTGAAGGTGGTGTTG
>Ga0209693_10000582_pt1 | contig 15020 bp, 6 predicted proteins | sample HubBroMetageWRM3_FD_188345 | JGI IMG/M metagenome (GOLD analysis project Ga0209693, IMG submission 188345) | Warmed soil microbial communities from the Hubbard Brook experimental Forest, New Hampshire - Hubbard Brook CCASE Soil Metagenome WRM 3... | ecosystem: Environmental > Terrestrial > Soil...
CAGCGCTTCCTTGCGGCTTTCCCACACGTATGGTGATCTGATTGTCAAGCGCGCGGAACGCGGATTCGTCCGTGCCGTCGTCGCCAATATAGATCGCCGGCGTGCCGCGCGGCAATTCGCTGAGCAGTTCGCGCACCGCGCTGCCTTTTCCACAAATCTCGTTGGGCAGGACTTCCCACACCATTGCGCCATCGAGTATTCGCAACGTTTTTTGCTCCGGCGCGACGACATTCAAAAGGTGGCATTTTGCGGCGAGCGCGACGGGAGGGCTGGCTTCGCGATAGTGAACCGCGAAACTCATGCCTTTATCTTCGATGCGCATGCCGCGCAGCGAAGAAATCTGCTGGCGCGCTCCGCGTTGCGCCCGGGCCAGAATTCCGGCAGCCGCGCGGCTGATTTTCATCTTCTTGTCGTCCCGCTCCGCTCCATGGAGCCCGATGAAACGCAGGGTGTTGACGCCAATCCGTGTTTGCAGATCCTGGCAGCGCCTTCCGCTGACGATCGCGACAAAAAGTCTGGGATGCCGCGCCAGCCGTTCCAGCAGCCGCTTGGTGCGTTGCGGCACGCGCACTTCCCACGGCCTGCGCCGCAGCTTCACCAGCGTGCCGTCGAAATCCAGCAGCAGCGCGCAAGTCTTCGCGTCGCGCAGCCGGTCTGCGATTTCGCCCCACGCGCGAAACAAATAGCGCGGCGAATGAATGGCGGGATTGCCTTGCGCCGCGGCCGGAACGCCGTGGGCACGCGAAAGTTCTATCGCGCGCTTCTCCTTGGGCCTGATCTGCGATGTGTGTTTGGTCGCGGATTGCGATTCGTTCATCTGGTCTGGCCGAGCTCTGCCTGTGGTTCCTCAATGCGGATTTCGGAAAGCTCCGTGATCAGGCTGCCCGCCCATGCAAACACATTATGGCGCATCACGGTGCTGCGCATCAGTTTCATGCGCGTTTGACGTTCCTCCGTATCCATTTCCAGCGCCACGCGAATCGCTTCAGCCAGCTGCTCCACGTCATAAGGATTCACGATAATCGCATCGCGCAATTCGCGGGCAGCGCCGGTGAACTGGCTCAGAATCAGCGCGCCCTCCTGGTCGTCGCGCGAAGCAATGAATTCCTTTGCCACCAGATTCATGCCGTCATGCAGAGACGTGACCATGCAGAAATCCGCCGCGCGGTAATACGGCAGAATTTCCTCGTGGCTATGGTGGCGCGTCAGCAGCGCGATCGGCTTCCACTCGGGCGTCTGCCAGCGCGCATTGATCCGCGCGGCTTCCGCCTCCAGCTCCTGCAGGAAATCGTGATAGCGCGCGATTTCCGTGCGGCTGGGCGCGCCGATTTGTATGAACGTGAATTTTTCGCGATACGCCGGCCACTTCTCGAGGAACCTTTCGACGCCGCGCAGCCGTTCGAGCAATCCCTTGGTGTAGTCCACGCGATCAACGCCCACCCCGATAAAGTTCGCCTTGATGCCCAACTTGCCGAGCAGCTCGCTGCGCAACACGTAGGGAGACACCGTCGGATCCTGGGCGCGCTGCACCTCGCGGAAATCCACGCTGATGGGGAACGGACGCACGAAGGTAATGTGTCCGCCGCGTTTCACTGCAAATCGTTCCCATTCGATTTGGGACTCCATGGCGGCGTCCACCGTCTCCAGGAAGTTATCGCAATGCGCCTGGATCTGGAATCCAATCAAGTCCGCGCCCAGCAGGCCGCTGACAAGTTCCCGCTGCCACGGGCAAATGCCGAACGCTTCGGGATTGGGCCACGGAATGTGCCAAAAAATCGCCACACGCGCATCGGGACGCGCTTCCTTCACCATCCGCGGGAGCAGCGCAAAATGGTAATCCTGCACAAGCACCAGAGGATTCTCGACTCCTTCTATCTCCTGAAGCACGGCTTCGGCAAATTTGCGATTCGCTTCCTGATAATTTTGCCAGTCCGATGCGCGGAAAATTGGCCGGGTATGCGCGATGTGGCACAGCGGCCACAACCCTTCGTTCGAAAATCCGTAGTAGTGCCCTTTTTCCACTTCTTTCGAGAGCCACACGCGGCGCAGAGTGTAGTCCGGCTTGTCCGGCGGAACGCGAATATGGTCCTGTCCGTCCACTGTGTCGCGATCGGCATCGCCAGAGCCCGATGCGATCCAGACTCCGTCGCAGGCACGCAAAATCGGTTCCAAGGCCGTCACCAGACCGCTGGCCGGAACCAGCAGCTCGATCTCTTTCCCCTTGTGCACGTGCATGTACGGCTCGCGATTGGACACAACCACCAGCGATCCCTGCGAAGCTTTCCCCCGAATGCTTACGCGCAGACGCTCCGCCGTCCACACAGATTCGCCGGATTCGCGCAGGCGCGCCTCTTCTTCGGCGGCGGAACGCGCGTCCGCCAGACTGCGCGTGAGATTCATCACCTCATTCGTAAAGGGCGCGAGGAAACTTTCCTTCGGGCCCGGCGGAGTGGGCAGCAAGCGGCCGCGCCGCATATCTTTCATCCATTGCGCGGTGCGTGAAATCGGCAGCACGATGGTCCAGCGGATGATGAGCACGGTGATCAGGACGATCAACAAGACCTCTACGATCACGTGCCAGAAAGTTGCGCGCCACATGCGCGCACTCTGCGTTTCGATGTAGCCCACTTCGTGAAAAATCGCCAGCACGCCGACCACGGAGTTTTTGTCGTGCAGCGGCAGGTAGTACACGTGCATGGGTTCGGAACCGACATTTATGAATTGGCTCAGGCCGGTGTTACTCGAAATCACGCTAGCCAGAGGAACGGGCGGAGGGACGAAACGGTTAAGATTGGAGCTCTCGGCAAGCACTTGTCCGTGAATATCGTAAACTGCCACGCCCGCGAGCTGCTCCCGGTTTCCAAAGCGCTCGACGATGTGGCGCAACTGTTCGCGCGAGCCCTTCTCCAGAGCCGGTTCCACAATCTCTTGCAAGCTCTCTGCCAAGATTTCGGCGCGGCGCACCAAGTCCGTGCGCAGGCCCCGCTTCTCCGCGCGCACTTCATTTTTGGACACGACGAATGTAACGATGGTGACCGCCGCAACCAGGAATAAGATCAGGCGTAAGCTCAGCTTCACGTTAACCTCTAGCTGGATTTAGAGATGTCCAGACAAGCCTCGCTGGCACCAAAGCAGCACGAATGCTGCCAGTTGGCTCCGACTTTTGTTGTTCAAAATAGGACACTTAGGCCGACCATTGAGAATCATGCTGTGGAGATTCTCCGAGCACCCGGTAGAATCTCCGGCGAGGCATCTCTATGATTACGCGGTGGATGCGTAAACTGAATCCAGTGTTCACCTGATTTTTTTCCAAGCTGCGCTGCGGTACGATTGCGCCGCACGGCGACTCGCGCACATATGTGCGACCAAAGGATTAGATGCCTCGCGCGCCGATTTCGCGTCGTGTTCTTCCGGTTGCGGACCGATTTTCAGCCTGGCTGCGCCCTGCCTTGGCACTCATTTTTCTCCTGTTCCCGGCGGCTTGGCTCGATGCGTCATATACTGAATCTGCGTTTCAAAACCCATCCATGAAAAATGAGTTCCAACACTTCGACGATGTGCAACGGTACATCGCATTGGGCTGGGATCACCTCACCCGCTCTCTGGACAGATGCAAAACCTATGAAGACCAGAAAGTCGGCGACGAGGCTTATCTGTATTTCCCGGCGGACTTCCAGAGCTTGCCGGCCTTTCGGGAGCTGGTGAAGGGTTGCCGGGTCCAGGTCGAACGCTTGCCCGAGGTCATCACCAACCCCGACGATGTGCACCTGAACAAAATCTCCAATGAGGGGCTGCTGTATCTGCCTCACGCTTACGTCGTGCCGGGCGGCCAATTCAATGAGATGTACGGCTGGGACAGTTACTTCATTATTGTCGGCCTGCTGCGGGCGCAGCGCCTGGAGCTGGCGAAGGGGATGGTGGAGAACTTCTTTTACGAAATTGAGCATTACGGCTCGATTCTGAATGCGAACCGTACGTACTATCTAACGCGCTCGCAGCCTCCGTTTCTCACATCCATGATCCTGGCGGTGTATGACGCGGAGGACCCTTCTGCGCGACAGAAGGATAATGCATGGCTGCAGAAAGCTTACGGTTTCGCGGTCAAGGACTACGAGCAATGGACTCACCCGCCGCATTTGGCCGGCGACACGGGCTTGTCTCGTTATTTCGATCACGGCGAAGGCCCGGTTCCGGAAATTATCGGCGATCCCAGCGATTATTACCACGGCGTAGCGCAATATTTCCTGCAACACGACGGAACAAGAGATCCTCATCTCGTGCTGGTGGATAAGGATCATCCGGCCGGATCCCTGGTAGGACCGCTTTTCCAGGTTTTCGGTCACGAGGAACAATCGGGCCAGAACTCGAGCGGCAAGCAAGGTACGGCGGATTCACCGGTCGAGCAGGTCGCTCTGTCAGCAGATTTCTACAAGGGCGACCGCAGCATGCGCGAATCGGGATTTGATGTTTCGTTTCGTTTTGGCCCGTTCAGCGCGGAGGCCCACCATTACGCGCCCGTCTGCCTGAATAGCCTGCTCTACAAAACTGAAAAAGATCTTGCGCGGATGAGTGCCCTGCTTGGGCGGCCCGCAGAGGCCGCGCAATGGAACACCCGCGCGAGCGAGCGCCAAAAGCTGATAGATAAATATCTGTGGGACGCCAAGCGAGGCCTTTACTTCGATTACGATTTCGTGACCCACACACTTTCCACCTACGAGTACGCCACCACCTTCTATCCGCTTTGGGCGGGATTGGCGACACCGGAGCAAGCGCAGGCCGTGGTGAAGAATGTTCAGCTCTTCGAACAGCCCGGCGGCTTGGCCATGAGCCGTGTGGAATCGCAAGCCCAGTGGGATTACCCGTATGGCTGGGCGCCCATACAATTGCTGGCGGTGGACGGCATGCGCCGCTATGGCTACGCCGCGGAGGCCGACCGCGTCGCCTATAATTTCCTGAGCATGGTAATTGAGAATTTCGTGACCGACAAGTACATCCGCGAAAAGTACAACGTCGTCAAACGCACTTCCACCACCCATATCGTGGAGGGTTATAGCCAGAATGTAATTGGATTTGGCTGGACGAACGGCGTCTTCCTGGAACTGCTGCACGAATTGCCGCCCCCGCTTCTCGATCGCCTGAAACGCGAGTAAGACGCAAATCCTAGACTGCTTAGTCGTGCGGGGGCATGAACTGCCGTGGCACACCAGTCTGCGCGGACAGTTGCAGCGCGGCGAAACGTTCTCTGGTCTGGGTCGAAAAGGGGGGTGGGAGGATGGGGGAACATCCTCCCGGCATGGTCATGGCAAGGGGAATTGCCTGATGAGCCTACACGCACTATGAACTTGTCTGCGCAGGCTCTCCATACAGTAACTATCGTATTTTTTGACTGGTGCGGGCCCTATGACGGTGGAGCGGCTAAACCAATCGGCCAGCTATTCAGCTTGGCTTTTTTCAGAATCGCCCTGTTCTGCGACGGCCGGCGCTGATTCCGCGGGCCCCAGCAGCGCCTCAATCATCCCCACCATCGGAAACGCGTTCGTTTTGGACACTACGGACCGGATGCCGGCTTCCTTGGCGTGTCTCTCCAAGTCGGTGCTGGCATGCTGCGTGAACAGCACGATAGGCACGGCCGGCGCAAACTCCGACATACGCCGCGCCGCTTCGATTCCATTGATGCCCGGCATCTGAAAATCCAGGATCACAATGTTGGGATGCAACTCTTTGAACAACTGGACGCCCGTCTCGCCGTCCGGCGCCTCGCCGCAAATCTCCCAGTCGGGATTTGCCTGCAAGACGGTGCGCAGAGACTTCCGCACCAGCTCGCTATCGTCCACGATCAGGAATCGCGTGCGCATTAACGAGCCCCCGCGGGGCCGGTGGCGCGCAATTGCAGACGCGCGAAAATCAACCCACGCGTTCCGGCGGCCGTCGAGGTCATAAGCTTTTCACCATCGTTTTATTCACCGGAACGGCCGCGCTGACCGTCGTGCCATTCTTACCCGACTGAATTTCGAGCGTGCCGCCAAGCTCGCGCAGACGTTCGCGCATCCCGCTCAATCCCACGCCATGGCTCGATCCTGGAGTTGTGGACGCGCCATTTGTGCCAGTCATGCCCTTGCCTTCGTCGCGGACTTGCACGCTCAGCAGCTTATCCGGTGTGTGCGATATTTTGATTTGCGCTGTTTTACTTCCGGAATGGCGGTACACGTTGGTCAAGCACTCCTGCACGATGCGAAAAATCGATATCTCCACGTTCGGGGGCAGCCGGCCTATGTCCGGCGAGAGCTCCACGGCGACTTTCACGCTGCTGCGCTCCGCAAATCCTTCCGCGAACATTTTTATCGCGGGCAGCAGTCCGATCTCATCCAGCAGCGGCGGATGCAGCAGGTGCGAAATCGTGCGCGTCTCCTTCGAGAGCTGTTCCACCAGCTCATTATTCTGCTGCAAGACTTCGGCAACCTCAGGTCCTAGTTTTTTGGTTTGCTGCGCCAACATTCCATTATTCATGGATAGCGCCGCGATCAAAGGTCCAATGCCATCGTGCAGATCACGCGCGATGCGGCGGCGTTCTTCATCCTGCATCGCCAGCAGCCGCGCGGAAAGTGAACGCAGGTCGCGATTGAGCATTTCCAGCTGCCGCGTCTTGCGATGCAGGTCCGCGAATACCCGCACCTTCGCGCGCAGCAATTCCGGAACGATGGGCACGGCAATATAATCCACGGCGCCGCGTTGATAGGCGTTGAGCCGGTCAATATCCGTCAAGTGCACGGCGGAAATGAAAATGATCGCGACCTTCTGAAAACGCGGGTGTTGCCGGATCATATCCGCCAGCTCGAATCCATCCAGCTCCGGCATGCTTACGTCCATCAGCACCACGGCGATGTCAGTCTTCAGTAAATGATCCAGCGCCTCTTTTCCCGAACGGGCTTTGATCAGGTTTTCATTCAGCTCGCCGAGGATGGCTTCGTAGGTGATCAGCTTGCCGGGCTGATCATCCACCATCAGAATATTTACCTTTTCCTGCTCGCGCATTTTCTCCCTCTTGCTGCAAACCTCTCGCTGCAGAAAATATTGCGCCGCCCGTCGTGATGCCCGCTGCGATGCTCGCTGCGCTGAAAGTCCAGTCGCCGGGGGCCGCCAATCATTTTACCGGTGGAACCACATCCGCAACGCGGAAAGCAATTGCTCCGTGTTCACCGGCTTCGCCAGATACTCGGAAGCGCCCGCTTCCAGGCATTTCTCGCGGTCCCCTTTCATGGCTTTGGCGGTCAAAGCGATGATCGGCAAGCGCCGGAAGGAAGGATTGCCGCGAATGATCTGCATCGTCTCATATCCATCCATGTCCGGCATCATGATGTCCATCAGCACGATCGCCACGTCCGGAGTGGACTCCAGCGTGTTGATCGCTTCGCGGCCGGTGCCGGCGGTCAGCACCGTCATTCCGCGGCGTTCCAGCACGCTGCTGAGCGCGAAAATATTCCGCACGTCGTCGTCAACTACCAACACTTTCTTCCCCACCAGAGCATCGTCCGAATGATGCAGCAGATCGAGCATCTTCTGCTTTTCCGGCGGCAGGTCGGTGACTACGCGATGCACGAACAGCGCAGTCTCATCCAGCAGCCGCTCCGGAGATTCCACACCCTTCACCACCACGCTACGCGCCAGCAAATGCAGCCGCGCATCTTCCTCGGGCGAGAGGTCTTTCCCGGTGAATACCACAACCGGCAAATCGCTCAGCGCAGGAGTGTCGCGGAAGCGTTCTAATATTTCAAATCCAGACATGTCTGGAAGCCGGAGGTCCAGCACCACGCAGTCGAACGCCTGCGAGTCAATGGCCGCAAGCGCCTGCGAGCCCGTGGAGGCAATTTCCACGTCAATATCTTCATAGCCGAGCAATTCGCGGATGCTGAGCTGCTCGGCCGGATTGTCTTCCACCACCAATAAACGCTTGCGCCGCGGCGCGGTGTATTCCTTCATGCGCGCGAGCGCGGTCTTCAGCTGCTCAGAAGTCGCCGGTTTGATCAAGTACGAGAACGCCCCGCGCGCCAGGCCGTGCTGCCGGTCTTCATCCAGCGTCAACATCTGCACGGGAATGTGGCGCGTGAGCGGATCTTGTTTGAAGTGATTCAGAACCGTCCAGCCCAGCATGTCTGGCAAGAAAACATCCAGTGAGATGGCTGTCGGCTGGAATTCATGAGCGAGCGCCAGCGCTTCCGCTCCGCGCGTGGCGACGAGCACTTTGAAACCATTGTCGTGCGCCAGATCGCAGAGCATAGTGGCAAAGTACGGATCATCTTCCACAATCAGCAGAATGGGATCGTCCGGCTGCAAATTTTCGCGATCGTCCGCGATAGTGATCTGCTCGATCGCGCGCTTGGACGCGATTGCCGCCGCCGCTTGTCCAGACGCCGGTATCGCCGAGGATTTCGCTTCAGTCCCGGCGACGCCCGTGGAAGGACCCACATACGTTTGCGGCAAATACAAAGTGAACGTGCTGCCTTCATTGGGCGTGCTGCGCAGTTGGATTTCACCACCCAACAGTCCCGCAAGTTCGCGGCTGATCGCCAGGCCCAAACCGGTACCGCCATACTTGCGGCTGGTGCCGGCGTCGGCTTGCTGGAACGCCTCGAAAATGATGCGCTGCTTTTCGGGCGGAATACCGATGCCCGTATCGGTGACCTCGAACGCAACCACGGAGGCGGACCGACCCAAAAGCGGGTGACCTTCGGTCCAGCCGCTTTCGGCTACGAATACGGACATACGCACGCCGCCCTTCTCCGTGAATTTGAATGCGTTTGAAAGCAAATTTTTCAGCACCTGCTGCAGACGCTTCGAATCGGTGACCAGGCTGCGCGTCAAATTTGGATCAGAGTGAACTTCAAAATTGAGGTGGCGGTTTTCCGCTTCGTGGCGGAAGGGACGCGCGATCATGTCCAGCAAACTGGCGAAGAACACTTCCTCCGCTTGCACCGACACCGTGCCGGATTCAATTTTCGAAAGGTCCAGAATATCGGTGATCAAGTTCAGCAGGTCCGTTCCGGCGCCGTGAATGGTGCGCGCGAATTCCACCTGCTTGTTCGTCAAATTCAGGTCAGGGTTGTCCGCGAGCTGCTGGCCCAGAACCAAGATGCTATTGAGCGGCGTGCGCAACTCATGAGACATATTGGCCAAAAATTCCGACTTGTATTTCGAAGTAAGCGCCAGCTCCTTGGCTTTTTCTTCCACGGCACGGCGTGCTTGCTCGATTTCCTGATTTTTGCGCTCCACTTCCACGTTCTGCTCGGCCAGCTGCTGCGCCTTTTGCGCCAGCTGCTCGTTGGTCTGCTGCAATTCGGTCTGCTGGGTTTGCAGTTCGGTGGCCAGTTGCTGCGATTGCTTCAGCAGGCCTTCGGTTTGCATCGTGGCCTCAATGCTGTTCAGCACGATGCCGATGCTCGAAGTCAGTTGGTCCAAAAACGCCAGGTGCGATGCGGTGAATACGCTCAAGGACGCCAGCTCGATCACCGCTTTCACGCGGTCTTCGAAAAGAATCGGCAGCACGATCACGCTGCGCGGCACAGCTTGGAATAATCCGGAGCGGATTGGAACGGCGTTCGCCGGCACATCGGTAATCAACATGCGCTGCTTTTCCGCGGCGCACTGCCCCACCAGCCCAGTGCCCACGTGCAGACGGCTGGGATGACCATCCTGATCGCTATCAGCAAAAGCAGATAGCAGCACCATCGTCCCTGATTCTTCCGACTCCATTTGATAGATCACGCCTTGCTGCGCGCTGACCAGCGGAGCCAGCTCGGACAACAGGCTGCGTCCCACCGTCGTCAAATCGCGCTGCCCCTGCAACATTCCAGTAAACCGCGCGAGGTTGGTTTTCAACCAGTCCTGCTCGTTGTTGCGGTCGGTGGTGAGCCGCAGGTTGTTGATCATCGTGTTGATGTAATCTTTCAACTCCGCGACTTCGCCGCTGGCTTCCACTTGAATCGAGCGCGTCAGGTCGCCTTTCGTCACCGCCGTGGTCACTTCCGCGATGGCGCGCACCTGGTTGGTCAGGTTGTCCGCCAGCAGGTTGACGTTTCCGGTTAAATCCTTCCACGTGCCGGCGGCACCGGGGACGTTTGCCTGGCCGCCCAACCGGCCTTCCACGCCGACTTCGCGCGCGACGGTGGTCACCTGGTCGGCGAACGTCGCGAGCGTGTCGGTCATATTGTTGATGGTGTCCGCCAGCGCGGCGACCTCGCCTTTCGCGTTCACCGTAAGTTTTTTCGTCAACTCGCCGTTAGCGACGGCGGTCACGACTTTCACGATGCCGCGCACTTGCTCGGTGAGGTTCGCGGCCATCACGTTCACGTTGTCCGTCAAATCTTTCCACGTGCCGGCGACGCCAGGCACTTGCGCCTGGCCACCCAGCTTTCCGTCGGTGCCCACTTCGCGCGCCACGCGCGTCACTTCCGCGGCAAACGCGTTGAGCTGGTCCACCATGGTGTTAATCGTGTTCTTCAACTCCAGGATTTCGCCCTTCACGTCCACGGTGATTTTGCGTGACAAGTCGCCGCGCGCCACAGCCGTCGTAACTTCGGCGATGTTGCGCACTTGGCCAGTCAAGTTTCCGGCCATCGCGTTTACAGAGTCAGTGAGGTCCTTCCACGTTCCCGCCACGCCGGTGACGTTCGCCTGTCCGCCCAGCCGTCCTTCGCTGCCCACTTCGCGCGCCACGCGCGTCACTTCGGCGGCGAACGAACGCAGCTGCTCCACCATCGTGTTCAGCGTTTCTTTCAGCTGCAGAATTTCTCCGCGCACGTCCACCGTGATCTTGCGCGAAAGGTCGCCGCTCGCGATCGCCGTCGCCACTTCGGCGATGTTGCGCACCTGGCCGGTCAAGTTGCTGGCCATGAAGTTCACGTTGTCCGTCAAGTCCTTCCACGTACCGCCGACTCCCGGCACTTCGGCTTGGCCGCCCAACTTCCCTTCCGTTCCCACTTCGCGCGCCACGCGCGTCACTTCGCCCGCGAACGCGTTCAGCTGGTCCACCATCGTGTTGATGGTGTTCTTCAGCTCCAGAATTTCGCCCTTCACGTCCACGGTGATCTTGCGTGACAAGTCGCCGCGAGCTACGGCCGTCGTCACCTCGGCGATGTTGCGCACCTGACCGGTCAAGTTTCCGGCCATCGAGTTCACCGAGTCCGTCAGGTCCTTCCACGTTCCCGCCACACCCGGCACGTTCGCCTGGCCGCCCAGCCGGCCTTCGCTACCTACCTCGCGCGCCACGCGCGTCACTTCGCCCGCAAACGCGTTCAGCTGGTCCACCATCGTGTTGATGGTTTCTTTCAGCAGCAGGATTTCGCCGCTCACGTTCACGGTGATTTTCTTCGAAAGGTCGCCGCTCGCGATTGCCGTCGCCACTTCGGCGATGTTGCGCACCTGGCCCGTCAAGTTGCTGGCCATCGAGTTCACCGAGTCGGTCAAGTCCTTCCACGTTCCCGCGACTCCAGGCACCTGCGCTTGCCCGCCCAGTTTTCCGTCGGTGCCCACTTCGCGCGCCACGCGCGTCACTTCCGAAGCGAAAGCGCGCAGCTGATCCACCATCGTGTTCAGCGTGTCTTTGAGTTCGAGGATTTCGCCTTTCACGTCCACAGTGATTTTGCGCGAAAGGTCGCCGCGCGCCACGGCCGTTGCCACTTCCGCGATGTTGCGCACTTGGCCAGTCAGGTTGCTGGCCATGAAGTTCACGTTGTCCGTCAGGTCCTTCCACGTTCCCGCGCCCGGAACTTGCGCCTGGCCGCCCAATTTGCCTTCGGTGCCCACTTCGCGCGCCACACGCGTTACTTCGCCCGCGAACGCGTTTAGCTGGTCCACCATCGTGTTGATCGTGTTCTTGAGCTCGAGGATTTCGCCCTTCACGTCCACGGTGATCTTGCGCGACAGGTCGCCGCGCGCCACGGCCGTGGTCACTTCGGCAATGTTGCGCACCTGCGCCGTCAGGTTTCCGGCCATCGAGTTCACGGAGTCGGTCAAGTCCTTCCAGGTTCCCGCGACGCCCGGCACGTTCGCTTGGCCGCCCAGCCGGCCTTCGCTACCCACTTCGCGCGCCACGCGCGTTACTTCGCCGGCAAACCGGTTCAGCTGGTCCACCATCGTGTTCAGCGTTTCTTTCAGCTGCAGAATTTCTCCGCGCACGTCCACTGTGATCTTGCGCGAAAGGTCGCCGCTCGCAATCGCCGTCGCCACTTCGGCGATGTTGCGCACCTGGCCGGTCAAGTTGCTGGCCATGAAGTTCACGTTGTCGGTCAAGTCCTTCCACGTACCGCCCACGCCAGGCACCTGCGCCTGGCCACCCAATTTGCCTTCCGTACCCACTTCGCGCGCCACGCGCGTCACTTCGCCCGCGAACGCGTTCAGCTGGTCCACCATCGTGTTGATGGTGTCTTTCAATTCCAAAATTTCGCCCTTCACGTCCACGGTGATCTTGCGCGACAGGTCGCCGCGCGCCACGGCCGTAGTCACTTCGGCAATGTTGCGCACCTGCGCCGTCAGGTTTCCGGCCATCGCGTTCACTGAGTCGGTAAGGTCCTTCCACGTGCCCGCAACGCCCGGCACGATTGCCTGTCCGCCGAGTTTGCCGTCCGTGCCTACCTCACGCGCCACGCGCGTCACTTCCGAAGCGAACGAGCGCAACTGGTCCACCATCGTGTTGATGGCTTCCTTCAACTGCAGAATTTCGCCACGGACGTCCACCGTAATTTTGCGCGAAAGGTCGCCGCTGGCCACCGCGGTCGCCACTTCGGCGATGTTGCGCACCTGACCCGTCAGGTTGCTGGCCATCGAGTTGACCGAATCGGTAAGGTCCTTCCAGGTTCCCGCCACGCCCGGGACTTGCGCCTGGCCGCCGAGTTTTCCGTCGGTTCCCACTTCGCGCGCGACGCGCGTTACTTCAGCGGTGAACACGCCGAGTTGCTGAATCATGGTGTTGACGATCGTAGCCGAACGCAGGAATTCGCCTTCCAGCGGGCGTCCGTCAACGTCGAGTTGCACGGTCTGCGTCAGATTGCCTTTCGCCACGGCCGCGATGGCGCGCGTGACTTCCGTCGTCGGCCGGAGCAAGTCATCTACCAACGTATTGACCGATACTTCCATCTCTCCCCACGCCGCCTTGGGCAGGTGGAAGCGCATGCGTTCACGCGTGCGGCCTTCCTTTCCCACCACTTGCCCGACGCGCTTCAATTCCTTCGCCATCTGCTGGTTTGCCGTGACGATATCGTTGAAGGTGTCCGCGATTTTTCCGGCCAGTCCCGTCCAGTTCCCCGGCAGTCGAACCGAGAAATCACCGTCGCGCATGGTCTGCAGGCTTGCGAGGATTACGCTCAGGTCGGCGGATACCGGCTCGGTCTCCACGTCGGTCACGGTGCGGCCGTTACTTTTCGCGCTCGGTCTTGGGTCAGGAATTGTAGGTGTGCTGGTTTTGCTGGGATCGGTTCGCTTCATTCCTCTCTCCACGGTACAAGGCCGACGGGCGCCGCCAATTTCGCGGCTCCCGGCTCCACAGGCCGATACATCTCACTTGAATACGCAATCCAGATGAACTTGAAAAAAGGGGCGCGCAACACCGCCGCACACATCGGTTTAGCGCCGGTTTCATCGAATAGGATGTCATACCATAAAGCCATCAGTCGCCATCTACAGTAATCAATGTATATGCTGCCATACGTGGGAGTCGGTTAACACGGACCGCAGAACGGCTTTCGCCAGTAAACCATGATGGAACAAGACTTGCGTGAATTTGCCGCCGCCGATTCGCTAACTTTGGGGCCGCCTAACGGCGCGAAAATCTGGATTTACACGGATGCGTGTATTCCTGCACCGGCCATTCACGACTATAAAGATATTCAGGGAGAGCCCATGGATCTCCGAATTTTAGTTGTCGAGGATTCCGAAACGACGCGGCGCATCATTCGCGCAATCCTGGAAACGCGCGAGTGGAAAATTTGCGGCGAAGCCAAAAACGGTCAAACGGCGATAAGGCAGTTTCGAAAACTCCGTCCCGACGTCGTAATTCTGGATTTCACGATGCCGGCCCTAAGCGGAATTGAAGTGGCAGCTCGCTTGTCGAAGATCGATCCGCTGGTGCCGCTGATTCTATTCACGATTTCCGAAGTGGGCGAGCTGTATGAAGCTGCCCGCGACGCGGGAATTTATGCGGTGGTCTCCAAGGCGCGGGCTTGGGACTTGATTGGCACGATTGAGTCCGCAATCACACACCTCAGCGACCTCGGTCAACCTATTCAATAGACGAGTTGGAATCCCGGGAAAAGCGCTGAAGAACAGCCGTGCCAGGCCGACGCGCATCCAAAGCTAGCCCCACTGAAGTCGTTGACCCGAACTATCTCAAGACAAGAACACGATCCGAATAACCTGCGCGGACCATTGGACAAAAACATTTCCTTCCGAGCGCGTCGCCACGCTCGGAAGGAATCAGACTAAATTTCCCGCCTCGTCGCCTACTGCCCAGTCTGCACTACGTGTTTCGGCGTCCTGGCGTTCAGCGTCGCGATCAGACTATGGGCCGATGGCGGCACCGCGGTGTCGTGAGCCAATACGATGTCCTTCGCGGAAAGTTTCTCACCGTAAATTCTCACGTTGGCGTCATTGTCCGGCCGGATGGTCGAGCCCTCCAGCGAAACGCCGGCAAATATTCCGCGTGCGCGGGAATAGCTCAAGATCTCAGCGCGCAGCGAAACGTCTGTTTCCGCCGACGCGTCCCGGCCCACCGGTCCAGCCGCCACCGACGCATCTCCGCCCAACTTTACTTTGCTGCTCAGAATTCCGTTGGCGCCGCGGTCATTCATCACCAGCAGAACGAAGTCCGTCGCTTGCCCGCCGATCTGAAAGCCCACGCTGCCGCCTTCCAGAGCCATCATCGAAGGCGCGCCCCACGGACCGTTGAAGTTTTCGCCCCTGCGGCAGGTCATCGCGCCACGGCCATAGCTTGCGCCGACCACGAACGCAGCCTTCAGCACGGACGGAAATAC
>Ga0209693_10000583_pt1 | contig 15011 bp, 13 predicted proteins | sample HubBroMetageWRM3_FD_188345 | JGI IMG/M metagenome (GOLD analysis project Ga0209693, IMG submission 188345) | Warmed soil microbial communities from the Hubbard Brook experimental Forest, New Hampshire - Hubbard Brook CCASE Soil Metagenome WRM 3... | ecosystem: Environmental > Terrestrial > Soil...
AATGGACGCAGCACGGCCAGCGCCATGACCGCCGCGACGGCGTTCATGATGGCGGCGACAACGAACACGGCATGCCAGTCGCCGGTCGCCACCATCAGGACGTTGCCGAGCGGCACCAACAGCGAGGCCGTGCCCTTGGCCGTATAGAGCAGGCCCGCGTTGGTCGTGGCGTACTGGCTGCCGTAGACGTCGGTGCAGGTCGAAGGGAACAGGCTGTAGATCTCGCCCCAGGCGAAGAACACCAGCCCGCTCAGCAGCACGAACAACACCGGATCGTGGCCCAGCGTGCTCAAGGCCCAGATGCCGACCGCCTCCAGGGAGAAGGCGATGAACATGGTGTTCTCACGCCCGATATGGTCCGACACCCAGCCGAAGAACGGCCGCGTGATGCCGTTCAGGACGCGATCGATCGACAGCGCGAAGGTGAGCGCCGGCAAGGTGATGCCGATCAGGGTCACCGGCACACCGGCGACCTTGAAGTCGTTGGCGATCGGGGCGAGCTGCGCCGTTGCCATCAGGCCGCCGGCGCCGACCAGCACGAACATCAGGTACATCACCCAGAAGATCGGCGTGCGCAGCATCTCGACCGGCGTGTAGTTCCGCGCCGACTGCTGCACATGCGCCGAGGCCGGCACCTCGCCCGTCCGCGGGGCGCGCAGCAGCCAGCCGAGGACGAACACCACCACGCCTTGGCCGAGACCGAACCAGAAGAAGGTCGCCTCGTAGCCGGCGCTGCGGATCATGGCCTGGATCGGGATGATGGTGAGCGCCGAGCCGGCGCCGAAGCCCGCCGCGGTCAGGCCGGCGGCCAGGCCACGCTTGTCGGGAAACCACTTCAGCGCGTTGCCGACGCAAGTGCCGTAGACGGCGCCGGCGCCGATGCCGCCGATCGCGGCGGAGATGTAGAGCATGGCCAGCGAACTGACATAGGCGTTCAGTATCCACGAGAGGCCGACCAGCACGCCGCCGATCACCACCACGATCTTGGGGCCGAAGTGGTCGACGAACCAGCCTTCGACCGGCACCAGCCATGTCTCCGTGAGCACGAAGATGGTGAAAGCGACCTGGATGGAAGCACGGTCCCAGCCGTGCTTCAGACCGATCGGTCCCACGAACAGCGTCCAGCCGTACTGGAGGTTCGCGATCATCACCATGCAGACGATGCCGATCAGCAGCTGCAGCCAACGGCCGGAAGGCGGCCGCGCGGCCGCCGTTTGGTACGACGTCATGGTTCCCTTCCCAGCGTGCTTGTTCTTTTAAGACGGTTGTTTCTTTCTCACCTTTTGCCACAGTCGCACTGCAATTCCCAGCCCACCGTGGACCAAAGTGCCCGGCTTGCTGTCAGTGCAGGCAGGCAGGCGCCGAGAAGTTGCTGGGCGGCATGCCCTGAAACGCTCCCTTGCCCATCGCCGGCTCCCGTCCCTAAATCGGGCAAGACAGAGCACCGGGAGAAATGCCGTTGGACAGCGTGATGCAGGCGCCCTTCAAGCCGATCGAGTTCCTGAGCCGCGACATCAGGGTCGAGAAGCGGATTGACGGCACGATCCTGCTGCAGTCGAACCACGCCCTGAAGCCCTACGAGCGGCATGTGCCGGCGTTCCTGGCCAAATGGGCGGCCGCGACGCCTGACCGGGTGTGGCTGGCGCAGCGCCGCGGGCCGGACCGCGATTGGCTGAAAGTGACTTATGCCGAGGCCAGGAAACAGGTCGATGCAGTGACCCAGGCGCTGCTTGACCGCGGCTTCGGCCCCGACAAGCCGGTCATGATCCTGTCGTCGAACTCGATCGAATTCGCGCTGCTCTCCATGGCCGCCATGCAGGCGCGCGCGCCGCTTGCGCCGGTGTCGCCGGCCTACTCGGTGATGAGCCAGGATCACGCCAAGCTCCGCTACGTCTTCGACCTGATCAAGCCCGGCCTGGTGTTCGTGCAGAACGGCGAGATCTATGCCCGCGCGTTGGCCGCGCTCGACCTAGAGGGCGTGCTGCTGGTGCATGTCGACAAGGTGCCGCCCCAGATGCAGTCGCTGCCGTGGAGCGAGCTTCTGGCCGCCCAGGCGACCGACGCGGTGGCGAAATCGATCGAGCAGATCGAGCCCCGGACCGTGGGCAAGTTTCTCTTCACCTCGGGCAGCACCGGCATGCCCAAGGCCGTGATCAACACCCAGGAGATGATGTGCGCCAACCTGGCGATGGGCCAGATGGCGCGCACGCGCCGGCCCGACGATCCGCCGGCCGTCATGCTCGACTGGCTGCCGTGGAACCACACGATGGGCGGCAACGCCACCTTCCAGGGCAACCTCGCCGAGGGCGGCACGACCTATATCGACGACGGCAAGCCGCTGCTCGGCCTGTTCGAGGAGACCTTGCGCAACCTGCGCGAGGTCTCGCCCACCTACTTTGCCAACGTGCCGGCCGGCTACGCCATGCTGGCGACGGCGCTGGAGAAGGACGCGTCGCTCGCCAAACGCTTCTTCAAGAACCTGAATTCGCTCGCCTATGGCGGCGCCACCCTGCCGTCCGACCTCTACGAGCGCATGGAAGCGCTGGCGGTGAAGCACACCGGCTACCGGCTGCCTTTCGTCACCGGCTGGGGCTCGACCGAGACGGCGCCGACCGCGACCACCGTGCATTGGGCGTCGGAGCGCGTCGGCCTGATCGGCCTGCCGTTTCCCGGCGTGCAGCTGAAACTCGTGCCGACCGCCGAGGCGGGGCGCTACGAGCTTCGCCTCAAGAGCGTGATCGTGACGCCGGGTTACCACCGCCGGCCCGATCTCACGGCCGAGATGTTCGACGAGGAGGGTTTCTACAAGATCGGCGACGCCGGCCGCTTCGTCGATCCCGCGGACCCGAGCTGGGGCCTGATCTTCGACGGCAGGGTGGTCGAGGATTTCAAGCTTTTGAGCGGCACCTTCGTGCTGGTCGGCACCTTGCGCACGACGGCGATCGCGGCGGCGACGCCGGTGCTGCAGGACGCCGTGGTCTGCGGCCACGACCGCGACCATGTCGGCCTCTTGGGCTTCCCCAACATCGCCGCCTGCCGCGAGCTCGCCGACGACCGGGGCGCCAAGATGACGACGGCCGAGCTGCTGGCGCATCCCGCCGTGGTCGGCGCCTTGCGCGACGGACTCGCCCGCATGAACGCCGAGTGCAAGGGCTCGTCGATGCAGGTGCGCCGCGCGCTCCTGATGACCGACCCGCCCTCGGTCGACGGCCACGAGATCACCGACAAGGGCTATATCAACCAGCGCGCCACGCTCGAGCGGCGCAAGGCGCTGGTCGACAGGCTCTATGCCGGCGGCGAGGGAGTCGTCGTCATCGGCGGCGCGTGAGACCGCGATGATCTATTTCCTGGCGACCGTTGCGGCGATTGCAGGGTTCCTGTTCGGCTACGACGAAGGCGTGATCGCCGTCGTCCGGCCCTCGCTCGACAAGGACTTCCCGATGGGGCCGCTGACGGCCGGCTTCATGACGGCGGCGGTGCCGCTGGGCGCGCTGGTTGCTGCAAGCGTCGCGGGACGGATCATCGATCGGTTCGGGCGCCGCCGGGTGCTGATGGCGGCGGCCGCCCTGTTCGCGCTCGGGGCGCTGATCGCCGCCGCGATCAGCGCGATCTGGATGCTGGTGTTGGCCCGTCTCATCCTGGGGTTTGCGATCGGAGTCGCGGCGGTCGGCGCGCCGCTCTACATCGCCGAAACCGCACCGCTTCGCATCCGGGGTGCGCTGGTCTCGACCTATCAGCTGGCGATCACGATCGGCATCCTGGTGTCCTACCTGACCGGCCTGCTCATCTCCGGTGACGGCACGTGGCGGGCGATGTTCGGTCTGGGCGCCGTGCCGGGACTCCTGTTCCTCGCCGGACTTGCCTTTCTTCCCGAATCGCCGCGCTGGCTCGTGCTCAAGGGTTTCCCCGACGAGGCACGTGCCAGCCTGCGGCGCCTGCGCGCCGCAGGCTGGAACGTCGACGCGGAGCTCGACGAGATGATCCGAACCGCACAAGCCAACGCCGGCCGCAAAACCGGCTACGGGGCGTTGCTGGAGCCCGCCATACGGCCGGCGCTGATCGTTGCCGTGGGGCTTTTCTTCCTGCAGCAGCTCAGCGGCATCAATGCCGTGATCTACTATGCGCCGCAAATCTTCAGCCATGCCGGTTTCGACAGCGCACACACGCAGATGCTGGCAACGGTCGGTGTCGGAACGGTCAATCTGCTGACCACCGTGCTGGCGATGTTCCTGATCGACAGGATCGGACGACGCCCTTTGCTGATCCTGGGCTTTGCCGGCACGTCGGCGGCGATGCTCGTCATCGCGCTTGCGGTCGTCCGCCCCACGCTGGCGCCGTCCTGGGCCATCATGGTGGTGCTGTTGCTCTATATCGCCTCTTTCGCCATCAGCCTGGGACCGCTTCCGCACGTCATGATGTCGGAGGTCTTCCCGCTGCGCGTGCGCGGGCTTGGCATGAGCACGGCATCGATCAGCAACTGGGGCTTCAACTTCATCGTGGTCTTCACCTTCCCGCTGATGCTCGCCGGACCGGGTCTCGCCTTCACCTTCACAATCTTCGCCGTCATCTGCCTGGCAGGAATCCTCTTCACGGTGACGCGGGCACCGGAAACGACGGGGCTTTCGCTCGAAGCCATCGAGACGCATTGCCACGCCGGTAGACCACTGATCACGGTGCATGAAGTCCGTGGTAAGAAACACCGTGTGTCGGAACAAGGAGAGGGACATGCCGATCGCCACCAAATACCTGTTCATCGTCAGCATGGATGTGACCAAGGAGAAGGAGGCGCTGTTCAACGAGGTCTATGACACCGAGCACGTGCCTCTGCTGCTCAAGGTGCCCGGCGTCAAGGCGGTGTCGCGCCTGAAGACCGAGCCTGCCGCCTTCAATCTCGCCGGCGAGCGCAAGCTGCTCGACGGCGGCAGCGAGCCCAACTACGTCGCCATCTACGAGATCGAGAGTCCCGATGTGCTGCTGAGCAAGGAATGGTCGGCGGCGGCGGAGAAGGGGCGCTGGCCCAGCGAAGTGCGCCCCTTCACCTCGAACCGTCGGCACATCGTGCGCAAGGTGATCTAGCGATCCGGAGCAGGGAGGACGAAAATGGATTTCCACAACAAGGTGGCATTGGTCACCGGCGGCGGCAACGGCATCGGGCGCGCCACGGCCCTGGGCTTTGCCGCCCGCGGCGCCAAGGTCGTGATCGTCGACCGCGATGCAAGCGGCGGCGAGGCGACGGCGGGCGTCGTGCGCCAGCAGGGCGGCGAGTCCCTGTTCGTCCAGGCCGACGTGACGAAGGCAGAGGACGTGCAAGCCTATGTGAACAAGGCAGTCGGCGCCTATGGGCGCATCGATTGCTTCCACAACAATGCCGGCATCGAAGGCAAGGTCGCTAACATCGCCGACTGTGACGAGGCGATGTTCGACACGGTCATGGCGGTGAACGTCAAAGGCGTGTTCCTCGGGCTGAAATATGTCCTGAAGCAGATGCTCGTCCAGAGGACCGGCGGCGCGATCGTCAATACCGCTTCCGTTGCCGGCTTGATGGGATCACCCGGCATGCCGGCCTACGTCGCCTCCAAGCATGCCGTGCTCGGCCTGACCAAGACGGCGTCCGGCGAAGTGGCGCGCCACGGCATCCGGGTGAATGCGGTGTGCCCCGGTCCGATCGACACGCGCATGATCCATGACCTGGAAAAGCAGTTGAACCCGGCCAATCCCGGAAAGGTCGAGGCGACCTACCAGTCGTCCATTCCGATCGGCCGGTACGGCACCGCCGAGGAAGTCGCCAATACGGTCCTGTTCCTGTGCTCGGACCTGGCCGGCAACATCACCGGTGCCCACTACGTCGTCGACGGCGGCCGCACGGCGACGCCGGGCGCGGTAACCTCGATGAACAAGGACTGATGTTTGCTGGGAGCGCGCCACTCCGTGGCGCGTCTTCTCATGCTCATTCGGACCGCGCGCATCCTGCGCGCTCTTGATCATGAGCGAGCCAAAGGCTCGCCGTCCGGAAGATCATGATGCGCCACGGAGTGGCGCGCTCCCAGCAATGAGGAACTTCAGTTCGCGGTCATGCCGCCATCGATCACGAGCTCGCTGCCGGTGATCCACGCAGCCTCGTCCGACGCGAGGTAGAGGCAGCCGGCGGCGATGTCGGCCGGCGTGCCGAAGCGGCCGAGCGGCGTTGCCTCCAGGCGTCTGCGCGCGACGTCGGGATTGGAATGGCCGGGCACGGTCATTGGCGTGTCGACGAAGCCCGGATGCACCGAGTTCACGCGGATCCTTTCGGGCGCATACTGGATCGCCGCGGCCTTGGAGAAGATTCGCACGGCGCCCTTCGAGGCATGATAGGCGGCGTTGGCGTGGCTGCCGACGATGCCGCAAATCGACGAGATGTTGATGATCGAGCCGCCGCCGGCACGCATCATGGCCGGCACGGCGGCCTTCGTTCCGAGAAAGACACCGGTGGCGTTGACCTCCATCACCCAGTTCCATTGCTCGAGCGTCTGGTCGGCCAGCCGCGGCCCGGCCGTGTGGCCGGTCTGGATGTTCAGCTTGGGATCGCGTCCCGAAATGCCGGCGATGTTGCACAGGATGTCGAGGTGGTCATAGGCCTTCTCGGCCTGGGCCACGATCGCGGCCCATTGCGCTTCGTTCCGCACATCCTGGTCGGCAAATAGAGCGGTTCCGCCTGCCGAGGCGATCTCCTTCTCGACGGTTTTGCCGAGCGACGTGTTGCTGTCGGTCAGCACCACCGATGCACCATGCAGCGCGAACAGCCGGGCCGTTGCCGCGCCGATGCCCGATGCGCCTCCCGTCACGATTGCGACCTTGCCTAAAAGTCTCTTCCCGGGCTCCATGGCTTCGTCCTCTCGTTTCTCTGCTAATGTGGCACATCCACAGAGGTTGAATACATGAACGTGGTTTCAAGGACCCGTCTCGACGTTCAGGCAACGGCGTCGGCATGGCTGGACTCCTTTGGTGACGCGCTGCGCTCGGGCGACGCCGCCGCCGCGGCGAGCCATTTCGCGGCCGGTGGTCACTGGCGCGACGTACTCGCTTTCACCTGGCGGCTGCAGACCGAGAGCGGCCTAGCGGCGATCGAGGCCGCGCTGGCGCCGACCCTGGCGCGCACCAAGGCTGATGGCTTCCACTTTCCCGCCGGCCGCTCCGCGCCACGCCGCGTGCGCCGCGCCGGCACCGATTGCATCGAGGCGATCTTCGAGTTCGAGACCGTCGTCGGCCGCGCCAACGGCGTGGTCCGTCTCGTCGAAGAAGCCGACGGCGCCTGGCGAGCGTGGACGCTGCTCACCACGCTCGAGGAGCTGCACGGCTATCCGGACGGCCGGCCGCCGGCCATGAGCGACGCCGAGCACTACTCGCGCGATTTCGGCGGCGAGAACTGGCTCGACCAGCGCCGCAAGGCGGCAGCCTACGCCGATCATGATCCGGCCGTGCTGGTGGTGGGCGGCGGTCAGGCGGGCCTCGCGGTCGCGGCCCGGCTCAACGCTCTCGGCGTCGACACGCTGATCGTCGATCGCCATGAACGGATCGGCGACAACTGGCGCAAGCGCTATCACGCGCTCACCCTGCACAACGAAGTGCACGTCAATCACCTGCCGCTGATGCCGTTCCCGCCCACCTGGCCGGTCTTCATTCCCAAGGACAAGCTCGCCAACTGGTTCGAGGCCTATGTCGAGGCGCTCGACCTCAACTACTGGACGGGCACGGAACTGGCCGGCGGACGCTACGATGGCGGGGAACGGCGTTGGACGGTGACGCTGCGCCGCAGCGACGGCAGTGAGCGCACCTTGAAGCCGCGCCATCTGATCGTGGCGACGGGCGTCAGCGGCATTCCGATCTGGCCTTCGGTCCCCGGACTGGACGCATTCGCCGGCACGGCCATGCACTCCGGCAGCTACACCAGCGGCGAAGCCTGGAAAGGCCGCAAGGCCCTGGTGCTCGGCACCGGCAACAGCGGCCACGACGTTGCGCAGGATCTATGCTCCAGCGGCGCCCATGTGACCCTCGTCCAGCGCAGCCCGACCTATATCGTGAGCATCCGCGAGGCGCAGAAGGTCTACTCCATCTACAGCGAGGGCCTGCCTTTCGCGGATTGCGATCTGCTGGCCGCGTCGATGCCCTATCCGGTCCTGCTGCGCGCCTATCAGCTGTCGACGGCGGAGATGCGCGAGGCCGACCGCGCTCTGTTGCAGGGCCTGGAGGCGCGCGGCTTCCGTCTCGCCTACGGCGAGGACGATACCGGCTTCCAGATGATGTATCTGCGGCGCGGCGGCGGCTACTACTTCAACGTCGGCTGTTCCGACATGATCGTCGATGGCAGGATCGGGCTGCTGCAGTACGACGCCATCGACCGCTTCGTGCCCCAGGGCGTCCAGTTGCGCAATGGCAAGGCGATGCCGGCCGATCTCGTCGTCGTCGCCACGGGTTATGAGAGCCAGCAGGAGTTCGTGCGCGCGACGCTGGGCGACGCCATCGCCGATCGCATCGGTCCAGTGTGGGGCTTCGACGACGGCGGCGAATTGCGCAACATGTGGACCCCGACCGCCCAGGACGGACTTTGGTTCACCGCCGGCAGCCTGGCCCAATGCAGGATCTATTCACGCTATCTGGCCCTGCAGATCAAGGCTCGGGAAGACGGATTGCTGCCCTGAAATTTCATGTCATGCCGGACTCGGCGCATTCACATGCGCCTGAGGGCCTCCAGGCCCGCGTCATCGTCGATACGACGACATGAGCGGGCGTGGAGGCCCGCGGGCCGATGATCATTCGTCGACTCGCGACTCTCTGATACGCCGTGTCCCCTGGAACACCGGCTTTAGCGGATCCATCACGAAGCGGATGCGCGGCAGGTCGGTGTCGACGGTGCAGCAGGTGCCGACGATCGGGTCGGCGAGAAGCAGGCCGGGCGCATTCCACGCCGCGGCGTCGAAGGTGGCCACCTGCGGCTTGCCGCGCTCGGCCTTGTAGAAGGTGTATTTCGGATCGACCTGGATCAGCATCGTCTGGGTCTGGCCGTCGATTGGCGCGTTCGCCGCGGTCACCCAGTTGATGTACTGCACGTCGGTGCCCGACACCGGCTGCGGATCGACCAGCGCGCAGTCGAGGATGGTCTTGCCGTTCTTCTTCACTGTGCCCATCACCCTGTCGTGCCGACGCAGGAACTTGACCTCGCCCGTCTCGATCGGAAAGCCCCAGCGGTTGCGCAGTTCCTTGGCGGCGGCCTCGCTGCTCGCGACCGCGCCCAGCATGAAGCCGCGCGGATGGGCGCCGGCGCGGGTGCCGAGGCGCAGCATGGCGAGCGTGAAGGGGCCGACCGGACTTTCGGAATATTTGGTGACGGCCAGGATCACGTAGGACGGCAGCGCCGGATGCATCGCCTTGGGCAGCAACCCGTCGGTCGAGCTGCGCGGCACCTCGATCAGGAGCTGCAGCATCTCCGCCTTGGGCAAGATCCAGGCCTCGGTGTCGAGGTTGGCGAGCGTCGGCAGTTGGTTGGCAACGGCGGTGAGATCGAGCGTCCCGTACAGAGGCATGTCTGCTACTCCGCCGCCGCCGCGACATTCGCCGGCTTTTTGGCGAAGACCGGCATCACCTCCTTGGCGAACAGCCTTAGGCTCGCCATCACCTGGTCCTGCGGCACCACTTCGTTGGCGTTCAGGATGAAGTTGATGCAATCGACGCCGAGCGATTCCCATTTCTTGACGGCGCGGATGATGCGTGCGGGATCGCCATAGGCCATGCCTTCGGTCTGCTGCTCGCTGGCATCGGGGCCGGTGGCGGCGCGGCGCAGCGCCGGCAGCAGGCCGAGCGACTGGTAGGACGGCGAGGAGAAGACCTCGCGGGTCGAGATCAGCTGCGTCGCCAGATAGTTGAATGTGTTGCCGAGCTTCTTGCCCATCTCGACGCCGTATTTCTCGTCCTCGTGGCAGAACAGGAAGTTCGTCGTGGCGACCTGCTCGTTCACGAAGGCGCCGGCCGGCTCGCACGACTGGATGCGCCGGCGGTACTCCTTGATCTTCTTCTCCTGCTCCTCGAAGCCCGCGAAGGAGAGGCCGAGGCTGCCCAGCCCGCGCTCGGCGGCGTCGATCTCGGTGCCCGGGCTGGTGACCGCCACCCACATCGGCGGATGCGGCTTCTGGTAGGGCTTGGGCAGGATGGTGCGCTCGGGCATCGACCAGAATTCGCCCTGGTAGGAGAAGGTCTCCTGCATCCACATCTTGGGCAGGCAGCGCACGAATTCGTCCCAGCTCTTCTTGGTCGTGTCGGGATTGGCGCCGAAGCCGCCCAGCTCGGTCCAGGTGGCGGAGCGGCCGGTGCCGACCTCGAGGCGACCGCCCGACAGCAGGTCGAGCGTGGCGGTCCGCTCGGCGATCTTGATCGGATGATTGAACTCCGGCACGCAGACCACGATGCCGTGGCCGACCCGGATGCGCTTGGTCAGCACCGCGCAGGCGGTCAGGAACAGCTCGGGCGCGGAGCAGTGCGAGTATTCCTCGAGGAAGTGGTGCTCGACCGCCCAGACATGGTCGAAGCCCAGTTCGTCGGCCAGCTTCACCTGCTCCAGGCAGTTGTTGTAGACCGTGCGCTCGGTCTCGCGCGTCCACGGCCGCGGGATCGAAATCTCGTAGAAAAGGCCGAACTTCATCGGGTCCTCCGCGCTTTTGCGAAACGCTAGGCTTGCCCGCGGGCCGACGCAACAGCACGATGAGCTCGGAAGAAGAGGGGGCATCGGAGGGCGAAATCGACATGACGCGACTGGCAGGCAAGGTGGCGATCGTCACGGGCGGGGCAAGCGGCATGGGCCGCGCCACGGTCATGCGCTTCCTGGCCGACGGCGCCACGGTCGTGGTCGCCGACCTCAACGAAGCCAACGGTGCCGAAACCCTCGCGGTCGCCAAGGCGAGCGGGCATGGCGACAGCGTCGTCTTCGTGCGCTGCGATGTCGCCAGGGAGGCCGACGTGGCGGCAACGGTCGCTGCCGCCGAGAAGCGCTTCGGCCGGCTCGACATCGCCTATCTCAATGCCGGAGTCGGCGGCGCCTTCGGGCCGATCGCCGAGACCACCGTCGAGGATTGGGACTACACCTTCGCCGTGCTGACGCGCTCGGTGTTTTTAGGCATGAAGCACGCCTCGCAGGCGATCAAGAAGCACGGAGATGGCGGTGTCATCCTGGTCACCGCCTCGATTGCCGGCATGGTCGGCGGCGCCGGCAGCCATGCCTATTCGGCGGCCAAGGCTGCGGTGATCAGCCTGATCGAGAATGTGGCGGCCGAACTGGGGCACGACCGCATCCGCGTCGTCGGCATCGCTCCCGGCGTGATCTCGACGCCGCTGGTCCATCGCGGCCGGCCGGAAAAATACGACAAGCAGTTCAGGCACCAGCCGTGGCCCGACCGCGGCGAGCCCGACTGCATCGCCGACGTGGCGGCCTTTCTCGCCTCCGACGATGCGCGTTTCATCACCGGCGAGACCGTGAAGGTCGATGGCGGGCTTTTGGCGCAGGGCATTGCGCTGTGGGGCACCGGCAAGGATAACACCTTCATGAAAAGCGCCGGCGTCAATCGTGGCACGACCGGCGAGGCCATGGTCGTGCGCAACCTTCAATCCGGAGATCACAGGAAATGAGCGAAGCCGAGCGTCTTCACCGCCATCTCATCGGCCAGCAGGGATCGCGGCGTTCGCTGAACACGCCGGCGCTGGTGCTCGATCTTGACATGCTCGACCGCAACATCGCCGAGATGGCGAGCTTCGCCAAGGCGCACAAGGTGAATCTGCGGCCGCATTCCAAGACGCACAAATCGGCCGACATCGCACGCCGCCAGATCAAGGCGGGGGCGCTCGGCGTGTGCTGCGCCAAGCTGGGCGAGGCCGAGGCGCTGGGCGAGGCCGGCATCGAGAGCCTGCACATCACCTCGCCGGTGGTGACGCCGCAGGCCATCGCGCGGCTGATCGAGCTCAACGGCAAGATCGCCGATCTCATGGTCGTGGTCGACCATGCCGCCAATGTCGACGCGCTGGCCGCGGCGGCCGCCAAGGCCGGCAAGCCTCTCGCGGTCGTCGTCGACATCGATCCCGGCATGCATCGCACCGGCGTCGCCACGCCCGAGGGCGTGGTCGAGCTGGTCCGCAAGGTCACGCAGCACAAGTCGCTGAAATATGCCGGCGTACAGTTCTATTGCGGTCGTCACCAGCACATCAAGGACTTCGCCGAGCGCAAGGCCTCGATCGAGGAGCGCACCGAGTATCTCAAGGGCGTCCTCGCCAGGCTCGAGGCGGCAGGGCTAAAACCCGGCATCGTCACCGGCTCGGGCACCGGCACGCATTTCATCGACGCCAAGCTCGGCGTGTTCACCGAGCTGCAGGTCGGCTCCTACGTGTTCATGGACCACGAATACAATATCTGCGACCTGCGCGGCCTCGATCGCCCGACCTTCGAGCAGGCGCTGCAGATCGATGCGCGGGTCGTGAGCGCCAACACGGCGGGCATGGTCACGGTCGACGCCGGCCTGAAGGCGATGGCGACCGAATCAGGTCCGCCGCAGGTCCTGAAGGGCGCCGCCCCCGGCTCGACGACGCGCTTCATGGGCGACGAGCATCTCGCTGTGATCGCGCCCGAAGGCAAAGCAGCACCAGGCTTGGCAGAGCAGGTCATCCTGACGCCGCCGCACTGCGATCCCACGGTCAACCTCTACGAGTCCTATCACGTGGTGAAAGGCGACACGCTGGTCGAGATCTGGCCCGTGACCGGGCGCGGCCGCTCGCGGTGATGCACAACCATCCCTCTGGCGAGCCCAAGCCGTCGCGCGAGGACATCGAGGTGACGCGGGAAATCCGCAAGGCCGCCGAGGCGCTCGGCATCTCCATCCACGATCATCATGCGCGCATACGTTCTCGGGCATTACGGCGGCCCTGAAGGCGCGCGGCTGATGGATGTCCCGGCACCTACGACGAGGCCGCGCGATATACTCGTTGTCGTGCGCGCGGCGGGTCTGAACCCGGTAGATTTCAAATTCCGACAAGGGAAGCTTCGTGCAATCCTGCGGCCAAAGCTTCCGTTTGTGCTCGGCAACGAACTCGCGGGTGAAGTTATTGCCGTTGGCAGCGACGTCAAACGGTTCCGCGTGGGTGACCGTGTGTTTGCCCGGGTCGCAAAGGATCGTGCTGGCGCATTCGCGGAGCAAGCATGCGTCGACGAGGATCACGCCGCGCATATGCCCCGGGATTTGGATTTCACGGCCGCCGCGGCTGTGCCGCTGGCGGGACTGACCGCTCTGCAGGCATTGAGGGACGAGCTCGGTGTCGAACCAGGACAGAAGGTGTTCATTTCAGGCGGCGCCGGAGGAGTCGGCACCTTTGCAATTCAGATCGCCAAATGGCTAGGCGCCCATGTGACGACAACAGCTTCGAAGCGAGGTGAAGCGTTGGTGCGCTCCCTCGGCTGTGATGTGGTGATCGATTATACGGCTCAGGACATATCCAAAGCGGGTGGCAGATTTGATGCGGGGTTCGATCTGATCGGCGGCAAAACCCTGGCGCAAATGTTCGAAATCATGAAGCCGGGAACCAAGATCGTTTCAGTAGCCGCTCTTCCAGAGCCGCAAACTGCGATCAAGGACCTCGGCGGAAGCCGTACTCTTGCCGCCATGTTCTGGATCATCAGCTACGGTATCAGATCGCGAGCTCGACGCTCCGGGATCGGCTATCGATATCTTTTCATGCATCCAAGCGGTGGCGACCTCGCTCAGCTTGCCGAGCTCATCGAGCAGGGAAAACTGAAGGTCACCGTCGACAAGACATATCCGCTTGCGAAAATCTCCGAGGCTCTGGCCTACGTCGAAAGTGGACGCGCCAAAGGGAAGGTAGTTGTTACGGTGAGTTGATCGCTCGTCAACCGGAGCCCTTCAGCACACGTCACGGCCCGGACGCAAGCCGAACTTGACAATAACCGGAGAAAAACCATGTCCCAAACTGCATCGACCTTGTCGCTTCGCAATCTTCGCGACGTGTTCGGTGAGATCGACCCCGTGCGTCGACGCGCAGCGATCGATGAGATCTTCCTCGAAGACGCTGTGTTCTACGAACCTAACGGCGCTTACCGCGGCCGTGACGAGATCGACCGCATCGCAGGCGTGATCAAGGCTACTCATCCTGACTTCCAATATCAGCCGCTCTCCCCGCCTGAGGAGATAGGCGATGGCTGTCGGGTCCGGTGGGTGTCGGGCAGCCCTGGCCAGCCGCCAGCTTACGCCGGAACCGATTTCCTAATCGTCCGGGACGGCAAGATTGCCGCCCTCTATCTCTTCTTTGACGAGCTTCCTTGACCCAAAGCGGAAATGGCGGACCAGACTGCCCGATCACCTCGTCGGCACGGGCGCACGCCGCTGTATCGCCATCAGGGCAATGATGCTGAGCAGCGCCGTCGCCATCAGATAATAGCTCGGTGACAGCGGATCGCCGGTCTGCGCGATCAGCCAGGTCGCGACAAACGGGGCGAAGCCGCCGAAGATCGTCACCGAGATGCTGAAACTCAACGAGACGCCGACCGCGCGGGTCTCGACCGGAAACTGCTCTGACAGCACGGACGGCAGTACGCCGCTGTAGCCAGCCTTGATCAGGTTGAGGAAGCCGACGGCGAACGCCGCCGTCGCCAGCGAGGGATAGGCATCCATCAGCCAGAAGCAGGGGTAGGCGGCCAGCAGGAACAGCCAGGCGGCTATCAGCATGATGCGGGAGCGCGGCACGATCTTGTCCGACCAGTACCCGGCAACGACCGAGAAGACGGCGAGAATGATCCCGCCCAGCAGCGTTGCGGCAAAGCCGGTATAAGCCGGCAGATGCAGCGTCTTGACCCCGTAGGTCGGGACATAGAGCAACAGATAATAGGAGCTGTTCGAAACGATGGAGGCGCCGAGCGCCAGCAGCAACGCGACCGGGTAGCGGCGCAACAGCTCACCGATCGGCACCATGGGCGGCTTTTCGGCCGCGAG
>Ga0209693_10000586_pt1 | contig 14979 bp, 12 predicted proteins | sample HubBroMetageWRM3_FD_188345 | JGI IMG/M metagenome (GOLD analysis project Ga0209693, IMG submission 188345) | Warmed soil microbial communities from the Hubbard Brook experimental Forest, New Hampshire - Hubbard Brook CCASE Soil Metagenome WRM 3... | ecosystem: Environmental > Terrestrial > Soil...
GATTTCACGGTGTTCGGCGGCTCGCTGTCCGAATCGAACGCCGGAAAAATCATCAAGATCATGGACCTCGCCGCCAAGATGGGGGCTCCCGTCATCGGCCTCAACGATTCTGGCGGAGCTCGCATTCAGGAAGGTGTGATGTCGCTGGCCGGCTACGCCGACATTTTTCTGCGCAATACTTTGTACAGCGGGGTGGTGCCGCAAATTTCCGCCATCATGGGCCCGTGCGCCGGCGGCGCGGTGTATTCGCCCGCGATCACTGACTTCGTCTTCATGGTCGACAAGACTTCCTACATGTTCATCACCGGCCCCGACGTCATCAAGACCGTGACCATGGAAGACGTCACCAAAGATCAGCTCGGTGGCGCCCTCACGCACAACGAAACGTCCGGCGTGGCCCACTTCCTCGCGCATGACGACGCCGAGTGCCTCTCGATGGTGCGTGAGCTGTTGAGCTTCCTGCCTTCAAACAACCTCGACGACCCTCCGCGCAAAGCCACCACGGACCCCGCGGATCGTAAAGATGCAGATGCTCGCCCCGACGACGCGCTCGACTCGATCGTCCCCGCGCAGTCGAATCTCCCCTACGACATGAAAGATGTGATTCACGCGGTGGTCGACGACGCGTATTTTTTCGAGGTACAGGAGCGCTTCGCGAAAAATATTGTCGTCGGCTTCGCCCGGCTCGACGGCCGCTCCGTCGGCATCGTGGCGAATCAGCCCGCGGTGCTCGCCGGAACGCTCGACATCAATGCATCGATCAAGGGCGCACGCTTCGTCCGCTTCTGCGACTGCTTCAACATTCCGCTCGTCACCTTTGAAGACGTCCCCGGATTCCTTCCCGGCACCGCGCAGGAATACGGCGGCATCATCAAGCACGGCGCCAAACTGCTCTACGCCTTCGCCGAAGCGACGGTGCCCAAGATCACCGTGATCACGCGCAAAGCCTACGGCGGCGCCTATTGCGTGATGTCGTCCAAACACATCCGCACCGATGTGAACTACGCCTGGCCGACCGCCGAGATCGCCGTGATGGGCCCTGAAGGCGCCGTCGACATCGTCTACAAACGCGAACTCGAAGCCGCGAGAAATGGCGAGACCAGTAACGAAGCGCGCGACGCGGTTCGCCAGAAAAAGATCGAGGAATTCCGCGACCGCTTCGCCAATCCCTACGTAGCCGCCGACCGCGGCTTCGTCGATGCCGTAATCCAACCCCGAGAGACGCGGAAGAAGTTGATCCAGGCCCTAGCCATGCTACAAACCAAGCGCGACAAAAATCCGCCGAAGAAGCACGGGAATATACCGCTGTAACCATATTCGCTATCGAATTCCATGTGGTACTGTGCCAACTAGGCTGAGCAGCTAAGGCGAACAAAAGACGAAATAAGGCTGGAGTTCCCGATGCCAACCGCCTTGACGGGCGCACTTATGATGAATACCCTCAGCGAATCGTCTCAGCGATTCCTGAGCGGGAGAGTTGCCTGGCATTTGCTCGCGACATTGTGGATTCCTTCCGGAAGACTGCCGCAGGGTCTTCATTGGCAGCGATTAGGGCATAGCAGGCATCGTCGAACGCTATTCCGCAAAATACCGGAGGCATTATGAAGCGGTCGTTTGTGCTGCTCATCGTCTGCGCCGTCACTTCGTTAGCTTGGGCTCAGGATTCCACCGCACAACTCGCCGCCCTCCCCCAGGCTAGAGACTACGTGCAGCGCCGCTCCTCCAGCTACGACCGCAGCGGCGGCAATGCGGACGCCCGCACCATCGCACCGGGAGACACAATCACGCTGCTGGATGAGTCCGGCCCCGGACTGATCACGCATCTCTGGGTCACCATCGCCAGCGACGATCCACATCATCTGAAGGCGCTGATCCTGCGCATGTATTGGGACGGTGAACCCACACCCAGCGTGGAAACCCCCATCGGCGATTTTTTCGGATTGGGACTCGGCGATTATTTTCTTTACCAATCTATCCCGCTCTCCGTTGGCTCCGACAAGGCGCTGAACTGTTTCTTCCCGATGCCGTTTCAAAAACATGCGCGCGTTACAGTCACCAACGAAGGAGCGGCGAAAGTCGACGCGTTCTATTTCAACCTCGACTACCGCGCTTACAGCAAACCGTTGCCCGCCGATCAGCTTTACTTCCACGCGCAGTATCGCCAAGCCGCGCCCGCGCCGGGCTGGACGAATCAATGGCGTTCCAACGACGATCCCATCATCAATAACAAGAAAAACCTGAGCGGAGAAGGCAACTACGTTTGGCTGGAAGCCACAGGCCGCGGGCACTTCGTGGGCGTGACCATGTCTGTCCTGCAGAATCAGGATGGCTGGTGGGGCGAAGGCGACGACATGTTTTTCGTCGACGGCGAGACCACGCCGTCGATCAACGGCACCGGCTCGGAAGATTATTTCTTAGGCGCATGGGATTTCGGCGGCCACTCGTTCGCCTACGGATTATTCGGCGCGCCCGTGGTCGGACCGGAACGAGTCGGCGGCCGCTGGTCGGTCTATCGCTTTCATCTCGATTCGCCGATCCCGTTCACCCAGTCGTTGCGCGCCACCATCGAGCACGGCCACGCCAACCACCGTTCCGACAATTTCTATTCCGTGGCCTACTGGTACCAGACGGAACCGCACGCCAAGTTTCCGCCCCTGCCGCCGCTGGAGGAAAGAATTCCCAGACTTCATTTTGTAGGAGGCCCTGGAATCGCAGGAAAGTAAGAGACGGAAGGACAGTTCCAAAAACTGGAAACTGGAGGCTAGAACGTGAGAGCGGAGAGCTCGCAAAAAAAATAAGAGCTCCGAGGTGGTGTTGGGTCCATTCGTCTCGGCCAGTAGCTCGCGTTTAGACCCTTGCTTGACCTGCTATCGCTGCTTCCCTTGCGGGGCGCTGCGCGCGATCTTCACTCGGGCTCCGGGCTCACCGCCAACCGGATAAACCTACCCAACGCCTCGGAACTCTATCTTGCCTTCGACTGGGCTTCTCGTTCTTCTCGACCAGCGCTTGGCTATAGACCCTTGCTTGCCCTCCCTCCTCACTTTTCAGTGTGGAGGGTGACTTCGCTTGAGCCCCGGACGCCGCACCAACCGGAAAAACTTAAGAAACTGTCTCAGAACGATTACTGTTCTACTCCTTCTATTTTTTTCGTCAACGAAAAATCATCGCTTGCAACTCACGTGTTTTCAATCGAGTGCAGCCAGTCCACAGGCGGGTGACCGGAATTGGTGCAAAGGCATTTCGCAATTTCGCGCGGACGCCGCGTCGGACGCGGGCTTCCGCGATTCGCGCAAGGATTCCTGATCGCTGCGGCGCGTCGGCGATGGCTTCCAAATTGTGAAAAATCCGGCAGAATCCGCGCAGGGCAAGGGATTCGCCGTGGTGGCGCGCTCCCCTTCGCAGCCAGGGTCAACGCTTTTGCCAGGTTTGGCCGGCGTCGAAGGTAGTCCAGAGTTCCTGTGTGGAAGTTGTGACCTGTCCGTGCTGGGGATCGCTGAACGCGATTCCTGTGATGTCCCCTGTCAGCAGGATCCCGGACGCTGACGGGATAACGCGAGTCCATTGGTCGCCGCCGTTGGCGGAGTGGTAGAGCACACCGGCCGAGCCGCCAGCCCATACTTCGAGGCCGGCCGCGGAAATGGCGCGAAATAGCGGAGTCGAACCGGCGGAAGCTACTATTGGTTGCGCGCTCACCGCCTTGCGCTTGCTCAGAACCTTGCTTTCTGACTGGCTCTGGGCCTGGCTTTGCGCCTGAAGTTGGCTGGTGTCTTGGGCCGCCTGCTGGCTCTGTGGAACCACCATCACCATTTGACTTGAGCCCGGGAAACTCGCGTTCACATCCACGTTTGCCCAGGTTCTTCCCTGATCAAACGAACGCAGCAAACCGCCGGTAGCGCTGATGGCCCAACGCGGCGCGATCGGAATCACGGGTGAAGTCGGTGCCGCTGTGGCCGTTTCAAGCGGAGGCGCTGCGGCGGACACTTCCACCGTCGTGGTCTCCGGGGCTTTTGCCTTATCGACTGTGACGTCCATGAACGCGCGCCCACCCACGCCGGGCGCCCGCCCCTGATCCTCTTTCTGGTCTTTGCCCTGGTCGTGAAATGGCTGGTTCGGAGCTTGATCTAGAGTGTTCGCGGCAACGAGCTCGGACTGTGTTCCGGCCCCGCCAGCGGGGGAAGGCGCTGCGCCTCGGTAAAGCTTGGCCGATTGCTTTATCGGTTCGCTGACCGACGAACCCAACGCTGCGCTGCCCGATGCACGGCCGTGAAAAGGCGGCGCAGGAGCCAGGTTCCGGCTGTTTAAGGCGGGGAAAGCAGAGGGCGCCGCGGCTTCTTTCCTCGGCGGCAAAGACCCTGCCACTCGCTCGTTCGTGGAACCGGCACTAGCACTGTCGCCGCTCGCGGAACCGTTGTTGACCCGATTCGCGCTCACGGGGGCGGAGGTCGGTGAACCAGCGACTTCTGTGGGCGCACCCGGCGCGGGTTTCGCGAAATCCCCGCCATGATCCGCTTGCGCGCTCTTTTCTTCCAGAGTGACGGTTTTGGCGTGCCGGGCAGCTATGAAGGTTTGCGCCACACGCCCGCGCTGGTATTGCAGAAATCCGGTAACAGTGAGAACGGCAAACCCGGCGGCGACCACTCCCCAGCGCAGAACCGGAGCCCGCAACCAACCGTCCCGCACCGGAAGTGGCAAACGAGAAGCCTCAACCGTGACCGAGGCAGGCAATGCCAGCACCAGAACGTCGCGGCAATCATGGCAACGGGCCAGGTGTTCCGCCACCACAGCCCGTTCGGATTCCGGCAGCGCACGCTCGGCGAAAGCCGTCAGTAGATCCGCGTCCGGATGAGGCGCAGTTGGCCGCGACACCTTCAACCGCTCACGCACGATATTGGGAAGTTCTGGCATTTCTTAGCTTCTAGCTCTTAGCTTGATCCTTAAAGCGTCGGTCTCGCAAAGTCCACCACTTGCATTCATGAACTTGATTCCACGGGCGGGCTTTCTCCCGCTGTGGCTTCCACCTTCTTCTCTGAGAACGGTCGGGCTGGCGATTCTTGCGCCAGGCTGCGGCGAATATCCATTTGCAGGTCGCGCACGTCCACCTGCAGCGCCTCTTCGGCCTGCCGGCGAGTCAAGCCCCGGCGGGATAACCCAGCCAGAATTTGTTTTCTCACAGATTTCGCCAGCTTATCGAGCTTGCGGCTGATCGTGGATTCGTGCACGCCCAGCATGCGTGCGATCTCGGCGAGAGTGCGTCCGTCGAGAAAGTAGGCGCTCAAGATCATGCGCTCTTCGCCGGAAAGATCGGCCAGGGCTTCGTCGGTGGCCGATTCGAGGTGCGGGTCCGCGGAAACCGCGGGCTCAGGATCAGGAGCCTGGAACTGAACGCCTTCCTCCGATTCTTCATCGAGACTCACCAGCCGCCGCGTGCGGCGGTAACGGTTCACGTATTCCTGCGCGAGAACCGTGCGCAGCCAGCCTTCAAGCGATCCACGTCCGGTGTAGGAAGCCAGCTTGGACACGCGCACGCCGTCCCGCAGGCTGGTGCCGTAAAGATCGGCATAGAGCGCGTCGGCCAGTTCGCGGGCGGCAGAATCTTCGCGCGCCACGCGCAGCGCGGAGAGATAAAGCTTCTCCCGGTAGCGGGTGAGAAAAATGTCCCACGCCGGATTGCTCCCCGCAGCACAGGCGCGGGCCAGGGCCAGCTCGTCCACTCGCAGAGTAAAGAAGAATGCGCGTAGCTCAGTTTCCGAAGTGGCGGGCGTTGCGTATTTTCCGCCGACCTCGCAGAGAATTGCAACCAAGGCTTCTCGGGCGAGCCCAACTTTTTCGCAGCCGCTCTTTGCGTGAAGCTCCGCATGAAGCTCCGCCACAAGCTCGCTGACCATCGACTCAACTGCGGCTGATTGTTTAGTGGCGCTCATGCAGCAGACAGCAGGTGCCCGGCACGGTAACCCTCACGGTAACCGCTCGTCCCCATGATGCTACCAAGTTCTTAGACGCTCGACTCGCCAATTTTGGTCGCAAGGTCCGTTTTTATTTCGTTCTGTCACCGTGTGAGTTGCGGTGGTGGGTTGGGCAGCGCGTCCCGCAAGCGACGGCGAAGCTTCCTGGGGAGCTTAGAGACGGCAACTTGGGGGACGCGCGAGCCCGCGAAGGGGGGATGTATGAAGAGGAATATCAAGGCGAATCAGTGCGCACGTTCGTTGGCAGCGGTGGTGTTCGCGATCGTGGGTGGAGCAGGTATCACTGGCCTGGTCGTGGCCGGTCTGTTAGCAACCGGTCCGCTGCCGGCGCAGGCGGGGGAAACGGGCGGCACAGCTGGTTACAAAGTGCTGGACCCGATCCGCCATGGAAATCTCACCGTGTTTCCGGTGCTGGCGTCGAAGAGTTATCCAACGGGCGAATTTCTGACGCTCGACGAAGGGCTGCGATCCGGAGAAGTCGTGGTGACGGAATATGGAAGCCTACGAGGCCTGATCCGGCGGCATCCGGTGCAACCGGCCGTGCACAGCAACGCCGAGGTAAACCGGCTGGTGCTGGTCAACAATTCCAAACGGCCGCTGCTGCTGCTGGCTGGCGAGATCGTCTCGGGCGGCAAGCAGGATCGCGTGATCGGCAAGGACCGCATCGTTCCCGCGGAAAGCGATCCCGTGGACCTATCCGTGTTTTGCGTCGAGCCGGGCCGTTGGGTCGCCACCAGCGAGCACTTCGGCGCCTCCGAAGCCATGTACGGCTCTGCGATTGGCGGAGCAAAACCCAATGCTCCCGCTCCTATGGCAATGATGGCGCAGCCCTCAGTCCGCGCCAAAGCCATGGGTGACAAGGATCAGAACGAAGTCTGGGCAGAGGTGAAGAAGCAGCGGGAAGCAGTGACCGTCGAAATGTCCGCTGCGGCGCCCGCCGTAGCCGCCGACATGGGAAAAACCAGTTCCTACGCCAGGGTGATGGAAAACGATGAAGTGAAAAAGCGAGTCGACGCCGTGGCCAAGCCGATCGAACAAAACTACCAAAGCCTGATCAAGCAACTGCGCGATCGCAACGCGGTAGGCGTGGTGGTAGCGGTGAACGGCCGCATCATCTGGGCCGACGTTTTTGCCAGCACTGAGCTGCTCGAAAAATACTGGCCCAAGCTAGTGCGCTCCTACGCCTCCGAAGCGGTGGTCACGCGCGCGAAAGACGCCGAAGCCGGAGTAAAGCAGGCACAAGCCTTCCTGGAAGATATGGAGGGTCGCCGCGAGACCATCGAGAGCGAACCCGGCCTCTATCGTCACACGGAAGCGCACGGCGACGGATTCATGGCTTTCGCGCTCACTTCGCTGCTGCCAAAGACGGGATTCGATCTGCATGTAGCAAAGATGGCGGACTAGAAGTTGCCGGGAGTATGCAAAGCGGCTCTTGAGATATCAGCGTGATTTCGGGAGCCGCGTCTCCGTTTCCCTGGCCTAAGACCGCTTCGCACCGATCTCAGCGAGGGAGGGAAAGGATCGCGGTGCGCACACCGTGCGTTCGGGCGGCATGGAGCCCGTGCTCAACGCGTTGGCGAGCATTTCGAGAGCCAGCCCTGCCATGGGCGGGATCACGACAGTCCCCCGCAGGTGGCCAGCGCGTACCCACTCCTGGCCAGTTTTGGTGACGCCGTCGCACCCGGTGAACGGAGTGTTTAACCATTGGTCACGGTCGGCCTCCGTGAGATCAACGAAAGCTTTTCTTGCGCCCATCGCCATGGCGTCATTCTGGCAGACAACCGCACGAATGTGCAGTTGACGCGATGTGCTCAGCGACAGCCACGACTTCACCGAATGCTGTGCGCTGGTCTCCGACCAATCCCCTTTGAGCATTTTCAACTCAACTCCACGCGGTTTGGTGGAAAGCATCCCCTTGGTGCGGAGAGTTGCGGCGCTGCTGCTCGAAGGTCCTTCGACATAAAGAACGTTGCCTTCGGCGGTGATAGCTGCCAGCTGTTTCCCCTGAATCTTTCCCACTTCCTCCTGATCGGGGCTCACCGCAAACACTGGCACTTTGGCGGTCCGGCGAAGTTCGGCAATGTAGTCAGCTTCGCGATTCAAAATGCCCCAGCCAATGCCCGCCGCCACCGCCGCTCTTGCGACCTGAGGCATGGGAGTTCCAATCGGTTCCACCAGAATCGCACTGGTATGCTGGCTCCGGTCCTGAATGATCTTCACTAGTTGTTGCGATTGATTGACCGCGTCGCCGTCGGCGTAAATGATGTTGATCTTTATTCCGAGACGGCCTGCCACGTCGGCCGCAGACTGTGCCTGCTCGGCCTGGTAATCATTCTGTCTCGTGGTCAGCGCAATGACTACGTTCGGGTTTTCCATGGATTGGTCAGTTGACTTTCGACGATGTGTACGAAGACGTGTACCAAAGGCGCCAAGTGCCAGAATCATTGGGCAGATGTTGCCCGGTGATGCAGCTCAAAGCCTGAAAAGCCCAGGTTCGCGTTTGCGCGTCCAGCGCCGGATCGTCGGTATAGCTCAGCAACTGCGGTACAGCTAACAGTCGCTGTTCCCGTGTCATCATGCCGGATTTCGCCAGACTCGAAGCGGCGCCTTCGCGCACGCTCGGCGAGGGATCGTCATGCATGGTCCGCAAAAGTGGAGGAATCGTTTCCCACGAGCCCACCAGCGCCAGAGCTGCAACCGCCCAGCGCCGGGAGTCCTGGTCAGAATCTTTCAGATGAGCGCTCAGCGCCTGCACAGCCACGGGCGTTCCAATTCCACGATTTGCCAGCAGGCCGAGCGACCAGAGCGCCCAAATCTTTTTCGCGTGGTCCTTAGACCTGGCCGTGCGCAACAGATAGTTGAGACTTTCAGTATTCTTGGCCAGTCCGTAAGCGGCCAGTTCGACTTCCACACCGGAACGCCGAACCCGCAGGTCACGGGAAGTAAGCGCTGCCGTGGTCAGGGTGGCGATCTCTGAGTTCCATTTGATCTTGCCCTGCCAGCGGTCCAGGCGCGACGAGATTTGTTCGACGGCGCCCTCGGATTCGCCCACGGCTCTTTCCAACAGGGCCTCGGCCTGATTTTGCGGGTCCAGACGATCCAGCTGCGCCAGATCGTTCTGCGCAATATCGTGCGGTGTGAAATCACTTGCGGATTCGGTGGCGACGCTTCCGTTCACGGAAAACAGGACAGTGATATGCTTCCAGGCGGCGCGCGCAGTGCCGACGCCTCCCACCAGAACCGCCAGCAGTACTCCCGCGGCGACGGCCGCGGCTGGTCCGACGGTGCGTGCCAGCGGCCGATCTTGCGTAGGTGTACGGCTGGGTTCGCTCCGTTCAACATCGGAGCTGGAGCCGAGCGCGCCAAAAGCGGCCTGCGGTGGAAGCGCCTTAGTCTCAGTTGTCGACAACAGCCGACGAGAAGTCGGTTGGCAAACGTTCATATACTTGTACACAAAGTCTAGGAGTCTTGCGGAACACGGTAAAGTTACTTCCGTTCGGCCACTACCGGTTTTCGGTTGGGCCTTGAATAAAGCAGTCCGGCATCCGGACGGGGCAACAATGAGGTTTCAATCCCAGAGAAATCGAGGAGTAATCATGAAACGCGGAGTCATGAAGAAAGGAATCATGAATACGAATTCCAGGCTGTGGATTGCGGTAGCGATCGTCTTGCTGGCGGCCGCTGGCTTGGGCGCAGCCGCGCCGGGATACCACGTAGCGACCACCTACAAATTGGGCGGGGACGGCGGCTGGGACTATCTCACTGTGGATGCCAGCGCGCGCCGCCTTTATATCTCGCGCGGGACTCACGTGATGGTGGTGGACGCGGACACCGGCAAGAGTGTGGGTGACATTGCCGACACGCCGGGAGTGCACGGCATCGCGCTGGCCCCTGAACTGGGCCGCGGCTTCGTCAGCAACGGCCGCGAAGGCACGGTTAGCATCTTCGACATCAAGACACTGGTGACCAGCAGTAAAGTGAAAGTGGGCATGAATCCGGATGCGATTCTTTACGATCCGGCGACCAAACGGGTGTTCACTTTCAACGGGCGCAGCCAGGATTCCACCGCGATCGATGCCGCCAGCGGAAAAGTGCTGGGCACCATCAAACTCGACGGCAAGCCGGAATTCGCAGCCAGCGACGCTAAGGGCAAAATTTTCGTCAACATTGAAGACAAGAGCGAACTGACGGCGATCGATCCCAACAAGCTGGAGGTAACAGCCACTTGGCCGCTGGCGCCTTGCGAGGAGCCCAGCGGACTCTCCATCGACCGCAAGAATCGCCGCCTGTTTGTGGGTTGCGGCAACAAGATGATGGCGGTGGTAGATGCCGATAGCGGCAAGGTTCTGGCGACACCCCCGGTTGGAGACGGCGTGGATGCGACCACATTCGACGACGGAACCGGGCTGGCGTTTGCCTCCTGCGGTGAAGGTGTGCTGACCGTGGTCAAAGAAGAGTCGCCGGACAAATTCAGCGTGGCCGAGAATGTCCCCACGCAGGCGGGCGCGCGCACGCTGGCGCTCGATGCCAAAACGCACAACATTTTCGTGGTGACGGCGCAGTTCGGGCCGCCGCCGGCGGCAACCCCGGATAATCCGCATCCGCGGCGGTCGATTGCTCCCGACAGCTTCGTGGTGCTGGTGCTGGGAAAGTAAGCCTAGCCACCAGAATCTGAGGACCAGGTTTGATCTGGGTGCCCCATTTCTCGCGTCCCTTGCGAGAAGTGGGAACCTCACGCCAAACACCATCGCAGATTTTGGTAGCGCCTGAGTTTCAAATTGATGCACTACTTTGGGGTTCCTTCGTGTGACTTCGTGTCCTTTGTGGTTTATGATCTGACACTTCCCTGGCGGGATTGGAGCTTTCAGCGTCCAGATCTTTGGACGCTTCGCTTTTTTGGGTGGAAGAATTTGGGCGGCAAATTTTGAGCGTGCAAGGAGCAACGGGCAGATGACGACTCCGGACGACAAGTTTTACCACGCGCAGGTTACTAGGCGCGTCGATTTTGCGCCTGACTTGTGGATGTTCCGCATCCGTGTGGGTACCGACTTCAAATTTGTTCCCGGGCAATACGCCACACTGGGGGTGGAAAGCGGCGGAAAGCGCGTGGAGCGTCCGTATTCGATCGCTTCGGCGCCGTTTGAAGAGGAGGTGGAATTTTTCTTCGAGCTGGTGCCTGAGGGCGCGCTCACTCCCTTGCTGCACAAGCTCCAGCCCGGCGATCCGCTGCTGATGCGTAAATCGCCCAAGGGCCGCTTCTCGCTCGAGACCCAAGGAGGCAAAACCAATCACTTGCTGGTTTCAACCGTGACGGGCGTGGCTCCGTTCGTTAGCTACGTGCGCACGCTGCACAAAGAGTGGAAAGAGGGTCGCTTCAACGGCGAGCACAAACTTTATCTCCTGAACGGCGCCAGCCGGCCCTGGGAGTTCGGATATCTCGACGAACTGCGCGCAGCCGCGCGGGAAATTCCCTGGTTCACCTACGTGCCCACCGTAAGCCGCCCCTGGGATCACGAAGACTGGCCCGGCGAGATCGGCCGCGCCGACGATGTCCTCCGCAAATACGCCGACCAGTGGGGCCTCGATGCCGGCAACACGGTTGCCTACCTTTGCGGCCACCCCGAGATGATCGAGCACAGCAAGTCGATCCTCAAGCGCCGCGGATTCACTGATCGCGCCGCCGTCAAGGAAGAAATCTATTGGGTGCCGGCGAAGTAGTGCCTGGAACCAGTCGCGAGTGTCGAGCGAACGCTCGACGTTAGCTGCCGGCTTTGGAACTACGGCGTTCGAGTAACAGCACATCCCTCCAGGCGTCGCCTAACTTGCCAATACGGCGGCGAAAGCCGACTTCGTGAAAGCCACAGGATTTGTGGAGCGCGATGCTGGCAACGTTCTCGGGAAAGATGCCGGCTTGCAGAGTCCAGATTCCATTGCGTTCGGATTCCTGAACCAGCGCCTTCAGCAGCGTCTTGCCCACGCCCCGCTCTCGCGCTGTGGCCGCCACGTAGACAGAGACCTCGGCCACTCCCACGTAGACGGTGCGGTTTGAGACTGGGCTGAGAGCAGCGAAGCCGAGCACCAGAGCTTTGTTGAGGGGAGTCAGAAGTCCCTCGGCGTCCTCGTCAAACGGTTCCAGCGCGACCAGTCGGCAATCCTCGCGGTGGGCGTTGTCCCACTTTTCCCATTCTGGAGGTTCAGTCTCGAACGTGGCGTTTCCGGTCGCGATGCCCTCACGATAGATTTCGCGCACCGCGGGCCACATGTCCGGGGGCATCGGCAGGATGCGGCAATCCATAGGCGCTCGGTCCGGATCTAAGTTTCCGCGGGCGCGAAGAAAACCAGCACCGCGAGTTCCTCGACGATGTCGTAGAAACGATGCTCAACTTCCGCGGCCACGTAAATCACGCTGCCAGCGGAAACTGCGCGGTCTTCCCCACCTGCCTTGAAACGGCCGCGTCCGCAGACCACGTAATACATTTCGTCTTCATGATGCGGCCCCTGCGGATCGCTGCCTCCGGCCGTTAATACGTACAATCCGGCGCTCATCGCCGGCACACGGAGAAATTCGCGATAGAGCTTGCCGCCCCTCTGCTGGTCGATTTCGGCGGTTTGATAGAACCTGGCAGCGGCTTCGGTCACGGTTCACGTCCGTTCACATGGTGGCCGTTCAGATCACGTCCGTGCACATCACGTCCGTTCACATCAATAGTCCGCCAAACAGAAGGTCGGTGAACTGCGGCACAAGATTCTGCACCTGCAGTTCGCCCTCCGGTTTGTACCATTGATAGATCCAATTGATCATGCCCAACAAGGCGAAGGCCGCAGCTCGCGGGCTCACCCTCGCCGAGGAGCGGCGCGACCCCTGTATTTCGGCGATCAGGTTCTCGAGGAAATGGATGTACTCTTTCTTGCGGCCGTTGATGCGCCTGCGCAGCGCCGGCGGCAGCGGATGGTTTTCGTGCAGCATCACGGTAATTTCGCGGTCGCGCGGGCTGAGCACCACTTCGATGTGAAGGCGAATGAGTGTGCGTAGCCGCTCTTCTGGGTTCGCAATGCCGCGCACCGGGCCGAGCACGCGCTCCTCGGTGATGTCCATGGCGTGGTTCATGATCTCGAACAGGATTTCGTCTTTGCTCTGAAAGTGGTGGTAGAGGCCACCTTTGCTCAGCTTGAGCGCCGCAGCAACGTCGTTCATCGACGTAGCGTCATAGCCGCGCTGCTGAAACAACCGCGCAGCCGTGCGCAGAATTTCCTGCCGGGAATCGATCAGAGCCTCGCGAGCCATCGCGGACATGGTAATCAGTTGCGGGAAAGATTGCCAATGTTCGTGCAGCAAGGTACGAGCCGTCATGTTCGCTGGGAAACGTTCAAGCCAGTGATGGCCTGCGAAGGAACGCCGTCGCCCCGCTCACTCCCCGAACTGCTGCATCTCGCCGAAACGCTTCCATCCGGCCTCGTCGACCGGGCCCGTAGAATCGCTGCCCATGCGGAGACGGTGACCGTCCGGATCCTGCACGTTCATTTCGCGAGTTCCCCAGGGCATATTCGTCGGTGGCAGGCGAACGATCGCTCCGCTCTTCGTGTACTCCTCATGAAGTGCGTCCACGTCTTCCATGAAAATGGACATCCACACGCCAGGCTGCCCTTGCCCACCTGCGCAGAGGAAAATTTCGACCTTGCCTCGCGCGACGCAGCCGAAGGATGGCGGAGTGCCCCAGTCCCATTTCTTGGTGAAACCGAGCTTGTTGATGTAATAGTTCATCGACAAGGCAAAATTCTTAACATTGAGAATCGGAATCACGCCCTCAAACTCATTCATATCAATCACTCCAACCTGGATGCCGAGGCTCAAACCGCGGTAAAGAGCTTATCAAGAGCCGCAAAATCCCACTAACCAGACTAACCAGACTTCCCTCTTGACACAGTTTCGGCAGGACGGTAGCATCTAGAAATACCGACCGACCGGTCGGTTTGCAGCGGGATTCACGGTTACATGAGTTGCAGCGACCCGCGTTGCAACGAAACGAGAGGAGCACGCTGGTGGTTAATATTTTTTATGAACGCGACGCCAACCCCAATGCCCTGAAGGGCAAAACCATCGCCATCCTTGGCTACGGCAGCCAGGGACACGCGCAGGCGCAGAATCTGCGCGACAGCGGCCTCAAAGTCATCGTGGGTCTTGATCCCACCCGGCAGAGCGCGGCGCAGGCGCGGGCCGATGGCATGGTGGTGGTGGCGCCCGAGGAAGCCTGCAAGCGCGCCGACTGGATCCATGTGCTCACGCCCGACGAGACGCAGGGCGAACTTTACGAAAAACACATCAAGCAGTATCTGCATCCCGGCAAAGTGTTCGGCGTCTCGCACGGCTTCAGCATTCATTTCAAGACCATCGTCCCACCGAACGATGTGGACGTGGTGATGATCGCGCCCAAAAGTCCCGGGCACCTGGTGCGGCGGATCTACAGCGAAGGCCGCGGCGTGCCGTCGCTGATCGCGATTCAGCAGGATGCCAGCGGAAAGGCACACGAACTCGCTCTCGCCTACGCGCACGGAATTGGCTCGACCCGTGCGGGCGTGCTGCAGACCACTTTCAAAGAAGAAACCGAGAGCGATCTTTTCGGCGAGCAAGCGGTGTTGTGTGGCGGTTTGACGTCGCTGATCAAAAAGGGTTTCGAGACTCTGGTCGAAGCCGGCTATGCGCCCGAGATCGCTTATTTCGAGTGCCTGCACGAAGTCAAGCTGATCGTGGACCTGATTTACGAAGGCGGACTCGACCGCATGCGCTATTCGATTTCGAACACGGCAGAGTATGGCGACCTGACGCGCGGCGAAAGAGTGGTCGGCGACGAGACCCGGGCGGCGATGAAGAAAATCCTGGCGGACATTCAGAGCGGCGAGTTCGCTCGGGAATGGATTGCGGAAAACAAGAGTGGCGGGAAAAATTTCGCGGCTTTGCGCGCGAAGGAGAAGCAGCATCCCATCGCAATCGTGGGCGCGCAGTTGCGCGGCATGATGA
>Ga0209693_10000589_pt1 | contig 14947 bp, 9 predicted proteins | sample HubBroMetageWRM3_FD_188345 | JGI IMG/M metagenome (GOLD analysis project Ga0209693, IMG submission 188345) | Warmed soil microbial communities from the Hubbard Brook experimental Forest, New Hampshire - Hubbard Brook CCASE Soil Metagenome WRM 3... | ecosystem: Environmental > Terrestrial > Soil...
CTCTCAGCGGCATCGCGTCGTCTATGCATGACGACCCGCTGCGCCCGGCTTCGCCGCGCTGGCGATCGTCATGGATTGATCTTGCTGGGAGTGCCCACTGTTAGATGGCCAAAACGTAAATTTGCCTAACGCCTACCCGGCAACGCCCCGAGCGTCATCCGGCTGTCTGGGCTTGTCATAGCAGGCCCAGGTGCTGGAGGTCGGTGACATATTTGTCGATCAGTGCAGACGACAGGTGTGGAATGTCCTTGTCTGCGCCGATTTTGGCCGCCTGAACTGCGGTGCGAAACACCTCGGTGGGGGTAGGGCTGCCGCGCAGCGGCTTTTCGGGTTCGCGATAGGCGCCGAGCAGAGGCAGCACCGACCGCTGTCGTTGCTTCTCCGGTAGCGCCTTCAGCGTGGTTTCAAACCGGGCGAGCCACTCGTTGTAGTCGCCGATCCGGTGGATCTTGTGGCCGGCGTCGATGAGCCAATCCACGAAGGTGTCCAAAGAAATGCCGTCGTCGTATGGATTCTCCACGTCGAAAGTGCCGATCGCGATGTCGGGCGTTTGGCCGCTTTGGCCGATCATGCCGGAACATCCTGTGGTGTAGGGGGTGCACCGGATCGTGTGAGGGTACGGCTGATTGTGTCCGTGACGAGGCGCGGGGCGTCTTGTAGCAGCATGTGTCCGGCGCCGGGCTCGTGCACGAGCATGGCCCGGGGGATGCCGGCGGCTAGATCGTGGGCATGCGCGGGCGGGGTGAGCTTGTCGGCTCCGCCAGCGATGACGGTCGTGGCGGCGGAGATAGAACCAAGCGTGTGGTATTGGTCGTAGTTCCGCAGGCTGGGAAGGAACCCGACTTTGGTCGTCAATGGGGTTGCGTTAATGCTTGCGGCGGATACAGCGGCGAGAGCACCGTTGCCTGCTGCGTATCCGGCACATCTCGTCAGGGCAGGCCACAAAGGGCGTGCGAGAGCCCGAACTATCTCGTCGGTCATCGAATGCGGCGTGTGCTGCACGAGCCGGTGGAGGATCTTCGCCGCGGGGGTGGCCAGGAGCCGGCCGAGGCCCCGGTTGGCGAGTTTGCCTGCAGCAGTGGCGACGAGGACAAGCGATTTCGGTTCGACGGGGCGATGACTGGCGCTCCGGGCGAGGTAGGCCAGGGCAGTCATGCCGCCCATGGAGTGCCCTGCGAGGGTGAGTGGGCCTTTAACGCCAAGCGCTATGAGCAGCGTGGCTAGATCGTCGGCGAGCTGCTCGATGCGGTAGGTGTGCATGGGCGCGTCGGCGGAGTTGCCATGGCCGCGATGGTCGTAGCTGATGATCCGAATGTCATTGCCCCACTCGCGGATCAGCTGACCGATCTGAATATCCCACGACGATTGGTCTAAGCAAAGGCCATGCAAAAGAACCACAGTGTGGTCAGGTGCGCGAGACCCATAGTCACGCACGGACAGCCGCACACCATCACCAGCAGCGATTATCCGGCTGCGGCCGAGAGGCGGGCTGTCTCGCCGGATTGCCGCGCCGGGCTGCGTCCGCGAGGAGCCACTTTGGCCGTGGTCTGGCGCTGCCCAGGGCTGCCTACCCGGCGCGCTCACGATGTCGCCGACCGTTGGTAAAGGTGGGCGATTAGTTCAACCCACTCACGGGCGTTCTGCCGGTTTCCTAGCTGAAGGTGCGGCGGGACCAGGCGGGCATGCGGCCGGCCGCCAGCTTCGGCCACAGTGGTACTGATATATATCAGCCAATATGGGCGGCCTGCTGGCTTGAACGCGCCGCAGATCTCTGCCCGATCCATTCCGAAAGCGCTTATCCGCTCACCACCGTCGTCATCGACACAAGTGATGACTCGATGCAACTCGGCGACGGCAGACGTCATCTTCGATTCCTCCTGTACTTTGGACTCATCATCAGCCGCCTGGGGTCGCACCCACATCCGCCAGCGCACAGTGCAACTGGCTAGTGAGGTAACTGGCCAGTCAGCTTGACTCGGACCGGCGGCTCAATGGATAGGACACGGTCGAGCGGCTTGCGCGGTTCAATGCCGAGTTTGATGAAGCATCGCCATGCCCCGTGGGGAAGCGACGGACTTGTCTGCTGCGCCGGACTATCGGCGCCAAAGTCTATGGTGCGATTGACGATTGACTTCCGGCCATCTGGAAGCCGGTGCGTGCTGTTACACGGTGTGTGCCAGCACTCCCATGAGTTGCCGGGCGCTGTCGACCGATGTCGAGTTGGCGTCGCTCTGATTGTCCAGCCCGGCTAAATCACGCCATGTGCGGATCGCATGGCGCATCAGTTTCACAATCGGAGTTGCCTTGGTGCCCCCAGTCCCTTGCGTGTGAGCGCGCAAGGCCTATCCGGTTACGGCATCCGATCGAAGTCCATTTGAGTTTCCTCCCTCATGCTGCGAGTGCGGAAGAACAACGGCGACTGTGACGTGTGATCCGTTGTGCCACTGTGAACGTCGACACACCTTGGGGTCGATCACCAGTCGTCGGCTCTTGGCTGTTGCTGGACTCATCATCAGTCGCGAGGGGCCGCACCCACATCAGCCAGCGCACGGTGCGACTGCCAGTCAGGTTGGCAGCAGCGGTGGGTCAGTCGGATAACACGCGGTCGAGCTGGGTGCGCGATTCGATGCCGAGTTTGATGAAGACCTTTTTCAGGTGATATTGGACGGTGCGCGCGCTGATGAACAATCGGGCGCCGATTTCGGGATTGGACAGGCCGTCGCGGGCCATCGGTGCGATCTGGGTCGCGTGCCGCGTCAAACGCGCCGGCCTGAACATGGGCCACCGCGGCGGCCAACGCCCGGTCCGCCCGCGGTGTGGGGTCTAGGGGCTCGTCGTAGCCGCATGCTGGCTAGGATGAGCGAGATCGATCCGCGCGCGGATGCGCCGCTGGTGGACTGGAGCGATCTTGGCGTGAGCGGGTTTTTGCCGACGGGTACGGTGACGCTGCTTTTGGCTGACGTCGAGGGCTCGACGCGGCTGTGGGAGACCCAACCCGAGGTGATGACCGCCGCGATCGCGCGGCTCACCCAGGTTGTCTCCGATGTCATCGCCGCCCACGACGGCGCGCGCCCGGTCGAACAGGGTGAGGGTGACAGTTTTGTGGCCGCGTTCGCCCGCGCAAGTGATGCGGTGGCCTGTGCGCTGGAGTTGCAGTTAGCGCCTTTGGCCCCGATCCAGTTGCGCATGGGGGTGCATACCGGCGAGATCCAGCTTCGCGGTGAGGACAACTACGCCGGCCCGACGATCAACCGCACCGCGCGGCTGCGCGACCTGGCCCACGGCGGCCAAACGGTGCTGTCGGCCACCACGAGCGATTTGGTAGTCGACCGGCTCCCGCCCAATGCCTGGCTGACCGATCTGGGCACCCACCCGCTGCGGGACTTGCCCCGTCCGGAGCGAGTGGTGCAGCTGTGCCATCCTGGCCTTCGAAACGATTTCCCGCCATTGCGTACCCCTAAAAGTCTTGGCGCGCATAACCTTGCGGTGCAGCTGACCAGTTTCGTGGGCCGCGACGCGGAGCTGACCCAGGTGGGCGAGCTGCTGGCCGGGGACCGGCTGGTGACCCTGACCGGCGCGGGTGGGGTGGGCAAAACCCGGCTGGCGGCGCAGATCGCGGCCCAGCTGGCCGACGAGTTCGACGATGGTGTGTGGTATGTGGATCTGGCGCCGATCACCGATCCCGACCTGGTGCGGGTCACGGCGGCCCGCGCGCTGGGGCTGCCCGATCAGCCGGGCCGCTCCACGATGGACACGCTCACCCGGTTTGTTGCCGAGCGTCAGATGCTGGTGGTGGTGGACAACTGCGAGCATCTGCTGGATGCGAGCGCGGCGCTGATCATCGACCTGCTGGCCGCCTCGTCACGCCTGACGCTGTTGGCGACCAGCCAGGAGCCGATTGGGGTGGCCGGTGAGGTGAGCTGGCGGGTGCCGTCGCTGTCGCTGGCCGACGAAGCCATTGAACTGTTCACCGACCGGGCTCGGCATGTTCGGCCCGATTTCGCCGTCGGCGACGAGAATGTCGCGGCGGTGACGGAGATCTGCCGGCGCCTCGATGGTGTGCCGCTGGCGATCGAGCTGGCCGCGGCGCGGGTGCGGGCCTTATCCCTGTCGGAGATCGTCGACGGCCTGCATGACCGGTTCCGGCTGTTGACCGGGGGTGCGCGCACCGCGACGCGCCGCCACCAGACGTTGTGGGCCTCGGTGGATTGGTCGCATGCGCTGTTGACCGAGCCCGAGCGGGTGTTGTTTCGTCGGCTGGCGGTGTTTTTGCGCGGCTTCGACCTGGACGCCGCCGAGGCGGTCGTCGGCGGCGGTGATGTGCAGCGCTACCAGGTGCTTGATCAACTCACCCTGCTGGTGGACAAGTCGCTGCTGATGGCCGACGACAGCGGGGGCCGAACCCGGTACCGGATGTTGGAGACGGTGCGCCAGTACGCTGCCGAAAAACTGGAGGAGTGTGGCGAGGCCGACGCCGTGCGGGCACGTCACCGCGATCACTACACGGCACTGGCGGCAGAGCTCGACGCCCCGGCGTGCACCGACTATGAGCGGTGCCTTGAGCGGGCCGAGATCGAGATTGACAACCTGCGCGCCGCGTTCGGATGGAGCCGTGAAAACTCTGATGTTGCGCTCGCATTGACGCTGGCGTCCTCGCTGCAGCCGCTGTGGTTGGTACGAGGCCGCATCCTGGAAGGGTTGGCTTGGTTCGACGCCGCGCTGAGCGACCTCGACGCGCAGCACCTTGAGGCGCCGGCCGCGGCGCGCGCCCGGGCGCTCGCCGACAAGGCCATGCTTGACGCGTACCTGGGCATCGACAGCATCGGTCAGGCCCAACAAGCGCTGGCGATCGCGCGCGAACTCGACGAGCCAGCCTTGCTGGCCCGGACATTAACCACTTACGGCTTCATCGCCGGCGAAAGCTATGACGCCGAGGTGGCCCGAGCATGCTTCGCCGAGGCGATCGGCCTGGCCCGGGAGTTAGACGATCGGTGGAGGCTCAGCCAGATCCTCGCCCTCCAGGCGCTGAGCGCGCGCACCGCGGGTGACCCGCTCGGGGTGCGCGCGACCGCCGAGGAAGGACGCGACCTCGCCGAAGCGATAGGCGCTGGGTTCAACTCGCGCCAGTGCCGCTTTTGCCTCGGTTGGGCGCAGATGATGCAGGGCGACCTGGCCGGAGCCGTCACACGATTTGGCGCGGTGGCGGCCGAGGCAGAGGCGGCTCACGACGAGATATGGAGAGTGCTCAGCGGCGGGGCTCAGAGCCTGGCACTCGCGCGCCAGGGTAAGACGGAAGCGGCCCGAGCGGCGGCTGATGCGACCCTTGAGCGCGGCGCGGAGCTTGGCGGAAGGTTCGCGGCGTTCGGGTACATGCTGTTAGGGTTCACGGCCCTGGCCGCCGGGAATGGTGCAGCGGTGCACGACGCGCGCGAGGCCGCTCATCAAGACCCGAGTGACTTCACGGGTGTGACGGCGGCAGTGCAGCGCATCTGGAACGCTGAGGCGGCGCTGGCAGACGGGGATCTCGCCGCCGCCCGCGACTGGGCAGACGAGGCCGTCACGACGACAACAGGCTGGTACTCGACGTGGGCGCTGACGATTCGCGCCCGTGTGGCGATCGCGGCGGGCGACCCAAAGCAGGCTGAGCGCGACGCTCGCGATGCGCTCGAGCTCGGCGCCGAAATCAAGGTGTACCTGCTCATCCCCGACATCCTCGAATGCCTCGCCGCTCTGGGCGGCGAGGCCGGCAGCCCTCGCGAAGCCGCCCGCCTCTTTGGCGCAGCACACGCTATCCGGCAGCGTATCGGCGCCGTGCGGTTCAAGATCTATGACGCCGGCTGCGAAGCCTCGCGGGCGGCACTCCGAGATGCCTTTGGCGCGAAGGACTTTGAATCCGCGTGGGCCGAGGGCGCGGCCCTTTCCACCGAGGAAGCGATCGCCTACGCCTAGCGTGGGGACGGCGAACGCAAACCCGGCCGGTGGGTCGGCATCACGCCTATCGCGGGCCGGGATACCATGAGCCGCAGCTTATGAGCGCTGAACGGCAGTGGCCCGAACGGAGCGCGGCTGATGAGCGAACCGCGCTCCGGAGTGTTCCGATATTCGCTGACATCGACGACGATCAACTCGATCGACTCGCGAGCGCCGTAGATCGGCACCAGATTCCCGCCAACGAGTGGCTTTTTCGTATGGGAGACCGATCGGACTCCATCTATATCGTTGACTCGGGGCGATTCGCGGTTGTTGGTGCCGATGGACAGGTGTTTCGTGAGATGGCGTCCGGTGACTCAATCGGAGACCTGGGCCTGATCACCGGCGCTGTTCGCTCGGCCGGAGTACGAGCTCTTCGGGACGGCGTCGTCTCGAGGATCGCCGCTGACACATTCACCGAGGTGCTTGCCAACACTCCGCAATTGCAATCGGCGATGCTGCGAACGATGGCGACGATGCTGCAAGACTCGCGGTCTGCCAACATCTCTCGGCGTCCCCGGGTGATCGGCGTCCTGTCGACCGGCGATGTCGCCGCCGTCCCGATTGTTGACGCGATCGCAACTCAACTGGGCGCTCACGGCCATACTGCCGTTTTCGCGCCGCCCGTCGAAACAACCGCTGCAGTCCATAGTTATAGCGAGCTGGTCGAAGCGTTCAGCGAAACCGTTGATCGGGCGGAGCGAAGCAACGATTGGGTCTTTGTGGTGGCCGACCGAGGCTCAGGCGACCTCTGGCGACGATATGTTGTCGCGCAAAGCGATCGACTCCTGGTCCTTGTGGATCAACGCCGTCCGCCGGACGCGGTCGATCCCATTGTTACCCACGGGCCAATCCACCTGGTCACGTGCATGGTAGAACCGGATCCGAGTTGGTGGGATCTGCTGCAGCCGGTTTCGCATCACTCCGCCAACGAGGATGGTCTCGGTGCTCTAGCTCGCAGAATCGCTGGCCGATCCCTCGGTCTCGTGATGGCGGGTGGCGGCGCTCGAGGGCTCGCGCATTTCGGTGTCTACGAAGAGCTCACCCGAGCAGGCGTCGTCATCGATCGGTTTGGCGGAACGAGTTCCGGTGCTATCGCTTCTGCGGCCTTCGCGCTGGGGATGGATGCTCGGGATGCGATCGCCGCGGCACGAGAAATTGCCCAGAGCAACCCACTCCGCGACTACACGATCCCTGCGGTGGCACTGATGCGAGGTGGACGCGTCGATCATCTAGTGGAGAGGTTCATCGGCAACACCTTGATCGAGCATCTGCCGAGGGAGTTCTTCTGTGTCTCTGCAGACATGATCACGGGCGATCAGATCATCCACCGGCGTGGGCCTCTGTCGGTCGCCGTGCGCGCATCGATCTCGATCCCCGGTCTCATGCCGCCAGTGCAAGATGGCCAGCAGATCCTCGTCGACGGTGGACTGTTGAACAACCTCCCGGCCGACGTGATGTGCGCTGACCCAGACGGTGAAGTGATATGCGTCGATCTGCGTCGAAAGTACGTGCCGTCGAAGGGCTTTGGTATGCTACCGTCAATCGTTCAGCCTCCCGGGTTCGTCCGGCGGCTGTTGACCGGCACGGATGTCGCCCTACCACCGCTGCAAGAGACATTGCTTCGCACCATTGACCTTGCGGCCTCCAGCGGCAACCTGCGCGAGCTCCCTCACGTTGCGGCGATCATCGAGCCAGACGTCTCAGCGATCGGTTTGTTGGACTTCAAAAACATTGATGCCGCCCTGGATGCCGGGCGGATCGCAACGCGAGCAGCTCTCGAAGCACAGCCGAACCTCGTTCGCTGAGCCTGGCTGTATTCCTTGAGTTATTTCACTGATCCGTGGCTCACGGCTTGAACCACCCGTTGAGGGAGTCGTGGCACGCGGATCTCGTCGAAGTCATCGAGCGGCTGTGAGGCCACCTGCCGACTGGTCGCCTACGTGAGGGCAGCGGCGAATTCTTCGCGGTGTTTGCGAACGAATTGGGCGAATGTGGTCGGCGGGTGGCCAAGAGTGTTGGCCAATGCCTCCGGATCGGCCGGCACCGCTGGTGCCTTGCCGCTGGCGAAACCCGCGCCGATGATCGAGATATGTTGAGCCATCCCGGGGTTCACTGGCCCGCCGCTGTCTGCCTGACTCGCCATCATGTCGCGCCACCGCTCGTGCGAGATCGGCTGGTATTCGATCTTCTGACCGGTCTGTGCCGAGATGATCTCGGCGATCTCGGCGTGGCTGAGCGCCTCGCCTCCCGGCGGATAGCTCACCACCGGCGTTGGTGGCGGCGGTTGTAGAAGGTGGTGCACAGCGAGTTCGGCGGCATCTTGTCCACCGATCCATGGAGCTCGTCCGGTGCCGAAACTGTTGGTGATGACACCGTGTTGCCGGATGGACTCCCTGTGCAGGATCAGCACGTTTTCGTGAAAAAGCGCCGCGACCCGCAGGACTGTCGGGTTCAGACCTGCCCAAATCAATATCTCTTCAGCAATAGCCTGAGCGCGCCCGAGCGCACTGGGGTGGTCGTGCGAGGACACCGCCATCGACATGACGACCACGTGGGACCGCTGGCCCAACTCCACCAGCACGGAGGCCAAGTTCGCGGCGGCAGGGATGACGCCGGGGGCGATCGGGTACGTGAAGTACACCGCCGACACGCCGTCCACAGCGGCCGGCAACGTACTGCGGTCGTGCAAGTCTCCAATCACCACTGAGGCGCCCTTGTGGCGCAGTGCGTCCACACGCTCGTTGTTAGTGCGAGTCAGCACTCGAACGTTGCGGCCCTGAGCGATAAGTCGGTCGACCACGGTGGCACCCGTATTTCCATGCCGGCCGGTGGCGCCGATCACGAGCACGGTGGGTTGAGACTCGGTCGATGAATTTAGTCCTATCATGCAACTTAAGGTAGCCGGTCGGCCAGGCTGTATGCAAGCGCAACGCCGGTGGTCAAGGGCGCAGGATGCCAGCGACTTACGCGCGTTGGTTCGTAGCCCGAGACCGGTTGTTTCGGGGCGGCACCATATTTGGATCGGTGGCACCCTTGGTCGGCAGCATGCGGACCTTGTCGCGGGGGACCCGACGGCCCGTTCTGGTGTTGACGACGCGCAGTTCGACGGGATCGCCATTCTGGTCGCTCGGCTGCAGAGGTGGGTGTTTGGTCGTACCACCCCACTTGTCTCCCCAAGCCACCATGGCCAGCAAGACAGGCTGCAGGTCGCGTCCCTTCTCGGTAAGCCGGTATTCGAATCGGTTCCCCGAATCGCCGTAAGGCACCCTAGTCACCACGGCGTGGTCGGACAGCCAGTTCAGCCGATCGGCAAGGGTGTTACGGGCGATGCCGAGGCGCCGCCGAATGTCATCGAAGCGAGTGACGCCGAAGAAGATGTCGCGCATGATCAGCAGCGACCACCAATCGCCGACCACCTCGAGGGTCTGGGCAACCGAGCAGTTCAACTCTTCAAACGACGCGCGCCGCATAACTCGAGAGTAAACGACGTGGAGCAAAACCATCTAGTAATGCAACTCGAGTGGCACGTCACTCGTGCCGGAATTTCACCCCTGCTCAGGCGCTACGGTTCCGGCGGTTTTGGCCAGCCAGGTGGGCGCGAGCACGGATAGGCCGGTGGCCGCTGCGGTCGCACCGGCCACCCCGGTCCAGGCGACCGGCCCGAGCGGCGTGCATCCGAAGAAGTGGCTGACGCCGGGCGTCTGGACGATGGCGACCAGAACCGCGGAGCTACCCAACGCGGTCGCCACGACCAGCGGGCTGTGCCGCCGGGCCAGCAGCGTTTGGGCCAGCTGCGTCGTCACCAGTGCCGTCAGTCCCATTGTCGCCGTGCGTCTTTCGGTGCCCGGAGTCCAACGACCGATAGCCCAGGCCGCGGTCGCGCCGGCGGCCGTAACGGCGCCGCGGGTGACGATCTGCCGCATCAGCGGAGCGTCCAGCGACGGTGTCGGCTCGGTCAGCACCGATCGCTGGTAGGCACGGCGGGCCTCGTCGGCCTCCTCCTCGGTGTCGTATTCGTCGGCCTCGGGTTCGTCGAACTGCGGGGTGACCGCGACGGCGAGCGCCGGGAACATGTCGGTCAGCAGGTTCACCAGCAGCAGTTGGCGCGTTCCCACCGGCGCGCGTCCAGTGCCCAACGCCGTGCCGATGATGGTGAACAGCACCTCGCCCACATTGCCGCCGACCAGAATCGTCACCGCGTCGCGTACTCCGGCCCACATGCCGCGGCCCTCGACCAACGCGTCGAGCAGCACACCCAGGTCATCATCGGTCAACACCATGTCGGCGGCGCCGCGGGCGGCCGAAGAACCTCGACCGCTCACCCCGATGCCCACGTCGGCCATCCGGATCGCGGCGGCGTCGTTGGCGCCGTCGCCGACCATCGCCGTCACTCGCCCGCCTCGCTGTAGCGCCGCGACGATCTGCACCTTCTGTTCCGGGCTGACCCGGGCGAAGACCTGCACGTCGGCGGCGAGTTTGGCGCAGGCGTCCTCGTCAAGGCCGGCGAGGTCGGCACCGGTGACCACCCGCGCATCGGACGGCAGGCCCAGCTGATGGGCGATCGCCCGTGCGGTGACCGGGTGGTCGCCGGTGATCAGCACGACTTTGCGTTCGACGTCGAGCAACGCTTCGATCAGCGGGCGCGCCGACGGTCGTGCGGTGTCCGCCAGACCGATATAGCCGATCAACTCCAGGTCGTATGCGGCGGCGTCGACGGCATCGGCGTCGGTGTCGTCGTCGTCTTCGGTCTCGTGCACCCAGCCGCGCTGCGCGACGGCCAGCACCCGTAAGCCCTGCTCGGCAAGGCCGTGCACCAAGGACTCCGCATGGTTTCGGTCGGCCTCGGGGTCGGCGAACCGGCAGCGCGGCAAGACGACCTCCGGTGCGCCCTTGAGCATCAGCAATGGCTTGGACGGGTCCGCGCTCAGCGTGCCGATCGCGGCGGCGAAGCCACGACTCGACTCGAACGGGACCTCCGCGAGCACGGTCCACTCCGAATCACCATGGGCGTCAAGTGAATCCGCCGCTTTGAGGATTGCCTCGTCGGTGGCGTGAGCGTGACCCCGCCCCTCTTCTGGCTGGGTGGATGCCCAGCCGGCGGCCCGCAGGATGTGGGCGGCCTGCGGGTCGTCCGCGGCGGGGAAGGGGCCTCGTGGCTTGGTCGCGGCAGGCACCGAACGCACCACGCGCAGCCGGTTTTCGGTGAGCGTGCCGGTCTTGTCGAAGCACACGGTGTCGACCCGACCCAGCGCTTCGATGGTGCGGGGCGCGCGGACCAGCACGCCGAGCGCCGACAGCCGCTGGGCGGCAGCGAGCTGGGACAGGGTCGCCACCAGCGGCAGGCCCTCCGGGACGGCGGCCACCGCAATGGCGACGCCGTCGGCGACCGCCTGACGCAGCGACGCGCGGCGCAGCATCGCCAAACCCGTCACCGCGGCACCACCGGCCAGCGTCAGCGGAAGCACCTTGGCGGTCAGCTCCCGCAGCCGCGCCTGCACCCCGGCCGCCGACTCGACATCGAGGACCGCCGAGATCGCGCGGTGCGCAGCGGTGCCCACGCCGGTGGCGACGACGATCGCCCGGGCGTGCCCGGCGACGATCGTGCTGCCCTCGAACAGCATGCTGGCCCGGTCTCTATCGGTGGCGGCGACCGGGTCCACCTGCTTGTCGACTGGCAACGACTCACCGGTGAGCAGGGATTCGTCGACCTCGAGGTCCTCGGCCACCAACAGACGCGCATCGGCGGGCACCACGTCCGGGGCGGCCAGGTCGATGACGTCGCCGGGACGCAGCGAACTTGCTGTCACCGTGACGGTGCGCTCGGTGGTTCGAGCCGCCTCCAGCCGGCGTCGCGACGTGGCGACCGTCGGGACAACGACGCGGCGCGCGACCGCATCCTGTTCAGCGAACAGCTCTGCGGCGGCCGCGTCGGCCCGCAACCGTTGCGCCCCGCCGGTCAGCGCGTTGACGGCCATCACGCCTCCCACCAGAAGCGCGTCGACGTTGCTGCCGACGATCGCCGACGCCGCCGCCCCCACTGCCAGGATCGGGGTGAGCGGATCGCGGAGCTCGTAACGGGTCGCGTCCAGCAGCCGCCCCGCTTGTCGTGCCGGGCCGCGCAGCGGCGCTATCAGCGGGCTGTAGGACAGATCCTCGAGTACGCGTCGCCAGGCCGGCGCAAGGGGCTCGACGGTCAACGGCCGGGTGCGGCCGGCCAGCCGCGAGTAGACGATCTCGGGATCCAGCGCGTGCCAGGCGGTCAGCGGTTGCGGGGTGGGATCGGGTTGCCGCAGCACCTTGTTGGCCGAGAAGGCTCCCGAGACCATGGCACTCGCGGCGGCGGCGTTGACCGGATTGAGCCAGCGCCGCACGGCAAGCGGGTTGGTGCTTGTGCGTGGATCACCGGTGACCAGCAGCAGCCCGGCCAGCGTGGTGCCGCCCTTGGCCAGGTTCACCGACGATTTACTGGCCTGCCGTGCCGCCGGCAGCGCCGAGAGGATCCGCACCGCGGCGGCCAGGTCGGTGCCGGTGATGATGTCCGCGCTCCACGGCGTGGCCGCGCGGGGATCGTCGAGGGCAACCCCGACGTCGGCGATGGCCAACGCCGCCAACGTGTCGGTCGACGCGAAGTCGCGGTGAAGCGCGGTGATCAGCAGCACCGGTCCGCGATCCGCACGCAGGTCGCGTACCAGCTTGAGCAGTGGCGTGCCGGACGGATGACTCGCCGCGACGCTGGCCGCCAGATCCTGGGTGCCGGCCACATGCCGCAACACCACTCGGGCGCCGGTCCGGGTCGCGATCTGCAGCAGCGGCACCGCGAACGGGTCGACCTCCCAGCCGACTTCGACGTGGCCGACCATTTCGCCGTCGACCACGAGGTCGGCGTGTTCGAGGCCCTGCGCCGGGGTGGCCGACGGGCCCTGCGCGCGCACCCAGCGCAAGCGCGCCCCGGTAGCCGGCAGCTCGTCGGGATCGGGCTCAGGCGCCTCCTCGCCGTGCAGCAGCGCGTCGGCGACCTCGTAGACCCGGTCGTCGTCCCAGCCCGGGACATCCCCGCGGGAATGCAACACCGCGCGGTGATCACCGCGCAGCGCCGCCCCGTCGATGACGACCACCTTCACCCGATCCAGCCGACGCAGCGCGCCGGGGTCGAGGATCATCTGCCCGTCCTCGGCAAGCCCGCGGCCCAGCACCGCGGCGAAGGACTGACGGCCCATGTGCGCGGCCTTCGGAATTCCGGCCAGCACCGCGCCGGCTGCGTCCTCGGGGCCGCCGCCGGCAACCAACGCCGTTGCCGCCGCGATCAGCGAACCGTTCGCGGCTTGGTCGACATATTCCTCGATCGGCCCGGCCATCGATCCCTTGGCGGTGTCGATGGCGGCGTCGATAGCTCCATCGACCACGACGTGCGAAGCCTCGCCCGCCGCTGCGGCGGCCCAATTGTGCCGTGGGGCCTGCGACTTGGGGCCGGCCGACGAGATGATCGGGACCACCGGGGCCTGTGGCCGGTCGGGTGAGGCAAGCTGCGGCTCGCGGTCTCGCCAGCGGCGGCGATGCGCTTCGGCTTCGGAGATCTGAAGGACTCGTTGCACGAGGTTCAACAGCGGCGTGCCAACCGCTTGGGTCAACCCGTTGGCCGCCGCGGTCGACGCGCTGAGCGCAAGATCGGTGCCCACCCGGCCCAGTCGCGACTCAAGCAGTGACACCATCCGCGGTTGATTGTTGAGCAGGGCGGCCGCCGCTCTGGTGGTACGCGGTGCTGCAGGCAACCTGACCACCCAGCCGGTGACGGCGGCGCCGATCGCAATCGCATTGAAGGCCGCCGCGGTCAGCGGCACCAAGATCGCCAATGGGTCACCGGGGTCGGCGAATGGCGCGGTTCGGATTTCGGGTTCGGGTCCTGCGGCAGCTAGGTCTTCGGCCACGGCGGCAACCACGTCGCGCACCTCGTCCAAGACGTCGTCGCTGTCGGCGTTATCCTCGAGTTCGATCACCAGCCGGCCCAACGAACCCTCGACATGCGCGCTGGCCACACCCGGAACCCTGCGGACCGGCTCTTCGACCATCGCCGCGTGCTCGTGCCAACGCGGGAACGGCAACAACGGATCCAGGTCCAGGTGCACCCGCCGCCCGCTTTGCCAACGCACGGTTGCCGCGGTGCCGTCCGGGCTGCCGTTGGACGAACTGCCCGTCCCCAACACTCGGGCGGTCGATTGACTCACCGAATTCACCACCGGGCCGGCCAGCATCTGCATCGCGCCGGCGGCAGTTGCCACGCCGTTCACCCCGGTCTGCAACATGTCCACTGCTCCACCGGTTATACCGCCGACAACGGCGGCTACACCCGGAACCTTCATTGCCCACCCTTCAAAAAAAATGTCTACTGCGCCCATACTTACGTACTTATGACGTCTTAGCTAACTGTCCACACCGACGGACCGGCGGAAGCTCCGATCCAGGCTTCGCGGCGACGAGTGACGGCAGCTATCCCGGACTCGGATCACCGGGTTGGCGGCAGACCAAACGCAGAAAACAAGGTCGGATCAAGAAACACGACGATCACGGCGATCCCCGCCGCGTCACCGGTGACGACATGTATCGAATGCGCCCACATGACGTTGTCCGCGGCCCGGCGGTACCCGGCAACAGCGGGCTGCCCGTTGGCGGCCGTTGGGACGAGCACCATGTCGCCGGGTTCGGCGAAAGCCGGCCGGGCGAGGAATCGTGTCACGGCATCGCGTCCGGTGAACCAGACCGGCAGCGGTGGCACCTCAAGACGATCGTCCCTTGTCTTGCTTGCGCGAGTTCGTCGACCAATGGGGTGTCGACTCCTAACTCGGCCAGCCAGCCAGGTCGACGGCCGTGCTTGGTGCAGCAGATCGCTGACGTGGTAAATCGTCGTCGCTCGCCAGGCCCCGCCGTCGATCCGGCAATCCGAAGCGGTTGCCTCCCTTGCGAAATGAGGCCGCAGGAG
>Ga0209693_10000590_pt1 | contig 14945 bp, 14 predicted proteins | sample HubBroMetageWRM3_FD_188345 | JGI IMG/M metagenome (GOLD analysis project Ga0209693, IMG submission 188345) | Warmed soil microbial communities from the Hubbard Brook experimental Forest, New Hampshire - Hubbard Brook CCASE Soil Metagenome WRM 3... | ecosystem: Environmental > Terrestrial > Soil...
CCGCGGGATCAACCAGGGCGACTGGACGGTGACCGCGCGCTCGGTCGCGCGGACCGGCGGCCGGTCCTACCGGTCCTATCCGCCGCCTGGCCATGATCCGGCCGGCATGTACCGGGTCCCCCCGCCCCGCCGGGTCCGCCCTGCTCCTGGTCGTCGGCCGCCACTCGCCTGCGCCCTTCCTTCGTCGGATGGAGCGAGCCAATCCTGGCGACCTGTGCCCGATGCCCGAGACGACTATTCGCTCATAGCCGCCCGGCATCTACGATACGTCGCAGGAACCGCCGGGTGCGTTCGTCCGACGGCTGGCTGAACAGCTGGTCGGGCGGCGCCTGCTCGATGATCTGCCCGTCGGACAGGAAGCACACCCGGCTGGCGATGTCACGCGCGAACCCCATCTCGTGCGTCGCGATCAGCATCGTCATCCCGCTTTTGGCCAGTTCCCTGATGACGTCGAGCACGTCGGCCACGAGCTCCGGGTCAAGCGCGCTGGTGACCTCATCGAGCAGCATGAGCCGCGGCCGCATTGCGAGCGCCCGGACTATCGCGACCCGCTGCTGCTGCCCGCCGGATAGCCGGTCCGGGTAGTCTGACCGCTTTTCGCCCAGGCCGAACCGGTCGAGCAACTCCGCCGCCCGGGACACCGCCTCCGCGCGGGACAGGCCGAGCACCTTCATCGGCGCCAGCGTCACGTTCCGCTCCACCGTCATGTGGGGGAACAGGTTGAACGACTGGAACACGATGCCGATGTGACGCCGGACCAGGTTCTGGTCCACCCCGGGCCCGGTTATCAGCTGGCCGTCCAGCCAGATCGCCCCGGCGTCGATCCGCTCCAGCAGATTCACGCAGCGCAGCAGCGTCGACTTGCCGGATCCCGACGCCCCGATGAGGCAGATGACCTCGTGCGGAGCTACCGTCAGGTCGATGCCGCGCAGCACCTCCTCGGCGCCGTAGGACTTCCGCAGCTGCTCGATCCGCAGTGCTGCGGCCGCTTCTGCGCCTGAGGGCGCCTCCCCAGGGACCGCGAACGCCGGGGCCGCAAACGCCGGGTCTCCGGAGGCGGGGCTCTCGCCCGCCTGGTCCATTACCGGGCCCCGGCGAGACGGCGGGCCTGGTCCCGGGCGATCAGGCGGTCAGTGAACCTGGCCAGCGGAATGGTCAGCAGCAGGAACAAGATCGCGGCGACCGTGTAGCTCGAGTAGTTGAACGTCGTGTCGCTGAACAGTTCGGCCGCCTTGTTGGCCTCGATCGAGCCGAGCAGCCCGACGAGCGCGGTGTCCTTCTGCAGGCTGATGAAGTCGTTGAGCAGCGGCGGGATGATGACGCGGACGGCCTGCGGCAGGATCACGTAGCGCATCGAGGCCGGCTCGGACAGGCCAAGCGAGCGAGCCGCCGCGACCTGGCTGCGGTGCACCGAGTTGAGGCCGGCCCGGTACACCTCGGATACGTAGGCCGAGTAAGAGAAGACCAGCGCGGCCACGCCGTAGACCGCCGCCGACTCGGCCGAGATGCCCCTGAGCTGGAGCGCGGGGACCCCGAACCCGATCGCGAAGATGACAAGGACAAGCGGCACGCCCCGGGCCACGTCCACGTACACGGTACTGACCACCCGCAGCGGCAGCAGCACCGGCCCGGTGGACTGCCGGATCATCGCGACGACCAGCGCCAGGATGAGGATGAGGATCTCGGCTATGACGAACATCCGGATGTTGAGCCAGAGCGCCTCGCCGATGGAGTAATAACCGGCCTTCGGGTTGCCGACGAAGGCTCGCCACATGTCCGCGGGGTTGAAGAACGTAGTGCGGACCTCCCGGCTGCCCGGCGCGAGCAGGAAGATCGCCAGCAGCACCGCGAGCACCACGACGGTGCTCGTGGTGGAAAGGATCAGCCCGCGGCGGTCGCCGCCAAGCAGCCGGGACCGCCGGGCCGACAGGTCGGGCAGCCCCGGCGCCTCCGCCATCGGTTACGGCTTGATGGTCGGGACGGTGGTATAGATCTGCAGGTACTTCGCCGTCAGCCTGGCCAGCGTGCCGTTGCTCTTCAGCGTGGCCAGCGCCTTGTTCACGCAGCCGACCAGCGGGTTGCCCTTGGCGAACAGCAGGCCGTAATGCTCGCCTGTGGACGGGAACTGGGCCACCATGATCGAGCCGGGGATCTCGGAGGAGGAGATGTACTGCGCGGTCGGCGTGTCGGTGACCAGCGCCGCGATCTGCTTGTCCTGCAGCGCCTCCTTCACGTCGTTCAGCGTCTCGAAGATCTTCGGCGTCTGGGTCGGCTGGATATCGCTGTTGATGAACGACAGGCTGGTGGTGCCGATCTGGTCGCCGTAGATGTAGGTCTTCAGCTCGGCCGGGGTGTGCTTGGTCACGATCGGGCTGCTCTTCAGCGCCACAAGCGCCTGCTGGACGTCGTAGTAGCTGGCGGAGAACGTCACGACCTGAGCTCGCGTGGCGGTGTAGGAGATCTCGTTGATGTCGAAGTCGAACTTTTTCGGTCCCGGCGCGTAGGAGTCGTTGAACGGCTCGTAGGCCCACTTGACCTGCGAGGGCTTGAAGCCAAGCTGGGTCGCGATCGCGTAGGCCACGGCACTCTCGTAGCCCTGGCCGTTGCTCGGGTTGTTGTTCTCGAACCATGGCGGATAGGCCGGCTGGTCGGTGGCCACGGTGAGCATGCCCTTTGCGTAAACCTCGTTCAGGACGTCGGCAAACGTGCAGGACGCGGCGCTCGCGCTGGCGCTGCTGCTGGTACTCGCAGCGGGACTAGCGCTGCTGCTGCTCGTGCTGGTGGAGCAGCCGGCCAGGCCCGCGCACACGGCCATCATGGTGATCACGGCCGCCACGGTGGTCTGTCGCATCGGAGTACCCCTCAAGCCTATTGTCGAGCGCTTTAGCCGGATTTCGGGTCAGCATACTCTCCGCCCGCAATCCACCCGGCGTTCGTCCCGGATGACGGGGCGAGGAGACACGGAGCCAGGGGTAAGAGCGAGTCAGGACTTGAAGACGAACAGCCCCATGTCCCTGCGGCGGTCCGGCCGGGCATCACGCGGGTGACCAGCGCCCCAGGCGCCGCCGATGGCGCTGGCGACCAGGCCGAACACCGGTCCCTCGATCAGCATGGGGAACCACCCCACGATGTACGTGAGCACCATCCCGCTGACCAGACCGGCCATCGCGCCCGCGATGAGCGCCTGCCGGAAGCGCGCCTCCCGCACCGCCGGCGGGTCGTCGACGTCCGACCCCAGCCACGCCACCGCCAGGCCGGCCAGGCCGGCGGGCAGGAGCACCATGGACGGCAGCAGGAAGAAGATGCCGGCCCAGGAATCGAGCTGGCCCCGGATGGCAATCGTGAGTTCCCACATGAGCGCGCCCCCGGCCAGCCCGGCCAGCGCACCCGCGGTCAGGGTCGCGGGCATCACCCGCGAGCGCCGTGAGGTCAGCACGTAGACCCCGGCCACCAGCAGGACCGCGATGAGCTGGAACGGCGCCACGGCCAATACCAGGACGCCGGCCAGCGCGGTGAGGCTCCAGAGCCCGGCCGGATCGAGCCGCGGCCACCGGGCCCTGACCATCCCGGGCACGACGAACAGCGCCGCGATCAGCACCACCCCGGCGACCTCGCGCGGCCAGCTGAACGTGCCCCCGCCGATGGCGTCGTTGACGTTGGAGCGACTGTCTATCCGGACGAACACCATGCCCACATCGCAGATGGCCCCGCAGCCGGCCACCCGCACCAGCCGCGCGGCGACGCTGTCGCCGACCGGGCCGAACACGCCGCGCCGCCGGCCGAGCCACGGCAGCAGGAGCAGCGCGGCCGCTCCCGCCAGGATCCGGGCCCGGTCGGTCATGCTCTCCACGTCGGCCGCCTGCGTCTGCTGCCAGCTGAGGATCACCGCCCGCGCTGCGGCCGTCGCCACGGCGCCGAGCCCTAGCCAGTACACGAGCTTGCGCGCCAGGTGGGCCTCCCTGGCCACCACGACCAGTCCGCCCACGAGCCAGCGCAGCCGCGGCCACCCCGCCGGGACCTGGCCGGCCTCGGCCTGCAGCGCCTCGGCCCACGGCCGGCGTTCCGGCGGCAGCAGCCGCGCCGCCTGGCGCAGCATCCAGGTCATGTGCTCCATCACGAACCCTGCCCCACTGCAGGCCGGGGCGCCGCGACCCGCCGCGGCCTCGCCGCCCGGGATGCCGCGCGCGGCGCCGCGGCGGGCGCCGCCGCCAGCGCGGCCGTGGCTGTCGCCAGCCCGTCGCTGGTGAGCCGGTACAGGTGGCGCCTGGGCCGGCCGGCAGGCTCGCCCTGCTCCCAGCAGGCCTCGACGATGTTCCTGTCGGCCAGCCGGATCAGGATCGGGTACAAGGTGCCCGACTTCAGCCCGGTCTCGCTGGCCAGGTCATAACCGTGCCTCCAGGCAGAGGGCTCGGTGGCGAGGATGGCCAGGATCGCTAGCGTCTGGGCGGAGAAGGCGGCACGGCGTGGCATGCAGGGAAGTCTACCTAAGTAGACTCCGATTCGGAAGCCGCTTTCATTCTCGCGTGCCCCGCCTGCGTGACCGTCATGCCGCCCAGGCGGGATCTGCCCCCTAGAGCGGGTCAGATCGTCACATCCACCGGGTTCGGCCGCGGCTCGGGGAGGCTGGCCACCCGGGCCACGATGGCGGCGGCGGTCTCCTGGTCCGGCGGGTCGACGGTCATCCGGGCCACGGCGCGGCCGAAGCCGCGCAGCTCGAGCGCGTACTTCAGGCGGCCGATGCTCGCCCCGAGGCGGACGATCCGGTCCAGGGCCTCCTGGTGCCGCTGGGCGGCAGCGTCGTTGCCGGCGTCGAGCGCGGCGGTCAGCGCCGCGTAGACCTCGGGATAAGCGGAGCTGCGCCCGGAGATCACGCCCGCGCCGCCCGCCCGCATCGTGGCGGCCGGGTTCGCGTCGTTGCCCGAGAAGATCCGCAGGCCGGGCGCCGCCGCGACGTATCCGGCCAGGTCGGCGGACGCTGAACCGCTGACCTTGGCGCCGGCCAGGCCGACCTCGAAAGCCAGCGGGGCGAAAAGCGGCGGGGGCACTGGTACCGATGTCCGTTCGGCAAAAATATAGGCGTAAAGCTCCTGGTCAGGCGCAGCCTCACGGATCTGGGCGTAGTGCGCGGTCAGCTCATCTGGCCGCACGGCCAGGTAGTAGGGCGTGATCGCGGCCAGCCGCTTGGCGCCGCGGGCGACCGCCGCCCGGGCCAGCCGGCCGGCGTGCCTGGCGTCCGGGGCGCCGATGTGCGCGATGACCCGGTCCGGCCCGACCTCGGCCATCGCGAGCTCGAACAGGTCCAGCCGCTCCGCGTCGTCAAGGGCCGGGAACTCGCCGGTGGTACCTGCCACGAACAGCCCGTCCACCAGGCCGCCGACGAACGCGTAAAGCGCGCGGTTGGCCTCGAGGTCGATCGCGCCGTCGGTGCCGAACAGCGTCGGGACGGCCGAGAAGACTACCGCGCCCCGGCTCACGTGAGTGCCTGGGGTTTGAAGAACGCGGTCGACTCCGGCCGCCAGAGCAGGTAGACCGCGCCGAGGCCGACCAGCCAGGTCAGGATGGGGAAGATCAGGCTGAGCGCCGTCTTCGGCTCGCCGAAGACGCCGACCAGGTCCAGCGTCGCCAGGCAGAACAGCACCGTGGACACGATGCGCGCCCAGCTCTTGCCCCGGCCGTTGGCCCGCGCCATCCACAGCCACAGGCCGATGCCGACCAGGCCGGAGACGACCGCGAGGGTGATGATGAACGTGTTCAGCTGGTTGACCTGGGTCGCGGTCAGGGTGGGGCGCGCCTTGCGGATCGCGGCCTTCGAGCCGCCGATGTCGGCGAGCGAGATGATCAGGCTGACCGTGCTGACGGCCGCGCCCGCGTACATGAGCTTGACCGCGGTCAGCACCGGCGGGGGAGCAGCAGGCCGGAGCGGCTCGACCGGCTGGCCGCCGGACGGATAGGGCTGGTACATGGTGACCTCTGCTAGGGGAACGGGCGCGGTCTTGTCCTGACCTATCGAGCTTAGTGGCTAGCCTGGTGGCGGGCGATCCGGCACCGGACGGGGCCGGAAGGGGCCATCAGGGACGGAGACTCCGACGAGCTCGCATGAGGACATGGTGCCCACGGCAGCGCCACCTGTAACCGGGCCACCAGTAACCGGGCCACCAGTAACCGGGCCGCCAATAACCGAGCCGCCCGCCGGCGCCGGGACGACCGCGTCGCAGCCCGGCCCGCCGCGGCTGACCGGCCAGGCGGCCAGGCTGCAGCGGTGGGAGATCGTCGCCATGTTCGCGGTCTCCCTCGGCGCCAGCGGCGTGTACGCCCTGGTCCAGTTCATCGGCTCGCTGACCGCCAAGCAGTCGCTCGGCAGCCAGGCGGTGGTGCTCAACGGCTCGCAGGCCCCCGGCCGCCCGCTGCTCGACCTGTTCCTGCAGCTCACCAGCATCACTCTCGGCCTGGCTCCGGTGCTGCTCGCCCTCTACCTGCTGGCCCGCGCGGGCGACGGGCCCTCCTCGATCGGCCTGGACGCCCGCCAGCCTGGCCGGGACCTGGCCAAGGGGGCGGTGCTCGCGGCGGTCATCGGCGGCAGCGGCCTCGCCCTCTACCTCTTCGCCTACCACATAGGCGTCGAGCTGAACGTCGTCGCGGAGAGCCTGCCCGACGTCTGGTGGCGCATCCCCGTGCTGATACTGTCCGCCGCGCAGAACGCCACCCTCGAAGAGGTCGTCGTCGTCGGCTACCTGCTGAGCAGGCTGGACCGGCTCGGCGTCAAGCCGGCCTGGGCGATCGCCATCAGCGCGGTGATCCGCGGCTCCTATCACCTCTACCAGGGCGCGGGCGGGTTCATCGGCAACGCCACCATGGGCGTCATCTTCGGCTACCTCTACCGCCGGTGGGGCCGGGTGACGCCGCTGATCATCGCGCACACGCTGATCGACTCGGTGGCCTTCGTCGGCTATGCGCTGCTGGCCGGTCACGTGTCCTGGCTGCCCGCCCCGTGACCGTCCTCGCCAGGCTCTGGGAGCGGGTATCCGGCAGCCAGCCCGCGCCGCCAGCCTGGGTGGTGGCCGTGGCCGGCCTGGCCGCCCTGCTCATCGTCCTGGACACCAGGACCTGGCGGCTGGCGGGCAGGGTGATCACGATCGCGCACGAGGGCGGGCACGCGCTGGTCTCGGTGCTGTCCGGGCGGCGCCTTGAGGGCATCAGGCTGCATGCGGACGGCTCCGGCGTGACGTACTCGCGCGGTCGCCGGCGCGGCCCCGCCATGGTGGCGTGCGCGGCCGCGGGTTACACCGCTCCCGCGCTGCTCGGCGCGGGCGCGGCCGCCCTGCTTGCGGCCCGGCACGTGACCGCGATGCTGTGGCTGGCCCTGGTGCTGCTCGCCGCGACGTTCCTCGCCATCCGCAACGTGTTCGGCGCGATCGCCGTGCTGGCCACGGCCGGCGCCGTGTTCGCGGTGAGCTACTACGCCCCGGCCGCCGTGCAGGCGGGCTTCGGCTACCTGGCCGCCTGGTTCCTGCTGTTCGGCAGCCTGCGCCCGGTGGCCGAGCTGCAGCGCGGCCGCCGCCGCGGGCGGGCCCGCGGCTCCGACGCCGATCAGCTCGCCCAGCTCACCGGCGTCCCTGGCGGCATGTGGGTGACGTTTTTCGCCGTCGTGTCGCTGTGCATGCTGGGGGTCGGCGTCTGGCTGCTCGTCCCGCGGGGCTGGTACGCATAGCCGCCGATCCCGCCAGCAGGCACGTTGACCGTATACACGGTCGCCGTTATCATCTCCCGATAGTCACATTCTGAATATTTGAGAAGGAATCAATGGCCAGGGCTTCGGCCGTCAAGATGCCTGCAGAGGCGAACGCCGCGCACGGCTGCGAGGGCGCGCGTCGTGTCCTCGCCCTGATGCTGGCGTTCTCCGCCGACAGGAACACCCTCACCGCACGCGAGATGGCCGCGGCCACCGGCATCGCGCTGCCCAGCGTGTACCGCTACATCACGCTGCTGCGCGAGACCGGGCTGCTCGCCGGGGACGAGCGCGGCAGCTACCGGCTCTCCGCCCGGCTCATCGGCCTGGCCAGGGCGGCCGAGGCCGCGGAGAGCCTCATCGACGTCGCCGACCCGGTGATGAACCGGCTCGCCGCGGACAACCAGGAGACCGTCATCCTGGTCCGCCTGATCGGCAGGTCCGCGGTGTGCGTGCACCGGGTCGAGTCGGCCCAGCGGCTGCGCATCTCGTTCGAGCCCGGCCAGCCGCTGCCGCTGTACCGGGGTGCCAGCGCGCGGCTGCTGCTGTCCGGCCTGGCGCCCGACATCCGCAGGGAGTACCTGGCCCCGCTGGCCGAACGCGACCAGCAGGCCGCCGCCCGGCTCGAGGAGCAGATCGTCGTGGCCGGTCAGCGCGGCTGGGCGGTCAGCGAGGAGGAGATCGACAAGGGCATCTGGGCCGCCTCGGCCCCTGTCATGCAGGGCAAGCGCATGGTCGCGGTGCTGACCGTGCCGTCGCCGCTGGTCCGGGCGCCCGCCTCGCTCCAGGATCAGCGCCTCGGCCAGGTCCGCAGCGCCGCCGGCGCGATCAGCGAGGCGCTCCGCGCCACCCGCCGGTGACCCCCCCTCGCATCAGGCCGCAGACCTGGTTATTCTTCCGGCATGCCGGACTTCCGCGATGTGATCCCGGGCACTCGGATACGCGCTGGCCAGGCCGCGCTGACCGCGCTGCAGGCCGCGATGGCCGCGGGCGACCTCAGCTCGGCCACGCTGACCGGCTTTTACCTGCAGCGGATCAGCCGGCTCAACCCGGCGCTGCACGCGGTCATCACGGTGAACCCGGACGCCGGGGCCGAGGCCGAGGCCCGCGACGCGGCCCGCGCGGCGGACGGCCCGCGCGGACCGCTGGACGGCGTCCCCGTGCTGCTGAAGGACAACGTCCAGGCCACCGGGATGCCGACCACCGCGGGCTCGCCGGCGCTGCTGGCCGCCGAGCCGGACGACGCGTTCATCGTCTCGCGGCTGCGCGACGCCGGCGCGGTGATCATCGGCAAGGCGAACCTCTCGGAGTGGGCGAACTTCCGGTCGACGCATTCGACCAGCGGCTGGTCGACGCTCGGCGGGCAGACTGCCAACCCGTATGCGCTTGACCGCAACCCCTCCGGGTCGAGCTCGGGCTCGGCGGCGGGCGTGGCGGCGGGGCTGGCGCCGATCGCCATCGGCACCGAGACCGACGGCTCGATCGTCTGCCCGGCAAGCGCCTGCGGCATCGTCGGCATCAAGCCGACCAACGGCCTGGTCAGCCGGCGTGGCATCGTGCCGATCTCGCCGGTGCAGGACACCGCGGGGCCGATGGCGGTCTCGGTCGCCGATGCGGCGGCCATGCTGGCGATCCTGGCCGCCGCCGACCCCGAAGATCCCGTCGCCGCCGCCGATGCCGAGTTGGCCGAACGGGCACGTGGTGGCAGTTCAGGTACCGCCTTCGCCGACGCGCTGGACCCCGGCGCCCTTGAGGGTGCCCGGCTGGGCATCTGGCGCGCAGGTTCCGCCGCCGCCGGGGCCGCGACCGCCGCGGTGCTCGATGACGCCGTCACGACGCTGCGCGCACTCGGCGCCATCGTCACCGATCCCGTCCTGCTGCCCGATACCAAGAAGATCCCCGAGCCGGAGTTCGGCGCCCTGTGCTGCGAGTTCAAGTACGGCATCAACGCCTACCTGGCCTACCTCGCGGAGTCCGGCTTCGCCGGCGTGGTGCCGCGCACCCTGGCCGAGCTGATCGACTTCAACAAGCGGAACGCGGACCTGGTGCTCTCCAGGTTCGGCCAGGAGGTCTTCGAGGAGGCCGAGGCGACGAGCGGCGACCTTGCCGACCGCGACTACCTGTCGCAGCGGCGTGAGGCCACCAGGCTGGCCCGGGCCGCGATGTTTACCCCGCTGGCCGAGCACGGGCTTGAGGCCATCGTGGCGCTGACGGCGAACCCGGCCTGCCTGACCGACTACGTGCTTGGCGACCACGACGTGTTCCACACCTCGGGCCCGGCCGCGGTGGCCGGCTGCCCGTCGATCACGGTGCCGTCCGGGTACGTGTCGGGGCTGCCCGTCGGCTTGTCCTTCTTCGGGCCGCGCTGGACCGAACCCCGGCTGATCGCCCTCGGCTACGCCTACGAGCAGGCCACCAAGATCCGCCAGCTGCCCACCCTCCCGGCCAGCGTCACCGAGCCGCCCCGCTAGCGTCCCGAGCCGCTGGCCTGCGCGGTTCGCACTGCACGATAACCTGACGAACATGGATTCTTGGCGCCGCGCGGATGTTCCGGTGCTTCCGGGAAGCGGTCCGGCGCCCCGGCTGCACGATACGGTCTCAGGTGAACTCGTCCTCGCCTCGGCGGGCCCGGTGGCCACGCTGTATGCCTGCGGCATCACCCCGTACGACGCGACGCACATCGGCCACGCCGCCACCTACACCGCCTGGGACCTGCTCGTCCGCGCCTGGCTCGACGCCTCCCCTGAGACCCAGGAGACTCCTGACGACCCCGAGCATCCCGGCCTGCCGCGATTTGCCGTGATCTACGTGCAGAACGTGACGGATGTCGATGATCCGCTGCTCGAACGTGCCGCCAGGGACGGCGAGGACTGGCGTGAGCTGGCCGACCGCGAGACGCAGCGGTACCGCGACGACATGGAGGCCCTTCGCCTCCTGCCGCCCACGCACCTGATCGGGGCGGTCGAGGCGCTGCCCGTCATCGAGCGGTTCAATGCCCGGCTGGCCGACCGCGGCGCCCTGTACGGCGTGGACGAGGACGTGTACTTCGCCAGGTCCGCGGACCCCCGGTTCGGCGCGCTCTCGGGACCCGGCACGGCCTGCGGGTACGACCTGGCGGAGATGGCCGACATCGCCGCGAGGCGCGGCGGTGATCCCGGCAGGCCGGGCAAGAAGGACCCGCTTGACGTGCTGGTATGGCGGGCCGAACGCCCCGGCGAGCCGTCCTGGGACTCGCGCTTCGGCCCCGGCAGGCCCGGCTGGCACGTCGAGTGCGCCGCCATCGCCACCGACTACCTCGGCACCACCTTCGACGTCCAGGCGGGCGGCTCGGACCTGATCTTCCCGCACCACGAGATGAGCGCGTCGCATGCCCGCGTCGCGTTCGGCCCCGGGCAGGGCGCGTTCGCGCGGGTGTACGTCCACGCCGGCCTGGTCAGCTACCTGGGCGAGAAGATGTCCAAGTCGCTTGGCAACCTGGTGTTCGTGAGCCGGCTCCTCGCCGATGGCGTCGACCCGATGGCCGTGCGGCTGGCGCTGCTTGCGCACCACTACCGTTCGGACTGGGAGTGGACCGACGAGGCCCTCGCCGACGGGGCGGCCCGGCTGGCCCGCTGGCGCGCCGCCCTCGCCCATGCCGAGGCGGCCGCGTCCCCAGGGCGCCCGCCCGGCCAGGACCCCGGCGACCTGGTCACCGGATTCTCCGCCCCGGGCACCGCCCCGGCGAGCGCGGCTGACCTGGTGCTCGCCGGAGTGCGCGCGCGCCTCCGCGACGACCTCGATGCCCCAGGCGCGCTCGTCGTCGTCGACCGCTGGGCCGATTCGCTGCTCGCCGAGGCGCCGGGGATCACCTCACGCGACGCCGCCGGCGCCCGGCTGGTCAGGGACACCGTAGACGCCCTGCTTGGCGTCAGCCTGTAACGCTTCGGTGCCCGCTCGTCCAGGCGTGCCACGGACCGAGGCTGCCCTGGACGTCGAACAGTTTCGAATGCAGCACAAGGGCGGCGACGAGGGCGATCACGATGACCGCTATCACCACGGCCAAGATCACGTTCCTGCGGTGGCGGGCCGCGGCCGCGGCGTCCAGCGCCACGGAACCAGCCGCCGCCTGAGACGCCGCCGCCTGAGACGCCGCCGGCGCCCCGGAGGTAACCACGGTCCCAGGTGCCGCCGACGTCCCGGTGACCGCCGCGACGCCCTCGTGCGCCCCGGTGGGCCCGTACGACAGCGGGCCGTCACGGTCACCGGTGACCGGCACCGACCCGGGCGGCGCGACCGCGACGGTGGGCATCGCGCGCGGGGGACCGGTCGCACGCCCGGCGGCGCCGATGATGGGCCCCGCGTCCATGATCGGGACCTGCTCGCTGGCCAGCCAGTCCGGGCCCCACGCCTCGGCGCCCGCCTGCGCCAGCGCGACGCCGAAGTCCTCGGCCGTACCGAACCTGTCGGCCGGCTCTGTCGCCAGGGCGCGCATCACCACCGCTGCGAGCCCCTCGGGCACGCCGGGCGCCACGTCGCGGAGCGGTATCGGCTTCTCGTAGGCGTGCTTGAAAAGCAGCGCAAGGTCATCGCCTTCGTTGGGGAACGGCAGGCGGCCCGCGAGCATCTCGTACAGCATCGTCGCCACGGCGTACATGTCGGTCGCGGGCGACAGGGCGCCGCCGCGTACCTGCTCCGGGGCGATGTAGGCCGGCGTCCCGATCACCTCGCCGAGCTTGGTGATCGCCGTGCCCGCGCCGCCGAGCACCTTGGCGATCCCGAAGTCCGCGACCTTGAGCACGCCGCTCGTGGCGAAGAGCATGTTCTCCGGCTTGACGTCGCGGTGCAGGATGCCGCGCCTGTGCGCCGCGCTGAGCCCGCTGGTGCAGGCCAGCGACACCGCGACCGCATGCGGCGCGGTGAAGCCTCCCGCGGTGACCACGCGGCTGCGCAGCGTCCCGCCGGGCAGGAACTCCATCACGAGCAGGCACACGTCCTCGCGCTCGACGAAGTCGTAGACGGGCACGACGTGCGGATGATCGAGGGAGGCAAGGACGCGGGCCTCCGCGGTGAACCGGCGCCGTATCTCCGGATCGGCGGCGAAGGACACCGGAAGCTGCTTGATCGCCACCCGGCGGTCGAGCTGGCGGTGCTGGCCGGAGACCACCACTCCCATGCCGCCCTTGCCCAGCTCATCACCGATGTCGTAGGCGGGCAGCGCGTTGCTCAGCAGGTCCCTGTCAAAGGCCATCAGACAGGCCGCCCTTTCTGCAGGCGGCCGGATCAGGCCTTGGGGCGGGGAACGACGCGATCCGTGAGCCACCATGCCTGATCGGCCGCGGGTTTCACGGTCGGCGCCCCCCTCGCCGTCAGTGGATGCCGACGGCCGCAGGACCTTCAGTCACGAGACGCCGTAGGTTCGCCGGCGACGCGTGCTTCCGGAGTGCCTCGCATGGATTTCTGGTCAGTTCATCCCAACAGGTGTTTACGCGTACAAGGGCGAATTCTACAATGTGCGCTGGGGAGGATTCCAGCTGGGGCGGGTGCTCGCTGAGTCGGCCGTTCGCCAGGCATGCTCCCCCTTTTGACGGCGTGACGCAAAGGGGAGAGTTTCCGAGCAGGCCTCGCGTGAGACACAGCCCGTGACCTCTCGCGCGTCGATGACAAACGCAGTCCGCCGGTCCGGACCCGTGCCGGTACGGACCGCGACCCGTCGCACGGTGGGGGAGCCCAGTGTCCTTTTTCGACTACCCGAACGAACAGCCCGCCGCATCCGGCCAGGTGGAACAGCTGCTGGCCGATGCCTCTGAAGAGGACTGGGCGACGCTGCTGCGGCATACCAGGTACCGCAGGTTCAGTCCAGGCGAGGTGGTGGTGACGGCGGGGGAGCGGGAGCGGTCGTTGTTCCTCGTCCTTGAGGGCGAGTTGGAAGTGCTGGCCGATCAGGGCAGGCGGAGGCAGCGGCGAATCGCGGCGATCGCCGCCGGCAGCGTGCTCGGCGAGCTGTCGTTCTTCGACGGCGGCGCTCGCTCGGCCACGGTCCGTACGACGACGCCCGCGCTTCTCGCCGAGCTGTCGCCGACCGAGTTCGACGCCCTCGCGGCCGCGAACCCGGAGCTGGCCAAGCGGCTGCTTCTCGACCTGGGCCGGATCCTGGCGCAGCGGCTGAGGGACACCCAGCGCAGGGCGTCGACGGCGGGGATCAACTGATGGCCGGGGCGCCGATCATCGAGATCAGGGAGCCGGGCCGGCCGGTCCGCCGGGTAATCGTGGACCGGGCGATCGAGGTCGGCCGGGAGTGCGACGGCGAGGTGCTGTCGGACCAGGACGTATCGCGACGGCACCTGAGGCTGGTGCCCAGCCCGGTCGCGCTGTCCGTGGTCGACCTCGGCAGCACGAACGGCACGCTGCTCAACGGGGTGCCGATCACCGGCCGGGCGGTGCTCGAGCCCGGTTCCGTCGTCCGCCTCGGCGGCACGGAGATCGTGATGGTCGGCCGCCAGGAGCCGGTCGAGCCGGTTGCGGCCATGAGGACAAGGATCGGCGTGCCGGTGGCCGCGCTGGTCATGCCGCCGCCCCCGCCGCCCGTCGCGCTGCCGGTGGCTGCGCGTCCCCCCTCGGCGGCCTCGACGCTGTGGGCGCGGGTCTTCGGCACGGTGCCGCGCCCCGGCGAGCCGCTGTTCCCTGCCTACACCGAGATGCGCCGCAGGATCCCGATCAAGGCCTGGCACGTGGTCAGGATCGCCAGCGTGCTGGCCTACCTGGCGCTGTGCGTCACGTTGTTCATCCGCCCGTCGGGCGGACAGTTCTGGTTCTTCAAGGTGGTCGTACCGCTGCTGCCGATCCTGTTCTTCACCGCGCCCGGGCTGTGGCGCAACATCTGCCCGCTGGCCGCGGCCAACCAGGCGCCGCGGGTGCTCGGCTTCACCCGGGCGTTCACCACGCCGCAGTGGGTCCGCCGGTACGGCGTCCTCATCTCCATCGTCTTGTTCTTCGGCATCACGAGCACGCGTATCGCCTTCTTCAACGCCAACGGGGCGGGCCTGAGCGTGCTGCTCTCGCTGACGATCCTCAGCGCCTTCTTCGCGGGGATCGCGTTCAAGGGCAAGAGCGGGTGGTGCAGCAGCATCTGCCCGCTGCTGCCGCTGCAGCGCGTGTACGGCCAGACGCCGTTCGTCAAGGTGCCCAACAGTCACTGCCAGCCCTGCGTGGGCTGCACGAAGAACTGCTACGACTTCCGGCC
>Ga0209693_10000591_pt1 | contig 14942 bp, 15 predicted proteins | sample HubBroMetageWRM3_FD_188345 | JGI IMG/M metagenome (GOLD analysis project Ga0209693, IMG submission 188345) | Warmed soil microbial communities from the Hubbard Brook experimental Forest, New Hampshire - Hubbard Brook CCASE Soil Metagenome WRM 3... | ecosystem: Environmental > Terrestrial > Soil...
CGCCGGAATCCGAGGTCGGAACCGAGCAGGCCAGTACCGAGGTGAAGGCCGAGGATTCGCCGGAATCCGAGGTCGGAACCGAGCAGGCCAGTACCGAGGCATCGGGCACTGAGATGACGGCTGAGGATTCGTCAGAATCCGAGGACCAAGCCGAGGCATCCGAGACGTCCGTCGAGCGCGGTCCATCGCGTCTGGGTCGCGGCTGGCTGGCCGGTATCGCAGCGGCGCTTGTCCTGCTCGCCGGTGCCATCGGGGCCGGCGGCTACATTGCGCTGCGTTTCCACCACGAAAGCCAAGCTGTAGCGCGCAATGACGCGGCGGCGCTCAAGGTGGCGATCGATTGTGTTGCGGCGACGCAGGCGCCAGACACCAACGCGATGGTCGCGAGCGAACGGAAGATCATCGACTGTGGCACAGATGCTTACCGCTCCCAAGCCTTGCTGTACTCGAGCATGCTCGTTCAGGCTTATCAGGCTGCGAACGTACACGTTCAGGTGTCTGATGTGCGGGGAGCGGTCGAACGCAACAACGCCGACGGCACAGTCGACGTGCTCGTCGCGATGCGCGTCACGGTATCCGGCGATCAGACGAAAGACGAAACCGGCTACCGCCTGCGGGTGAAGATGGCACTCGCCGAAGGCCAATACAAGATTTCCAAACTCGACCAGGTGACGAAGTGACGGTGGTGGTCGAGGAGATTCAGACCACCCCGGTCATCCAGCAGTCATCGCAGAATAGCTTGGCGTCATGGCATATTCGCGTCGGCGCATTCGCCGTTGACGTCCTGCCCGGAATGGCCGTGGCCATCACGATGGCATTGGTGTCTTTCACCGTGCCGTCGCGCAGCGCGTGGTGGTGGTTGTGCATTTCCGTGATGGGGGTCGTCGTCCTGCTGATGCTGGTCAACCGGCTGCTGCTGCCGACCATCCTCGGTTGGAGTTTGGGACGCGCACTCTGCGGAATCGCGGTGGTACAGCGCGATGGCGCACCCACCGGGGCGTGGGGGCTGCTGCTCAGGGACCTGGCGCACCTTCTTGACACCGCGTCGGTACTGGTGGGATGGCTGTGGCCACTCTGGGATCCACGGCACCGCACTTTCGCCGACATACTCATGCGCACTGAAGTGCGCTGCGTCGAACCGGACGGGCGGCCGCCCGACATACGGCGGTGGACCGCGGCGGCGGTGCTCACTGCGGCGGGGTTGTGCCTGTTAGGTGTTGGCGTGAGCTACGCCGTTGTGTACTCCCGTGATCGGACGACCGATCAAACTCGCGCACAGATTGCGACGCAGGGGCCGAAGATCGTCGCAGAGATGCTGACGTACGACCCTAAATCGCTGCGCGACGATTTCGCGCGAGCCCAGTCGCTGGCTACCGACAAATATCGGGGCCAGTTGGCCGCTCAGCAAGACGTGGTGCAGAAGGGGAACCCGGTCATCAACGAGTACTGGGTGACCGATAGCTCGATACAATCGGCAACGCCGGATCGGGCGACGATGCTGATGTTCATGCAGGGTCGCCGCGGTGCGGCGCCCGGCGAACGCTACATCAGCGCAACGGTTCGGGTGAGTTTCGTCAAAGACGGTGATAACCATTGGCGCGTTGACGACCTCACCGTCCTGACCAAGCCCAAGCCGCCTGGGAACGGAAAATGAGTCCCCGGCGCAAGTTTCAACCCGGCGAGGGACCACTGCTCGTCGCGCACCCTGTCCAGGCGCGCCGACTGTGGGGGTTCCCGCTCGCGAGCGCGGTTGCCGCGTTGCTCATGGCGGCGGCAATCGCGGTATCCACCCTGATGCTGATCTCCCATGAATCCCGTGAGCGCACAGCGTCGAAGGACCGCGAGGTGCTCAACTACGTGACAGGGTTCATGGCAGAGTTCACCTCCATTGACCCGTATCACGCCAACGACTACATAGCGCGGGTATTGGCCCAAGCGACCGGAGACTTTGCCAAGCAGTACCGCGAGAAAGCGAACGATATCCTCCTGCAGGTCGCCCGAGCCGAACCAGCCACTGGCGCCGTCCTCAGCGCCGGCGTGGAACGGTGGAACGACGATGGCAGCGCCAATGTGATGGTGGCCACCGAAGTCACTTCGAAGTCGTCGGATGAGAAACAGGTATTCGAGAACGCAAATCGTTGGACGGCAACCGCTACGCAGGAAGGGAATCAGTGGAAGATCAGCAACCTGCTGCAGGTGATCTGACCGCCGACGCGGCCTCAGCGACCACAGAATCCGACGAAATTGCTCCCGGCGAGATCGACGGTGCGGCAGCAGAACAGGTAGACGACGACGCTGAGGTCGAAGACCAAGTCGCTGAGGCCACGACGGCCGGCGAAGACGGTGGCGCCCGCGTCAGACGACGGGCAGGTAGGCGGCTCGCCATCGTGGTCGCAGTGGCAGCTCTGCTGTTTGTCGGATCTGCGGCCTTCGCGGGCACGTCCCTTCAGCCATACCTGGCTGATCGCGCCACCGCCGCAACCAAATTGAAAGTGGCGCGTACCGCAGCCAACGCGATCACCACACTGTGGACCTACACGCCGGAGAACATGGACAGCCTCGCTGATCGCGCGGCGGCTTACCTCAGCGGCGATTTCGGAGCCCAGTACCGCAAATTCGTGGACGCGATCGTGGCCCCCAACAAACAGGCCAAAATAACCAACAGCACCGAGGTCACCGGTGCAGCGGTCGAGTCGCTGGATGATCCGAACGCTGTCGTCATGGTGTACACCAACACCACGTCCACCAGCCCACTGACCAAGAACATCCCGTCGCTGAAATACCTCTCCTACCGGCTCTTCATGAAGCGTACGAACGGGCGCTGGCTGGTGACCAGGATGACAACCGTCACCTCGCTGGATTTAACGCCGCACGTGTAGCGAGGTCGGGTGGAGACGAACCCCGAGGCTGCTCCGAAAGGTACTGCACCCCATGGCCGTTACCTCGCCGGTATCCGAGCGTTTTTTGATCACCGCGTTGTTGTTGCTGACCTTTGCCACCGGGTTGGCCGACGCGATCAGCTTCCTGGTGCTTGGCCATGTCTTCGTCGCCAACATGACCGGCAATGTGATCTTCCTCGGCTTCTGGCTTGCCCCGAAGACCAACATCGACCTGACCGCTGTCGCGGTGGCGCTGCCTACCTTCGTCTGTGCCACCATCCTCGGCGGCAGATTGATGCGCCACTTCGGAGAGCGGACGCGGCGGTGGCTCACCGCGGCGCTGGGGTTGGAGATCGCGGCGTTGGTGATGTTGTCGATCCTGGCCGGCACGGGTGTGCTTTGCTATCACGACAACACCAAGTTCATCCTGATCGGCGGCCTCGCAGTGGCGTTCGGTCTGCAGCATTCCACTGCTCGCCAGTTCGGGATCCCAGAGCTCACCACCACAGTGTTGACGTCGACCATCGTCGGCCTCGGCGTGGACAGCCGACTGGCCGGTGGAACCGGCGCCCGCGAAAAGCTGCGGTTCAGCGTTGTTCTCACAATGTGCGGCGGTGCCATCGTCGGCGCGACGATGTCGCGATTCGTCGTGGCACCGGTGTTCGCACTCGCAGCGGCCGTGGTCACGCTGAGTCTGCTGATCTTCTGTTTCGGGCCGGCCGATAGCAAAAACCCTGCGGCTCTTACTAGTTGACGGCTTAGTTGAACGCCAGCCAGCTGGGCAGCCCCCGCTCATGTGAGTCGCACAGCACTTGCCGGGTGTCACATGATCCCCGTGGAGATCCGGCACCGGCCCACATACCCCCGGTGTCGCGGCGCAGCACGATCGCCGACGAACCGCCACCATCGAGCAGGACCGCCGTATCGCTGCCCAGGCCGCGGAAGAGGTCCTGCATGTTGTCCGGGGTGTAGTTGCCGCCCTCGAAGATGTACATCTCGTCCTTCTGCTTGGCGTAGGCGATGGCCGTTCGCGCTGCGCTTGGACCGCCGTCGTGGAGCTGGCCGGTGTTGCCGGGGGCAAGCAGCCCGATCCCGGATACCGCGACGAACCTCTCGTTCTTGTTGAGCAGGTCCTGGACCACCGGAGTCGCGGCGTCGTAGTCGCTCTTGCTCCTGGGCCACACCACATAGGGCGCACCGCCGGACGGGAGAATCATCGTCGTCAGCGAAGACCAGCTGTCGCCTCCACCCGAAAGGCCTTGCTTGCCGGGGTAGGCCGTGGTGCCGGTGACCGCCTGGTTGGCGCGGCCCTGGCCACGGGTGTTGTCCACAAACGCGCCAAGCGGAGAACTGCAGCCGGTGGTCCGCCACGAGCCGCCCTTCTGCGGGCGTACGTCGAAGAAGTTGGCGTTGATCGCGATTGTCGGTTCCCCCATTCGCTGCCACGCCTGCAGCGGCTGGTAGAGCTCAGATGCCTGCAGCAGTCCCTCGCTGGTGCGCGCCCCGGGATTGCGCTCGCAGCGCGCCTGATCGCCTTGGTGACTGTCCACAAGTAGACGCGGCGAAAGACGCCCCGCCGCATTTTTGATGATCATCAGATGGCCGCCGTTGTCCCCCTCATACCAGCCGCCGGCCCCGTTGAGCATCGGCGCGGGGTGGCCGGCGCCGAAGTTGTAGACCAGGTATGAGCCCTTGGTGGTGCTGATGGCGCTCTCGAGCATCTCGCGCCCGTCGGCGGCGTGCGCGACAGGTTGTCCCGTGGTGATCGCCAGCGTCGCACCCGCAACCACGGCAGAGAACCAGGCCGCCAGGCGGCGCAAGCCGGTACTTGGTGTCAGCACTGGCAGCCCTTCCGGCCCTGATGTGAAATGCAACGCAAACATCATCAGTCACATACGTCACACTGTCAACTTTAGTCACAAACGAGTGACGCTTGGATGGCGGCGGAATTACGTTTGCTCGCTTGGACTTTCGGGCTGCGACTCGGTCGAACCTGCCTGCTTGCCGGCGCGTGCTTGATGTTGCGCTTGGTGTGCCCCGGCGATCGCAATCTCGACGGCCCCCGGTATCCGGTGGAATCCGCTGCGGTCGTAGATCTTCGTGATGATGCCGCCCACCAACAAGCCAATGACCAGGCCGATCGACGTCATCGACAACGCCTGGGATAAACCGGCTTCCCGGTCACCGTTGAGATAGAGCAGCGACCGCACGCCCAGGAACACCTGATGCATCGGTTCGAATTCGGCCAGCCAGCGAAAGACCGGTGGCACCGCCTCGAGCGGGACCGTGGCCCCCGCCGACGGCAGGCCGAGGATCACGAAAACCAACATGCTGAACAGCAATCCCATCGAGCCCAGCACCGCGATCAGCGAGCTGGACGTGACACCCACCGCGATGATCGCGAACACCCCATACGCCCATAACTGCCAGCCGAGCGTAATGGGCATGCCGAGCCCGTGGGCTATTGCCATGTAGACCGCCGACGTCAGCAACGCCAACACCACCATCAATCCCCACTTGATCAGCAATGTGCGGAAGCGCGAGATATTGGCCTGCGTGGCGAAGCGATACACCGGGCCCCATTCGGCCGGTACATAACCGAGCAACGAGTCCACCAGTGTGCTGACCACGATGCTGCCGGTAAAGCCGGCCAGCAACAGCAACAGCGCGTAGTAAAACGCTGACAGGCCGTTGCCGGTGCCGTTAGGTAGCGGGTTGTATACGGTCGACTTGATATCGATCGGATTGGCCAGCCCCAACTGCGACGCCCCGGTCAGCGGTGCCCCACCGGTCTGAGCAGCGACCTCTGTCGAAAGATACTGGCCCACTTTGGTATTAGCGACGGCCATGGCCTGGTTGAGGGTCAGCCCGGCGATACTGGAGCCCAACGTGCCGGCTCGCTGGTTCGTGGAGATCGTGATGGAGGGCCGGTCCGCATGGTCGGCTGTGACTGCGCTTGCACCGAATTCGCGCAGATTCGACGAGAACGTCGGCGGAATCACCACCTCGCCGTACACCTGGGCCCGGTCCAGCAGCTGCTTGGCCTCGTCGTGGGAAACCACCCGGACGTCGAACTTGTTCTTGTCCAACGCGGAGACCAGGCCGTCGACGATTTTTGCGCCCGCGGTCCCCGCATCCTCGTTCACCACGGCGATCGGGAAATGTCGCAGGTTGGTCGCGGGATTCAAGATGCCGCCCAGGTACAGTGCGCACAGCGCCGACATCAGGGCCAACGTGACAACGATGGGCAACGTCCAGAACTGCACGGTCCGCAGCGCTCGTACGTCGTGCTTAGGGTTCGGCGCCGCGTGCCGCGGCTGCGCCTTAGACATGCCGGCTCCTGTCTGTCGTGCCAACTCTATGCGGTCCTAACCGCCCAGCTTGGCGTGCATCTCCCAGATCAGGACTTCCGATGGGTCGTCCGCCGTCACCCGCCGGCCGTCGGCGTCGGCGAATCGGACCGCGTCACCTTGATCGAGCTCACCGATGCCTTCCACGGTGATCCGGCCGCGCGGGACGAATAGATGCAGGTAGGGCGCCGGCGGCAAGGTGACCGCGTCTCCGGGGTTCAACCTCGTGCCGTGCAACGCGGCGCTGTGGTTGTGCAGGGTGATGGCCGCGTCATGCCCGGGTATACCCGAGGCGATGGTCACCAGGTTGCCGTTCAGCAGTGTGTCGTCAATCTCGTGCTGTTGATAGCTCGGGGTGATGGCGGTCTCGTCGGGGAGCACCCACATTTGCACGAAATGTACTGGTTCGGTTAACGAATCGTTCTTCTCCGAATGCAGGATTCCGCTGCCCGCCGACATCCGTTGGGCCAGTCCGGGGTAGACCACGCCACGATTACCCGTGGAATCCTGGTGCGTCAGTTCGCCCTGCAGTACCCAGGTGACGATCTCCATGTCCCGGTGCGGGTGGGTGTCGAATCCGCTTGCAGGCTCGACGGAATCGTCATTGTTCACCAGCAGCAGCCCGTGATGGGTGTTGCCCGGGTCGTAGTGGTCGCCGAACGAGAAGGAGTGTCGGGACTTCAGCCAGGATGTGCAGGTGACGGCACGGTCGGCCGCGCGCCGAATCTCCACGTTGGCGGGCACGCGCTCAGCTTAATCGGGAGCGCACTCAGGCCACCCGTCGATCACTCGGGATACGTCGCGGCGGCGAGCTCGAGAATCTCGGCACGGTCGGCTGCCAGGATGAACCCTGACTGGATCGCCGTGTCCAGCGCCACCGTGAAGCTTCCCAGATACTCCGTAGTTCCGCCCGGATAGAGCCGGCCCAAAGTGGTGGCGTCGAAAGGTTCGCCCGAGCCGAAAATCATCGACATAACGCTCTCCTCGGCGCCGACGCCGGAGGTCCGGGCGATCGGTACGTCCACCCATGGGGTCCTGACGCCCTCCTGGGCGAGACCGTTGGCATCCAGAATGGGACCGGGCTGGTCGGTTTCGGTCATCTTTATGCATGCGGCACCGGGTGCCGGTTCGCCGGTGCGGACCCACCTGTTCAGTGCGGCAAGTGCCGCTTGCGCCACGTAGTGGTGTTGTGGTGCGAAGTTGATGTAGTGGCCAAGTTGCTGACCCATCAGCATGTTGGTCGGCGCGTAGGCCGCCACGATATCGTCGAGCGGCGCGGAGCCGGTGTCGATCGGCGCGACTTGGATCGTGTAGTTGTCGGCATGAGCGGCCCCGGGAATCTCCCAGACCCGCAGCCATTGGTTGTCAGGCTGTCTCGCGAAGTAATAGCCGTGCCGCACGCCGCCGAAAAGGTCTGTTTCAGTGATGATCGCGAGCAGCGGAACGCGCAGGTCGGTACGGAATGTCACCGATTGCGGAATGCTGGTCTGCTGTTCCTCGAAAATGGAGCTGCCGTCCAGTGGTGCGGCACCCCCGAACCGGGAATGCACGAGGAAGCCGTCATAGACCTGGGCGAGCGGATCGACGGCGTTGATGTAAGTGGTCAGGAACATCGCCGATTGAGACTCGCCCACGGCGACTACATGTTGCACGCTGAGCCCGGGCAGAACGCTATTGTCCCCGGCATTCCTGATCAGGCCGCCGATCTGGGAAACGATGTCGTAGGAGAACGCGTCGCCCGGGTGGCGCAAGGACGCATATCGCGTCGGATCCTGGCTCTTCAGGGACATGTCCACGCCGAGCATGCTCGCACCGCCCGTCACGCCCACCTGCTGGGCCGAGACTGCCACGTACGCGTAGCCCGCGCGCACTATTTCGCGATGCGCCATCATCCACACGGCCGGGGCGTCGATGCCGCCGCTCACATTGAGCCATTCGACCAGAACTGTTCCATTGAAAGGGGGGCACTGTGCCCGATCGGCCGGCTTCAGCACCACTATCCGCGTGGTGTAATCCGCTGCACCCGAGGGCGTTACATTCCACCGACCGTCTGGACTGAGCTCCGCTTCAGGGGCATAGGACGACGCGGTCCCGGAGATGAAGAACTCTTCAGCGACATAGCCGACGCTGCCAATGTCAAAGGCGCCCAACAGCAGGAGCGGTTTGCCGGGCGGCGCAGGCTCGATAACCGGAAGATCCGTCATTTCGCCTACCCTATCTGGACGCAGCGGGCTCGAATAGCCAGGTCATAGGGAGCTGGGCAGCCCGAATTTCGGGAACAACGTCTCGTCGAGAAATGCCACCACATGTGACACTCCGTCGCTGCGTATGTCCAGCACATGCAACTGAAAGGGCACGTGCACCCGGCCGGCACGCATGTACATCGCGGCGGCGGGCTGACCGTTGGCGACCAACGGCAGCAGGCGCATATCGCCGGGAGACTCGGCAGGGCATTGCTGGTGAATCAGGCAGTTGATCGCCTGCGGGCCCTGATACCAGCCGACGAACGGCGGCATCTCCCAGACCGCCTCGGTGGTGAACAGTTCCACCAGGCGGTCGATGTCGTAGGCCTCGAACGCCGCGATGTAGCGGGCCAGCCGGTCTTGTGCCTCCGCCGAATCCGGCGCGGCCAGCCGGTCGTCGCTGCTGGGCGCGACGGCCTCCAGCTGAGACCGGGCCCGCTGCAGCAGGCTGTTGACGGCGATCGTGGTAGTGCCGATTGCCGTGGCCACCTCGGCAGCTTTCCACTGCAGCACGTCACGCAACAGCAGTACCGCCCGTTGCCGGGGCGAGAGGTGCTGCAGCGCAGCGACAAACGCCAACCGCACCGACTCACGTGATCCGACTATGACGGAAGGGTCGGCCGGATCCTCCGCGAACTCCGGCAGCGGCTCCAACCAGGGCACCTCGCGGCGTTCAACCAGTTCCGCGTCCGGGTCCGCGCTCGGTCCCCCCAGCCCGGTCGGCAACGGCCGGCGCTGCCGGCCTTCCAGCGCGCTCAGGCAGGTGTTGGTGGCGATGCGATGCAGCCAGGTTCGGAGCGACGAGTTGCCCTCGAAACGGTCATAGGCCTTCCAGGCCCGCAGGAATGTCTCCTGCACCAGATCCTCTGCGTCATGCAATGACCCGGTCATCCGGTAGCAGTGCGCGAGCAATTCCCGCCGGTACGGCTCGGCATGGGTCGAGAAATCTCCGCTACCCGCCAAGTCACCATCAGAGTTTTCCGCGAGCAGGCTCACCTCAACGAGCCTACGCAGCGTCTCCGACACCTAGAATCAATGGTCTGCCCCAGGAGCCATTACGCTGCCCGTAATGATTACGACCCGGACTGAACGGCATTTCGACGGCGTCGGTGACGTGCGCATCGTCTACGACGTCTGGACGCCGGACATCTCGCCGCGAGCGGTCGTGGTGCTCTCACCCGGTCTCGGCGAGTACGCCCGCCGTTACGACCATGTCGCGCAGCGCCTCGGCGAGGCCGGCCTGGTCACCTACGCGCTGGACCACCGCGGGCATGGCCGCTCCGGAGGCAAGCGGATGCTGGTGCGGAACATCACCGAGTACACCGCAGACTTCGCCACCCTGGTGGGTATCGCGAGCCGGGAACATCCCGGCCTCAAGCGCGTCGTGCTCGGGCACAGTATGGGCGGGGGAATCGTCTTCGCCTATGGAGTCGAACGCCCGGACGACTACGACATGATGGTGCTTTCCGGGCCGGCGGTGGCAGCCCAAGACCAGGTCTCGCCGCTGCTGGCAGTTGCCGCCAAGGTCCTCGGAGTCATCGTGCCCGGCCTGCCGGTGCAGGAACTGGACGTCAATGCCATCTCCCGTGATCCCGCTGTGGTGGCCGCCTACAACGCCGATCCCCTCGTGTACCACGGCAGGGTCCCGACCGGCATTGGTCGGGCCCTGCTGCAGGTGGGCGAGACCATGCCCCAACGGGCGCCGGCGCTGACAGCGCCGCTACTGGTGGTGCACGGCTCCGACGACCGGCTGATCCCGGTGGCCGGCAGCCGCCGCCTGGTCGAATGTGTGGGATCCACCGACGTCCAGTTGACGGTCTATCCCGGTCTGTATCACGAGGTTTTCAACGAGCCGGAGCGCGACCAGGTGCTCGACGATGTGGTCTCGTGGATCACCGCCCGCCTGTGAGTTTCGCCTGTGAGCGAGTTGTCATAACCGTCCCGTAGGTTGGCGCTATGACCGACGACAAAATGCTGGCGCGCATCGCCGCACTGCTGCGTCAGGCCGAAGGCACCGACAACGCGCACGAGGCTGATGCGTTCATGAGCGCCGCGCAGCGCCTGGCGACGGCGGCATCCATCGACTTGGCAGTGGCCCGTTCGCATGCGACCAATCGCTGCGCCGCGCAGGGCCCGACCCAGCGCACCATCACCATCGGCGCGCCGGGTACCAAAGGCCTCCGGACGTATGTGCAGCTCTTCGTCGGGATTGCCGTGGCGAATGACGTGCGCTGCGATGTGGCGTCGAATTCGACGTTCCTCTACGCCTACGGGTTCGCCGAGGACATCGACGCCAGCCACGCCCTGTACGCCAGCCTGGTTGTCCAGATGGTGCGCTCGTCGGATGCCTACCTCGCATCGGGTGCACACCGGCCGACGCCGACGATCACCGCCCGGCTTAATTTCCAGCTGGCGTTCGGGGTCCGCGTCGGTCAGCGTCTGGCCGAGGCGCGCGAGCTGGCCAGGCGAGAGGCCACCAAGGGTCGGGGCCATGCGCCGGGTACCGCTATCGCCTTGCGGGACAAGGACGTCGAGCTGCACGACTTCTACCGCAGCGCGTCGAAAGCGCGCGGTACCTGGCAGGCCAGTAGGGTCTCGGCCGGATATTCGTCGGCGGCGCGGCGCGCGGGTGACCGGGCGGGTAGACGAGCGCGCCTCGGTAGCAGTCCCGAGCTGCCCGGGGCGCGAACCGCTCTGGGCCGGTGACTCCGAGGGATGCCGAGCGGGACTCCCAGCGCGCGAAGGTGTATGCGGCTGAGGAGTTCGTCCGGACGTTATTCGACCGCGCCGCTGAGCATGGATCACCCACGGTGCAGTTCTTCGGTGCGCAGTTGACGCTGCCGCCGGAGGGACGTTTTGGATCGGTTGCGTCCGTCCAGCGCTATATCGACGACGTACTTGCGCTACCGGCGGTGCGGCAACACTGGCCGGAGTTGCCGCCGGTACGGGTGCGGGCGCGGCGAGCGGCCACCGCGGCGCACTATGAGAACCGAGGCGGCGCCGGCGTTATCGCAGTTCCCGACCGTGACACCGCCGACTGGGCAATGCGCGAGCTGGTCGTGCTGCACGAGGTGGCGCATCACCTGTGCCCAGCGCAGCCCTCGCATGGCCCGGAGTTCGTCGCGACGCTATGCACGCTGGCCGAGCTGGTGATGGGGCCAGAAGTTGGGCACGTGCTGCGCGTCGTCTACGCCAAAGAGGGGGTGCGGTGAACGAGCTGGTCGAGCCGGCAGCCGACGTTCGTGCGCGCGAGGTCGAGACGCTGATGACCGACGACGAGCGCTTCTCGCTGCTGGTGGGCGTGATGGGGGCCGGCGAAATGTGGCCACTGCGGGACGAGCGGATCCCGCCGGGGGTTCCGCTGAGCGCGGGGTATGTGCCCGGGGTCCCCCGGCTGGGTGTGCCGGCGTTGCTGATGAGTGACGCCGGTCTGGGCGTGACCAACCCCGGGTACCGCCCAGGGGACACCGCCACCGCATTGCCGGCCGGTCAGGCGCTGGCCGCTAGCTTTAATCCCGCGCTCGCGCGCGCCGCGGGCGAGGCGATTGGCCGGGAGGCGCGCTGCCGCGGGTTCAATGTGCAGTTGGCGGGCGCAATCAACCTGGCGCGCGACCCGCGTAACGGCCGCAACTTCGAATACCTTTCCGAAGACCCGCTTTTGAGCGCAACGATTGCCGCCGAGTCGATCAATGGGATACAGCAACAGGGTGTGATCTCGACGGTCAAGCATTACTCGCTGAACTGCAACGAGACCAATCGGCACTGGTTGGACGCGGTCATCGATCCCGACGCGCATCGCGAATCGGACCTGCTGGCCTTCGAGATCGCCATCGAGCGGTCGCAGCCCGGGGCGGTGATGACGGCGTACAACAAGGTCAACGGCGATTACGCCGCTGCCAACGGTGTGTTGATCAACGATGTGCTCAAGGGCGCCTGGGGATATCGCGGTTGGGTGATGTCCGATTGGGGTGCGACACCGGGTTGGGAGTGCGCGGTTGCCGGTCTCGACCAAGAATGCGGTGCGCAGCTCGACGCCCTGTTCTGGCAATCGGAGGCTTTCACCGATCACCTGCGAGCCGCTTATACCGACGGCAGGCTGTCCAAGCGGCGCCTCTCGGATATGGTCCGGCGAATCTTGCGTTCGATGTTCGCCGTGGGAATCGACCAGTGGGGGGACTCGCCCGCACCGGATCAGCCGGATCTTGTCAAGCACAACGAAATTGCTTTGCAGATCGCACAGCAGGGAATTGTCTTGCTGATGAACCGCGGCGTGCTGCCCCTGGCGGCTGAGTCGGGCACACGCATCGCCGTCATTGGCGGTTATGCACAGCTCGGCGTGCCGACCGGCTGCGGATCGAGTGCCGTCGTTCCTTCTGGCGGCTACGCCGAGGTAATCCCGATCGGCGGGCCAGGCGTGATGGCCGGATCACGCAATCTCTACCTGCTGCCGTCGAACCCGCTCGACGAGCTGAGAAAGCAATTCCCGCACGCCCAAATTGAATTCGATCCCGGCATCAGCCCCGGAGAGGCGGTGCTGGCTGCGCGGCGGGCAGATGTCGCGATCGTATTCGCGATCCGCGTCGAGGGGGAGGGTTTCGACAGCGCAGACCTGTCGCTGCCGTGGGGGCAGGACGCGCTGATCGCCGCCGTCGCGGCCGCCAACCCGAACACCGTCGTGGTGCTCGAGACCGGCAACCCGGTAGCCATGCCCTGGCGAGATTCGGTGAATGCCATCTTGCAGGCCTGGTACCCGGGCCAGGCCGGTGCCGTTGCCATCGCGGAGATCATCGCGGGTCGCGTTAATCCGTCGGGCCGGTTGCCGATCACCTTTCCGGTAGACCTTGCCTCGACCCCGCGCCCGGAGCTGCCCGGCCTCGGCGCCCCGTGGGGCACATCGACCACCATCGATTACTTCGAAGGAGCCGATGTCGGGTATCGCTGGTTCGCAAGGCGAGGCCTGGTCCCGTCGTTCGCCTTCGGCCACGGCTTGTCCTACACCAGGTTCGAGTACCGCGACTTGGTGGTGACTGGCGGTCATACCGTGCAGGCCAGCTTCAGCGTCGTCAACATCGGTGGCCACACCGGGGCGGATATCCCGCAGCTTTATTTGACCGCAGCGCCCGATGGGCAACGGTTGCGGCTGCTCGGATTCGAGCGGGTCGAGCTCGAGCCCGGCGCAGTTCGCCGGGTGACGATCGAGGCGGATCCGCGCCTGGTTGCCCGCTATGACGGCAGCGCCGGAGCCTGGCGCATCAAGCCGGGCGGCTACGCGGTCGCAGTGGGTGCATCCGCGGTCGCCCTGCAGCTGGCGGCCGAGGTCGAGCTGGCCGGCCGTGCGTTCGGTCGCTGATTGGCATGGTGCCGCAGCTGCCCGAACCGGTCGACCCACGCATGCAAGCCGTCGTCCAAGGCGATTAGCGCTCCCAGAACTGCACGGTGAGATCCTGAAACACCGCGAGGGCAAACTGATCGTTCGCGCACGCGAGGGCCGACCTCCTCATCAGCGCTCGAACGACCGACCCGTCGTTATGGGCCAATTCGACGACCGTGTCCGAGAGGGCATGAACAACCGATAGCGGGGATTCCGAGGCCGGAACCCGGCGGAAGATCTGATCGAACCGTAGCGACAACACTTCGTCCGGCTCGCAGCCCACCATCTCGGCAAATCCAGTGTTGGCGAACAAGACGCTGCCGTCATGTGCGATGGCGAGCACGGGAACCGCAATCCGCTTCAGCAAGACCGCTGCCGGCAACTGCTTCAGGGTGGTCATCGGCGATTGGCTGCGTTGCCGGTTGCGTCGCCGGTCCGCAAGCCGGACATGGTTTATGGCACGGGACGTGTCCCCGCCCTCGACCTCGTGTTGGGTCATAACGGGCAGCCGTGATCTATTTGGCGTAGGCGGCATTTCAGCATCCCATTTCGGTCTTGTGGGAACGTCCGGGTCGTCCCATGGTGAAATCTTGCAGGCGGGGAGATCAACGCGCACGCGTACTGCACTACCTGTTTGCCAGTGAGGCACTACTTAGCCTTCGGGCGATTCGACTAGCTCGGGTGTCCATAACGACCGGCTGGTACGACCGGGCGTTACTGCGACGGTGAACAGTCACGGCTAGCGTTGGTGGCATGACGCAGACAGCAACCCCGCAAGATGTAGATGCGTTCTTGGACAGCACGCTGATCGGCGACGACCCAGCGCTGTCCGCTGCGCTGGAGGCCAGCAATGCTGCCGGACTGCCCCGCATTGCCGTTTCGGCGCAGCAGGGCAAGTTCCTGTCGCTGCTGGCCGGCGCGATACAGGCGCGCCGCATCCTCGAGATCGGCACCCTGGGTGGCTTCAGCACCATTTGGCTGGCGCGCGGCGCGGGACCGGAGGGGCTGTCAGCTGTTGCTTTGCGAGTGGTCGGTAGTTGTCGGTGGTGTGCTGTAGGAACGGGTGTATGAATCTGGCGGCGTGGGCTGAGCGCAATGG
>Ga0209693_10000592_pt1 | contig 14926 bp, 14 predicted proteins | sample HubBroMetageWRM3_FD_188345 | JGI IMG/M metagenome (GOLD analysis project Ga0209693, IMG submission 188345) | Warmed soil microbial communities from the Hubbard Brook experimental Forest, New Hampshire - Hubbard Brook CCASE Soil Metagenome WRM 3... | ecosystem: Environmental > Terrestrial > Soil...
CGGTGGCGGCCGCCTACAACATCACCTACGCGCCGTACGTGTCGGACTACTCGCGCTACATGCCGCGGGACACCTCCAGGCGCGGGATCATCGCGGCGGTGTTCTTCGGCGCCTCCGGCTCGGCCGTCTGGCTGATCGCGCTCGGCGCGTGGCTGGCCACCAGGCTCAACGTCTCGGACGGCCTGGTCGGCCTGCAGCTTGTGGGCGACAAGGTCGCGGCGCCGCTCGGCTCGATCACGGCCTTCCTGTCGGCCACGGCACTGCTGGCCACGATGGGCATGAACGCGTACGGCGCGATGCTGACGGTGCTCACCGGCGTCGACTCGTTCCGCAAGATCCAGACCAGCCGCGTGTGGCGGGCGGCGACCGTCGTGGCGCTCGCGCTCATCTGGTACGCGATCGGGGCCGGCATCTCGACCAGCGCGTCGGACACCGCGGTCAACGCCGTGCTGAACTCGCTGACGCTGATGCTCTACCTGCTCGTGCCGTGGACCGCGCTCAACCTGGTCGACTTCTTCTTCGTCCGGCACGGCCACTACGCGATCACCGACATCTTCCGGCCGGACGGCGTCTACGGTGCGTGGGGCTGGCGCGGCCTCACCGCGTATGCCGCCGGATTCATCGCCGAGATCCCGTTCATGGTGCTGCCGCCCATCGCCGGGTTCTCCTATACCGGCTACTTCCCCAATCACGTGACGAGCGGCGTGGACTACTCCTGGCTGGTCGGCCTCATCGTCTCCGGCGTGGTGTACTTCGTGCTGTCCCGGTCACTGAACCTGGCCGGGGAGCAGTCCGCGATCGAGGCCAGTGACCGGCAACTGCAGGCGATCGACGCGGCAGTCAGGGAGGCCAGATGACCGACCCCGTACCCCGGATCACCGAAGGGGGCCACGTCGGCCCGGTGGACGCCACCGTCGTGCCGCGCTTCGTGGGCGCGGCGACGTTCGCCCGGCTGCCCCGGATCGACGAGGTAGCCGAGGCGGATGTCGCGGTGGTCGGCGTTCCGTTCGACAGCGGGGTCAGCTACCGGCCGGGCGCCAGGTTCGGCCCGAACCACATCCGCGAGTCGTCCCGGCTGCTGCGGCCGTACAACCCGGCCCTGCAGGTGGCGCCGTTCGGCAGCCAGCAGGTGGTCGACGCGGGCGACCTGGCGGTCAACCCGTTCAGCATCGAGGAGGCGATCTCCACCGTCGAGCGCGGCGCCCGCGACCTCCTCGAGCGCGTCGGCTGCCTGCTGACGCTCGGCGGAGACCACACGATCGCGCTGCCGTTGCTGCGCGCCGTGGCGGCGGCAGTTGGCCCAGTCGCCCTCGTTCATTTCGACGCGCACCTGGACACCTACGACACGTACTTCGGCGCCGCCTACACGCACGGCACGCCGTTCCGGCGGGCGTCCGAGGAGGGGCTGCTCGACCGGTCCGGCGGCCTGCACGCGGGCATCCGCGGCCCGCTGTACACCGACGCCGACCTCACCGAGGACGCCGAGATGGGCTTCGAGGTGATCCCGGCGGCCGACGTGGAGCAGATCGGCGTGACCGGCATGATCGAGCAGATCGCCCAGCGCGTCGAAGACCGGCCGGTCTACCTGTCCATCGACATCGACGTGCTCGACCCGGCGCACGCGCCCGGCACCGGCACCCCGGAGGCCGGCGGGCTGACCAGCCGGGAACTGCTCGCCACGCTGCGCTCGTTCGCCCGGCTCAACCTCGTCGGCGCCGACATCGTCGAGGTCGCACCCGCCTACGACCACGCCCAGATCACCGGGATCGCCGCGGCTCACGTGGCCTACGAGCTGCTCTCCGCACTGGCGGCGAGGAAGGCCACGGCGTGACGGCGGCCGGGGACGCGCGGGACACCGAAACGGTGCTGGCGGCGGCGCGTGACCTGGTCCGGGCGTTCGGCGCGCACGACACGGCCGGGTACTTCGGCTGCTTCGCGCCCGACGCGACGTTCATCTTCTACACCACCGCGGACCGGCTGACCTCGCGCGAGCAGTACCGGCGGCTCTGGGGGCAGTGGGAGGAGCAGGACGGCTTCCGCGTGGTCTCCTGCCGCAGCGACCGCCCCGCCGTGCAGATGCTCGGCGACGCGGCGGTCTTCACCCACGAGGTGACCACGGTCGTGGGCGGCACGGACGGCGAGCAGACGCTGCACGAGCGCGAGACGATCGTGTTCCGCCGCGAGCCATCCCGCTGGGTCGCGGTGCACGAGCACCTTTCGCCGCAGCCCGGATAGCCCGGCCAAAGCCGGCCTGGCCGCATCGGCGAAGCCCGCCCGGCCGCGCGCCGGCAGGCCTTGACACCGATCGTTTGCTTCCATACGATCCCCCCAATGACGGCCGGGCGCCGCCTCGCCACCCCCGAGGATCCAGGGGAGGAACGTGCGGAAGATCGATGCCTTCGCTCACATCCTCCCGCCCTCGTACGCGCGGCGGCTGGAGTCGATCGTGTCCGGCAGCAACGTCAGCGACCGGATTCTCGGGTACCAGCAGTGGATCCACGAGGACCCGGCGCTGGTAGACCTCGACGCGCGGTGGCGGGCGATCGATGCGTTCGATGACTACGTCCAGGTGCTGACGCTCGCGGTGCCGCCGCTCGACCAGCTCGGGGACCCGGCGGTTTCGCGTGACCTCGCCCGCGCGGTGAACGACGAGCTGGCCGGGCTGGTCGCCAGGTACCCGGACCGGTTCGCCGGGTTCGCCGCCGCGCTGCCGATGAACGACCCGGAAGCGGCCGCCGCCGAGCTGACCCGGGCGATGGGCGAACTCGGGGCGCTTGGCGCGCAGCTGCACACGAATGTCGGCGGGGCACCGCTGGACTCGCCGCGGTTCGACCCGGTCCTGCAGACGGTGACCCGGCTCGATGGCGCGCTCTGGATCCACCCGACGCGCAGCGCCGTGTGGCCCGACTATCCAGGGGAGACCCGTTCCGAATATGGCATCTGGTGGTCACTGGGCTGGCCGTACGAGACGTCGGTGTGCATGGCCCGGCTGGTCTACTCGGGCTGCTTCGACCGCTATCCCGGGCTCCGGGTGATCACTCACCACGCGGGCGCGATGGTGCCGCATTTCGCCGGGCGGCTGGCGTCGCCGCTGGAGGACCCGCGCCGCGACGACATCACCTCGCGCCTGTCCGCGGAGCCCATCGACTACTTCCACCGCTTCTTCGCCGACACGGCGATGTTCGGCGCCGGTCACGCGGTCCGGTGCGCCGTCGAGTTCTTCGGCGCCGGCCACGTGCTGTTCGGCACCGACATGCCGCTGGGGGGACCCAGGGTGGTCCCCGACACGATCGCCAACATCGAGGCGCTCGGGCTGCCTGAGGCCGAAGCGTCCGCGATCTTCGCGGGCAACGCCAGGGCTGTGCTGAAGCTGCCGTAAAGGAGAACCGATGGCTAGTTCCGAGCCGGCGTACGAGCGCCTTGGGGCGAAAATCCTCTCCCTGCCCGATGTGATCGCGCAGTCCGTCGGGTTCATGGGCCCGGTGTTCTCCTCGGCCTTCGTGATCCCGCTGGTCGTCGGCGTGATCAGCGCCACCGGCAAGGGCGGCGGCATCGCCTCGCCGATTTCCGTGCTGATCGCGGCGGTCGGGGTGTTCGCGCTCGGCTGGATCGTGTCGAGCTACGTCAAGGAGATCCACGCCGCGGGGTCGCTGTACGACTACGTCACTCGCGGGCTCGGCGAGCGGGTCGGCACGGCTGCCGGCTGGCTCTACTACGGCGGGGTTACCGTCCTGCTCACCGGCCTGCTGCTGCTGATCGGCGGCTACCTGCAGAGCACGATCGCCTCTGAGTTCAAGGTCAACCCGCTGCCGGCCTGGGCCTGGACGCTCATCGTGATCGCGCTGATCGCGGCCATCCTGTACTTCGGGGTGCGGCTGTCCACCCGCAGCCAGCTGACGCTGGCGCTGGTCTCGATGATCGTCGTGCTGATCTTCTTCATCACCGTGATCGCGAAGCTGGGCTCGGCGAACAGCCTCAAGCCGTTCAACCCGTCGTCCGCCGCGGACGGCTGGTCCGGGATCTTCTTCGGCGTGCTGTACGGCGTGCTGCTGTTCGTCGGGTTCGAGACCGCGGCGAACCTGGCGGAGGAGACACCCAACCCGCGCCGGGAGATCCCGATCGCGGTCATGACCACGGCCGGGATCGCCACCGTGTTCTTCGTCCTGGCCACCTACGTCGAGGTGGCCGGCTTCCACTACAGCCTGAAGACGCTGACCGCGGCGGCGTCCGCGCCGCTGTTCGCGCTGGGCGGGCCGGCCAGCGCGGGCGGGTACGGCGGCACCTGGATCGACCGGCTGCTGGAGCTCGTGGTGCTGTTCGACATGCTCGCGGTCGCGATCGGCTGCGCCGTGTCCGCGTCCCGGGGAATCTTCGCGATGGCGCGCGACCGCCGGATCCCGGCCCAGCTCGCGATCGTGTCCAAGCGGCACAGCTCGCCGCTGGGCGCCACGGTCTTCATCATCGGGGCGTCGGTGGTGACCCTGCTGGTGGATCTGTTCTGGACCGGCCTGTTCGCGCTGCCCGCCACCCCGCACTACTTCGCGCTGTTCGCCTGGGGATCGACCTTCGGCGGCTTCGCACTGGTCGTGGTCTACCTGCTGATGTCGGTCGGGTCGCTGCGCACGTTCGCGGCCTCGGAGCGCCGGGTGTCGCTGACCGTGTCGGCCGTGATCGGCATTCTGATCACCGCCGGCGCCATCTTCGGCTCGTTCTACAAGGTCACCAGCCCGACGATCCTCGCTCCGTGGCTGGCGCTGGCGCTGCTGGTGGCCGGCTTCGCGTCGACCTGGGTGCTGCGCGCCCGTCGGTCGGCGAGCACCGAGCTGACTGACCTGAGCGCCGAGACCACAGTGTGACCCATGCTCGTGAGCACATGTGCGTGCTTTGAGCGCATGAGCAAGTATGCTGAATACAGGTAGATGTACCGCAATCAATCCAGGCATCCCCCGCTGTGCGGTAGTTACCGAAGTGAGGGAACCGTCCGGGAGGGCCCGGGAGTCTAATGAATGTGAATGAGCGGAATGATGCGCCCCGCGGTGCCGGGGACGAGCGGCCGGCCAGCTTAATACTTGTCGAGCAGTCCGGTGTGAAGCACGAGATCCCTCAGGTCTCCCCCGTGGTCGGGATCATCGAGGCCGAGCACGCGATGCACGGCCATCGGGTGCCGCTGCGCGAGGTCAAGGTCGTCAGCCAGCACCAGGCCATCGCGCGCTGGAAGGCCGGCGAACTCGGCTGGCGCCGGGTCGCCTGACCGGTCGGCCAGCGGCTCACGGGCCGGCGGGCTTCTCCCAGACCGAGACGTGCCCCCGGCTCTCACCGGTGAACGGCTCCCGCGTCCAGTCGGCCCACCGGTCCCGCAGCCGCATCCCGGCAAGCCGCGCCATCAGGTCGAGTTCGGCCGGCCACACGTACCGGAACGGGATCGTGTGGTACTCGCCGCGGCCATCATCAAGATCGATGTAGTGCCCCTGGCTCGCCTGCGTCGCGAAGTCGTAGGTGTAACAGACCCACTCCGTCGGGCCCGCGCTCCACGGCAGGACGTTCTGCCCGGGCGGGAGCCTGCGCAGCGGGGGGACCCCGACCTCGATAACGAAACAGCCGCCGGGCTCCAGGTGCTCCGCCACGTTCTGGAAGCAGGCCACCTGGGCGTCCTGCGTGGTGAGGTTCATGATCGTGTTGAAGACCAGGTAGGCGAGCCGGAACGGCCCCGCTACGCGGGTGGTCGCGAAGTCGCCGATGGTCACGTCGATCGCGTCCCCGCCCGGCTTGGCGCGCATCCGGGCGACCATGGCCCGCGACAGGTCGATGCCGTGCACCGGGACGCCGCGCGCCGCCAGCGGCAGCGCGATGCGCCCGGTGCCGACCGCGAGTTCCAGTGCCCGGCCATCGCCGGCCAGCTCCGCCAGGAGGTTGACCGTGGGTTCCACAAGACCGGGCTCAAACGTGTGCGACGAATCGTCGTACGTCGCCGCGACCCGTTCCCCGAAATAGCCGTCCGCATCGTCCATGGGCGGAAGGTACCGCAGATGGCGGGCACGGCGCCTGCGGGTTTTTCGCCGCTCGCACCGGCGGAAAACCGCTCGGAGCCGGGCGCCGGCATGGTGGACAATGAAGTCCATGGCTGATCTTGATCCGGTACCTGTGCTGGAAGCGGTGGCTGCCGACCCGGGGCTGCGGGTCTTCGTCGGCGACGGGCGGATCCAGGCCCTGCCCGCCAAGCAATCGCGCCGGCTGCTGCTGCTTGACAAGATCGCGCAGGCGTTCGAGCCCGGAGTGCGTTACCCGGAACGTGACGTCAGCCGGTTCCTTGGTGTGCTGCACGGTGACTACGCGGCGCTGCGCCGGTACCTGGTGGACGCGGACTTCCTGTCCCGCGCCGGGGGCGAGTACTGGCGCAGCGGCGGCACCGTCGTTCCGTCCCAGGAGCCCGGGCGGGCAGGGTAACCGCGTGCCCCGCCCCGTGCCGCGTCACGATCGTGACGCTGGCGGCCCGGCCGACCTGCTGGCGGCAAAGGCCGAGCTGCGCGAGGAGGTCTGGTCGGCGATGCGCGCGGCCAAGGTGGCCAGGTTCCCCGGCGCTGCCGGGCGCATCCCGAACTTCACCGGCGCCGAGGCGGCCGCCGAGCGGCTCCGGGCGATGCCCGAGTGGCAGGCCGCGGGCACCGTGAAGGCCAACCCGGACTCCGCGCAGTGGCCGGTGCGCCAGCGCGCCCTCGAGGACGGCAAGACCGTGTACATGGCGGTGCCGCGGCTCGCCGGGAAGGAGCCGTTCTTCGCCCTGGATCCGGATCACCTGAGCGAGCCGCCGCGCAAGGCGGCATCGATCAGCGGAGCGGCCCGCTCCGCCCGGCGGGTCATGCTGGCCGAGCTGTCCCCCGTCGACCTGGTCGTGATGGGCAGCGTGGCGGCCGGTGAGGACGGCGCCCGGCTGGGCAAGGGCGGCGGGTTCGCCGACCTGGAATTCGCGCTGGCCACCGCCGCGGGCCTGATCGGGCCGCACACCGTGGCCGTCACGACCGTTCACGAGCTGCAGCTGCGCCCGGCTGGGGTCATCCCGCTCACCGGGCACGACGTGCCGGTCGACTTCATCGTGACGCCCGAGCGCGTGATCGACTGCCGCCCCCGGCAGGGGCCACGGCAGGCCGCGGCCATCCGCTGGGAAGACCTGACCGAGGAGAAGATCGCGGCCATACCCCTGCTCTCGGCGCAGCGACCCGGCCAGCGGTAAGCGGCGGGTCACGGGGGTAGGACGAACCCATGCGGCACGACCTGGCGGCCACGGCCAAGGAGAGGCGGACATCGGGCAAGGGCGCCAGGAAGCGGGTGGCTCGGAGCACGCTGGGTTACTGGGACGAAGGGGAGCGCGGCCACGACGCGCTAGAGACTCTCCTGGCCCAGAACCAGATCCGGGACCCCGGTCTGCTGCCGATCCGGCATCAGCGGATGGCGGCCTCGCCGTGGAACTACTACCGCGGCGCGGCCGCGGTGATGGCCAGCGACCTGGCGTCCTCGCCGAACAGTGGCCTTAACGTGCAGCTATGTGGCGACGCCCACGTGCTGAACTTCGGCCTGTGGGCCACGCCGGAGCGCAACCTGGCCTTCGACCTGCGCGACTTCGACGAGACGCTGCCCGGCCCGTTCGAATGGGACGTGCAGCGGTTCGCGGCCAGCCTGGTGGTTGCGGCGCGGGAGAACCGGGTCAAGCCGGCCAAGGCCGCCGCCGCGGTGACCGCAGGCGTGGAGGCCTACCGCAAGCAGATGCGCCGGTACGCGAAAATGCACGAACTGGACATCTGGTACGACGGAACGCACGTCGAAGGCCTGCTCGGCTACTTCGAGCCCGCCGACCGCGGGGCCGTCTCGGTTCATATTGAACGCAAGCGGAAGCGGCGGACGAGCCGCGGAGCGTTCGCCAAGCTCGTCGCGATGGCGCACGGGCGTCCCCGGATCACCGAGGATCCGCCGGTCCGCAGGACGATCGGCGACGAGGAACAGGACGACCTCGTCGATCACCTGCTGGCCGAGTACCGGATGACGCTGCGTGAGGACCGGCGCAGCCTGTTCGACCGGTTCACCGAGGCCGACATCGTCCGCCAGGTCGTCGGCGTGGGCAGCGTGGGCATGCGGGTCTACCTGGTGCTGCTGGAGGGCCGGACCGGCGCCGACCCGTTGTTCCTGCAGGTCAAGCAAGCCGGGCCGTCGGTGTACGAGGCGCACACCCAGCCAAGCGCGCATGGCAACCACGGCGAGCGGGTGGTCAGCGGCAAGCGGCTGGTGCAGACCGCCACCGACATCTTCGTCGGCTGGGGCACCCTGCACGGGAACGACTACTACGTGCGCCAGTTCCGGGACATGAAGATCATCCCGAGCACGGACCTGATCGCTCCCCGGCTGGCCGAGTTCGCCACCGCGTGCGGCGAGACGCTCGCCCGCGCCCACGCCAGGACCGGCGACCCCGTCGCCATCGACGCCTACATCGGCAAGGGCAAGAAGTTCGCCGCGGCAATGGGCCGGTTCGCCCGCGCCTACGCCGACCAGAACGACCGCGACCACGCCCAGCTGGTCAGCGCGATCGCGTCTGGCGCCGTCGAATCCCAGCCGGGCTAGATCTGCACGCTCTGTCTCTCCCGCACCCATTCCTCGACGACCCTGCGCAGCACCGTGAGCGGAAGGGCGCCGTGGTCGAGGACGGCGGAATGGAAGTCGCGGACGTCGTAGGCGGCTCCGAGCTCGGCCTGGGCGCTGTCACGCAGCCGCAGGATCTCGCGCTGCCCGATGAGGTAGCCGAGGGCCTGCCCGGGAAGGGCGATGTAACGGTCGATCTCCGCGTTGACGAAGTCCTCGGGCATCGGCGAGTGGCTGAGCGCGAACTCCCTGGCCCGGGCCCGGTTCCAGCCGCGAGCGTGCAGGCCGGTGTCGACGACGAGCCGTACCGCGCGGAAGGCAGCGCAGCTGAGCATGCCGAGCCGCTGTACGTCGTCGGAGTACAGTCCGGCCTCATCAGCCAGCCGCTCCGCGTACAGGCCCCATCCCTCGCTGTGCGGCACGACGTTGAACGAACTCAGCAACAAGGGCAGGTCGGGCAGGAGCTGCAGCCGGGAAAACTGCGCGTGATGCCCGGGCACTGCTTCATGGAAGGCCGTGGCTTCCAGCGCCCAGCTCCCCGCCTGCCCGGGCTGGACGTTGTTGAACAGGTACGCGCCGGGGCGCGAGCCGTCCCGCGCGGGCGGCGAGTAGTACGGCGGCGCGCCGAACTCGGCCATGTGCGGCGGCATGGGTTCGACCGCGCACGGCGGCGGCATCGGGTCGTGGAACAGCTCCCCGAGCCGTTCCTGCGCCCGGCCGACCGCGGCGGCGGCGCGAGACATCGCGTCGTCCCCGTCGGGAGATGACGAGGTGGACTCGCGCAGGCGGGCCATGGCCTCGGTGGCGCTGCGGGCGCCGAGGGCGTCGCGGCCGAGCTCAGCGATCGCGTCCTCGATCTGTGCGAGAGCCGCCAGGCCGGTTCGGTGGATCTCGTCGGGGTCGAGCGGAAGCGTCGTACCCACCCGGACGCTGCACGCGTATGCCGCCACGCCGCCCGGCACGTAAAGCAGGCCCGCCCGCTCTGGCGGCCGTGATCTCGGGAGCAGCTCCGCCAGCAGATCGGCATATCGACCGATGGCGGGGCGGATCTCGTCGCCCACCACCTTCTCTACCTCGGCCTGCCAGGCCGCCGCTCGGTCCCAGCCGGCGGGTGGCACGCGGGAGAGCATGGGGTCACGTTCCGGGTGCGACAAGTGTTCACGTACCTGCCGGAGGGCGTCGTCGACCAGCGGAGCAACGGGCAGCAACCCGTCTCGAGCCGCCGCCCGCACGACATCTGTGTACTGGTCGAGGTGGGCGGGCAGCCCCTTGCAGCGGGTAAGGTACGCGGCGGCGCTGGCCGGATCACCCAGCCGGGTACGCGACGCGACCAGCAGCATCCGCGAGGGGCCGCCCAGCGGGAAGGTCGTCACGCTGAACTCGTCCAGTCGTGAGTCAGCCCAGGCCAGGGAGCGGACTGCGTGGTCACGCACCGCCGCGAGCAGGACGCTGCTGTCGGTGTCCACCGCTTCGGATTCGGCCTCGCCGCACCGGACGATGATGCTGGCCAGCTGGCCGCGCCATTCCTGCCGGTGCTCGGGCGACAAATCTGGCACGGCGTCCTCGTAGCCGCTGACCGCCATTAACGACGCGTAGAACGGGTCATCCGATAGCTCTACGTCGGCCAGATCTTCGGCCAGCGACCGGATTGATGCCGCAGCCGTCATCCGTGATGCCCCCTAACGATCGACGCGAGCCTCGGTGCCTTCTGCGTCCGCGTGGTCCTTTGCCGCTAGCCATCTTGTCGTGTTGGCCAGCGTCCAGGGAACCCGCAGAGAATCCGGGCTCCCCCCGAGGAAATCGCGCATCTGTCGCAGCATGGCCACGGCGTCGTCGGCCTGCTGGTCGACCCGGCCGCCCGGCAGCCACCGGCGCAGCGCGGCGAGCTCTGCCGGGTCGGCGCCCACCGCCTTGCCCGTTTCGAGCAGGGCCGGCCAATTCCTCATCCGATAGAAGAGGCCGGCACCCGCAGTCGCCAGGAGTTCGCTCGTGGCATCCGAAATGATCCGCGCACCGCTGGCGGCCTCGAGCGTCGCCCGGATGCTGACCATCGCGTCTGAGAGCGCCCGGTACCCGTCTGGTCTTTCTTCCCAGGCGACGGCCACCTCGTCGTCCCGGTCCAGGGTCCCGTCCTTGACGGCCTGGTAGACCCGGCCGACGCCGCGCATCCCGAAGCTGTCGAGCTCGGCCGCGCGCAGCGCTCCCAGGCCGGCGCTGCCGAACACGTGGACGCCGTGAGCCATGATCCACATGATTTCCTTGTGCCAGACCGCCGGGACGTGCTCGAAGTAGCCATCGACGATGCCGACCGCCTTCGGGCGCCGCCGCCACAGCCGGAACATGTCCCCGGCCGACACCGGCGGCAGGTAAACGGCATCGAGTTCGGCTTTCGCGTCGGCAACGGGCAGAGTGGGCCCGAGGAAAACGCAGACCTCGCTCATCGGCTGCCGATCACGTTCATGGCCCGGGGGCCGAGGAGACACGACATGATCCCGGTGGGGCCTTCCAGCCCGGGCACGATCACCCGGACGACCGAGATGCCGAACTCCTCGCGCGTCAGATCCACGGCGACCACCTCGCTGATGCCGACCGAGCGCAGCGCGCCGAGTTCCCACGCCACGTCCTTGTCGATGCTGTCGCTCACGAACGCGGGAAGCGATGCGAAGTCGCGGGCCGCCTCGGCGGCGAGGTCCGCCTGCTGCTCTTCCCGGTCCTCGGGGTCCGCGTCGTCGTGGCGGTCCAGGTGATCGGGCTCGTCGCGACCCGCGGAGATCATTGCCAGCCTGGCCTGCGCGGCCTCGGTGAGCGCCCGGAGCAGCGCGATGGCCCGGTCGGGGTGGCATCCCATGCCGACGCAGCCGCGCCGCATGCGGGCCGGGTGCTGGTCGCCCTCGGCGATCAAGCACCGGAACGCGGGAATGCCGATGTCGGTGGTCATGTCCCAGATCGCTACCGCCATGCCCGCCCGGTCGAGCCGGTCGAGCGCCTCGCGGCAGCCGACGTCATCCACGGTCTGGGGATTCACCCGGCGTAGCGCCTGGTCCTCCGGCGTCCGCAGGGCATGCAGGGTGGCCGCGTCGCGCTCGACCGTCTCGCAGATGCCGTGGCTGATCGCCTCGAGCAGGTGGTTGCCGGACGCGAGCCCGTTGGAGGTCGCGATGAAGCACCCAGTCCCGGTCGGCGCCGGGAGCGTGTACGCCGTGTGCACGAGCTCGTAAGGAACCCAGACCGGGCCCTGGCTGATCAGCCCCTGCCCCTCGACCCACAGCAGCGGGAAATCCGGATGATGGAGCGAGTCCGCTGTCCGCGGGATTAAGTCCACGTCGACAAGAGGATGGCTGAACTTCAGGTCGTTGACGCTGCCGATGATGAGCGGCCGGACGATCCGCTCCGCCATGTAAGCCTCAATGCTCTCCATGACACCGGACGCCCGGGCCGCCATCACATCGAGGCCCTTGCCCAGCGATACCACGACCGACCTTGAATTCGGTCGGCACACCGCGATGACGGGAATGCCGATCGTGTCAAGCCCGGTAATGTCGGCGACGCGCGTAATTCCCATGACCGGGAGAAAGCGCTGCACCTTTTCCAGCGTCTCTTCCGGGGCAATGAGCCGGTGAGTACCGGCCCAATACCCCGTCGGCGCGTTCGCCTCGTCAGACATGGACCTTGCCTGTTCGAGTGATCAACACGCGAAGCAGCTCGAACCCACCCCGCCGTCCCTGCTCGGCACCTCAGCCGAGAACCTAAAGCAAGCGCTGCCCCGTGCCACCATCACGACGCCGCACGTCACCCGAGTACTTGAAGCAGCCGCCGCCTTCACCACCATCCCGGCGCGGCGCGTCGGCCGAGTACCTGAAGCAGCCGCCACCTACCCCGCCGTCCCGGCGCGGCACGTCAGCCAAGAACCGGAAACAGCCAGTGCCTTGCCCGCCGTCTGTCTCTGGCGCTTCGGCTGAGTAGCTGAAGCAGCCAGAGCCCACTCCGCCATCAGACTGCGCGTCGGCCGAGTACTTGAAGCAGCCTCCGGCATTGCCACCATCCCGGCGCGGCACGTCAGCCAAGAACCTGAAGCAGCCTTCGCCTTGCCCGCCGTCCATCTTTGGCGCCTCTGCCAAGAACCTGAAGCAGCCTTCGCCTTGCCCGCCGTCCATCGCTGGCGCCTCAGCCGAGAACCTGAAGCAACTCGTACCCTGGCCGGGGTCCCTGTGCGGCGCCTCGGCCGAGAACCTGAAGCAGCCGCTACCTTGCCCGCTGTCCATCTCTGGTGTCCCGGCGGAGTAGCTGAAGCAGCCCGTCCCCGTCCCGCCGTCCATCCTTGGCGCCTCGGCCGAGTAGCTAAAGCAGCTGGTGCCTTCCCCGCTATCCCGGAGCGGCACCCCGGCCGAGTAGGCGAAGCAGCCGCTGCCTTCTCCTCCTTCGCGGGAACGCGATGTTTGCGGCGTCGCCGTGCGAAGGGCATAGACCGCCCCGTCTGGACCCATCATGAGCCGGTCCGCTAAGGGCGTGCGGTTCTCGAGCTGGTTCATGTAGCCTCCAAGGCTAGAAGTGGCGAATATCGGGCAAAAACCTACTGTTGGCGTACTGAACATGTCAAGGATTGCTATGCCATATCAAACATTGATATACCAGATTTGCCTGAGCGAGTGATCGTTTAGAGACCCTTCATTCGACGCGCAGCGCTCGCACCTCATTTCGCTCATGACGGGTGGTTAGCTGAATGCCATCGACGCGGCTTTACGCGAACCCAGCGTTCGTGGTGTTCTGGTCGGCTCGCACGATCTCGTTCGCCGGCACCGGGATCACGTCGGTGGTCCTGCCCGTCCTTGTCTACAGGCTGACCGGCTCAGCAGCGGAAGTTGCCGCGCTGACCGTCCTCGAGACCTGTCCGTACATCGTCTTCGGGCTTTTCGCGGGCGCATTTGCTGACCGGGTGAACCGGAAAAAGATGATGGTCGCCTGGAATGCCGTCGCCGCATTACTGCTGGCCTCCATCCCGGCTGCGGCAGCCGCGCACGTGCTGACTATGCCGCAGGTGTTCGTCGTCACATTCGGCATCGGCACGGCCTTTGTGTGGTTCGACGCGGCCAACTTCGGCTCGGTGCCGGCTCTCGTGGATCGTGCGCAACTGCCCGCTGCCCTGAGCATGATCGCATCGTCGGGCACGCTTGCATTGCTGTTAGGGCCTGCCATCGGAGGCCTTCTACTGACGTTCATGGCCCCGCCCTACGCGCTGGGCTTCGACGCTGCAAGCTACCTGATCTCCGGTGTGCTCCTTGCCTCGATCAGGCGTCCGTTCCGGCGACCGCAGCAGACGACGGAGCCGGCCAAGCGAATTCGCTCCGACATCACCGAGGGCCTGCGCTTCCTTTGGCATCAGCCGGTCATTAGGACAATGACGCTGTCTGTCTTTTTCGCGTGCCTGAGCTGGGGCGGCATCGGATCTCTGCTCGTCGTCTACGCAAGCCGGGCTCTCGGCCTCGCTCACGCGGACGTGCGGCTGGGCCTTCTCTACAGCGCGGGAGAGTTTGGCGGCTTGATCTCGCTCATCATGGTTCCGGCCCTGGTGAAGCGACGAGCAATCGGGCGCCTCATGGCCGCGTTTCTTACCGCTAACGTGGCCGCTGTCGCGCTCCTGGCCATTGCACCCTCGTACGCCTGGGCCCTGGTGCTGTACTGCGCCTACGAACTCGTCTACCTCATGGTGACGTCAACCGGCGTCACCGTAAGGCAGATGCTGTCACCGGACCACATGCAGTCACGAATCAATACGGCGGGCAGGCTGATCGCCTTCGGCGGGCAGCCCGTTGGCGCTCTGCTGGCCGGCCTGCTCGCCGAGGTGCTGCCGATCCGGCTTACCTTCGCGGTGCTGTCCCTCGGCGTCGCTATTGGCGCAGGGCTAGCGGGATGGGCATGCCTCGGTTCACGCCCGCTCTCAGCAATTTCCATATCCGCCCCGCCCACCGTGCCGTGAGCGAAAGGGTTAGCGACGTGACGCTCCTCGACCTGACGCTTGGGTGTGGTGACTATGACCGAACACGGGCGCTCGTGGACGGCCGGGTACAGGTTGAGGGGGTCGATCTCCGCTACGTGACGCTCGACCCCGAGGAAGTTTTCTTCCGGATGGCGCGGCACGAGGAGTTCGACGCCGCCGAGTTCTCGCTCTCCAGCTACGTCGTGACGCTGTGCCGCGGCGCCCCGTTCATCGCCATTCCCGTCTTCCCGTCAAAGCGGTTCCGCCACTCGTGCATCTACGTCAACACCCGCGCAGGCATCGAGGCACCAGCCGACCTGATCGGCC
>Ga0209693_10000593_pt1 | contig 14879 bp, 9 predicted proteins | sample HubBroMetageWRM3_FD_188345 | JGI IMG/M metagenome (GOLD analysis project Ga0209693, IMG submission 188345) | Warmed soil microbial communities from the Hubbard Brook experimental Forest, New Hampshire - Hubbard Brook CCASE Soil Metagenome WRM 3... | ecosystem: Environmental > Terrestrial > Soil...
CGAAGTGCTCGATGTGGCCCAGTTGCCGGTCTCGCTTACCGCTTATACGCCCTGTTTCCGCAGCGAGGCCGGGTCGTATGGGAAGGACGTGCGCGGCATTATTCGGCAGCATCAGTTTCAGAAGGTCGAAATGGTGAAGTTCACGCGCCCGGAACATTCCTATGAACAGTTGGAGAGACTCACGCACGACGCCGAGGAAGTGCTGCAGAACCTCGGACTGCATTATCGCGTGGTCGCGTTGTCCACCGGGGATATAGGTTTCTCGGCAGCTAAAACCTATGACATCGAAGTCTGGCTGCCGGGGCAGGAGTTATTTCGCGAGATTTCCTCGTGCTCGAACTTCGAATCATTTCAGGCGCGGCGGGCCAACATTCGCTATCGTCCGGAGGGTAAAAACAGAACTGAGTTCGTGCACACCCTGAATGGCAGCGGCCTGGCGGTCGGGCGCGCATGGGTGGCGATTGTGGAGAACTACCAGCAAGCAGATGGCAGCGTGCTGATTCCGCAGGCTCTGCGGAAGTACATGGGAACCGACCAGCTCACGCCAAGGAAAATGTAGCGCCTCTGTCTCGGCGGCGTCTCCCCTCCACTTTGAGGGCAGGATGCCCACGGGACAGCCGGCAAGATGCCGGCGCTACTGATTGCGCGTTGCTAAAACGAGGATTAAAAAATAGACTTGGACATGGCAAAAGCGAACACGACGGTGATGGCCGCTCCTGCCGTACCGATGACTGGAATTTGGCGCACAATCCGCGACTACATCTTCTGGTCCTATGAGCGCGGCACGATCCAATACGACGTGATGGTCACGCTGATCTTGCTGTTCGTTTTTCTTTCCCCGAGGCTGATCAATTTCAAGGACAAACCGGTTGAGCACAATCCGCATCGTACCGGAGTCGCCGTGGTGCCCGACGGCCAAGGCGGACTGATTTACCAGATCGAAGCGGCGGCGGTTGTGGGCAAAGACGACGGTGCGATTCGCAGCGAACTGCTGAGAGTCATCGAGCCAATTTCCGGCGAAGTCAGCATCGCGAAGGTTGAACCGGTACGTGACGGCGCGGGACGGATCCTAAGCTACAAAGTTTGGGTGGCGCGAGAGTAGCGGCGTCCGGCACCAGAACTGAAAAATGAATCCTCTCCTAATCTTGGGATGGTGCCGCCAGCTGAGCTGGGGTTTCGCGATCCTGATTTCCCTGTTCCTCGCGTCGCCGCCTCCGCAGGACTCGGACGAGCTGCAACATGTTCTGAATCTGATGGACCAAACCGCTGCGAGCTTCCGCAGCGCCCAAGCCGCCTTTGTCTGGGACCAATATCAGAAAGTGGTCGACGAGCACGACATGCAGAAAGGGATGGTGTATTTTCGGCGCGCGGGTAACGAGATTCAAATGGCTGCCGACATCGCGAATCCCGAGTCGCCGAAGTACGTGCTTTTCACCGACAGCAAAGTCGAAATTTATCAGCCGAAAATTGATCAAGTCACAAGGTACAACACGGGAAAGGACCGTGCGGCGTTTGAAAGCTTCCTGGTGCTGGGCTTCGGGGGCAGCGGGAAGGATATGCTCAAGTCCTTTGTTGTGAAGTACATCGACGCTGAGAAAGTGGGTGGCGTGGATACCGCGAAGCTGGAACTGGTGCCGAAATCCGCAAAAGGCCGCAATACGTTTGATCACATCTGGTTGTGGGTCGATACCTCCCGCGGTGTGTCTGTTCAGCAACAACTCTTCGAGCCTTCGGGCGATTACCGTCTAGCAAAGTACTCCGATATCCAATTGAATCAAAAGATTCCAGATTCCGTCTTCAAGCTGAAAACAACTGGTAAGACCAAGATTGTGTCGCCGCAAGGGTAGCCTGGGACCGCGACGACGATGTCAGGTTACCTAAATCAGTTATTCCTTAGGGGTTATTGCCTGTGGAAAGATAAAGGCTGAAAAATTGGGGGCGGGACGTTATACTGCCGAATGCTGGCTCGCTAGAGAAAGAAAGACCGGGTAATAAGGCTCCCGTTGCAGCAAAGCTCTTAAATTTGTATGGCCAAGGTTTTCACCATTCCGACTCTTCCGCAAATTGGCCGGAAGCGGCGCGAGCGCACCTCCGATCCTCGGTACGTCGATGGCCAGCGACAATTAGTGGAAGCGATGAGGTACCTGACCCAAGCCGACCCGGTGGCTAACCGCGAAGCCATCGAATTGATTTCCGAGCACGTGCGCACGCGTTTCCGCATGACCGATTCGCCCCTCGGATGAGGTTCCCGGCTCTCCCAAGCTGATGACCGCGGGTTGCGTTTACAGTGTCCTCAAAAACTATAGCGCAGTGAAAACTCCATCACCCGCGCGTTGGACAGAGTCGAGGCGAAGTTTCCAAAAAGGCTGCTATTGGAGGTGAGGTTGTTGAAATCCAACTGCATCGTCCCCACGTCGAATCGCGGAGTGTTGGTGATGTTGAACACCTGCCAGCTGAACTTAATCGCCTGCGCTTCGGTGATGTTCCAACTCTTGCTCAGCCCGCTATCGATATTGAATGTGCCGGGTCCGCGGAAGTTGTTGCGCTGCCCCGATTCGCCGGGATAAGGATCGCGGAATTGAAGGATAGCCTGGTTGGGATCGTTGGCATTGGTAAGGTTGTAAGGATCTTTGAAGACATTGGGGGTCGGCCCATTCACTCCCTGGACGATAAAGCTTCCGCTCGCGGGACGCTTCCCGACGAGGATGGCAGCGGAGTTGAGTTCCCAGTTTGTTGGATAGACCGGGCTGAATATCGAAAACGGGTATCCGGTCGACCAGCGGAAGAGTCCGGATAACGTCCAGCCTCCTACTACCGCGTTCAGGAATTTCCCCATCGTTGCACCGTATCGCTTACCCTGGCCGACCGGCAGCTCCCACACCCCGTTTGCGTTGATCTGATGCGTGGCATCGAAGTCGGAAACAGCACGAAACTGCCCTGGGCTCCAAGCGTTCAGGATTTGGCCAGAGAAGCCGATCCCTTCGAACGAATTAATCCGTTCGGCATCGGAGCCCATATCCATGGATTTGGAATAGGTGTAGTTAAGGTCAAACTCCAGGCCGCGCGCCATGCTGCGCCGCAGACTGAACTGGCCAGCATTATAGGCGCTGTTGCCGATGCTCCGCCACGCATAGAGAGAGGCAAACTGCGGTGAATAAAAGGAATAAGGAGTAACTTTTCCATTGATGGTGGCACAGGAGGGATAACAGCTCCCGGCGGGCCAGCCACTCACCTGTCCAGGTATGTCGATGTACTGCAGCGAGCTGGTGGCGTTACCTCCAAAGTAGGCGAACAGGTCATACATGGCTTGTGTCGCTGTGACTTGTGCAGATGGCGTTCCGGTCGCGCCACACAGCGAACCGAATGTTCCACAGACACCCCCAATCTGGGTCGAGGTCATGCCCGCAGCTCCCGGAAACATGTGTTCCCAAAACGGAATTGGCGCAACATTCTGGATGGGAACTCCGGCGTTGAACTGCTTCGTGAGCAGGGTGGCGGCGGTGAAATAATCCATGCCGCTCTTGGGATCGTACATATCTACGGGCTGGGCAAGATCTTCTTCCTGCAGCAGACGGTGGGCGAAACGGCCGACGTACGATGCTTCGAATACAAAATTACTGGGAAGTTCGCGCTGGATGGAGAAGTCCACGACGTGCGAGTAGGGAGTCTTCAGTTTGTCATCCAGGCCCCAATAAACGTTGAATCCCCCGTTGAGGCCGCTCTGCGGGGTGACCGGGAATGAGCCGGTCGGCGGTGGTACCACAAGCGGACAGGGCGCGTTGGGGCACGAGCCTGTGGTGGCTGCGCTGGTGGTTGGAATTTTGTACAGACCAGAGAAACGCGCCGCAGTGTCCACACCCTGAACGCCCCCTGGGTTCGAGATACTGGTGGTCAACCCGAACGAACCATTACGGTCGAAGGTGTTGGTGATGCCTTCGCCAAAGTGGTCGTAGTAGATTCCGTATCCGGCGCGGATAGAGGTTTTCCCCGGACCTCCCCAAAGCCGGCGGCTCCAGCCGCTGTCGGCTTCGGGCGAATAAGCAATCGCGAAGCGTGGCGCAATATCTTTGTAATCCCACGCCCAATACGGTTGCAGTCCGTTGGCCTGTCCCGAAAGCGCAAAGCTCACCAAGGGTTCATATGCCTGACCGACGAGCATGTTCTGCCCGCGCCCCTTGAACCAACTATTGAGACTTGTGGTGGGAGCGACCTGGGTGCCGTTGGTTTCATAAGGCGGCTCGAGCAATGCGTAACGCAAGCCATAGGTGACCGTCAGATTGCGTGTCATCTGCCATTTGTCCTGCCCGTAAAACTCGGACTCGTAGGTGCGGAAGTGGCGTGCCACCATTGCGCCCTGGGGAAGCACGGAGAGATTCTTGTTCAGGTTGTAGTTGGAGTTGACCAGGCTCACGAGTCCGGTGAGAGCTGTGACCGCGTAGTCGTAGTTCTGGCCGAAGCCTGGGTCTACGGCCGGGAATCCGAAGCTACCAGGATCGAGGCTGGTTCCGCAGCCCGCGATGCACGGGGGATTCAGCCACAGGGCGTTGGTTTGGGCAAAAAAGAATGATGTGGAGTTCGATTCTCGGATGTTGTCAACTCGGCGAAGGTTGCCGCCAAACTGCAGAGTGTGTCTTCCTATCACTTTGGTGAGGTCATCGACCCAGTTGTAGACCGGGACATCGGTATTCGTCGTGGGGCTGAAGGCGGTGAGATTATCCAGTCCGCGGAAGTTCAGGTACTGCGAGGTCTGCAGGCCAGCTTGATCAATGCCGGCCCGAATGTAGCCGAAGTGGAAAGCATTGACCAGCGTATTGCTGAAGGTTGCGGTATAGCCCACGCTGAGCCCTTTGCTGTTAATGCGATCGGTCGTGGTCGCGGGCTGTCCGGGGAATTGTGAACCACCATCTCCGGTAATTGAATTGGGATCGGTGCTGGTGCGTTCTGCTTCCCGGTCGTCGTTTAACACGCCTCTGACGAACAAACGATGGTTTCCATTTGCTGTAATGATGTAGTCGATCTTCGCAACGTAAGCGTTCAAGTTTGCCGGCAGAGGGGACGCGAAGGTATACCCCTGGAAGTCATAACCATCGCCCACCGTGAAGCTGTTGGGTTGCGGGAATTGGTTGAAAATCGCGTTCGAATCGGCTCCGTTGATATTGGCGACAAGCGGATTCGGACCGGGTCCCAAGGGGCAGGTTCCATTGCCACCGCAAGCCGTATCCATGCTGGCTAGTTGTGCCGCGTTCAAGGTCTCAATCCCGCTTGCGGGACAGGTAGGATCCTGCGAGCAGGGATACTGAATGCTTCCCTGGCGCAAAAGTGCGCTCGGCACAGAGCGCGTGACCTGCAGATCTTCCCTCTTGCGCTGTCCTTCATAGGCCAGAAAATAGAACAATCGATCCTTCTTGATTGGACCGCCGATCGCTGCTCCGAAGGTATTGCGCAACAGAAACGGTGGTATGTTGGGCAGGCCCGAAAGTATTTCCGATTGTTTGTTAAACCAGTCGTTCGCCGTGGAAAAAGTCGGGCGGTAATATTCATAGAGCGTACCGTGAATGCTGTTCGTGCCGCTTTTTGTCAATAGCGTTACTTGTCCGCCGGAAGAGCGGCCCGTATCTGCATCGGAATTGCTGGTAGTAACTTTGAATTCTTCAAGTGAATCCAGAGGAACCCGCAGCGCTCCCTGGAATGCTGTGCCCAAAAGTTGGTCGTTGTTATCGACTCCATCCAGCACAACGTTGGTTTGATCGCTGCGCGCTCCGTTCACTGCGCCACTGCGGCTGTCGGCGCCGGGATTGATGTGCGCGCTGTTTCCGGTAAAGACCACGCCAGGCTGCAAGCTTAGAATACCGGTCGGATCGCGGCCTTCAAACGGCAGGTTCGCGATTTGGTCCACGCCGAAGGCGTGGCCTAAGGTCGCATCTTGTGTGTTTACCAGTGGCGCCGTGCCCGTCACGTCCACGGTTTCAGTGACAGCAGAAACCTTCATGGTCACATTTACCGTGCCCGGACTATTGACCTGAAGTTCGACATTCGGCTGCCGGATGGTGGCGAATCCCGCCGCGGTTGTCGTAACCACATAGGTTGCCGGCGGTAGTTGGACAAACTTATATTCGCCTTGATCGTCAGTTCGGGTAGAACGCGAAAAACCAGTGGCAGAATTGGTGATGGTCACGGTTGCGCCCGGCACAACCGCGCCTTTGGAATCGAAGACTGTGCCATGAAGTGAAGTCACTGACGATTGTGGATAGAGAAAAGCAGTGAGTGTCAAAATAAACGCAAGCAGTGAAGCGAATGACCGCGAGGCAGATTGCATAGGGCTCCCGACCCAAGCACGTAGTTCCGTAGTTGCTGTCCTCGCTTAATCGTTTCAACTAACGGAAAACTCCTTGGGATTGTGCCCGGTATTTTGCAGTCGCAGACTCAATAATGCAAGCTGAAATTTGAGCCGCTTGCGACGATTGCTTCGTCTCACACCCATTCGGCGAATCCACCGCATGTCCGTTTAGGTATGACTAACGGTCAACCGTTGTGGCTGGACATCCGTTCCTGGAAAAGCGCAGCGGCGAACACGATCAAGAGCGGGTAACACTCGAGCGTGTACCGCGGTTCGGGATTTTCCAGCGTGCCGAGAAACAGTGATCGCAAAATCACGAACGTCAGCAGCAAGCCTACGTGGGGGGCAAATCGTCCGCGGAGGAGTCCTGCGAAAGCGGTGCCCACATATAGAAGATTGACAATCCCAAGGCTGACCGTCAGCGTCAGCCACTGCGGATCGTCGTCGAACTCCCACCATCGCGTATCCGACGGCAGAGTCTCCGTCCGGGGCCGCAGCCACATATCGGCGATACGCATCAGCGGAAGCACAACGTAGTAGCGGAAAGGTGAGTGACGCACGCGCTCGGCGGCCAGTGCCGCGAATCTTGCATCCAGTCCGGGAGTCACGTGCAGCGCGTCGTTGTAATCTTCGAGCAATTGGGTCGTCTGCTCTCGCTGCTCTGCCGAATCGAAAGCACGCGAAGGAAGTTTGCCGGCATCCAGCACATTGCCCGGTACCGCCCAATAAATATCTTCCACGGATGCGTAATCTACGATCCAGGTTCTCATCCAGCGATTGAACCCCATTGGCACAAAAGCATTTTCCTCGTTAGCGTAACGCGGCGCGAGCGGCTGGAAGTCGTGCAAGGTATGCAGATTGCGGACGGTCCAGGGAACGAGTGTGACGAGTGAAACGACCAGCAGAATCAAGCCGGCTTTGACCAAGCGTGGCACAGGCAGATCCTTCCACCCGCGCAGCAGCAGGACGAAGAGATATGCCTCGAGGGAGAACAGAAGCAACCCACCATCCGGCCGCAGCAGGATGGCTGCCCCGATCGCCAGCCCGCATCCGACCCACGGTTTCATCGATGGGCTACGGAGGGCATCGAGTCCGACGATCGCGAAATCCAGAGCCAGCACGGTGAAGAATACTTCCAGTGTTTCGGTGAGCGCGTTGGCAACGTAGTTGGCGAGGAACGGGCAGAGCGCCGATAAAAGAAAGGCAACCCGTGCTGCACGCGGTGAAATCAAACGACGAGCGAGATCGGCAACGAGGAAGCAGGTGCCGATGTCGATAAACACCTGAAGCACCAGCACGGCGCGGTAGTGTTCCATGCCAAAGATCGCGAACACTGCGGCCAAAAATGCAGGGTATCCCGGCAGGCGAATGTAGGTCGGAGAAACCTCATTCACTCCGCTCAGGCCATAAATGCCATGCTGCAGCCAGTTCTTCGCAAGGTCGCCATAGACGAAAGAGTCGCTCGTGACTCCAGGAAACCGAAAAATGAACAGAAGACGCAGCGCTACGCCGGCGAGGGTCGCGATCAGAAAGAAGCGGGAATGTTTGCGCAGCAGTTCGCGCACGGAGGCAATATAGCAGAAGGCTTCAGGCTGCGGGCTTCACGCGCGTCGGGCTTCAGGCATGAGCGCAAGATCTAAGCTAGAGGCGTGGCACCCTAAAGCCAGAAGCCAGAAGCTGCTGTACTTCAAGGTTTGACCCTGATTTCCCTTCAGCTTAGGATGGATTTACCTCACCCATGGCGCAACCGGTTTTCTACGATCCCCGACAAGCCCGCTGGAAGCGACTGCGAAGCCTATTTGACGTTCTTGGCGTCAGCGTCATGCTGCTGGTTATTTTCTTCATCTATAACGCCTTGCGGGGCGAGCAACTGCCGGAGTTGATTTGGCAAGCGCAGAAAAAGCCCTATCACGCGCTAAAGGAAAACGAAAAAGAGAAAGCAAGAGAAAAGCGGCGCAAGCAGGCGGCGCTACGAGGGCGCGGGAAAACCAAGGCCAATCCTTCTCTGCTCAAGATCAATTCCGATGAAGGCGTTCGTGCTGCTTTCTATGCTCCGTGGGACGCTGCCAGCTTCGCCTCGCTTCGTGAATATGCCCGCCAGGTTGACCTGCTCTATCCCGACTGGCTTCACGTTTTGACCCCCGACGGCCACTTGCAGGGCGTCGATGACCAGACCAATAAATACTTCGATGTGATTCAGGGTTCAACCATCCATCCCGTGGACGACAAGGTCATGCCATTCCTGAAGTCAGAAAATACAGGCATGGAGGTGTTCCCCATGGTGAACAATTCCGATGGCGTGAATTGGGTTGATATTACGTCTTTCCTGAATGATTCGGGGGGGCGCGCGCTCTTCCGGCAGCAGGTGGCTACGTTTCTCGCGACCGACAAATACCACGGCCTCATGGTGGATTTCGAAGAGATTCCTCCGGAAGCCCAATCGGGCTATATGGCTTTGCTGCAGGAGCTGGGCGGTGATCTTCGTGCCAAGGGCATGAAGCTGTACGTCAGCGTGCCTCCTCATAATGAGGACTTCAATTATCCCGCCGTGGCCAGCCGGGTGGACGGCGTGGTGCTCATGAATTATGACGAGCACTATCCCGAGGGCACTCCGGGGCCGGTCGCGTCCCAGGACTGGTTTGTGGCGAACCTGGAATACGCTCGCAAAGTGGTTCCTTTGGACAAGTTGATCTGCGCTATCGGTAACTACGGTTATGACTGGGTGCGGAAGCCGAAGCACGGAAAACTGCCGCCCGATGTACGCGACACCAACGTGTCCGTGCAGGAAGCCTGGCTGGCCGCGCGCGATTCGGAAGAAGATGTGGACTTCGATGGCGACAGCAGTAATCCGCACTTCAGTTACATGGACGAACAAAATCGCCGGCACGACATCTGGTTCCTGGATGCGGTCACCGCGCTCAACGAAATGCGCGCGGCGCAGCAGTTAGGAATTGAGACTTTCGCGCTCTGGCGTTTGGGTGCTGAAGATCGCGCTCTGTGGCGGGTTTGGGATGTTCCCGGCGACCCCGCGGCGCCCGATAAGTTGAAAGATGTTCTGCCTGGCCAGGATGTGGACATGGAGGGGCAGGGTGAAGTTCTGCGAATCGAGGCTCGTCCGGCTAATGGAAAGCGCGAGATCACGGTGGACCCCGCCTCGGGATTAATCGAAGACGAAACCATCGATCCGCTGCCGGAACCTTACCGTGTGGCCCGCTACGGTTACAATCCGAAAGCTGTTGCCATTACTTTTGATGATGGGCCTGATCCGACGTGGACCCCGAAAATCCTGGATGTGCTGAAGCGGGAAAATGCAACGGCGACATTCTTTCTGATTGGGCTTGAGGCCAAGGATTTCGGCAGCGTTACTTCGCGCATTTATCGGGAAGGAAATGAGATCGGGAATCACACTTTTACCCACCCGGACATCAGCAACATTTCGCGCAGCTACATGAAAGTGGAGTTGAATCTCACCGAGCAGCTCTTCGCCAGCCGCCTCGGAATTCACACCATTCTCTTCCGTCCGCCGTATTCCATCGATCAGGAACCCGATACTGAAGACCAGGTCCGGCCGCTCGAAGTGGTTCAGGACATGGGCTACATCAGCGTGGGGAACAAGATCGATCCCAATGACTGGAAGGACAACCCGCGACACTCGGCCGAGCAGATCGCGGCCGACGTGCTCGCACACATCCCCCCCTGTGATCCCAAGGACCGGCTCTGCGGCAGCGTCATCCTTCTGCACGATGGCGGAGGCGATCGCAGAGAAACCGTCCGCGCTTTGCCCATGATCATTCAAGGCGTGCGCGCGAAAGGGGATGAAATCGTCCCGCTCCATGAACTGATTGGCAAGACCAAGGCCGATGTTATGCCCGCCATTCCCACGGACGAGCGCTGGGCGGCGCGCTTGGACTGGATGGGCTTTGCGATTTGGGATTTCAGCACCCATGCCATCGTCTGGATCTTCTTTCTTGGCGACCTGCTGATGACTGGACGCTTGCTGTTTGTCGGAGCGTTCGCGATTTTCGATCGCTTGCGGCAGCAACACTACGGGACACCGGCGGAGGCGGCGTCTTACAAACCTGCGGTCGCAGTGCTCATTCCGGCCTACAACGAAGAGAAAGTGATTGAGCGCACGGTGCGCGCTGTGCTGGCCTCGGACTATCCCGGCCTGCACGTGATCGTAATCGATGACGGTTCCAGCGACAACACGCTGGAAGTCGCGCGCCGGGCCTTTGTCGACGAAGAAGCCTCCGGACGGGTACTTATCCTGACCAAGCCAAATTCCGGCAAAGCGGAGGCTCTCAACTTCGGGCTCGAACATCTGCGCGCTCAGGAAATCTTCGTTGGCATCGATGCGGACACCGTCATTGCCCGCAATGCGATTTCACGGCTGGTTCCTCATTTCCTCAATCCCAAAGTCGGCGCGGTTGCGGGAAATGCCAAGGTCGGGAACCGCGTGAACCTGTGGACCCGCTGGCAAGCGCTGGAATACATCACCAGCCAGAACTTCGAGCGCAGAGCCTTGAACGTTCTTGGCGCCGTGAGTGTGGTGCCGGGAGCGATCGGCGCGTGGAGGACGTCCGCGGTCCGCGAAGCGGGCGGTTATCACACTGACACTGTGGCCGAAGATGCCGATTTGACCATGGCGCTCTTGCGGAACGGTTACCAGGTGGAGTACGAAGATTTGGCGCTCGCCTACACTGAGGCACCCATCAACGCCAATGGCTTGATGCGTCAACGCTTCCGCTGGTCTTTCGGGATTCTGCAGTCGGTGTGGAAACATCGCGCCGTGTTCGCCCGCAAGGGAGCCTTAGGCTGGGTGGCGCTGCCGAATATTGTCATCTTCCAGATCTTGTTGCCGCTCGTCTCACCATTCATCGACCTAATGTTTGCCGTGGGCGCGATCTGGTACTTCATCCAAAAACATTTTCACCCGGACTCCACCGATCCGAGCAGCTTCCAACGGCTCCTGCTTTTCTTTGCTGCTTTTCTGGTCATTGATTTCATAACGTCCGCCATCGCGTTTGCCCTTGAGCGCCGCCAACCCGAAGCACGCGAAGACGGCTGGCTGCTCAGCCAGGTATGGCTGCAACGTTTCGCGTATCGCCAGTTATTTTCGGTCGTGCTGTTCAAGACGGTGAAGCGTGCCATCGAAGGCCAGCGTTTCGCCTGGGACAAGCTCGAACGCACCGCCAAAATGAGTTTCCAGACCGCCGAGAGCCACGAGTCGGTGAAAGTGCCGTAATTGGTCATTCCGGTTAGCGCACTTCGGCGACGGGACGCCCCGCGTCACCACAGCAAGCCAAGCGCATCTTCGCGAACTAGGGTATGCTTGATAGATGCTGCTAAATGGAAGAGAAGCCATTCTTAATCGTGTCCATCTACTGAAGGCCGAGATCAGTGACATCCAGAGACTCAACGAGCAATATTCGCAGCAGAGACGCACCTTGCCAGCCCAACAGAATCACGCCCAGCGCCGCGGCCGGTTGGAACAAATCGTAGAAGAATTGAAGGCCCTCACCAACCGAAAGATCCAGTGATCTAGGCACGGACAAGAACCATGTGGGGACAGCCGCCCCGGCTGTCCGGTCGAGCAACGCCCGACAGTCTATGCGTCGTCATATTCGTGAATGCCAGGTGCTACAATTAGTGGTTCCGCGCCTGCCCGCGCAGCATCCATATATCTTTTGAGGTGCTCTTATGGCAACCGTTGAAGCTCCCACGCAACCACAGATTCGCCTTCATCAAGGCCCGTTCGTCAATGAGCCGTTGACTGATTTCAGCAAGGAAGAGAATGCACGCAAGATGCGGGCGGCGATCGAGAAAGTTCGTGGCCAACTTGGCCGCGAGTATGACCTCATCATCGGCGGCAAGCGCGTCAAAACTCAAGACAAAATCAAATCGCTGAACCCGGCCAAGCCGTCGCAAATCGTCGGCCTGCACCAGAAGGCAGGCAAGGAGCACGTTGAACCGGCCATGGAAGCGGCGCTCAGCGCCTTTGAGCACTGGAGCCGCACCTCGGTCGAGGAGCGCGCCAGCCTGCTGTTCCACGTTGCCGACCTGCTGCGCGAGCGCAAATTCGAATTCTGTGCCTGGCTGGTCTTTGAAGTGAGCAAGAACTGGGCGGAAGCCGACGCCGACATCGCTGAGACCATCGACTTCTGCGAATACTACAGCCGCGAAGCGTTGCGACTCGCGAAGGTGAAGCCCGACGTACAGATGCCCGGCGAGCGCGATTCTCTCCTCTACATTCCGTTGGGCGTCGGCGCCGTAATTCCGCCGTGGAATTTCCCCTGCGCGATCATGGCCGGGATGACGATGGCTTCGGTCGTGTCGGGCAATACAGTCATTCTGAAACCATCGAGCGATTCGCCTACCATCGCAGCGAAGTTCATTGAACTTGTCGAGGAGGCGGGCATTCCCGATGGTGTGGTCAACTTCTGTCCCGGTGCTGGCGCCAGCTTCGGCAATGCCGTGGTGGCGCATCCCAAGACGCGCTACATAGCTTTTACCGGTTCGCGCGAGGTTGGCCTCGACATACACAAGCGCGCCGCCGAGACGGTTCCCGGCCAGGTGTGGATCAAGCGCACGGTCCTCGAAATGGGTGGTAAAGATGCGATCATCGTCGATGCCGATGGTGATTTTTACGCCGCGGTCGAGGGTGTCGCCCAAGCCGCATTCGGCTTCCAGGGCCAGAAGTGTTCAGCGTGCTCCCGCGCCATCGTTGACGAGCGCATCTACGACAAGTTCCTGGATCACCTCAAAGCTCGTGTGGAAAAGATCACCGTCGGCGACCCGGCCGAAAACCCGAACATGGGCGCGGTGATTAACGAAGGCTCCATGAAGTCGATCCTCGACTACATCGAGTACGGCAAGAAGGACGGACGCCTGATCACCGGCGGCGGACCAGCCAAGAACGCAGGCGAGGGCTACTTCATCCAGCCCACGGTCATTGCCGATATCAAGCCGAAGTCAAAGCTGGAGCAGGAGGAAATCTTTGGTCCGGTGCTGGCCGTGATCAAATCGAAGAACTTCGATCATGCACTAGAGATTGCTAACGACACCGAGTTCGGGCTGACCGGCGCGGTGTATACCAGTTCGCAAGACAAAATCGATCGCGCCGTTCGCGAATTCCATGTCGGAAACTTGTATATCAATCGCAAGTGCACCGGCGCCATGGTCGGCGCACATCCCTTCGGCGGTTTCAACATGTCGGGCACCGACTCAAAAGCCGGCGGCCCGGATTATCTGTATTTGTTTACCCAGGCCAAGTCGGTGGCGGAAAAGATTAGATAGGAGCCTTCTGACTCTAACGCCGGAGGCTTGGGCCTCCGGTGTTTTTCATTTGGGGCCTACTTATTTCCCCGGACAAGGAGCAGTCGATGAAGAGTTGGCTGGCCGCCAGGATTTTCCGCTTACGCGTGCGGCGGTTGATTCGGCGGAAGCACTATGAAAAAGCCCTAACCGTATTGAATTCCACTACGGGTGCGGACTCCCGTAACCCGTACACTCTGGCTAATGCTGCGTATTGCCGCTGCCAACTGGGGAATTACCAAGAAGCTCTCGCATTGCTCGACCGGGTTCTTCAGGCTAAGCCGGATTACGCATGGGCGCATGCGTATGTGGCTCGCTGCTATCAAGAGTTAGGTCGTGACCGAGAAGCATTGGAATCGCTAACTCGGGCGGTGCGCATTGACAAGACGTCGAGTTCGAAATTGCGTGACCTCGAAACCTGGTTGCAGCACCTCGGGTGCCTCCAGGCGAAATTAGGCGATCCAGAGAAAGCAACCGAATCATTCGAAGCGGCGATTAAAATCAGGCCTAGCTCGCCCCGTTACTGCAGCCTAGGTTCGGTGCTTGGCAAACTCGGGAGACATGAGGAGGCTCTCCGCGCTTACGAGCAAGCCGTCAGTCTTAGCCCAAACGACGCCGAGGGGCATTATTGGCGTAGGTTGGGCGCTTGGCAGTCTAGGACGGTACACGGACGCAATTGAGCCGCTGAAGACGGCACTGCGGCTAAACCCGAAACACACGCAGGCTCTGTGCAACGCCGCGATGGTAGAAGTGGAATTAGGAAGGTTCGAAGAAGCTCTGAGTTGTATGGAACAGGCTGTCTCGCTGGACCCGGGTGACGCCGAATCGCGCTTTGGTCTTGGCGCGGTTCTGGCGAGGCTGCGACGATTTCGAGAATCAGCTGAAGCGTACGGGGAGGCCATCCGGCTGAGACCGGACTATGATGATGCCTACTTCAACCTGGGTGTCGCGTATGGGGAGCTCGGCAAGAAAGAGGAAGAACGAGAGGCGTATTGCAAGACCATCGAGCTCAATCCGGCCGACGGCAAAGCTTGGAGCAATTTGGGAGTGTCCTATTCTGGGCTCGCCCAATACGATCTCGCTGTCAAAGCCTTTCGGAGGGCCCTGGAATTGCAGCCCGAGGATCTTCGCATTTTCGTAAGCTTGGGTTATGTCTACGGCCAGCAACAGCGATACGACGAAGCCATTGAGACCTACCTGAAAGCTCCTTCGTTACTGCCGGAAATTC
>Ga0209693_10000595_pt1 | contig 14848 bp, 11 predicted proteins | sample HubBroMetageWRM3_FD_188345 | JGI IMG/M metagenome (GOLD analysis project Ga0209693, IMG submission 188345) | Warmed soil microbial communities from the Hubbard Brook experimental Forest, New Hampshire - Hubbard Brook CCASE Soil Metagenome WRM 3... | ecosystem: Environmental > Terrestrial > Soil...
ACTCCAGTGGCGCGATCTTTCGCGGATCCAGACCAAGACGCGCGACTGGAGTCGCGCGCCCCCAGCCATGAAGGACAACCCGTCCATCAGTAGCCAATGTTCGGCCGCAGCCATTTCTCCGCCTGCTCGATCGAGCAGCCGCGACGCTTGGCGTAGTCCTCGAGCTGGTCGCGGCCGATGCGCGCCACGCCGAAATACGCAGCGTCAGGATGGGCGAAATAGTAGCCCGATACCGCCGACGTCGGCATCATGGCGAAGCTCTCGGTCAGGCTGATGCCGGCGTTCTGGCCGGCGTTCAGCAACCGGAACAGCTCGGGCTTCTGGCTGTGGTCGGGGCAGGCGGGATAACCCGGCGCCGGGCGGATGCCGCGATACTTCTCGCGCATCAGCTCCTCGTTGGTGAGCGCCTCCTCGGGCGCATAGCCCCACAGCGTCTTGCGGACACGCTCGTGCAGGCGCTCGGCGAAGGCTTCGGCCAGGCGGTCGGCCAAGGCCTTCAGCAGGATGTCGGAATAGTCGTCATGGTCGGCCTTGAAGCGCGCGAGGTGCTCCTCGATGCCGTGGCCTGCCGTCACCGCGAAGCCGCCGATCCAGTCGGCCTCGGGCGAGATGAAATCGGCCAGGCACATATTGGCCCGCGGCGCGCGCTTCTCGACCTGCTGGCGCAGGAAGTAGAGCCGCGACACTTCCTTGGTGCGCCCCTCGTCGGCGAACAGCACGACGTCGTCGCCGTCGCGCCGGCACGGCCAGAAGCCGACCACGCCCTTGGCGGTCAGCCACTTTTCGCGCACGATGTGCTCCAGCATCTTGCGCGCGTCGGCGTAGAGCTTTTTGGCGCTTTCGCCCACCACCTTGTCCTCGAGGATGGCGGGATAGTTGCCGGCCAGCTCCCAGGCGCGGAAGAATGGCGTCCAATCGATGCGCTCGATCAGCTCGTGCAGGGGATACTCGGCGAAGATGCGCGTGCCCCTGACGGCAGGCTTGGGCGGCGTGTAGGCCGACCAGTCGATCTTGAAGTCGTTGGCGCGCGCCGCCGCGAGCGGAACGACCTTTTCCTTGGTGCCGCCGGCGCGTTCGATCCTGATCGCCTCGTACTCGGTGGCCACCTTGGCGGCGAAGTCGGCGGCCTGCGCGCCTGATTCGGAGACCAGCGCCGTGCACACGCCGACCGCGCGCGAGGCGTCGAGCACATGCACGGTCGTGCCCTTGTAGCGCGGCGCGATGCGTAGAGCCGTGTGGACCTTCGACGTCGTGGCCCCGCCGATCAGCAGCGGCAGCTTGAAGCCCTGCCGCGTCATCTCCTCGGCCACGGTCACCATCTCGTCGAGCGACGGCGTGATCAGGCCTGACAGCCCGATCATGTCGGCCTTATTGTCGTTGGCCGATTTCAGGATGTCCTGGAACGGCACCATGACGCCAAGATCGATGACCTCGAAATTGTTGCACTGCAGGACCACGCCCACGATGTTCTTGCCGATGTCGTGGACGTCGCCCTTGACCGTCGCCATGATGATCTTGCCCTTGGGCCGCGAGGTCTCGGTCTTCTCCGCCTCGATGTAGGGCAGCAGGTGCGCCACCGCCTTTTTCATCACGCGGGCGCTCTTCACCACCTGCGGTAAAAACATCTTGCCCGAGCCGAACAGGTCGCCGACCACGTTCATGCCGGCCATCAGCGGACCTTCGATCACCTCGATCGGCCGGGTGATCTGCTGCCGTGCTTCCTCGGTGTCGGCGACGACGAACTGGTCCATGCCCTTGACCAGCGCATGCTCGAGCCGCTTCTCGACCGGCCAGCTCCGCCATTCGGCGTCCTGGGTCTCGGCGACCTCGCCGGTGCCCTTGTACTTGGGCGCCAGCTCGAGCAGCCGCTCGGTCGCCTCCGGACTGCGGTTCAGGATCACGTCCTCGCAGGCGTCACGCAGCTCCGGCGGGATCTGGTCGTAGACCTCGAGCTGGCCCGCATTGACGATGCCCATGTCCATGCCGGCCTGGATGGCGTGGTAGAGGAACACCGAGTGCATGGCCTTGCGCACCGGCTCGTTGCCGCGGAAGGCGAAGGACAGGTTCGACACGCCGCCGGAGATCTTCACACCGGGGCAGCGCTGCTTGATCTCGCGGGTCGCCTCGATGAAGTCGACGCCGTAGTTGTTGTGCTCCTCTATGCCGGTGGCGACCGCGAAGATGTTGGGGTCGAAGATGATGTCCTCGGCCGGGAAGCCCACCTTGTTCACCAGGATGTCGTAGGCGTGGGCGCAGATCTCGACCTTGCGCTGCTTGGTGTCGGCCTGGCCCTTCTCGTCGAACGCCATGACCACGACCGCCGCGCCGTAGCGGCGCACCTTGCGGGCATGCGCGATAAACGGCTCGATGCCCTCCTTCATGGAGATCGAGTTCACGATCGGCTTGCCGGCGACGCATTTCAGGCCGGCCTCGATGACGCTCCACTTGGAGCTGTCGATCATGATCGGCACCCGGGCGATGTCGGGCTCCGCGGCGATCAGCTTCAGGAAGGTGTCCATCGCCAGCTCGGAATCGAGCAGGCCCTCGTCCATGTTGACGTCGATGATCTGCGCGCCGCTCTCGACCTGCTGGCGCGCGACCTCGACCGCGGCCGTGTAGTCGCCCTCGAGGATCAGCTTCTTGAACCTGGCCGATCCCGTGACGTTGGTGCGCTCGCCGATATTGATGAAGGTGGCGCGCTGTTCCGGCTGCTGTTCCGACATCAGAAGAAACTCGCCGCTTCCATGCCGGAGAGGCGCAGCGCCGGCGGCAGGACGTGCCACTGCCGCGGCTGCACGTCCTTCACCGCATCGGCGATCGCCTTGATGTGAGCGGGCGTCGTGCCGCAGCAGCCGCCGACCACGTTCAGCCAGCCATTCTCGGCCCAGCCGCGCACCAGCTTCGCCGTCATCTCCGGCGGCTCGTCATAGGCGCCGAGCTCGTTGGGCAGGCCAGCATTGGGATAGACGCAGACCATGCCGTCGACCTGCGGGTTGAGCGCGTTCACGTAGGGATGGAGCTCGGTGGCGCCGAAGCTGCAGTTCAGTCCCATGGTGAGCGGCCTGGCGTGGCGCACCGAGTGCCAGAACGCCTCGACGGTCTGGCCCGAGAGGTTGCGGCCGGCGAGGTCGGTCAAGGTCATCGAGACCATCACCGGCAGCTCTTCGCCCAGCGCTTCGGCCGCCTCGTCGGCAGCGACCAGGGCAGCCTTGGCGTTCAGCGTATCGAACACCGTCTCGATCAGGATGAAATCGACGCCGCCGTCCAGCAGACCGTCGATCTGCTCGCGATAAATGCCCTTCATCTCGTCGAAGGAGACGGCGCGGAAGCCCGGGTCGTTGACGACGGGCGATACCGACAAGGTCTTATTGGTGGGGCCGAGTGCGCCGGCGATGAAACGCGGCTTGGCGGGATCGCGCGCCGTGGCGGCATCGGCGCAGGCGCGCGTCAGCCTGGCGGCGGCGATATTGATCTCGCGCGCCATGCCGGCGATGCCGTAGTCGGAGAGGCTGATGGCGTTGGAGTTGAAGGTGTTGGTGGCAACGATATCGGCGCCGGCGTCGAGATAGGCGTTGCAGATCTCGCCCACGACGTCGGGCCGCGTCAGGTTCAAAAGGTCGTTGTTGCCCTTCTGATCGTGGTTGAAGGTTTGGCCGGCGCGGAAGCCTTCTTCGTCGAGGCGATAGCTCTGGATCATCGAGCCGTACGGCCCGTCTTTCACCAGGATGCGCTCGGCGCCGATGTCGCGCAGTTTCTGGGCCTTTTCAGCGCGGGTCATTGGGCAGCTCCGGTGCGCGCTGGACGAACGCCCAGCAGGTGGCAGGTCGCGAAGGTGAGATCGGCGCGGTTCAGCGTATAGAAGTGGAACTGATCGACGCCTTCCCGCTGCAGGCGGCGGCAGAGGTCGCCGGCGACGGTGGCGGCGATCATGCGGCGCGTCTCGAGGTCGTCGTCCAGCCCCTCGAACAGGTGGGCCAGCCAGCTCGGTACCTTGGAGCCGCAGAGACCGGCAATCCTCGTCACGGCCTGGAAGTTCGACACCGGCATGATGCCGGGCACGATCGGCACATGGACACCGGCAGCGGCCGCGCGATCGCGGAAGCCCAGGAAATCGTCGGCCTCGAAGAAGAACTGGGTGATGCATCGGTCGGCGCCGGCATCGACCTTGCGCTTGAGATTCTCGAGGTCGGCCTTGGTGTCGGGCGAGTCCGGGTGCTTTTCGGGGTAGCCCGCGACGCTGATCTGGAAGTCGCCGATCTTCTTCAGGCCGGCCACCAGCTCGGCGGCGTTGGCATAGCCGCCGGGATGGGCGCTGTACTTGCCGCCCATGCCGCTCGGCGGATCGCCGCGCAGCGCCACGATGTGGCGGATGCCGGCGTCCCAGTAGGCGCGTGCGATGTCGTCGATTTCGCCACGGGTCGCCCCGACGCAGGTGAGATGCGCGGCCGGATCGATGCCGGTCTCCTGCTTGAGGCGCACCACGGTGTCGTGGGTGCGCTGGCGCGTCGAGCCGCCGGCGCCGTAGGTCACCGAGAAGAATGTCGGACAGAGCGGGGCAAGTCGGGTCACGGCCTCCCATAGCGTGCGCTCCATCGCCTCGGTCTTGGGCGGCGAGAACTCGAAGGAGGCGCACAGGCGCTGGGCCGAGTGGGCGGGATATTCGTGGACTGGCGTGGCGACGCTCAGCGGGCCGGTGTCCGGGCTCATCGGGACGCTCCATGCGCGAGGTTGGTGGTACGGTTGGGGCGTTCGGCGACCTCGCGCTCGCCGCGCCAGATGCCGGTCATGATCCGCCGGCCGGGGAAGTGGATCGGCTCCAGCGGATTGAGGCCGGCACTTTTAAGCCAGCCCTGGACCTGGTTGTCGGCAAAGCCGAGATGGACGTGGGCGTGCTCGCGCTTCAGCTCGACCAGATCGTGCGGCGAGAAATCGACCACCAGCACGACGCCGCCCGGGCGCACGACGCGCGCCGCCTCGCTCAAGGCCGCTGCGGGATCGTCGGCGTAGTGCAGGACATGGTGGATGGTGACGACGTCGAAGCTGTCGGCCTCGAAGGGCAGGGCATACATGTCGCCCAGCCGGATGTCGGCATTGTCGATGCCGGCGCGGGCGAGGTTGGCGCGCGCCAGCGCCAGCATTTCGCGCGACTGGTCGACGCCGATCGCCTGTTCGACCTTGGGCGCCAGCACTTCGAGCAGCCGGCCGGTGCCGGTGCCGATGTCGAGCAGCCGGCGGGCGCCGACCGGAAGATGATGGGCGAGCGCCCGTTCGATCTCGCGATCGGCGACATGCAGCGCGCGCAGTTCGTCCCAGCGCTGGGCGTTGTCGCGGAAGAAGCGTGCGGCGGCGGTCTGGCGCCGCTGCTGCAGGGCGTCGAGCCGCGAACGGTCGGCGGCGATGCGGGCATGCTTGGGATCGAGCCGGCGCACGAACTCGCGGACCAGGGCGGCATCGTCGCCCGACGTGACGAGGCGAAAGCGCGTGAACTGGGCTTCCCGGAAGCGCTCGAGGAGCCCCGCTTCCACCAGGAGTTTCAAATGGCGTGAAACGCGCGGCTGGCTTTGCCCCAGCACGTGCACGTAGTCGCTGACGGTCAGATCTTCACGTGCCGCCAACGCCAGAATGCGCAGCCTTGTGTCTTCGGCCGCGGCCCGCAGGAGGGTGAGAAGGTGATCCATACGCCAAAAGATATAAGCATATCTTTATGTTAGCAAGGGGCTTTTGGCCGAGTGAAAATTGTAGCTGCCGGACCACAAGGCGAGGGTCGCTTGCCTATGCACTTCAAAGTACAGGCGGCATGTGCAACACTCTTGCCGCGTTTTTGGCCCGGCATTCCCAGGGCCTGCGGGGGCCCGGGTTTGGCGTTGATAATCGAAAGCGTATCCAAGTCGATGACGGCTGGCATCCGTCGTTCGGTCGTCGCGGCTGCCGTGGCCGCTACCCTGGTGGGTGGCTGCGCGTCCGGCGACACGGGGGCGGCCGAAGTCTGGGACCCGATCGAGACGCCCAACCGCTTCGTCTTCGCGATCAATCGCACGGTCGACATGATAGCGGTCCGGCCGCTCGCGGTGATGTATCGCGACGGGGTGCCGGAGCCGGCGCAGAAGAGCGTGCGCAACCTGCTCGACAATCTCGGCGAGCCGGTCACGGCCATCAACGAAGTCTTCCAGGGCGATCCCAGCCGCGCTGCCACGACGATGGCGCGATTCCTGGTGAACTCGACCCTGGGTGTCGCCGGTCTGTTCGATGTCGCCACCATGCTCGGCATGAAGCGCACGAAGACGGATGCCGGCCAGACGATCGGCATGTGGGCGGCCAAGGGCGTCGAGCCGGAGAATGGCGGATTCTATCTCGTGCTGCCGCTGGCCGGGCCGTCAAACGCGCGTGACGCGACCGGCCTGATGGTCGACTACGCCATCGATCCGTTCCAGATCCTGCCGATCGCCCTCAACGTCGACTGGATCTACTATTCTGCGCCGCGTTATGCGATGACCGTCATCGACTATCGCTCGCGCACCATGTTCGCGCTCGACGACCTGGAGAAGAACAGCGTCGACTACTACGCCGCGCTGCGCTCCGCCTACACCCAGAACCGGGCCGAGCTCATTCGCGCGAAGCGTGAAGGGACCGACAGCAAGAGTGAACTCGAGCGTCGCGACAACCTCGCGCTGGTACGCTAAGACTCCACCCCCAAAGTCATCCAAAGGAGCGAACGGTGCTGCTGCTTGCCTGTCGTCGTGTCGTCCTCTGTCTCGCTGTCGGCGCTGCCGCCGCGTTCGCCAGCTTTCCTGCTTCGGCCGCAGATCCGGCCCAGCTGATCCAGGGCACGGCCACCGAAGTCATCGAAATCATCAAAAAGACGACGCCCGGACCCGCCCGCCAGGCTGACATCCAGCGCGTCCTGCAGACCAACTTCGACCTGCCCTATATGGGACAGCAGGCGCTGGGCGCGAACTGGAACAAGGCGAGCGAGGCCGAGCGCACCCGCTTCCTGAAGGCGGCCGAAAGCGCGGAAGCGCGCGCCTACAGCGAGCGTTTCGGGCAGTATGGCGGCCAGACGCTCACCGTCGGCAAGGTGACCCCCCGGGCCAACGGCCTGTTCCTCATCGACAGCCAGTTGAGCCAGACCAGCGGCCAGCCGATCAAGCTCCAGTGGGAGGCTCGCGATGCCGGCAGGGGCCTGCGCATCACCGACGTGAAAGTCGAGGGTGTCAGCATGGTCATGACTCGACGTTCCGATTTTAATTCCTACATCCAAAGCCATGGCGGCTCGGTCGAGCCGCTGATCGCCGAGCTGGAGTCCCGGGCCGCCCGCTGAATTGCACTTGTAACTCAACATAAGTAAAGTCCCGGCGGGAGGCGTATCAATCGGCCCACCGGGTGTAGGGATATCGGCCGGGTCGGAGGAGAGCGCCATGGATAGCGCACTGGTCAAGAATGCCGCCGAGCCCCGCTCGGTCGACCCGGTCTGGACAAGGATTCGCGAGGCAGCCCAGGCCGCCGCCATCGCCGAGCCGGTCCTGGCCGGGACGTTGCACGCCACCATCCTCAGCCAGCCGAAGTTCGAAGCGGCGCTCAGCTACCATCTGGCGCGGCTTGTCGCCACGACCGAGGTTCCTGCCGCGCTGATCCGCCAGACCTTCGACGAGGCGTTGGCCGCCGAGCCGGCGATCGGCCTGGCCGCGCGGGCCGACATCATGGCGGTCGCCGAGCGCGATCCGGCCTGCACCTCGCCGCTCGATCCGCTGCTGTGGTTCAAGGGCTATCACGCGCTGCAGACTTCGCGCGTGGCACATTGGTTGTGGCTGCAGGGTCGCAAGTCGCTCGCCCATTTCCTGCAGAGCCGCGCCAGCGCCCTGTTCGGCGTCGACATCCATCCCAACGCCAGGATCGGCAAGGGCATCTTCATCGACCACGGCACCGGCGTGGTGATCGGCGAAACCGCCGTCGTCGAGGATGGCGTCTCCATGCTGCACGGCGTGACCCTGGGCGGCACCGGCAAGGAACGCGGCGATCGTCATCCCAAGGTGCGGCGCGGCGTGCTGCTGGGCGCCGGCGCCAAGGTGCTGGGCAACATCGAGATCGGCGCCTGCGCCAAGATCGCCGCCGGCAGCGTGGTGCTGGCGCCCGTGCCGGCCGGCTGCACGGCGGCCGGCGTCCCCGCGCGCATCATCGGTTGCGTCGACGTGCCGGAACCGGCGCTCGAGATGGATCAGACGATCTAGGGGCCTGCTTCCGTTCTCTTGGCCAACGGCCAAATCCTCGCCATCGACCAGCTCACCAGCACGCCCACGAAGCAGCCGAAGAGCACCTCGGCGACCTTGTGCAGGCCGTGCTCGACGGCGCTCATCTCGGAGTGGGCGGTCAATCCCGCGGCTATGACGATGGCTGCAGTGATCGGCGCCTGCCGCCACATCGTCGGGATGTGGATGACATACGACGAAATGAGGACCGTCACCGCCAGGGCGAGCGGCAGTTTCCACTCGGTCGGTCCGCCGAGGATCACAAAAAACAGGCCGACCACGCAGCCGACCAGCACGTTGATGATGCGGCTCCTGAACATCCGCACCGCCTCGGTCACCTGAGGATCGGACGCGGCGATCATCGAGGCGATGGCCCAGATGGGATTGGTGTCGGCGATATTTTCCAGCACATACCAGACGATGGTGGTGGCGATGAAGACGTTCAGCGCGAAGCGCATCCCGACGATGTCACGCCGGAACTTGGGAAGAAGCCATTTGCTGAGGTGGATGTCCGGCATGGTTCGCCAATATCTCTCCGGCCGACACCAATCCACCTCACCCTGAGGAGCGGCCCGCAGGGTCGCGTCTCGAAGGGTGGGCAACAGGCACCGTGCTTGGGGCCATGCTTCGAGACGGCCGCTGCGCGGCCTCCTCAGCATGAGGTCTTTGTCGCAGGCTGACTTTACCGATTCCGCGTTGGTCGGAAAGCTCTAGTAGGTCTAACTCCGGGCCAGCGGCTTGTACTTGATGCGGTGCGGCTGGTCGGCGTCGGAACCCAGCCGGCGGTGGCGGTCGGCCTCGTAGTCCTGGTAGTTGCCTTCGAACCATTCTACCTGGCTGTCGCCCTCGAAGGCCAGCATGTGGGTGGCGATGCGGTCGAGAAACCAGCGATCGTGGCTGATGATGACGGCGCAGCCGGCGAAATCGACCAGCGCCTCTTCGAGCGCGCGCAGCGTGTCGATGTCGAGATCGTTGGTCGGCTCGTCGAGCAGCAGCACATTGGCGCCGCTCTTCAGCATCTTGGCGAGGTTGACCCGGTTGCGCTCGCCGCCCGAGAGTTGGCCGACCTTCTTCTGCTGGTCGGCGCCCTTGAAGTTGAACGAGCCGCAATAGGCGCGGCTCGAAATTTCGCGACTGCCAAGCTTGATGATGTCGAGGCCGCCCGAAAGCTCTTCCCACACCGTCTTGTCGGGATCGAGCGTCTCGCGGCTCTGGTCGACATAGCCCAGCTTGACCGTCGGGCCGACCGAGAACGTCCCTGAGTCGGGCTTGTCCTGGCCGGTGATCATCTTGAACAAAGTGGTCTTGCCCGCGCCGTTGGGGCCGATCACGCCCACGATGCCGCCCGGCGGCAGGTTGAAGGAGAGGTTGTCGATCAGCAGCCGATCGCCGAAGCCCTTGGAGATCTTCTCGGCGGTGATGACATGGTCGCCCAGCCGCGGGCCCGCCGGGATGACGATCTGCGCCTGGTCGAGCGTGGCCTGCTTCTCCTCGGCGACCATCTGCTGGTAGGCCGCGATGCGCGCCTTGCTCTTGGTGCGCCGTGCCTGCGCGCTCTGGCCCATCCATTCGAGCTCGCGCTGCATGGTGCGGCGGCGGGCGTCGGCGGTCTTCTCTTCGAGCGCCAGCCGCTTGTCCTTCTGCTTCAGCCAGGAGGTGTAGTTGCCCTCCCACGGGATGCCGGCGCCGCGGTCGAGCTCGAGGATCCAGCCCGCGACATTGTCCAGGAAGTAGCGATCGTGGGTCACGGCCACGACGGTGCCGGGAAACTCGCCGAGATGGCGCTCCAGCCAGGCCACCGATTCGGCGTCGAGATGGTTGGTCGGCTCGTCGAGCAGCAGCATGTCGGGCTTGCTGAGCAGCAGCCGGCACAGCGCCACGCGGCGGCGCTCGCCGCCCGAAAGTTTCTCGACGTCGGCGTCGCCCGGCGGGCAGCGCAGCGCGTCCATGGCGATGTCGACCGTGCGGCCGAGGTCCCAGCCGTTGCCGGCGTCGATCTTTTCCTGCAGCTCGGCCTGCTCGGCGATCAGCTTGTCCATGTCGGCGTCGGGGTCGGAGAAGGCGTTCGACACCTCCTCGAAGCGCGCCAGCATCCGGGCCATCTCGCCCGCGCCGTCCATGACGTTGCCCAGGACGTCTTTCTTGGCGTCGAGCTTGGGTTCCTGCTCGAGCATGCCGACCTTGGCGCCTTCGGCGGCCCAGGCCTCGCCGGTGAAATTGTCGTCCTGGCCGGACATGAGCTTGAGCAGGGTCGACTTGCCGGCGCCGTTCAGGCCCAGCACGCCGATCTTGGCCCCCGGCAGGAACGACAGCCAGATGTCCTTGAGGACCTGCTTGCCGCCCGGAAAGGTCTTGTTCAGGCCCTTCATGACGTAAATGTACTGATACGCGGCCATCGGCGACTCCGGCTGGATCTGGTGGATCTGGGTTGGCGCGCTTGTAGCGGCCCCGTCGAACGGGTTCAATGACCGCGGGAGAAACGCGCACGCATGCTGGCGGAACCGACCGTCCTGGCCCTGTCGCTGGCCTATCTCGGCCTGCTGTTCGCCGTGGCCTATTTCGGCGACCGGCACGCCGGCACCTGGTCGGCCAGCTCGGTCGCGCCCGCCGTCTACGGCCTGTCGCTCGCCATCTACTGCACCTCGTGGACCTTCTACGGCGCGGTCGGGCGCGCCGCGACCGCCGGCTTCGACTTCGTGCTGATCTATACCGGCCCGCTGCTGCTGATCGTGCTGGGCTATCCGATGCTGCGCAAAATGGTGCGGCTGGCCAAGCAGCACAATGTGACGTCGATCGCCGATTTTCTGGCCTCGCGCTACGGCAAGAGCCGCGTCGTGGGCGTGGCCGCCACGCTGTTCGCCACGGTGGGCGTGCTGCCCTACATCGCGCTGCAGCTCCAGGCGGTGTCCTCGACCTTCAAGACCATCGCCCTGCCCGCGCCCTGGCTCGACGGTTCGCGCGGCGTCGTGCACACCGACACCTCGCTGATCGTGGCCGCCCTGATGGCGCTCTTCACCATCCTGTTTGGCGTGCGCAACGTGCAGGCCTCCGAGCAGCATCGCGGCATGATGCTGGCGATCGCCTTCGAATCGGTGGTCAAGCTGCTGGCGCTCATGACGGTGGGCCCGTTCGTGCTGTTCGTGCTGTTCGATGGGCCGGGCGATCTCCTGGCGCATCTTGCGCGGGCGCCCGAGGTGGCCGAGCGCGTGACGCGCGAAGGCTCGCCGCTGACCTGGGTGGTCACGACACTTTTATCGGCGATGGCCTTCCTGTGCCTGCCGCGCCAGTTCCACGTCGCGGTGGTCGAGCACGGCCATCCGGCGAGTCTGCGCACGGCGCGCTGGCTGTTCCCGATCTATCTCGTGCTGATCAACCTGTTCGTTGTGCCGATCGCGGCGGCCGGCCTGCTGCTGCTCGGCTCGCAGGTCAGCCCCGACCTCTATGTGCTGCAGTTGCCGCTCGCCAACGGCGTGAGCTGGCTGTCGGCCTTCGTCTTCATCGGCGGCCTGTCGGCTGCGACCTCGATGGTGATCGTGGCCTGCATGGCACTCTCCGGCATGATCGGCAACGAGCTGGTGATGCCGTACCTGCTGCGCCGGCAAGCCCGCTGGGGGGCTGGCGTGCCGCGCGACATGGGCCCCCTCGTGGTGTTCGTGCGCCGCGCCGCCGTGGTGCTGATCCTGATGGCGGGCTACGCCTATGAACGTATCATCTCGGGCTACCTGCCGCTCGCCTCGATCGGCCTGATCAGCTTCTGCGCCGTCGCCAATTTCGCGCCCGGCGTCGTGCTCGGCCTCTACTGGAAGCGTGCCCATCGCTACGGCGTCGTGGCCGGACTGGCCGGCGGCTTCGTCGTCTGGCTCTACGCGCTCCTCTTGCCTACCCTGCGCCAGAGTGCCGACGGCGTACAGGAGGCGCCGCTGAAAGCCTACCTGCCGGCGCCGTTGGCCGAACTCGATCCGGTAGGGCAGGGCTTTGTCGTCGGCATTCTGGTCAATGCGTTCCTGCTCGTCGGCATCTCGCTGCTGGTGAAGGCGCGCGGATCGGACGCCGAGCAGGCCGACGCCTTCGTGCTTGGCCCGGATTTTCTCGAAGGGGGCCTGCAGCAGCCGCAGCGCCAGGCGCCGGCCGACGCCGCGCGCATCGACGAACTGCGCGAGCTTTTGGCGCGCTTCGTCGGTTCGGAGCGCGCGCTGCGGGCCCTGTCCGGCGACCGTCTTTCCATCGAGGTGGCGCTCTACCGCACCGAGCGCGTGCTGTCGGGCACCCTGGGCGCCGCCTCCGCCCGCATCATCGTCGCTGCCTACGGCCGGCGCGGCCGGCTGCTGCCGCGCAGCGCGCGCGCCCTGATCGACGAGGCGTCGGAGGCCATCCGCTACAACTACGAAATCCTGCGCAACACGCTCGACCATGTCGGCATGGGCATCGCCGCCTTCGACCGCGACGGGCGCCTGGAAATCTTCAATGATCGTTTCACCGCCTTGCTGTCGCTTGACGACACTTCGGTGGCGGTCGGCGCCTCACCGACGGAGTTCGGCGCCGCGCCCGATGTCGTGGCACTGCTGCACCGGCCCGAGACGCCGCAGACGCACGAGATCGCCACCCGCGGCGGCAAGGTCATCGAGCTCAGGCTCGACCCGCTGCCCGGCGGCGGCTTCGTCGCCACCTGCAACGACGTGACGGCGCGCGTGCGCACGGCCGAGGCGCTGCGCGAAAGCGACAGTCAGCTCCGCCAGTCGACCGAGACGCTGGAGCAGCGGGTGATCGAGCGCACCGCCGAGCTCGAGGCGAGCCGTGCCGAGGCCGAGGCCGCCAATCTCGGCAAGACGCGCTTCATCGCCGCCGCCAGCCACGACCTGCTGCAGCCGCTGCATGCCGCGCGCCTGTTCACCGCGGCGATGATCGACCGCGATCCCGGCAACGATCTCGGCGGCAAGATCGACACCAGCCTGGGCGCCGTCGAATCGCTGCTCGATGCCTTGCTCGATATTTCCAAGCTCGATGCCGGCGCCTTCAGGCCGGAGAAACGGCCGTTCGCCCTTCAGCCGATGTTCGATTCGCTGGCCACCGCCTTCGCGCCGGTGGCGCAGCGCCGCGGTGCCGAGCTGGTGGTGGCGCCGACGCGCGCCTTCGTGTCGACCGACCCGGCCTTCCTGCGCCGCATCCTGCAAAACCTGCTGTCCAATGCGCTGCGGTACGGCCGACCCGAGGGCCGGCCGGCGCGCGTTGTCCTGGGCTGCCGCCGGGTCGGCAACGATCTGCGCATCGAAGTGAAGGACAACGGACCCGGCATCGCAGCCGACAAGCAAGCCATCATATTCGACGAATTCGTGCGCCTGCAGGTCGAGGACGACGCGCCGCGCGAGGAGCGCGGGCTGGGCCTTGGCCTGGCCATTGTCGATCGCATCGCGCGCATGCTCGAGCTGCCAGTCGGCCTCGCTTCGGCACCGGGGCAGGGCTCGACCTTCTCGGTAACCGTGCAACGCGTGCCGGCCGTGGTCGCGGCACCGGTCGTGCCAGCGCCGCCTCAGCCTACGCCGACGGTCGAAGCCGAAAGCTTCGTGCTCTGCATCGACAACGAGGCCCGGGTGCGCGAGGCGATGGCGACCCTGCTCGGCGGCTGGGGCTGCCGTGTCGCGACCGCCGCTTCGCAGGCCGAGGCGCTGACCCTGGTGGCCCGCGCCGGGCGCCTGCCCGACCTCGTGCTGGCCGACCTGCATCTCGACGACGATCCCGATGGGCTGGACGTCGTCGAGGCGCTGCGCCGCGCCTGGGGACGCGCCGTTCCGGCCGCCCTGGTGACGGCCGACCGCGATCCAACGCTCCGGTTGCGGGCGCGGGCGCGCCAGGTCGAGCTGCTGCACAAGCCGGTGAAGCCCGCCTCGCTGCGCGCGCTGCTGCGGCTCAGCGAGCGGATCACGCCGGCGGAAGCGCCAATCCGCGCGCTTCGATGACGGCCTGGGTGCGCGAGCGCACGCCGAGCTTGCGCAGGATCACCGTGACATGCGCCTTCACCGTCGCTTCGCCGACGCCCAGCTTGTGGGCGATCTGCTTGTTCTGATCGCCCTGCACCATCAGCGCGAGCACGCGCCATTGCTGGGGCGTGAGCTGGGCGGCGCGCTGGGCGACGGAATTGTCGGGCGGCGCCTCCGGCGGCGCGAAGACCTCGCCGTCGAGCACCGCGCGAACCGTCTTGGCGATCTGCTCGAGCGAAGCCGACTTGTCGATATAGGCCGAGGCGCCGAATTCGTAGGCGTGCCGCACCACGGCGGCATCGCGTGCCGCCGACACGACGATGATCGGCACCGTCGGATGGTCCGAGCGCAACAAGGCAAGCCCGGTCAGCCCGTCCATGCCGGGCATATCGAGGTCGAGCAGCAGGGCGTCGGTCTCGGGCTGATGCTCCAGCGCCGCCTGCACCTGGGCCAGCGAGCCCGCCATGGCGATGGCGGCGCCGGCGAAGGCCTGGCCGAGCGCCGACGCCAAGGCCTCGCGCACCATCGGATGATCGTCGGCGATCAGGAAGCTCAGCGTTTCCCCAGACATGTTTGTTGTCGTTCCTTGCTGCAGCGCCGAACGTTACCGCTGCACTGCACAATATCATC
>Ga0209693_10000596_pt1 | contig 14831 bp, 10 predicted proteins | sample HubBroMetageWRM3_FD_188345 | JGI IMG/M metagenome (GOLD analysis project Ga0209693, IMG submission 188345) | Warmed soil microbial communities from the Hubbard Brook experimental Forest, New Hampshire - Hubbard Brook CCASE Soil Metagenome WRM 3... | ecosystem: Environmental > Terrestrial > Soil...
GTGCCCGATGCGGCACTTGGCCATCACCGGGATCGACACCGCGCTGATGATGCCGTCGATCATGTCCGGGTCGCTCATCCGGGCCACGCCGCCCTGCGCCCGGATGTCCGCGGGCACCCGCTCGAGCGCCATCACGGCGACCGCGCCCGCGTCCTCGGCGATCTTGGCCTGCTCGGCCGTCACCACGTCCATGATCACGCCGCCCTTGAGCATCTCCGCCATGCCGCGCTTCACGCGCGCGGTGCCGGTCTCTTTCTCCGCGGGAACGACGTTTTCGCTGGCCACTGTCAAAACCTCCTGGTAGGGCGTGCCTGCGTACATCCTATGCGAGCTACCAGGAGCCGGATCGGGCTCAGCCGGGGCCGTCGCCGTCGGGCAGCGCGTCGTCGATCTCGAAGAACTCGGGACGCGGGGCGCTGCCCGCCAGCCGGAAGACCCTGGCCAGCGGCCGCCGCCTGGCGTAGATCGTCCTGGCGGCCAGGTCGTTGTAGAACTTGCGGGCGATGAACACCTGCTGGGCGGCCGCCTCCACCTCGCCGATCAGCTCGGGGCCGCCGTCCATGTCCTCGAGCTCCTTGCGGAAGCCCGGCTGGCCGAAGACGGCGCGCAGCGCCTGCGTCAGGTCGCTTTCCGCGAGGTCGCGCTCGGCCTGGCCGACCTCCCTGGCGCGGCGCACCGCGTCGGCGAGCAGCAGGCTGGTCGCCGGGTCGAGCAGCCCTGAGGAGGCCAGCTCGTAGGCCGCGGAGCTGCGCCGCACCATCGCCAGGTCCAGCGCGGTGCGGGCCGCCTCGAGCCGGTTGTGCAGCCGGTCCAGCCTGCTGGCCCGCCACGAGATGTAGAAGCCCCACAGCACCATGGCGAGGACGACGAGGACGAGGTACGTCCACATCACTGGGCAACTCCTACCGTGGCACGGCCGAGCACCACGGTCTCGTAGACGCTCAGCACCTCCCTGGCGACGACGTCCCAGTCGTACTCGGCGACCGCGGCGAGCGCGGCCACCGTGAGCTCGGCACGCCGCGCCGGGTCGTCAAGCAGCCGCCCCGCCGCACGCGCCAGGTCGGCGGGGTCGCCGTTGGCGAACAGCTCGCCCGCCTTGCCGTTCCTCAGCACCTGGCGGAAGGCCTCGATGTCGCTGGCGACGACCGGCACCCCGGCCGCCATCGCCTCCGCGGTGACGATGCCGAAGGACTCGCCGCCGGTGTTCGGCGAGCAGAACACGTCGACGGAGTGCAGCACCCGCACCTTCTCCTCCTCGTCGACCTCGCCGAGGAAGACGGCTCGCTCGCGCAGCGCCTCTGGCAGCTTGTGCAGCTGCGCGGCGGCGTCGCCAGGGCCGGCGACGAGCAGCCGCAGGCCGGGCCGCTCCGCCGCCAGGATCTCGAAGGCCTTCAGCAGCACGGCCAGCCCCTTGCGCGGCTCCTCCATCCGGCCGAGGAAGCCGATCGCGCCGCCGGGTCCCGGCCAGCCGTCCAGCGGGACCGCGTGCCGGTACCGCTTTGTCGCCACGCCGTTGGGGATGAGCACGGCGTCGCCGCCGAGATGCTCGACCAGCGTCGTGCGCGCCGCCTCAGAGACCGCGATCCGGCCGTCGATCTTCTCCAGCGCGCTGCGCATCACCGGCTGGGTCGCCAGCAGCACGCGCGAGCGCCGCATCGCGGTGTGCACGGTCGCCACGATCGGGCCCGCGGCCACCCAGCAGGCCAGCAGCGGCAGCGACGGCACGGTCGGCTCGTGCACGTGCAGCACGTCGAAGTCGCCCTCCTTGAGCCAGCGGCGGACCCGGCCCACGGACAGCGGCCCGAACGCCAGCCGGGCCACCGACCCGTTGTACGGCACCGGCACCGCCCGGCCCGCCGGGACGACGTAGTCCGGCAGCGGCTGGTCGTCGTCGGCCGGGGTGATCACCGACACCTCGTGGCCGAGCCCGATCAGCGTCTCGGCCAGGTCCCTGATGTGCTGCTGCACTCCCCCGGGCACGGCCCAGGAGTACGGGCAGGCGATCCCGATTCTCACGGGTCCACCAGTCTCTCGCCGTCACCGTTGCGGGTGCTGCCGTTGCTGTTGCCGTTGCCGTTTTTGGCGCGGCTCTTGGCGAGGCGCTCGGGGTCGAGGTCGGCGACGAACAGCTTCTGCAGCATGTGCCAGTCTTCCAGGTGCTCCGTGATCCCGTGCTCGAAGGCCGTCGCCATCTGCTGGGTCATCACGGCGACCTTCTGCTTGCGGTCGCCGCCGGCCGGCACGGGGATCTCGTCGCCTATATGCGCGCCCCAGCCGGTGTCACCCTCGAACCAGCACGACACGGGCATCAGCGCCGCCCCGGTCTGCACGGCCAGCGCCGCCGGGCCGGCCGGCAGCAGTGCCTTCTCGCCGAAGAAGTCGACTTCCACGCCGGTGTCGGACAGGTCCCTGTCGGCCACGATGCACACCAGCTTGCCAGCGCGCAGCCGCTGCGCCATCACCCCGAACGGGTGCGGGCCGCCGGTCGTCGGCAGCACCTCCATGCCGAGGCTCCGCCGGAACGCGAGGAAGCGATCGAAGACCGCCTCGGGTTCGAGGCGTTCCGCGACGGTGGTGAACGAGCCGGCGCCGACCAGGATTATCCACCGGCCCGCCTGCTCGAAGTCGCCCATGTGCGGCAGGGCGTAGATGACGCCGCGGCCGTTCTTGAGATGCTCCAGGGTCAGGTCGAGGTTCTGCTGGTTGACGTGCATCTCGTCCACGATCCGCTCGTCGGGTATCACCTGCAGGCGGAACGTCTCCAGGTAATAGCGCGCGTACGAGCGGAGCACCGCGCGGGACAGGGTGCGCAACTCCTTGCCGTCGATATCGGCGGGACCAGAGGCGGCTGCTTCCGTTCTGAGGACCCTGACGAGGTTCCCCTCGAGAACCTGCACGCCGTGACCCTGCCTCCGCCAGGCGATGTCCGCCCCGAACCTGAACAGGGGGCGCACCCAGGGCTCGGGCAGCCGGCACACCAGCGTCCAGCCCGCGCCGAACCCGGCGCTGATCACCCGCTCCCGCAGCTTCACCCGCTCAGCCTTCTTTCTTGCTCGTCGCGTCCTGGCTCTTCGCGTCCTGGCTCTTCGCGTCCTTGTGCACCGCGACCATCCGCTGCGTCAGCGTGATCGCGCTGCCCGCCGCGAGCGCCCACATCCCGATCGGCAGCACGTACGGCACGCCGAGCCCGGACAGGCCGATGCTCGTCAGGCTGATCAGGATCCGCTCCGGCCGCTCGATCAGGCCGACATCGGCGTTCAGGCCCAGCGACTGGGCGCGGGCCTTGACGTACGAGATGCACATCCCGCAGGCCAGGCAGAACAGGCTTACCACGGCGAGCACGTGGTCGGCGGGATTGCGGATGAACCAGATCGTGATGCCGCCGAACACCGCCGCGTCGGCGAACCTGTCCATGGTCGAGTCGAGGAACGCGCCGTACGGGCCCGAGCTGCCCTTCATCCGCGCCAGCTGGCCGTCGAGCATGTCGAGGAAGACGAAGAACGTGGCGATCGCAGCGCCGGGGAACAGCCAGCCGATCGGGAACAGCGCGAGCGTGCTCGCGCACACGCCGACAGTGCCCGCGACAGTGATCATGTTCGGCGTGATCGGCGTGCGGGCCAGCGCCTGTCCTATCGGGTTGAACAGGCGGGCAAAGAAGGGGCGCAGAAAGTTCAGCATGACCGTGATGATCTTACTGGGAGTCCTACCGGGGGGAAGTGCGGCGGATCCCCGGTCACCTGCTCGCTACCTGGCGGATTCTCGCCAGGGGTCTTGTGGTAACGCGGCCGTCGGGTTCACGCTGTGAGGACGGCAGCTCATCGAGCGCAAGGAGGCGACGGGAGTGACGGAGACAACGGGTGCAGCCGGCTCCGCCGGCGGCAGGGTACCGGCGGCCGGCCAGCCAGGAAGCATACGCAACGTCGTGCTGGTCGGCCACTCGGGAAGCGGGAAGACGACGCTGGTCGAGGCCCTGCTTTCGCACACGGGAACCATTCAGCGACCGGGCCGGATCGAGGACGGCGGCACGGTCAGTGACTTCGACGAGGTGGAGATCCGCCAGCAGCGGTCGGTGAACCTGACGCTGGCGCCGTTCACGTACGAGGGCGTCACGGTCAGCCTGCTCGACACCCCTGGCTACGCCGACTTCACCGGTGACCTGCGAGCGGGGCTGCGGGCCGCGGACTCCGCGCTGTTCGTCGTCGCGGCGACCGACGGCGTGGACGGGGTCACGCAGATGCTGTGGGAGGAGTGCGCCGCGGTCGGCATGCCGCGCGCGGTCGTCATCACCAAGATCGATCACCAGCGCGCGGACTACGCGGCGGCGCTCGAGGCGTGCCGCGCGGCGTTCGGCGAGGGTGTCGCGCCGCTGTACCTGCCGGTGGGCGGGGGCCCGTCCGGGGGCGGCGGGGTCACCGGGCTGATCGGGCTGCTGTCGGAGACGCTGTACGACTACTCGTCAGGGTCGCGGGCCACCGGGTCGCCTGAGGGCGAGGACGCGGACCGGATGGCGGCGGAGCGGGACTCACTGATCGAGGGCATCATCACCGAGAGCGAAGACGAGTCCCTGATGGACCGGTACCTCGGCGGCGAGACGATCGAGACGTCGGTGCTGATCCAGGACCTGGAGAAGGCGGTGTGCCAGGGCAGCTTCTACCCGGTGCTCGCCGTCGCCTCGCCGCTCGGCATCGGCATGGACGAACTGCTCGAGATCGTCACCCAGGCGTTCCCCTCTCCGCTGGAGCATCCGCTGCCCCCGGTGACGACGCCGGAGGGCAAGCCGGTCTCCGGGCTGTCCTGCGACCCCGAGGGGCCGCTGCTCGCCGAGGTCGTGAAGACGACGTCCGACCCCTACGTCGGCCGGATCTCGCTGGTGCGCGTGTTTTCCGGCACGCTGCGGCCGGACATGACCGTGCACGTCTCCGGGCACGGGCGCGCGGAGCGCGGGCACCCGGACCACGATGACGACGAGCGGATCGGCGCGCTGACCTCGCCGCTTGGCAAGCAGCAGCGGCCGCTGACGGCGTGCCCCGCGGGGAACATCTGCGCCGTCGCGAAGCTGGGCACCGCGGAGACCGGCGACACGCTGTCGTCGAAGGAACAGCCGCTGATCATGGAGCCGTGGTCGATGCCTGACCCGCTGCTGCCCGTCGCGATCGTCGCCAAGTCCAAGACCGACGAGGACAAGCTGTCGGCCGCGCTGGCCAGGCTCATCGCCGAGGACCCGACGATGCGGCTCGAGAACAACGCCGAGACCCACCAGCTCGTGCTGTGGTGCATGGGCGAGGCGCACGCCGACGTGCTGCTCGACCGGCTCTCGTCCCGGTACGGGGTCTCGGTCGACACCGTGTCGCTGCGGGTGCCGCTGCGCGAGACGGTCGCGACGTCGGCGCGCGGGCTCGGCCGGAACGTCAAGCAGACCGGCGGGCACGGCGAGTTCGGGATCTGCCAGATCGAGGTGGAGCCGCTGCCGAACGGCGCCGGCTTCGAGTTCGTCGACAAGGTAGTGGGCGGCGTCGTCCCGCGGCAGTACATTCCCTCGGTGGAGAAGGGCGTCCGGGCGCAGCTCGAGCAGGGCGTGCTGGCCGGCTACCCGATGACCGGCGTCCGGGTGACGCTGTTCGACGGGAAGGCGCACTCGGTGGACTCCTCCGACATGGCGTTCCAGAAGGCCGGCCGGGCCGCCTTGCGGGACGCGGCGGAGAAGGCGACGCCGATGCTGCTCGAGCCGGTGGACGAGGTGTCCATCCTGGTACCCGACGACTACGTCGGGGCGGTCATGTCCGACCTGTCGGGCAGGCGCGGGCGGGTCATCGGCAGCGAGCCCGTGGGCGTGGGGCGGACGCTGATCCGCGCCGAGGTGCCTGAGCTGGAGATCACCCGGTACTCGATCGACCTGCGTTCGGTCTCGCACGGGACCGGGTCGTTCACCCGCGGCTACCTGCGCCACGAGCCGCTGCCCTCGCACCTGGCCGCGAAGGTCGCCGCCGACTCCCGCCCGGAGTAGGCGCGGCCGCATGACGGCTGCCGATTGCGCAGCCGGCACCGGTAACACGGGCCGGCTGCGCAATCGGCAGGTTCCCTCGGGGCGTAGTGCCCCGAGGACGGTAGTCGGGTCTCCAACCGAAGATGCCCGGACAGCGTCTTCAATGCCGTGATGAATTACCTGAATCCGGTCAGGGGACTGTCCAGTCCCGGTGGCTGGCGGCGTTATGGGGACCACATGAGAATTACGTTGCGACCGCGGCCGTCAGGGGCCGCGGTTCTCCTTGGCACGCTGGTGACCGCGACGGCGCTGGCGCTGGCCGGCTGCGGGACGCAGCACTCCGGCGGGGCGGGCAGCGGCAGCGGCACCACGGCGGCCGCGGCCACGACGTCGGCGCCAGCGGCGCCGACGAGCCCGGCCACCGCCACCGGGCAGGGCACGGGCGGCGCCGCGACGCCGGCCGGCGGGCCGGTGCCCGCCGGGATGGCGGCGACCTCGGTCACGTTCGTCTCGCCTGACGAGGCGTTCGTGCTCGGCACCGCGCCGTGCTCGCACACGCCGTGCACGTCGATCGTCCGCACGCTGAACCGGGGCGCCAGCTGGCGCGGGCTGCCCGCGCCGGTCGTGCCGCTCGGCCAGCCGGAAAACGGCCCGGGGCCGGCCGTGTGGGGCATCAGGTTCGCCACGCCGTCGCACGGCTTCGTGTTCGGCACCGGTCTGTGGGAGACCACCGACGGCGGCGAGCAGTGGGCCAAGGCTGCGTCGCCGGCGGGATCGATCCTGTCGCTCGAGGTCATCGACGGCCAGGTCCTGGCGCTGACCGCGCCCTGCTCGTCGCAGAGCGGATGCGGGACCGCGACCCTGATGCGCCGGCCGGTGGGCGGCGGCGCGTGGCAGTCGGTCACCCAGCTGCACGTCAGGGGCTTGGCGGGGTACTTGATCGCCACGCAGGCCCGCGTCGCCGCGGTCCTCGACGGCACCTCCGTCATCGTGACCGCCAACGGCGGCCTCAGCACCCTCGAGCACGCCACGCCGTGCACCACCCAGGGGGTCGCGTACGCGACGTTGGTCGCGGTGACCGGCCCTGACTCGCTCGCGCTGTTGTGCTCAGGGGGTGCGGCCATGGGCTCGGTGAACAAGACCATCTACGTCAGCAGCGACCTCGGCCAGCACTGGACGAAGGCCGGCGCACCGCCGCGGGGCGGCGACCCGATCTCGCTCGCGGGCGCGACGCCGGGCCAGCTGGTGGTGTCGGCGGCCAGCGGCGCGAGCTGGCTGTACTACTCAGGCAACGGCGCCGCGCAGTGGGGCAGCGCGTACGAGGCGGGCGACGGCGGCGAGGGGTTCAACGACCTCGGGTTCACCACGACCAGCGATGGCGTGGTGGTGTACGGGCCGGCCCTCACCGACGGGAACAGCGAAGGCCGGCCGGGCCGCCTGCTGCTCACCAGCAACGGCGGTGCGAGCTGGCAGGCGGTGAGCTTCTAGCCCGGGCCCCAGGGCCCGGGCTAGGCCGGCCAGGCGTCGGCGAGCACCTTGCGGGTGTCGGCGAGCAACTGCGGCAGCACCCGGGTGCGGCCGACGACCGGCATGAAGTTCGTGTCGCCGCCCCACCGGGGCACCACGTGCTGGTGCAGGTGGGCGGCGATGCCGGCGCCGGCCACCGAGCCGAGGTTCATCCCGATGTTGAAGCCGTGCGGTCCTGACGCCTCCCGCAGCGCCCGGATCGCGCGGATCGTGAAGTCGCCGAACTCGGCGCTCTCCGCCGCGGACAGCTCCGCGTAGTCGGCCACGTGCCGGTACGGGCACACCAGCACGTGACCGCTGTTGTACGGGTACAGGTTGAGGATCGCGTACACCAGCTCGCCGCGGGCGACGATCAGCGCCTCTTCGTCCGTCAGCGTCGGCGCGACGCAGAACGGGCAGCCCTCGTGCGCGCCGGGCCCGGTCGGCTTGCCGGCCCCCTGGATGTAGGCGAGCCGGTGCGGCGTCCACAGCCGCCCGAACGCGTCGGGCACCCCCGCGCCTGGCAGTGCCGGTTCTTCTCCGGCAGGGGAATCGGGCGGCGGCGTCGCGGTCATACCTGGACGCGGTCGCGGACGGCCGTCACGATCTCGGCGACCGCCTCGGCGACCGGGACGCCGTTCTTCTGCGACCCGTCCCGGTACCGGAACGACACCGCTTCCGCGGCCACGTCCGCGTCCCCGGCGATCAGCATGTACGGCACCTTCTGCTGTTGCGCGGTCCTGATCTTCTTCTGCATCCGGTCGTCCGAGTCGTCGACGGTGACCCGGATGCCCTGCTCGCGCAGCATGTCGGCCACCTTCTGCAGGTACGGCACGTGCGCGTCCGAGATCGGGATGCCGGTCACCTGCACCGGCGCCAGCCAGGGCGGGAACGCGCCCGCGTAGTGCTCGAGCAGGATGCCGAAGAACCGCTCGATCGACCCGAACAGCGCCCGGTGGATCATGTACGGCCGCTGCCGCGTCCCGTCGGCCGCCTGGTACTCGATCCCGAACCGGCCCGGCTCCTGGAAGTCCACCTGCAGCGTGGACAGCTGCCAGCGCCGCCCGATGGCGTCCTTCACGTGCACGTCGATCTTCGGCGCGTAGAACGCGCCCTCGCCCTCCGCGACCGTGTACGGCAGCCCGGAGGCGTCAAGCGCGTGCTGCAGCGCCTCCTCCGCGGCGACCCACTCCGCGATCGTGCCGACGTACTTGTCCGGCCGGGTCGACAGCTCGGCCTCGAAGTCGGTCAGCCCGAAGTCCCGCAGCAGCCCCACCACGAAGTCGAGCAGCGAGGCGAGCTCGCCGGGGAGCTGCTCGGGGGTGCAGAAGATATGCGAGTCGTCCTGGGTGAACCCGCGCGCCCTGGTGAGGCCGTGCACCACGCCCGACTTCTCGAACCGGTACACGGTGCCGAACTCGAACAGCCGCAGCGGCAGCTCCCGGTACGACCGCCCCCGCGACCGGTAGATCAGCACGTGCATCGGGCAGTTCATGGGCTTGGCGTAGTACTCGGCACCTTCCAGCTCCATGGGCGGGAACATGCTTTCCTTGTAAAAGCCCAGGTGACCGGAGGTCTCGAACAGCTCGGCCTTGGTCAGGTGCGGGGTGTTGACGAACTCGTAGCCGGCCTCCTCGTGCCGCCGCCGCGAGTAGTCCTCCATCACCCGGCGGATGATGCCGCCCTTGGGATGGAACACCGGCAGCCCGGACCCGATCTCGTTCGGGAAGGAGAACAGGTCGAGCTCCGCCCCCAGCCGCCGGTGGTCGCGCCGCTCCGCCTCGGCGAGCATGGTGAGGTAGTCGTCCTGCGCGGCGCGGGACTCCCACGCGGTACCGTAGATCCGCTGCAGCTGGGGGTTCTTCTCGCTGCCCCGCCAGTAGGCGCCGCCGGTGCGCAACAGCTTGAAGGCCGGGATCGCCCTGGTCGACGGCACGTGCGGCCCGCGGCAGAGGTCCTTCCAGAGAACGGCGCCGGTCTTCGGGTCCAGGTTGTCGTAGATGGTCAGCTCGGGGCCGCCCACCTCGACCGACTCCTCGGCGTCGGCCGCGGGCGAGCCCTTGAGCCCGATGAGCTCCAGCTTGTACGGCTCGGACTTGAGCTCGTCGCGCGCCTCGGCGTCGGTCACGACCCGCCGGGAGAACAGCTGGCCCTGTTTGACGATCTCCCGCATCCGCGCCTCGATCGCCTTCAGGTCGTCGGGCAAGAACGGCCTGGACACGTCGAAGTCGTAGTAGAACCCGTTCTCGACCGGCGGGCCGATGCCGAGGCGGGCCTGCGGGAACCGGTCCTGCAGGTCCTGCACCGCCTGCGCCAGCACGTGCGCGGTGGAGTGCCGCAAGATGGCGTGGCCCTCGTCGGAGGAGTTGACGATGGGCTCGACCTCGTCGCCGTCGGCGAGCACGTGCGCGAGGTCGCGCGGCACGCCGTTGACCCGCGCCGCGATGACCCCGGGACCTCCGTCAAGGGCAGCACCCGCCGTCGTCCCTGCCTCGGTCACATGCTCGCGGCCGGCGAGGGTGATCCGAAGCTGCTGGCTGGACACGGTGGGGCTCCTTTGACGTCGGGACAGGTCCGTTACCCGATGCTATCGGTGCGCGGAAGTGAAAGCGCGCGAGTATCCGGCCTGCCTGCCCGCGCCGCGGCCGCGGCCCGGCGCTAGGCCGGAAGGTAGGTCAGCACCAGCACGCCGTCCGGCCCGACCGGCTGGCTGGCCGCGAGGGTGAACAGGGTCAGCGGCGCGCCGTCGAACAGCCGCTGCCCGCTGCCCAGCACGACAGGGAACACCATCAGCCGGACCTCGTCCACGAGCCCGCGCTTGAGCAGCCCGCGCACCAGGGCGCCGCTGCCCGCGACCAGCAAGATCCCTGGGTGGGAGTCCCGCACGCGGGCCACGTCGTCGATGCCGATGACCGTGGAGTTGTTCCACTCCGCCTTCTCCAGCGTGGCGGAGACCACGTACTTCGGCATGGAGTTCATCCGGTCGGCGAAGCCCACGTCGTCGGTCACCGACGGCCACGCCGCGGCGAACCCCTCGTACGTCACCCGGCCGAGCAACTGCGCCTCGGCGGCCATGTGCTCGTCGAACTTGAACCTGTCCCCGTCCGCGCCGCGGTTGAACCTGAACGTCCACCCGGCGTGCTCGAAGTCCCCCACCGGTCCCGGCGATTCGAACACGCCGTCCAGCGAGACGAACTCGGTCACCACGATCCTGCCCATGTGCCGCCTCCTCAGCCCGTCACCTGGCTCTGTAGACGCCGCTTCGCCAGGTAAATCATCGAGATCATCCAGAACGGGCCCGTGGTGACTCGCGCGGGCGACGCGGACCGGGCCGCCACCGGGGTCGACGCCGGGGAGCCACGAGGCAGGCAGGTGCACAGGGCGGCCAGGGATCATGCGCTGCGGACGAGAGCGGCCGAGCAGCCGTCCGTCCTGGCGGACCTCGAGCCGTCCTGGCGGGCCGAAGCCGGCGGCGCGGAGCGTGAACCGGCCGAGCGGCGGCGGCGGGGTCGCGGCGGCGACCGCGTTCGGCGAGATCCACAGCAGCGGCGGCGCGACCTCGACGGGCACGCGCGAGCCGACGGGGCCGCGCCGCCCGCGCAGGTACGCCGCGATCTGGCGGGCGGCGTGCCGTCCGGACAGGGCCGCGACGTCGGCGGTCTCCGCGGCGTGCACGAGGTTGCCCGCCGCGAACACGCCGTCGGCCGAGGTGGCGAGCGCCGTGTCGACGGCCGGTCCCCTGGTCCCCGGGTCCATCGACAGCCCGGCGGTCCGCGCGAGGGTGCAGTCGGGAATCCAGTCCGCGGAGAAAACAAGGATCTCGCACGGGACGAAGCGGGCGGTCCCGCCGTGCGTCCCGGCGAGCTCCACTCCGCTGAGCCGGCCGTCGGCGCCGGCGACCCGCCGCACGAGCGTCGACGTCCAGACCTCCAGACGCCAGCGCAGCGCGGCGGCCGCCCGGAACGCGGCGTAGCTCTGCTGCCGCTCATACTCGGTAACCAGCGCCACCACGCGTGCGCCCGCGTGCGCGAGCGTCACTGCCGCGGAAAAGCTGACGTGTTCCGCGCCGACGACGAGCGCCCGCCCGGACAGCTGTTCGCCGCCGAGGTACACCCGCTGCTGCAGTTCGCCCGTGGTCATGACCCCTGATGGCCGGTCGCCGGGGACGAGCCGGGCGGCTCGCGGGCGCTCCCGGCAGCCGGTGGCGAGCAGCACGGCCGAGGCCTGGACGGTCTCGACTCCCCGAGGGCTCGTGATCGTCGCCGTTGTCCCGCAGATCTCCGTGACGGTCGACGCGGTCCTGATGTCGGCGCCCGCCCCGGCGGCGGCGCCGGCGAGGGCCCGCGCGTACGCGGGCCCGCTCAGCACCCGGCGCAGGTCGCGGAGCCCGTACCCGGTGTGCCAGCTGTGCCGTGGTACGCCGCCTGGCTCCGCCTCCCGGTCCGCCACGAGCACGCGCTCGACGCCGAGTCGCTTGAGTTCCGCGGCGGCCGACAGCCCCGCCGGGCCGGCGCCCACGATGAGAACGTCAGCGTGCACGGGACTCGAGCAGGGCAGAGACGTTCGCGGCGCAGTAGAAGCCCTGGCAGCGGCCGTTCATCGCGCGGGTCCTGCGGCGCAGGCCGTCCGGGCCCGCGGGCGAGATGTCGCTGGCCAGGGCGTCGCGGATCTCGCCACGCGTCACCCGCTCGCAATGGCAGACGATCTCGCCGTACGCGGGGTCGGCCGCGATCCGTTCGGGGTCGTGATACGGCCGCCGCCCCGACTCGCCGAGGTACGGCATGCGCGGCGCGCAGGTTCCGTGCGCCACGGCCCTGGGCCGTGGCCGCAGCGGCAGCCCCGCGCCGGCGAGCAGGTCCACGACGTGCTCGGCGATGCCCAGCGACGCGGAAAGGCCGGTCGACCTGATGCCGGCGACCCTTGTGTAGCGGCCGAGCACAGCGATCTGGTAGTCCGGGTGCTGCGTCGCGGCGCGCAGCCCGGCGTACGTCGCGGTGACCTCTTCTCCCGCCAGTCCCGGGACGATCCGTTCCGCGGCCACCACTAGCGATGACAATCCCGCTTCCGTCGTGGACACGTCCCGGCGGTCGGGCACGTCTTCCGCGGTCGGGCCGACCAGCACGTTGCCGAAGACGGTCGGCGCGACGAGCACTCCCTTGGTCCGCTCCGTGGGGACGGGCAGCACGATCGAGCGCACCAGCGGCCTGGCCAGCTTGTCGTACACGATCAGCTCGCCCTTGCGGGGCCGGATCGTGAAGCCCTCGCCGCCGAACATCCGGTCCACCTCGTCGCTGCCCAGCCCGGCCGCGTTCACCGCCCAGTGGCAGCGCACCGGTCCGCGTGCCGTCGCGAGGCCGAACGCCGCGTCGCCGGCCGCGCCGGACACGCCCGTCACACGCGCGCCGAGCCGCAGCACGATCCCGGCGCGCACCGCTTCGGTGGCGAACGCCAGCGGCACCGTCCACGGGTCGATGACCGACTCGTCAGGGATGAGCAGGCCGGCCAGGGCGCCAGGGCCGAGCGCAGGCTCCCGCTCGTACACCTCGGCCGCCGACAGCTCCCGCACCGGCAGGTACCCGTTGCCGCGCGCGTCGGCGATGATCGCGGGCAGCGCGGCGGCCTGTTCGGCGGTCCAGGCGACGAGCACGGCTCCGGTGCGCTCCACCGCGATTCCCGCCTGCTCCGCGTAGGCCCGCAGCAGCCCGCTGCCCCGGGTGAGCAGCCTGCTTTCCAGCGAGCCGGGCTTGGCGTCGAACCCCGTGTGCAGGATCGCCGTGTTCGCCTTGGACGTCCCGGTGCCCACGTCGTCCGCGGCGTCGAGCAGCACGCAGCGCAGGTCGAACGCCGCCAGGGCGCGGGCGATCGCGGTGCCGACCACGCCGGCGCCGATGATCGCGACATCCCACGGCTCGGCCGCGGTCACGCGCTGCCCCCCGGTTGAGCCGCTTGGAGCGCGGTGGTGAAAGCCACCATACGTTCCGAGGAAATGTCTTTACTGATCGATGGCAGGACAGTCGTTTCTACCCCGGCGGCGACCCCGTCGTCCGCTTCTCCCAGGGCAAGCCTGGCCAGCGCGGCGACGCCGAGCGCGGTCGCGTGCGGGGTGCCGGAAACCAGCACCGGCACCTGCAGCAGGTCGGCCTGAGCCTGCAGCAGGACCCGCGAGCGGGTGAGGCCGCCGTCGGCGCGCAGCGCGGTGAGCGGCGCGCCCATGTCGGCGGTCACCGCCTCGGCGAGCACCGCGACGGAGGCGGCGATCCCCTCGGCGACCGCGCGGGCGATGTGGCCGCGCCCGGTGGACAGCTGGAGGCCGGTCAGCACGCCGCGGGCATCAGGCGCCCAGTACGGCGCGCCGAGGCCGGCCAGCGCGGGCACGAACACCACCCCGCCGGAGTCAGGGACGGTGCCGGCCACCGCGTCCAGTCCGGCCGGGTCGTCGAGCACGCCGACCGACGACAGCCAGCGCAGCGCCGAGCCGGCCGTGTAGACCTGCCCGTCCAGGCAGTAGGTGGCGTGCGGCCGGCCGGACAGCCGCCACGCGACAGAGGCGGACAGGCCTGCGGTGGACCGCGGCGCGGACGTGCCGGTGGTGACCAGCAGGAAAGCGCCGGTTCCGTACGTGCACTTGGCGTCGCCAGGCTTTCGGCAGCCCTGGCCGAACAGGGCAGCCTGCTGGTCGACGGCGATGCCCGCGACCGGGAGCGGGCGGCCGCCGAACACCGTGGTCTCGCCGGCCACCGCGTCGCAGTCCGCCACGCCAGGCAGTGACTGCGGGTCTATTCCGAATATCTCGCAGGCCCGCGCCGACCAGGCGGCGGCGCCGAGGTCGAGCAGCATCGTGCGGGACGCGGTGGCGGCGTCGGTCACGTACCGCGCGCCGAGCCTGTGCAATAGCCAGGTGTCGGTTGTGGTGACCACGCCGTCCCGCGTCACGTTCTCGCGCAGCCAGGTCATCTTCGGCGCCGCGAAGTACGGGTCGAGCGGCAGGCCGGTGATCGCGCGCAGCTCCTCCGCCACCGCCGCGCCGAGCCGGGCGCAGACGCTCGCGGAGCGGCTGTCCTGCCACACGATCGCCCTGCTCAGCGGCTTCCCGGTGGCCGGGTCCCAGGCAAGCACGGTCTCGCCCTGGTTGGCGAGCGCCACCGCATCCGCCGGCGCGCGAGCGCTGGCGAGCGCCCGCGCCCCGGCCGCCTCCACCGACCGCCAGAGTTCCTCCGGGTCCGCCTCCACGCCGTCCCGGCCGACGGCCAGCGTGGCGACCGGGACCTCCGCGCTGCCGAGCACCTCGTTGCCCGGGCCCACTACCAGGGCTTTCGTCGCCGACGTGCCCTGGTCGATGGCG
>Ga0209693_10000597_pt1 | contig 14824 bp, 11 predicted proteins | sample HubBroMetageWRM3_FD_188345 | JGI IMG/M metagenome (GOLD analysis project Ga0209693, IMG submission 188345) | Warmed soil microbial communities from the Hubbard Brook experimental Forest, New Hampshire - Hubbard Brook CCASE Soil Metagenome WRM 3... | ecosystem: Environmental > Terrestrial > Soil...
GGATCGGCAGTCTGCCTCCTGCTCGGCGACCAGGACCAGGCGGCGCGGATGGGGCAGGCCGCGCACGCCCGCGTCCGCGAGCAATACGTCGGCGATGTGCACCTGCTGCACTACGCCAAGCTGCTCGGCACCCTAATCGCCGGAGACTAACACGACCTGATCCGCTCGGTACGCGCCGCCGCCCGGCTACTGCTCGGACGCTCCGGCGTCCCCGCCGCCGACCCTTGATCAGCTGGCTGCCGACCATGCCTCAGCCGCGTTCCTGGCCGCACGGTCGTCCTGGAGGAAGCTGCTGATCACCGGCCCGACCTTGTGAGCGCTATCGAGCAGGACCAGGTGCCCGCCGCCCCGCACGGTATGTAGCGTTGCCCGCGGCATCAGCGACGCGATGATCCGGTGGTTCACCAGCGGGGTGACGGGGTCGTCGTCGCCGGCGATGACCAGCGTGGGCTGGTCGATGGCCCACAGCCACGGCAGGCTCGTCCAGCCGAAAAGCGGCGCCATCCGGTACAGGGCAGCCCGGGTATTGGTGGGACGCCGGATGTGCATTGAACGCACCAGCTCCGGCTCGGTGCGCAGCCGCCCGCCGAACATGGCGCCGGCCACCCGTTCCAGACGTTCCGGGTGGTAGCTGCGCGGGTGGATGAAGTGCCACAGGGCTTCGAGGTTGCCGGGCATGGCGAAGCCGCCGAAGGATGTCGACACCAGAACCAGTCGGCGAACCCGGCTGGGGTGGGAGAACGACATCTGCTGTGCGACCGCGCCACCGAACGAAGCGCCGAGCACGTGAGCGGACTCTATGCCGAGTTCGTCGAGTACCGCGGTGCCGAAGCCGGCCAGGGCCCACATGGTCAGCGGGAAGGCGGGCATCTGCGACCGGCCGATGCCCGGCGGGTCGAAGGCGATTGTGCGGAACCCCCGCAGATGAGGAAGTAGTTGCTCCCACAAGCCCACCTCGCCCCAGATGCCGGAGAAGAGCAGCAGCGGCTCGCCCTCTCCGCGGATCTGCGCATGGATCCGCAGCCCCCTGATGCTTAGCTGCTCGTCCCTGACTTGCGCGGCCGACGTGGCTGCTGTCATCGGAACCCCTCCCGGGGGTTAGATCCGAGGGCTGAGCCGGCCAGCCTGCGTGCACCAAGCTCAGCCAACAGCGCCACCCTACTTCACGGTAACAATAAGGCGGAACGGTCGGGTGGTGCTCGTGTTGTGCGTACTACGTGTGATGCGAATTAGGCGAATCTACGGAAATCGGGTCATGACCAGGGACCTTTGGCCCTTACCCCCCACCAACCCGTCGTTAGCGTGGCGTGTATCAACAGTCTCGGAATAACTGGACAGCCGGCACCGGCGAGAAAGAAGAGGCTCCCTACTTCTACTGCTACGTCTGGAGGCGAACCCGATGTACGCGTTCGCCCAGCCGCTGAATCGAGCTCTCTGCACCGCCGCCGGATCCCCTGCCGTTGTGTGTCAGGACACTCGTCGTACCTACGCCGAGCTTGGCTCGCGATGCCGCCGCCTGGCCGGCGGGATGCGCAAGCTCGGGCTGGCGCCGCAGGACCGCGTCGGGGTCATCGCCCTCAACTCTGACCGTTACCTCGAGCTCTACCTCGGGCTCCCGGCCGCGGGTTACGTGCTGGTCCCGGTCAACTCGCGGCTGGCGCCCGCGGAGATGCGCGCCATCCTGGACGACGCAGGCGTCAGCGTGGTCTTCGCCGACGCTGCCTACCCGGGTGCCGCGGGAGTCAGCCAGGTGCTGACGATGCCGGACGACTACGAGGACCTGATCGCGGCGGCTGACGAGGTGCCCCTAGGGGACGGGGTAACCGAGGACGATCTGGCCGCCTTGTTCTATACCTCCGGTACCACGGGGGCGGCGAAGGGCGTGATGCACACTCACCGGAGCCTCGTCTCCAGTGCGCTGCATTTCATGGCCACCTGGCCCTTTGACCGGCAGACGCGGTGGCTTGTGGCCTCGCCGATGTTTCATACCGGCGGGATACTCGCCACGCTGGCCACCGTCTGGGGCGGCGGGACCCACGTCATCATGCCCAGGTTCGACCCCGACCTGGCGATCGACCTCATCGAGCGCGAGGAGATCACGCACACGCTGTTCGTTCCCACCATGCTCGCCGCGGCCGCCGACGCGCAGCTCGCCCGGCCGCGGAACGTCAGTTCGCTGCGGTACCTGAGCCACGGCGCCTCGCCCATTTCCGCCGAGACGCTCAGGCGGACCCGCCATGCCTTCCCCGGCGCCGAGCTGCTGCACGTGTACGGCACCACCGAGACCACTCCGATCACCACGCTGCTACCGCATGAGGAGCGCATTCTCGACACCCCGCTCATCGGCTCGTGCGGCCAGCCCGCCGTGGGCGTCGAGATACGGGTCGTCGACAAGTCCCAGGCTGACGTGCCGCCGGGCGCGGTCGGCGAGATCGCCGTGCGCAGCCCCAGCGTCATGGCCGGCTACTGGCGGAAGCCGGAGTCGACGGCCGAGGTCATGCGCGGTGACTGGTACCTGACCGGCGACCTCGGGTACCGGGACGAAGACTCATACATCTACCTGGTCGACCGGGTCAAGGACATGATCGTCAGCGGCGGCGAGAACATCTACTCCACCGAGGTGGAAGACGCACTGGCCACCCATCACGCGGTCGACGAGGTCGCCGTCTTCGGCGTTCCCGACCCGCGCTGGGGGGAGACCGTCTACGCGGTCGTGTTCGGCCGGATACAGGTGGCACCTGAAGAGCTGATCGCGCACTGCCGCGAGCGGATCGCCGGATTCAAGGTACCCAGGTGCGTGGAGTTGCGCACCGAGCCGCTGCCCAAGTCGGCGGCGGGCAAGATCCTCAAGCGCGACCTGCGCGAACCGCACTGGGCAGGTCAGCAAACGCAAGTCTCAGGAGGCTAGCCATGCGCACCACGATGATGGACTTTCCGCTCACGATCCGGCACATCTTCGAGCACGGCCGGACCCTGTACGCCGACAGCGAGGTCGTCACCAGCGAGCCCGGCGGGCCGCGCCGCATCGAGTTCGTGGCCCTGGCCGACCGCGCGGATCAGCTGGCGGCCGGCCTGCGCCGCCTGGGCGTCGAGCGGGGTGACCGGGTCGCCACCTTCGGCTGGAATAACCAGGAGCATCAGGAGGCGTACTTCGCCATTCCTTGCATGGGCGCGGTGATGCACACCATCAACATCCGGCTGGCGGCGGAGCAGATCCGATACATCATCGGCCATGCCGAGGACTCCGTGCTGCTCGCCGACGCCAGCCTGGCGCCGGTCCTCGGACCGGTGCTGGCGGCCGGCGGGGATGAACTCAAGACCCTCCGCCATCTCATCGTGTACGGCGACAGCGACCGCTCCGGGCTGCCCGGGCACATCGACTACGAGGAACTGCTCGCCGCCGAACGGCCCGGGTACCCGTGGCCGGAGATCGACGAGCACGCGGCCGCCGCGATGTGCTACACCAGCGGGACCACCGGCTGGCCCAAGGGCGTCGTGTACAGCCACCGCTCGACGTTCCTGCACTCGCTGGGCGTGTCCTCGGGCGAGGCGCTCGGGCTCAGCCAGTACGACCGCTTGCTGCCGGTCGTGCCCATGTTCCATGGCAACGCGTGGGGCATGCCGTACGCCGGCTGGCTGGTCGGCGCCGACTTGCTATTGCCCAACCGGTTCACTCAGCCCGGACCTCTGGCGCGGTTCATCGCGACGGAACGAGCTACCTTGGCCGCGGCCGTGCCGACGGTGTGGTTCGACATCCTCGGCCTGGACCCGGACAGCGTGGACCTGAGCTCGCTGCGGACGATCCTGTGCGGCGGGGCGGCCGTGCCGCGCAGCCTGATCGAGGCTTACCAGCAGCGACTCGGCGTGCGGATCGTCCAGGGCTGGGGCCTGACCGAGACGAGCCCGATCGCATCCCTGTCCTTCCCGCCCAAGAACGGCCCGGCGGAACGCGCGATCGATTACCAGGCCACCGCGGGCCGCCCGCTCGGCGGCGTGGAGGCCCGGGTGGTGGACGACGAGGGCAAGGTCCTGCCCCGCGGCGGGCACGCCACCGGCGAGATCGAGGTGCGCGGGCCGTGGGTGACGGCCGGCTACTACAAGGACCCGGCGCCGGAGAAGTTCCGCGACGGCTGGCTGTGCACCGGCGACGTCGGCTGGATCGACGCCAAGGGGTACATCACGATCAGCGACCGAGCCAAGGATGTCGTCAAGTCGGGCGGTGAATGGATCTCCACGCTGGAGCTGGAATCGGCCATCCTCACCCACCCGGCGGTCCGCGAGGCCGCGGTCATCGCGGCGCCCGACGAACGGTGGGGTGAGCGGCCGCTGGCCTGCGTAGTCAGGGTAGCGGGCCAGTCGGTGACCCCGGAAGAACTCCGGGCGCACCTGTCCGGCCTGGTCGTGAAGTGGTGGGTGCCGGAACAGTGGGCGTTTGTGGACGCGGTGCCGCGTACCAGCGTGGGCAAGCACGACAAGAAGCTGCTGCGGGCCCGCCACGCCGAAGGCAGCCTGAACGTCGTGGTCAGCGATGAGCCGCCCAAGGCGGACTCGGCCACGTAGTCGCATTTCCCTGAGGAGGGTGTTATGTCAGAAGTCTTTATCGTCGCCATCGGCCGGACACCGATCGGCCGCGCCATCAAGGGCTCGCTCATCGATGAGCGGCCCGACGACCTAGGTGCCTATGTCGTGGATGAGGTACTCAAGCAGGTCCCGCAGCTGGACCGCCACCAGATCGACGACGTGATCTGCGGGTGCGCCCTGCCCGGCGGCGAGCAGGGGCACAACCTGGGACGGATCATCAGCATCCTGGCCGGGATCGGCGCTCCGGGCACGACGGTCAACCGCTACTGCGCGTCGTCGCTGCAAGCCGTCCGGATGGCCTTCCATGCCATCAAGGCGGACGAGGGCTCCGCGTTCGTGTGCGCCGGCGTGGAGTCGAGTACCCACTCCCCGCTCGGCGTGTTCGCGGACCAGCAGGAAACGCTGAACCCCCGGCTGTTCGCCGGGAACCGGGAGGGCCTCCCCGAGGCCTACATGAGCATGGGCGAGACGGCCGAGAACGTGGCCGACAAGTACGACATCACTCGCGAGGAGATGGACCGGTACGCCCTGCAGAGCCATATGCGCGCGGTCCTGGCGGGGAAGGACGGGGTATTCGCCCGGGAGATCATTCCGGTGCCGCTGGTCTCCGGGTTGATCATGACCGACGACGATGGGCCTAGGGCAGACACCACCCTGGAGAAGCTAGCCACGCTGAGGCCGGTGTTCCGCAAGGGCGGCCGGGTGACCGCCGGGAACTCCTGCCCGCTCAACGACGGAGCGGCGGCCGCCGTGGTGATGTCGCGGGCACGCGCCGAGCAGCTCGGGATCGAGCCGCTCGCGCGCATCATCTCGACCGGCGTCAGCTCCCTGGAGCCCGAGCTGATGGGCCTGGGACCGATCGAGTCCAGCCGACAGGCGCTGGGCCGGGCCGGGATGACCATCGACGACGTGGACGTGGTGGAAATCAACGAGGCGTTCGCGGCTCAGGTCATCCCGTCGGCCAGGGGGATCGGCGTTGACCCGTTCAGCGACAAGCTCAACCCGCACGGCGGAGCCATCGCCCTCGGCCACCCGTTCGGTATGACCGGGGTCCGCATCCTGGCCACGCTGCTGAACGACCTCCGCACCAACGACCAGACGATCGGGCTGGAAACGATGTGCATCGGCGGCGGACAAGGCATGGCCATGATCGTGGAGCGGCTGTCATGACCGCCCCGCACGGCCAGGTTCCGCTGGCCGAAACCAGCCCCAACGGACGTCACCCAGCCGGCTCACGGGCGGGGCCGCCCGGCGCCGGGCCAGAGCCGCCCGCGCCGGAACACGGGGATCTCGCGGAGAGCGCGGTTCACCTGGCCGGCGGGGCAGAGGCGGCCCTGGGGCCCGGGCCGTTCGCCGGCTTCGGCCTCCGCCAGGCGGCCGGGGTCCTGCGGATTGCCGGCCGGCAGGCGGTGCGCGAGCCGCAGGCGCTCCTGCGGGGCGCGTCTGGCGCCGGCCGTGAGCTGCTGCGGGTCGCGCTCGGCAAGTCGGAGGTCGCGCCGGACAAGGGGGATAAGCGCTTTGCCGACCCAGCGTGGCGAGAGAACCCTGTTTACCGGGCGGTGATGCAGACGTATCTCTACCTCGGGTCGGGGGTTGACGGCGTCGTCGACAATCTCGGCATCGAGGGCGTGAACGCCGAGCGGGCGCGCTTCGCGCTGACCTTGGTCCGGGAAGCCCTGGCGCCCACCAACTTTCTCCTGGGCAATCCCGCGGCCCTCAAGCGCTCTATCGACACCGGCGGTGGCAGCATCCGCAGCGGGATCGCCAACTGGACCGGCGACCTGCGCCACAACCGCGGCATGCCGTCAATGGTGGACCGCAGGCCGTTCCGGCTCGGAGAAAACCTCGCGGCGACGCCCGGCGCGGTCATCCACAGGACCCAGGTTTTCGAGCTGATCCAGTACACGCCGCAAGGCGCCACCGTCTACCAGCGGCCTATGCTCGTGGTGCCGCCGCAGGTCAACAAGTACTATGCCCTGGATCTCGCACCCGGCCGCAGCATGGTCGAATACCTGCTCAAGCAGGGCATCCAGGTGTTCTGCATAAGCTGGCGCAACCCGACCGGGGCGCAGCGCGACTGGAATTTCGATACCTATGCGCAGGCCACGATCGAGGCAATCGACGCTGCCCGCGAGGTTACCGGTTCGCCGGACGTCAACGTCATGGGCGGTTGCCTGGGCGGGATGACGGTCGCGATCGTGCAGGCGCACCTCGCCGCCTTGGACGACCATCGGATCCACTCCGCGACGATGACCGTCACCCTGCTCGACTGCGAGTCCGACGGACGGATGTTCCTGTTCGCGACACCGCAGTCCCTCGCGCTGGCCAAGAAGGCGTCGCGCCGCAGCGGGGTGATCGACGGCTGGCAGATGGCGCAGGTGTTCGCTTGGCTGCGTCCCAACGACCTGGTGTGGAACTACTGGGTGAACAACTACCTGCTCGGCAAGGACCCTCCGGCCTTCGACATCCTCGCCTGGAACGGAGATACGACCAGGCTGAGTTCCGCTTTCCATCACCAGGTGCTCGATCTGGCGGCAGGGAACCAGCTGGCGCGCCCGGGCACCATGACGGTCCTTGGCACTCCCATCGACATATCACGCATTGCCTGTGACACGTACGTGGTGGCCGGGCGCACCGACCACATCACGCCGTGGCACACCTGTTACCGGACCAGCCAGCTGGTCTCCGGGCGTTCCCAATTCGTCTTGTGCTCGAGCGGCCACATTCAGACCGTGGTGGCCGATCCGAAGCACCCCCGGCTGGGGTACTACCTCAATCCGGAGACGCCGCCCGAGGCCGAGCAGTGGATGGCGGGCGCGCAGCGGCACGAGGGCTCCTGGTGGGAGCACTGGGCGGGCTGGCTGGCCGACCGCTCCGGTGAGCAGGTCGCGGTACCTCAGTCCGTCGGCAGCCCCCGCTTCCCGGCGAAAGAGCCAGCTCCGGGCACCTACGTACATCAATGACAGCCCGCCAAACGCAGTAGGAGGAACCATGAACGACACACAAGACCGGATCGCGCTGGTCACCGGCGGGACACGAGGCATCGGAGCGGCCATCTCGACCAGGCTGGCCCAACACGGTGCCAGGATCGCCGCGGTATACAACCGCGACGCTGAGGCCGCAGATGCCTTCGCCAAGATGGCGAGTGACAATGGCCTGGCAGTGTCCCTCCATCAGGCCAACGTGGGTAACCCGGGCGACTGCCAGCGAGTCGTTAACGAGGTCCTGCGCCACTACGGGCGGATCGACTACCTCGTGAACAACGCCGGCGCCGTGCACGACCGTACGGCATTGAAGATGAGCCTGGTGGACTGGGAGCAGGTAATCCGGGTAGATCTTTCCGGGCCGTTCTACATGTCCAAGGCAGTTCTCCCCCACTTCCTTGAGCGAGGATTCGGGCGCATAGTCAACATCAGCTCGATCGTCGGCCAGACCGGCCGGATCGGCCAGGCCAATTACTCCGCCGCCAAAGCCGGCCTCTTCGGCCTGACCAAGACACTCGCTCTGGAGACCGCTACCAAGGGCATCACCGTCAACTGCGTGATACCCGGCGCGATCAAGACCGATATGGTGGCCACGCTTCCCGAGGAAATCGTCAAGGCCGTAGTCGATACCATCCCGATGCACGCTCTGGGCACGCCTGACGATGTGGCCGAAGCCGTCCGGTACCTGGTATCCGACGAGGCGCATTACCTAACTGGCACGCTTATCCCGGTAGCCGGGGGGTGGCTGATGATGTGAGCAGCCTGGCCGACAATGACGTGGTCTCCGCTGTCGCGGCTGAGGTCGCCGGCCATGTTCGCGGCGGACAGGACGTGCCGGGCCGGGTCGTGGGAGGCCGCATCGTGCCAGCAGGATGTTCTCGCTCATCGGATTCTCCAGACTGGTGATCAGCAGACGACTGGTGATCAGCGGATGACCAGGACCGGCCGGTCGCTGAGGTGAATGACCTTGTGCGCGGTGCTGCCGAGGAGCAGCCCGGCCAGGTCGCCGCGGCCCCGTGAGCCCATCACGATGAGGTCGGCGTTGACTTCCCCGGCGTCGTTGATGATCTCGCGGGCGGCGTAGCCGATCCAGGCCGCCACCTCGCAGCTCGGGTCGGGCCGGGCTCGCACCACCGCCCCCGCCGCCGCCAGGGCGGTCCGCGAGGCCCGGTAGTGGTGACCGCACAGCAGCAGCAGGTCGGTCTCGTGCGGGCGCGCCGTCGGCCCCGCCGCCGCAGGTCGCGCGGGTTCAGCCGGATGCTGATGGGCTCGACAGCGGGCCAGGTCGTCCAGCACGCGCACTGCCCGGTTCTCATCCTCCCGCCCGAGGACCGCAGCTGACGGTCACGGCAGCAGCCCGTGTTGCGGGAAGACCGCCTTCCGGGTGGCCGTGATCGCCCGGTCGACCGGATCGGCCGGGTCGTGGCCGGCCTCGTAGGCGGTGTAGGTCGCCGGAGCGCCTTCGGTCATCCGCTCCGGAGCGCTCTGGCTGGTCGTCCAGGACACGGTTTCGCGCCACAGCTCCGGGGTAGCGGTATCCGGGTCGAGCGGTACGCCAGCCGCCTCGAACAGCAGGTGGGTCCAGGTCCTCGGCACCACGTGGACGTGCTCGTAGCCCCCGCCGCCGGTGAGCAGCCAGCGGCCGCCGCTGACCTCGTGCGCGAGCGCGTGGATCGCGGCGTGCGCGGCGCGCTGCCCGTCGATACTCAGCATCAGGTTGGCCAGCGGGTCGTCCCGGTGCGTGTCGCAGCCGTGCTGGCTGACCAGCAATTTCGGCCCGAACGACCGCAGGATCGCCGGCACCACGGCGTGGAAGGCCCGCAGCCAGCCGGCGTCCCCGGTGCCGGCCGGCAGGGCCACGTTGACCGCCGACCCGTCGGCGTGCGGTCCGCCCGTCTCGCGCGGCCGCCCGGTGCCGGGGAACAACGTGTCCGGGTGCTCGTGCAGGCTGATGGTGAGGACCCGCGGGTCGTCCCAGAAGGCCGCCTGCACGCCGTCGCCGTGGTGGGCGTCGACGTCGACGTAGGCGATCCGCTCCGCGCCCTGGTCCAGCAGCCAGGCGATAGCCACGGCCGGGTCGTTGTAGATGCAGAACCCGCTGGCGTTCTGGGCCATGGCATGATGCAGGCCGCCGGCCAGGCTGGCCCCGTGCTGCGCCGCCGAGGTCCAGACCGCCCGGGCCGCGGCCAGCGTGGCGCCGGTCACCATCGCGGACGCCTCGTGCATGCCGGCGAACAGCGGGTGGTCCTCGGTGCCCAGCCCGTGCACGAGCAGCGCGCGGGTGGTCAGGTCGTCGGACGGCCCCCCGCCGGCCGCCTGATGCCCGGCCAGCCGCACCATGGCGATGTAGGCCGGATCGTGGACCAGCTCGAGTTCGGCGTCGGTGGCCGCGGCCGGGACCGCCACCGTTACGCCGTCCTGACGGCCCAGCCCGAGGGCCTGCGCCAGTTCCATGGTCAGCCGCAGGCGCAACGGTGCCATCGGGTGACCGGGGCCGAAATCGTAGCCGGCCAACCGTCCGTCCCAGGCCACGTGCAGCGTGCAGGTCATCGGGAAGCCCCCTCCCGGCTCGCGTGCCAGAGCCGCTGGTAGGCGCCGTCGGACCGGATGAGCTCGGCGTGCCTGCCGGCTAGCTCATCGGCAAGGCGACCCGGCGTCCCAGGGTCAGGAGGCCCCCGGGTCCGGGACCTTGGTCACTCGCCGCGGGACCGGCGCCGCGGGACAAAGGTCCTCTCCGGCCAGGCTGAAGGCCGCTAGCGGGCATCAGGGCCCGATCAGGTCGGCTGCGGGGCGCCGCGCTGTCGGGTGAGCGGTCCTGCTGACGCCCAGCGCCAGCAGCATCTGAGGCGCTCCGGGCAGCTCCAGGCCCTCCCTGATCAGCGTCCGGGTTAGCGGATCCTCCAGCGGCTGGGTGTTCAGCCGGGCGAAGACCCACTCGGCCGCGGCCCGCAGCAGCAGCCGGTGCAGGGCCTCACCGGCCTGCAGCCAGTCCCGTTCGCTATCGCCCGGGGTGAACAACGCGGCGGTGACCGGTGGGGAGGGATCGCCGGTCGGCAACAAGCCGAGGCCGCGGCCGAGATCGAAGTCGCGCTGCGGCAGCCGGGCTGGCGTGCGGCCTGGCTCAGCGGGAAATGCATGCGCGGGCACGCCGTCCCGCGCCGGGCTCGTGACCCCGTGGCTCCATCGTGATATCTCGGCCCTCGACCGCGGATCGCGGTCCTGCCGGCGGCCCGCCGCGGCGACGACCGCGGTCAGCCTGCGCAGGGCGGTCCCAGGCTCGATCTGGGTCAGCGCCGCGCCCTCGGTGCGAGCGTCGTCCCGCAGCCGCGCGAACAGCCCGGCGGGCAGCGGGCCGGCCTCGAAAGGGCCGCGATGCGTATGCCGGTGCGGCACCGCCGCCAGCATCTTCCGCTCGTCGGCCGTCATAGGCGCCGCCGGGCCCAGCCGGACCCGGGCGAGCCGCCGCTGCCGGGCTAGCGCGGGAAGGATCTCGACCTCGGGCAGGTACCCGAGCGAGCGCACCGCGAGCCGCAGCCCATACAGCGCCGCGCCGCAGCTGATGAGCATCTCCCGGCCATCGGGATCCACGCTCAGCTGGCGGCTGGCGTCGGCCTGCAGCTCGATCGCATCGCCGCTGACGGTGAAGCGCCACGGTTGGGTGTTGTGCAGCGACGGCGCGCGGCGCGCCACCCCCGTGAGGTAGCGGGCCTGCGTGGCCAGGATCGGCGTGGCGCCGTTATCGGTACTGCTTGCCTCGGTCACGTTCCTCCACCGCCTCGGTCAGGTCCGGCTGCGCGGACCAGACCACAAGCTAAGCCAGGCCGCCGTCCGCGACAGCGGCCGATAGGCCCGGGGCGGCGCGACCTATGGCAGCGGTCTCCGGGACCTTGTACCCCTTACGTCGTCCGGCCCGGCCGGATAGACGCACCACGGTCACTAGGACCCGTTCGTTCCTCAGCGCCATGCCCTCAGCGTCGCGTCCTTTCCCAGGTGCTCAGCTGGCCGTCAGGGCACAGAGCTGCCGGCCGGTGAGGATGCCCGGCGAGATACGGACGAAGTTCTGCTGCTGTCCGGGAGCCCATGAGCTGAGGCCCATCTGCTCCAGCCGGCTGATCTCGTCGGCGTCGGTGACCTCGGCCGACTGGCCGATGACGGTGACGCTCCAGCCGGCCCGGCCGGCCGGGTCGAGGCTGTCGGCCTCGAACGCGACCACGGCCCCGCGGGCCGCCCCGGCCAGCGTGCCGCTGCCATCGGTCCTGATGATGATGTCGCCGCGATCGAGCGTGAAATTGACCAGGTCCACCGCTGGCAGCGCCTGCCGGGTATAGATGATCCGGCCGACGGGAACCGAGGCCATCAGCCGCAGGCATTCATCCCGTGAGAGTTGCCGTAGAGCCGGGCCGTTGGAGTACATGAATCGCAGGATGCGGCGGTGCGAGCGCTGGGGCCAGGGAACAAGGTCCCTACCGGCCGGGACCTCCGCTGTCGCCGGTGCCCTGGTGCTGGTCGCCGAGGACGCGGACGGCGTAGGCGGCGGCCTGAGTGCGGCGCTCCATGCCCAGCTTGGCGAACAGGGCAGACACGTAGTTCTTCACCGTCTTCTCGGCCAGGAACATCCGCTCGCCGATCTGCCGGTTGGTCAGTCCCTCCCCGATCAACTCCAGGATCTTGCGCTCCTGGGTGGACAGGCCGGCCAGCGGATCCCGCTTAGCCGACTGATCCCGCAGCCTGGCCATTACCTGGCTGGCCGCCCGCGGGTCCAGCATCGACTGGCCGGAGGCCACCGTGCGCACCGCGCCGACCAGGTCGGTGCCGCGGATCTGCTTGAGCACGTAGCCCGCCGCGCCCGCCATAATCGCGTCGAACAGCGCCTCGTCGTCGCCGAACGAGGTCAGCATGAGGCACGCAACCTCGGGCATCCGGGACCGGATCTCCCGGCACACCGACACCCCGTCTCCATCAGGGAGCCGGACGTCCAGCACGGCCACGTCCGGCTTGAGCGCGGGGATCCGGGCCAGCGCCGAGGAGGCGGTGCCGGCCTCGCCGACCACGCTGATGTCCGGCTCGGCCTCCAGCAGGTCACGGACACCGCGGCGGACAATCTCGTGGTCGTCCAGGAGAAAGACCGCGATCGGCGCCCTGACTTCGCCGCCTGGCCCGGGATCGCCCGCTGGATCTGTCACCGTAACTCCTGACCTTCGCGAGCCCACATGGTCATATGGGCGGGGCTGACTGTCACGTCAACTCTAGGCAGTCTGCCGGGGCGTGGTAAGGACCAAAGTCCCGGACAAGCGGCCCGAACGCCTCTCTCCTTCAATCGCCCGCCTCCATCGTGTTCGACCAGGCGGAGAAGCGTCGGCCTCCCAGGGTGTCCCGCCTGCCACAGCCGGCGGTAGGTACCGCCAGACCGGATGAGCTGGGCGTGGGTGCCGCGCTGTACGCGGTGCCGACCAGCTGACCAGAGGCCAGGCGGGCATCCCAGAGTCGACCGGCCCTAGGTCCCGGGACCTTGGTCACCTGGCTGCCGAAGGACCCAACATGCGCAGGGCCTTAAGACCCTGAAGGCCGGGACCAATAGCAAGTGCCTGCTAATGCGGCGTGACCTAACGTTACGAACCTAGCTACGAGGAGCCCCGCTAATGTTCATGCCAGCAACCCCGGCAGAAGAGCGACTAGAACAGCTGCTCCAGACACCGGACTTCGCGCCGCCGGCCGAGTTCGCAGCCCAGGGCGAGATCGTGGACCCCGCGGTGTATGAACAGGCAGCGGCCGACCCGCAAGCCTGGTGGGCCGGCCAGGCCCGGCAGCGGCTGGACTGGGATACCCCGTTCGCTGAGGTGCTCGACGACAGCAACCCGCCGTTCTACCGGTGGTTCGCCGACGGCACCCTCAACGTGTCCTACAACTGCCTTGACCGGCACGTTCAGGCCGGCCACGGCGACCGGGTGGCCTTCCACTGGCACGGCGAGGAGGGTGAGCAGCGTGACCTGACCTATGCGGAGTTGCTCGCCGACGTGCAGCGGCTGGCGAACGGGCTGAAGGCCCGCGGCGTCAGCAAGGGAGACGTGGTCGGGATCTACCTCCCGATGATCCCCGAGGTCGTGGTGGCGATGCTGGCGTGCGCCAGGATCGGCGCCCCGCACAACGTGATCTTCGGCGGCTTCGCCCCGTCCGCGGTGGGGGAGCGGCTCGAGGTGTCGGCTGCGAAAGCGCTGATCACCGCCGACGGCGCCCGCCGCAAGGGCAAGACCGCCCCGGTCAAGATGGCCGTCGACGCTGCCGTCGACGACCTGGCCACACTTGAGACCATCGTCGTCGTCCGCTCCGCGGGCTCGCCGTGCCCCATGCGGCCCGGCCGTGACGTGTGGTATCACGAGCTGCTGGCCGACGCTGACCCCCACTGCCCCGCCGAGCCGATGGAGGCCGAGCACCCTCTGTTCCTGCTGTACTCATCCGGCTCTACGGCCAAGCCGAAGGGCATCGTGCACACCACCGGCGGGTACCTGACCGGTGTCGCCACCACCACCGCCATGGTGTTCGACCTGGACCCGGAGCGTGACGTCTTCTGGTGCACCGCCGACGTCGGCTGGATCACTGGCCACTCCTATGTCGTGTACGGCCCCATGGCCAACGGCTGCACGTCGGTGATGTTCGAAGGCGCACCCGACTATCCGGACAAGGACATCTGGTGGGACATCATCGAGCGGTACCGCGTCTCCATCTTCTACACCGCCCCCACCGCGATCCGCGCCTGCATGAAGTGGGGCGCCCAGTACCCCGCCAAGCATGACCTGTCCTGCTTGCGGCTGCTCGGCTCCGTCGGCGAGCCGATCAACCCCAAGGCCTGGCTGTGGTACCACACGGTAATCGGCGGCGAGCGTTGTCCGATTGTCGACACCTGGTGGCAGACCGAGACCGGTTGCATTATGATCTCGCCGCTGCCCGGCCTGACGGCCGTTAAGCCAGGCTCGGTCACCCGTGCCCTGCCCGGTGTGTCCGCCGCGCTGTTCGACAACGCGGGCGGCGAGATCGCTCGCGGCAGCGGCGTGCTGGTGCTGACCCAGCCGTGGCCCAGCATGCTCCGTACCCTCTACGCCGATCCCGACCGGTTCGTATCGACCTACTTCACCCGGTTCGGCCCTGGGATCTACTTCGTGGGTGACGGCGCCCGCCGGGACGAGGACGGCTACTTCTGGATCACCGGGCGGATCGACGACGTCATCAACGTCTCCGGCCACCGGTTGTCCACCGCCGAGATC
>Ga0209693_10000598_pt1 | contig 14816 bp, 9 predicted proteins | sample HubBroMetageWRM3_FD_188345 | JGI IMG/M metagenome (GOLD analysis project Ga0209693, IMG submission 188345) | Warmed soil microbial communities from the Hubbard Brook experimental Forest, New Hampshire - Hubbard Brook CCASE Soil Metagenome WRM 3... | ecosystem: Environmental > Terrestrial > Soil...
TCCCGCCCAGAAGCCGTACCAATACGTATCTCCCGACGGAACGGTTTTCCTCCCGGCCGGGAAAGATTTCGTAAGCGGCGAGCTCTATTACGGATCGAAATTGAATGACCTGCTACGGGCGTTCGGTGTCAGCGCCGCAAAAGAGGGCCAGCCCTATTACGTCCCCGACGAATCTGAAGAGAAAACTTACGTCGCAACCGTGGGCCTTGACGGCAGCATCTCCAACTTAAAACTCTTCACGGAGCAGGGCGGGGAAAGCCTGGCAGTCGACGACCACGGCAACGTCTACATCGCCGCGGGCCAGATATTCGTTTATAACCCGGCGGGAGATTTGATCGACACAATCGATGTCCCCGAACGCCCCTCGCAACTCTTGTTCGGCGGCACCGATAACAGCACACTGTTCATTCTCGCGCGCAGCTCGTTGTATGCGGTCCATACTCGTCTTAAAGGTCGCTAAGGCGAATCGACGCCGCAAAGAAGAATCTTGACGGGGATTTCTGGTGCAACAACTTGTTGAGAAAATCTGAGGTTTTGTCGGTCGCGGCTTTGGCTGCGACATAAGTCACCAAAACCCGGACGCTCCAGCCCGTGAAGTTCTCACACAACAATTACTCAGCAGGCTGATAAAGGAGACGATGGTGACAAACGCACCCACGCGCCGCGATTTTCTGGGAATTTCAGCACTCGGACTGGTCGCAGGACTTGCGCCCAAAGAACTCGTACCATCACGAGAGAAAGCACCCACCCCGGGGAGCGCGGTCCCCAACAGCGGCTCGGAAATTTCCGTTTGGGTTACGTCTGGTGATGAACGTTTCGCCGCTGCCCCTCATGCCAATTGGAGTCCTGCGTCGGGCACAAGCGGAGCAGCAGATCAAATTCAGCTGAACCCAGCCACCAAGTACCAGGAAATCCTAGGCTTCGGCGGCGCATTCACCGACGCCACCTGCTACATGTTCAACCAGCTAGCGGCGCCGGCCCGCGAGCAATTGTTCCACGAAATGTTCCATCCCTCCGAAATGGGATTAAACGTTCATCGCACCTGCATCGGCTCGAGCGACTACTCCACAAAAGTTTACAGCTTCGATGACGGCGACGCCGATCCCAACCTCACGCGATTTTCCATTGACCACGACCGCGAATATATTCTTCCCATTCTTCGTCAGGCCCGGAAAGTGAATCCCGACCTGTTCCTCTTCTCCTCTCCATGGAGTCCTCCGGGCTGGATGAAATTCAACAACTCGATGCTGGGCGGCTCCATGCGCAATCACTACCTCGGTGTTTACGCTCAATACTTCCTGAAGTTTCTGCAAGGTTACGCAGCCGAAGGTGTTCCCATTCAGGCAGTCACCTCGCAGAATGAAGTGGACACCGATCAAGACGGCCGTATGCCAGCCTGCAGCTGGCCGCAGGAGTATGAAATCCATTTCGTGAGCAGCCATCTGGGGCCGCTTCTGGAAAGTAGCGGTATGCCCACAAAAATCTGGATCCTCGACCACAATTACAATTTGTGGGGACGCGTCGTTTGCTCGCTTGAGGACGAAAAGCTTCGCAGGTATTGCAACTCAGTCGCGTGGCACGGCTACGTCGGCACTCCGGATATGATGAGCAAGGTTCAAGACGCCTATCCGGAAGTACAAATGCATTGGACCGAAGGCGGCCCGGACTACACCGATCCCCACTACCTGAACGATTGGTGCAAATGGGGCGGCACGTTCACGGACATCCTGCGCAATTGGTGCCGCTCCATCACCTCATGGAACCTCGCGCTCGACGAGCACGGCAAGCCCAATATCGGGCCGTTCCCCTGCGGCGGCGTGGTCACCATCAATTCACAGACGAAAGAGATTACCAAGAGCGGCCAATACTGGGCCTTCGCTCATTACTCCCGCCTGATTCGTCGCGGTGCCCGCCGCTTCGATTCGCAGAACGCCTCCAGCTCCTCCGGCTTGCAGCACGTAGCCCTCGAAAATCCAGACGGCCAGCAAGTGCTAGTCGCCACCAATCCCGGACCGGCCCGCACGATCGAACTACGCCTAGGCACCATGGCCGCTACAGTGCCGCTAAAAGCCGATTCAGTGACAACGCTGGCTTGGAAGTAAGATCGTCGACGGTCGCTGCGTCAGCGCGGCAGCATGCCAGCCCGGGTTTCGTAGCGGCCGTCTTCAGACCGCCATCGGTTGAAACGAAAACGGGGTTCGAAGCGATTGGCAACGGTGCACAACGTTAGACCGCGAGCAGTCGCACTTAAATTTGTAGAGGCCGCTCTGTCTTCCGCCTTCAGGGACGCAGCGGGGTTCAATCGGTGCTCACGCATCTCGGCGAAAACGTCACTGACCGCGCCGAAGCCAGCCAAGTGACGCAGCACTATTTCGCGGTGACCAGTCGCATCCAAACCGCTCGGCTTCCCACGGAGATTTCCGTGAAGCTCACGCAGCTCGGGCTCGATCTGGACCCCGAATTCTGCTACAGCAATCTTGCGGCGCTCGTCGAAAATACTCCTGCTGATAAAGTTCTCTGGATTGACATGGAGCAAAGCCCTTACGTGGATGTCACGCTGGAACTCTATCGCCGCGCGCGGACGGCTCACGCTAATGTGGGCATTTGCCTGCAAGCTTATCTCTACCGCAGCGAAAAGGACCTGGACACGCTAATCCCGATGGGCGCGGCGATTCGCTTGGTCAAGGGCGCTTACAACGAGCCCGCAGAGATTGCTTACCCCGTGAAGAAGGACGTTGACGAAAATTATCTTCATCTCGCGCAGCGCCTACTGAGTCCTGAAGCGCGGCGAGCCCGTGTTCGCGCAGCTATCGCCACTCACGATCGCGCGTTGATTGCGAAGCTTGCGGAATGGGCTGAGTCTCAGGGAGTTCCGAAAGCGCAGCTCGAATTTCAAATGCTCTACGGCATTCAGCGCGCCGAACAATTACGCTTGGCCGAGGCCGGTTATCGGTCGGCTGTATTGATTGCGTATGGCTCGTTCTGGTATCCGTGGTTCATGCGGCGTCTCGCAGAGCGGCCCGCAAACGTTCTGTTCCTGGCTCGTAACTTTTTTGCGAACTGAGCGTTGCCAGGTTAAGAGGCGGCCGTAAGCGCGCGAAGGAGGTTTCGTGGCGCTCGCAAAATTAGAGCTGAGCGTAATCGGGCAGATTGCCGTTCCGGTGACGGATCTAGAGCGCGCCGTGACGTTCTATCGCGACACGCTCGGCATGAAGTTCTTGTTCCAAGTGCCAAACCTGGCCTTCTTCGATTGTGCTGGCGTACGCCTGATGCTGGACATCCCTGAGGACGGCTCCGGCGAGCGCGGCAGCTCCGTGATTTATTTCAAGGTGGATGACATCCAGAGTGCCTACGAAAGTCTGGTAGCGCAGGACGTCACTTGCCAAGGAACACCTCATCTCATCGCTAAGATGCCGGACCACGATTTGTGGATGGCCTTCTTCCGCGACCCTGACGAGAATCTTCTCGCGCTGATGAGCGAAGTCCACTCCAGCTGACGGCAGCCAGTTTTTCATTCAAAGGGGAGACCGCGCGCAGTGCCCGCCTGAGCGCGTTTAGCGGGTGCGTTCGTCTTTTTCCACTTTGCCGTCGCGCAGCCGGATCACGCGATGCGCATGGGCCGCGATGTCCGACTCATGCGTCACCAGGATGATCGTATTTCCTTGCTGGTGCAGGCGTGCGAACAGAGCCATGATCTCTTCGCCCGTTTGCGAATCAAGATTTCCCGTTGGTTCATCGGCCAACAGTATCGAGGGGTTGTTCACCAGGGCACGCGCGATCGCCACGCGCTGGCGTTGTCCGCCGGAAAGCTCATTGGGTTTGTGCATCATGCGCTCGCCCAAGTCCACTTGACCTAGTGCCTTCTTGGCGCGTTCCAGGCGCTCTTCCGACGCTGTGCCGTTGTAAATCATGGGCAGCTCTACATTGTGGAGCGCTGTCGCGCGAGGCAATAGATTGAACGTCTGAAAAACGAAGCCGATTTCTTTGTTGCGTATGTAAGCCAGCTCGTCGTCGTCGAGCTGGCTTACGAGACGTCCTGCGAGCCAGTAACTTCCCTTCGTCGGAGTATCCAGGCATCCGATCAAATTCATGAGCGTAGATTTTCCCGAGCCGGAAGGACCCATGATGGCGACGTATTCGCCTTTGTGAATCTCGATGCTGACGCCGCGAAGAGCATGCAAGTGCTCCGCACCCATTTCGTAAGTTTTCCAGAGATCCTCGGTCTGAATTACGATGCCCGTGTCGACGAGGTCCTGCCGGTAGCCTTGCGGGGCGCTGACGTCTTCGACGGCCATGGGCATGTGCTCCTCGATGTCCTCGCTAGGTAGCCGACTCTTCGCGCTTCGGCGCTGAATTGTCTACTTTAATGCTGGCGCCGGGCCGGAGCGTGCGCAGCGCCTTGTAGCTGCCTGTCACGATTTCGTCGTCGTCCTTCAAGCCGCTGGTGATCTCAATGTTCGTGACGCCCGAGATTCCGGTCTGCACCGGGACGAACTCCGCCTTCTTGCCGCGTATGACGAAGACACCTGTGACATCAACCTTCTGCTGCCCGTCCGCAATAGCCTCCGGCTTGGAGGCAGCGAGCGTCACGTTTCCCCCATGCGCTTTCTCGGCCTCTTCGATATCGGCCTTCGTCCGCACCGCGAGCGCCTGAATCGGAATTGTCAACACGCCTTTTTTGTGCGCGGTCTGAATCTTGGCCGTGGCGGAAAGTCCGGGACGAAGCGCTTCCGGCGGATTATCAACGACTACCACTACTTTGAAGTCGCGCGCTTCCTGCGTATTTGCGGTTGTTTGCGTAGTGGCGGCCTGTCCGGACGAGCGCAAAATCGCCAGTTCGCCGACCTGGCTTACGTGTCCCTTGAAGGTTTTTCCCGGCATCGCGTCTATCGTTACGTCCGACTGATCGCCCTCGCGGACATTGGTGATGTCCGTCTCGTCCACTTTCACTTCCGCCGTGACTATGCTCATGTCCGAAATCGTCATCAAGAAACTTCCTTCGGCGTTCTGAATGCCCGGAACGACGTTTTCGCCAACGCGCACTGCGATGTAACTCACGATGCCATCAATCGGCGCCACGTAGGTGGTCTTGCGCAGGACGTCCTTGGTGTGCTTGAGGATGGCACTCGCTTGGTCGAGGTTGAACCGAGTTTGCTCTCGCGCCGCGCGGGTTTGCTCTACTTGTGCCTTGCTCGCATTCAGTGCTGCTACGGCGCTGTCGTAGGTGGCTTTGGTTGCGTCGTATTCGGACTTGGCAATCAGTTGCTCCTTGTAAAGCTGCTGGCTGCGCTGCCAGTCAAACCTAGCCTTTTCCAGATCCGCTTGCCGCTGCGCCAAGGTGGCCACGGCCGAATCGTAAGCCGCGGCTGCGGCGTGCATGCCTGCTTCAGAAGCGTCAATTGCCGCCTGTTGAGCTTGCACGTCGGCGCCAGGCTGTATATTTTCGAGACGCAAGAGGACGTCGCCCTTTTTAACGTGATCGCCTTCTTTCACCACGATCGCGGTGATCTTTCCAATACCCTCGCCCAGAACGTTAGTGTAGTTCTTCGGCCGAACCTCTCCCGACGCGGTCACAATGGAGGTGAGGTCTTCCTTCGCCACGCGACCGGTCTGCACCGTCACCACGCCTTTATTGACCTGGTACACGCTAAACCAAGCTATGCCGCCCAGTACGAGCACGATGCCCGCACCGATTCCGACTTTTTGCCATGTTTTCATTGCTTTAACCCTTAGACCTGCGCCTCGCGGGATGACAGTAGCGCTACAGCGTCGCTATTGAATACGTGCCAATGACACCAAAAGTTTCTCGTTTAGACGCGCCTGCGGACAGAAGGGCGGGCGTCAATATGATAATTCGGAGGTCTATACCCTCAGCTATGACCACTTTCCCGCGCCCATCCAGACGTGCAGAGGCAGCTCGCGCCAAAATAGCGATTTCGGAACGCCTTATTGTAGACCATTCCAGGCACGCGAGAATAGGGCGAACGTTGGGCACCCGAGGCTCGCCCGAATGGCCAACACAGAATCCGTCACAGCAGGAGCTCGCGAATAACCGATCCATAATGGGAAAGGGTCCGAATTGACTCCTTACGACACTCTGAATGGAAACTCGGAGGCAACCCCGCGCTCAGGTACGGATTCCAATGGACCAAGGGACAGGCTGGGGAAACTATCGTTGACCTGTACCGGCGGACAGGTTAAGATTTTGGTCCTCGGGGAAAAGGCGTAAATTATGCGTTTTGGGGTGAAGGTGTTTCTTTTTGGCGTCTTGGCGGGCGGATTGGTGTGTGTACCGCGCGCTTTTTCCCAAGGTGAATCTCAACAAACCCCGTCCTCTCAGCAGCCGGACCAAAACGACAAAAAAGCCGCGAAACAAGCGGCCAAGCAGCGATCGAAGCGCGACAAAGACCTCTTCAACGAGCTCGATTCCCAATATAAGAAATGGCTAAACGAGGACGTCGTTTACATCATATCGCCCGAAGAACGCAGCGCCTTCCTGCACCTCCAGACCAACGAAGAGCGCGAACAATTCATCGAGCAATTCTGGCAGCGGCGCAATCCCGATCCTGACTCCGCAGAGAACACGTTTAAGGAAGAGCACTATCGCCGCATCGCTTACACGAACGAGCACTATTCCTCTGGCATCCCCGGCTGGAAAACGGATCGCGGCAGAATCTACATCATGTGGGGTCCGCCCGATGAAGTACAGTCGCACCCATCAGGCGGGAGTTACGACCGTCCGTCGGAGGAAGGCGGCGGCGAAACCTCCACGTATCCATTTGAGGACTGGCGCTACCGCTACCTTGAGGGGATTGGTGAGAACGTCGAACTGGAATTCGTGGATCCCACGATGAGCGGCGAATATCACCTGACTATGGATCCTAGCGAAAAGGACGCCCTGCTTTATGTTCCTGGGGCCGGACTGACCCAAATGGAATCCATGGGCCTTTCCAGCAAGACCGCTCGCTTCAACAACACGGACGGCACGCACATGGCCTCGCCCGTGGGCGGCATGACGCCCGAAACGATGCAGGAATTCTCGCGCCTTGATCTGTACGCAAAAATCCAGCAGGCCCCCCCGGTAAAATTCAAGGATCTGGAAGCGGTGGTAACCTCGCGGTTGGTTCGCGATCAGGTAAAGTTCCAATACCGCACGGATTTTCTGCGCATCACTTCAGACACCGTGCTGGTACCGATCACCATTCAGATTCCGACGCGCCAGCTCAGTTTCCAGGAAAAAAATGGCGTAGATTCTGCATCTGTAAACCTGTTTGGCAGGGTAACCAGCCTGAGCGGCCGGATCGTGAATACGTTTGAGGACAACGTTCGCCGCGACGTGCCCGCAGCATTGCTGCAACAATCGCTCGGAACCGCCTCGATTTATCAGAAGGCCATTCCGCTCACGCCCGGCCTTTATCGCTTGGATATCGTTCTGAAGGATACAAACAACGGCAACGTTGGCGTGGTGAATACACGCCTCGCTGTCCCGCGCTTTGAGGACGACAGCCTCACATCCAGCACCTTGATTCTCGCGGACGAAATCCTGCGCGTTTCATCGAAAGATATTGGCTTGGGTCAGTTCGTGCTAGGCGACCTGAAAGTCCGCCCGCGCATAGACGCTATCTTCGGCGCGAACGACCGAATGGGCGTTTTTCTGCAGGTGTACAACCTTAAGGTTGACGACAAGACGCACAAACCCGATGCCTCGGTGCAGTACCGCGTGATGAAGGACAAGGAAACCAATCCAGTACTGAAGTTCGACCTGGGCAACGACAAGCTGCCTGACCACGGCGAAGAACTCACGCTCGAAAATGTGATTACTCTCGGCTCGCTTTCACCTGGGAAATACAAACTGGAAGTGGCCGTTACCGATAACCTAGCCAAGAAAACCATCACCCCGGTGACCGAGTTCACAGTTCGGTCCGCCGGCGCACCGCCACAACCGCAAGGGAGGTAACGCTCCGTGAATCGCCTGACGATTCGTGCAATGGGCCTCGGCGTGGTGCTTTGCCTTGTCCTCTGCGCGGTCTCGGCGCCGCTTGCGGCCGCGCCGAATTCCGGCAAGATCACGGGCGTAGTGATTGATTCGGCGGGAACTCCACAGATGGGCGCGACCGTGGTGGTTACGGCTGACCGGCTCGTCAGCGACATCTCGTTTCAGCTGCTGACGAATGATCGCGGGCGGTTCTCCACCGCTATGCTGCCTGCTGGTCTTTATTCCGTGAAGGTGACACTCGCGGGGTTTTTGCCGGCGATTGCGCAGGATATTCAAGTGAGCAATCAGCGCACCATTTCGCTTGAAATCGTGCTTGGTTCGGTCTTCACGTCCTTCGAAAAATTGCGCCGCCAACCCGACCAGCAGGTGTCCTCTGATGAATGGAGTTGGGTACTGCGAGCATCGGCTGCCACCCGTCCGGTCCTGCGCTGGCAGGACGGCGACGTGGTACTCGGAGTCCGCTCGAACCACTTCGATAACCCGCGGGACCAAGGAGACCGCACGCGGGTCGAATTTTCTTCGGGTTCGGATCATCCCGGCTCGATTACCAACGTCGCGGACTCGCCGGGGACGGCGTTCGCTTATAATTACGGTCTCGGCGACCTTGGCAGCCTGTTGATGGCCGGCCAGTTTAGTTACTCTGGGAGTTCGGAAGCGGGCGGCTTCGTCACCCAATGGCTGCCGTCTGGCGAGTCAGGCTCCGGCCCGGTCACTACCCTCCTGTTGCGCGAATCGCGCCTCGGTGCGGCAGGTCCCAGCTTCCGCGGGATGCGTATGTCGCACGATTCGTCTTTTCAGGTGGGCGATCACGTGAGCATCCGCTACGGTGCCGATTTTATCGCTGCTGGCCTGCAAGGGACGACGACCAGTTTGCGTCCTCGCGCTGAAGCAGCCTTGCGCTTGAGCCCCAGGTGGCAAGCATCCATGCTGGTGACCACGAACACTTGGCAAGACTCCACGGGCGTCCCCGGGGACTTGCAGTCGACTTTGAACCAACTGGATGCGTTCCCGACACTGCTGCTCCACGGCGGGCATCCCGTCCTCGAAGATAATTTGCACGAAGAAATTGCCATTGAACACGATCTCAGCAAGAAATCCAGCATCACCGCGGCGGTGTTTCACGATACATCGAGCCACACTGCGGTCTTCGGGCGCGGCGCTGTTTCCGGCCCCGACTATCTGCCGGATTATTTTTCGGACGTATTCGCCTATGACGCCGGCGAGTTGAGCTCGGTGGGCGCAAGGCTGGTTTACCAGCAGAAGCTTTCCGGCAATCTCGACATGACCATGATTTACGCCTACGGCGGAGTGCTGGCGCCGAATGAAAGTCCCGTCGAGGCTGCGCTCCGAAATGAGCTGGCGACACAATACCGAGTCAGCGCCGCTGCTCGATTTACGGCAAAGATTCCGCATACCGGAACCAAAATCGTCTCGGGCTATAAATGGATCAACGGGCCAGCAGTCTCGCAACAGGATTCCTACGGCCAATCGGTTTATCACCTCGATCCCTACCTGAGCATTCAGGTTCGTCAGAAGCTCCCCGGATTCATCCCCGGACACGCTGAAGTCCTGGCCGATTGTGGCAACTTGTTGGCCCAGGGGTACGTGACGCTGGCCACAAGTGACGGGCAGGTGGTTCTGGTACCGACTTACCGGTTCTTCCGAGGCGGCCTGAGTTTCCAGTTTTAGGTAGTTCACTTCATACGGTAATCGGTACGCCATCTTCCACAAATGGGATACTCGTTGCTTTGGGCTTGCTGCGTCCCTGTAACATTAATATAACAATAGGCTTACGCAAATTGGAATCTGTGATTCGCTGGAAGCTGACGTGCTAACATAAGTGGTCCGAAGGATATTGGTGTACTTGTATGAACGATAGCTTGCGAATGCGTCTGGGGGCCGTGGTTTTGGCCCTCCTCACATTGGCGGCGGTCGTATTTGCTGTGCTGAACTTCCAGCAACGCTCCAGCTTCATACTCCCCGACGATGGCGTCACCTGGATGGATTCTTCGCAGGGCGTGACCGCCTGGCACGTGGTTGCCGATTCGCCCGGCGCGAAAGCCGGCATTCGGCAGGGCGATGTCGTTGAATCCGTCCGGGGTATGACGATTCATCGCGCTACCGATGTCACCCGTGTGCTCTTTCACGTCGGCCCCTGGACTGAAATCCGCTACGAATTGCGCCGCGACGGCCGCACCTTCGAAACGCCCTTGGTCACCGCGCCGCAGGAAAACCCTTCCTCCATCGAAAATTATTTGCGTGTGACCGCTTTGCTGTACCTGTTTATTGGCTTGTTCATTTTTGTGCGCCGCTGGAACGCGCCCCGCGCGATTCATTTCTACGTTTTCTGCTTGGTCTCGTTCGTTTTGTACAGCTTTCATTACAGCGGCAAGCTGAATTCTTTCGACTGGATCATTTACTGGGCCAACGTGGTTGCGCTGCTGCTTCAGCCGGCGCTGCTGGTGCACTTCGCGCTCGTGTTTCCGGAGCGCCGCGGCAAACTCTGGCCCAAGCTTCTGGCCGTATATTCTTTCCCCTTGGCACTTTTCATCCTGCACGCATTCATTGCTACGGGCACGCTGGATTTTTTGCCGTCGCTCGGGACCCGCTACTGGCTCGACAAGGTTGAACAGGCCAATCTCGGGATTTACTTTGTCATCGCCGCGTTTATTTTTCTTTTTAGCTTCTGGCGGGCGCCCAGTGGCGTGCTGCGTCAGCAATTGAAGTGGGTCACCGCCGGGGCTTTCGCCGGCAGCCTTCCTTTCGCTCTGTTCTACATCGTGCCGTACGTCCTGGGTTTGGTTCCTCCGCCCTGGATGAAATTGTCGGTTTATTCGCTCGCGTTGATCCCGCTGTGCTTCGGCTACGCCATCATTCGTTACCGCTTGATGGACGTGGACATTATCTTCAAGCGCGGCCTTTCGTACACTTTCGCCACGGCCGCCGTCGTGGGAATTTATTTCGCCGTGATCGCACTTATTGGCGAGCTCTTCCACCGCCCGGGACTCTCGACTGGCCCCGCAGGAGGAATCATCGCCATCGTCGTGGCCGCCTTTTTGATCGAGCCCTTGCGCGAATGGGTGCAGACGCGTCTGGATCGCTTCTTCTACCGCGATCGCCTTGATTACCGCCGCACGCTCATCGAATTTGGCCGCGCTCTGACAAATGAGGTCCGCCTCGAGCCTTTGGTTGGTTCCGTGCTCGATCGTGTTTCTCAGACTTTGCTTGTGGATCGCCTTGCAGTATTTCTCGAGGACCCGGCTGTTCCCGACCAGTTTGCGCTTTCCCGTTCGATGGGATTGCGTCCCGAAGGGCCGCTTGATTTGTCATTCCTTAACCCTACGCGTCCTGCTTTTGGACGCGGCTGCTTGTTCTTCGAATCCGCGCGCGCCGCGACCGAGGAGTCCGAGGCCGTTCGCCGCACGCTCGAAGAGCTTGATCTGAATTATTTTATTCCCTGTCGTTTCCGCGAACGCACCGTCGCCATTCTTGGGCTGGGTAAGACGGTGGACGGCGATTACCTTTCCAGTGACGACCTCGAGCTTCTTTTCACCATCGCCGGCTACGTTGCGATCGCCATCGAGAACGCTCGCCTCTACAACTCACTCGAACAGAAAGCGATGCAGATAGAGCGCCTCAAGGACTTCAGCGAGAATATTGTCGAATCCTTGAAAATTGGCGTGCTCACCGTTGATCTCGAAGACCGCATCGAGTCCTGGAATCCGCAACTGGAGGACCTGCTGGCGATTTCCCGCTCGGAGGCGCTGCACCACAAGCTTCCGGAGGTTCTCCCGCAGGATTTGGTCGCCGAAATTGCTTCGCGCGCCGCCAGCGATCACGTCTCCGGGATTTACAAATTCCATTTGAACACTCGCGCCGGCAACCAAGTTGTTATCAACGCCTCCATCGCTCCGCTGGTCGGGAAGAGTGGAGCGCGACTCGGCCGGCTGATTCTACTCGACGACATCACCCAGCGCGTGCGTTTGGAAGAACAAATGGTCCAGACCGAGAAGCTCACCTCTCTGGGGCTGCTCGCGGCCGGCGTCGCCCACGAAGTGAATACCCCACTCGCGGTGATCTCGAATTACATTCAGATGCTTGCCAAGCAGATTCCCTCGGACGATCCTCGCCAGAAAACTATCGAACGGATCGTGAAGCAAACCTTCCGCGCGAGCGAAATCGTCAACAACTTGCTGAACTTTTCGCGCACCGGCGCGGCTGAATTCATGGAAGTGGACATCAACACGGTCCTCGAAGAAACGCTCACCCTGGTGCAGCATCCTTTCAAGACCGCGCAGGTCAACGTGGTAAAGAATTATCGGGAACAATTGCCACCGGTGCTCGGTTCCATCACGCGTCTGCAGCAAGTCTTCCTGAATCTTTTTATGAACGCGCGCGACGCCATGCCGCAGGGCGGCATGCTCGAGGTGCGCACCGCCACGCAAAATGGTTCCGTCGAAGTAGAAGTCACTGACACCGGTTCGGGCATACCGCCCGAGCACCTCCATCGCATTTTCGATCCTTTCTTTACAACCAAGGCCACCGGACGGGGCACCGGGTTGGGTCTTTCGGTGAGCTACGGCATCATAAAGGAGCACGCCGGCAAAGTGGACGTGCGATCAACTCCAGGAAAGGGCACTTCGTTCCGCCTGGAATTTCCCGTAGCTAGGAAGCCAGTTCATGCCTAGAGGATCTATTCTTGTTGTTGATGACGAAGTGGAAATAAGAGAAGGGCTCGAAGCGCTCTTAACCTCCGAAAGCTTTGAAGTTACTCTCGCCGAAACTGGCGAGGCTGGCCTGCAAAAGCTCGAAGATCATCCATACGATCTGATGCTGCTGGACGTCAGCCTTCCTGACCGCAACGGTCTCGAATTGCTTCGCGAAATTCGCCGCCGCGATCCGCAGCTATCCATCATCCTCATCACTGCCTTCGGCTCGATTGATATGGCTCGGGCGGCGTTCAAGGGAGGCGCGCAGGACTACATCACCAAGCCGTGGTCTAATGACGAGTTGATCGCCCAGATTTCCCTGGCGATCGAAGGCCGACGCCTCCGCGACGAAAATGTTCAGCTCAAGCGCGCGCTGAAACAGCGCTACAATTTCCCCAACATCGTCGGCAAAAGCGACAAAATGCAGGCGGTCTTCGATCTGGTCAGCCAGGTCGCGCCGTCACGTTCGACGGTTCTGATCTCGGGGGAAAGCGGAACCGGAAAAGAAGTGATCGCGAAAGCGATACACTCGGCATCCACCCGTGCCGACAAGGCGTTCATTCCTGTCAATACGGGTTCGATCCCCGTGGACCTGCTCGAGTCGCAACTCTTCGGCCACGTGAAGGGCGCGTTTACCAGCGCGGTCGCTTCAAAGAAGGGCCTGTTCGAAGTCGCCGACCAGGGCACGATTTTCTTCGACGAAATATCCACAGTCAGCCCGGAAACGCAGGCTAAGCTCCTGCGCGTGATTCAGGAGCGCGAATTCATGCGCCTGGGCGGCACAGACACGATCAAAGTGGACGTTCGCATCCTGGCGGCCTCTAACGAGGACTTGACCAAACTGGTTCGCGAAGGCCGTTTCCGCGAGGACTTGTTTCATCGCTTGAACGTGATCTCGCTCCATCTTCCGCCGCTGCGCGATCGCAAGGAAGACATCCCGCTCTTGATCGGCCGCTTCCTCGAACAATTTTGCCGCGACAACGGTAAGCCACCGCGCATGTTTACGCATGCGGCCATGAAACTTCTGATGGATTACGACTGGCCCGGCAATGTTCGCGAACTTGAGAACGTAGTCGAGCGTGCCGTTGTTCTCTCGACGCACGAATCCGTGGATGCGGACCTGCTTCCCGAGCCCGTTCGTACTCGCGAAATCGTTCGTGGCGTCCGTTTGCAGCTTGCGGAGTTTTTGCCTCCGCTTCCGGGGCAGGTAGGCGCATCCGGCGCGGCGCCGTCGCTTTTTGAAATCCTGGAAGAGGTCGAGCGCCGCATCATCGTGGACATGCTGGAGCGCACCAACTGGAATCAGACGGAAGCTTCCGAACGTTTCCAGGTGCCGCTCTCGACGCTCAACCAGAAAATTAAGCGCTTGGGCATTGAGACTCGCCGGCGCGCGATGTCCCCGCGCGGTGCGGGCACTTATGCCGAAGACCCCGCTGAATTCACCACCGGCAAGTAAATCATCTTCCCATATCTGGGCGCGATCATCGCGCACTAGCCTCGGCGTTCGGTTCCGCGAGCGATAGCGTCCGACGTCAATATGCTCGCACCGCCTCGGCGTATCTGGCCTCTACGTGTAAGATAGTCCCGCCTAACCATCCGTCTGGTAAACGCGATCGTTCGCAATGGGGGATTTTCGCTGGCCCTAACCGGCTCATCTCGCACCGAAACCGTCCGTTCGGCTGGCGAAGGGCTGCGCCGGGAGCTTGGTCTTGGCTCCGCCGCGGCAGCCGTTGCTGGGGAAGCCATTGCCGTCGGTATATTTCTCACTCCGGCTGGCATGGCCAAATCGCTTGGTTCGCCGTTCTGGCTGCTCGTGGTCTGGCTCGTAATCGGAGCGATGACGCTTAGCGGTGCGCTCTGCTACGGCGAACTTGCCGGCCGGTTTCCCAGCGCCGGCGGAGCCTATGTGTACCTACGCGAGAGTTTCGGTCCACGCATCGCGTTTCTCTACGGTTGGATGAGCCTGCTGGTTCTCGATCCTGGACTCACAGGCGCATTCGCCACTGGGCTCGCTTCATATGCGGCATACATTTTCCATTGGTCGCCGCTGGCGATAAGGATTGCCGCGATTGCCGCGATCTGGTTCTTGTGCGCCTTGAATATATTCAGCA
>Ga0209693_10000599_pt1 | contig 14815 bp, 7 predicted proteins | sample HubBroMetageWRM3_FD_188345 | JGI IMG/M metagenome (GOLD analysis project Ga0209693, IMG submission 188345) | Warmed soil microbial communities from the Hubbard Brook experimental Forest, New Hampshire - Hubbard Brook CCASE Soil Metagenome WRM 3... | ecosystem: Environmental > Terrestrial > Soil...
CCCTGCCGTTCGCCGGTGACGGCCGCGTGCACCGCGTGGTGGAAGTCATCGCTCCACTGCGCGGTGAGCCCGTACCCGCCCGCCTCGCGCGAGGTGACCAGCTTGGGATCGTTCGTATCGGATTCGGCGACGAGCACGAGCTCGCGGTTCAGCCGCGCGGCCAGGGCCTGCACCTCGGCCGCGAGCTCTTCGAGGATGTGCAGCGCCCTGCGGTCCTCCAGGGCGTGTACCGCGTCCAGCCGCAGCCCGTCGAGGTGGTAGTCGCGCAGCCACATCAGCGCGTTGCCGATCAGGAAGGCGCGCACCTCGTCGGAGCCCGGCTGGTCCAGGTTGACCGCGGGACCCCACGGCGTCACGTGCGCGTCGGTGAAGTACGGCCCGAACGCGTCCAGCCGGTTGCCGACGCCGACGTGGTTGTACACCACGTCAAGCAGCACGGCCAGGCCGCGGTCGTGACAGGCGTCCACGAACCGCTTGAGCCCGTCGGGCCCGCCATAGGGCTCGTGCACCGCCCACAGGTTGATCCCGTCGTAGCCCCAGCCGTGGTGGCCGGGGAACGACGCGACCGGCATCAGCTCGACCGTGTGCACGCCGAGGTGACGCAGGTGGTCCAGCCGCCCGACGGCGGCGTCGAACGTGCCCTGCGCGGTGAACGTGCCGACATGCAGCTCGTAGATCGTCGATCCGTGCAGCGGCCCGCCTCGCCAGCTCGGGTCGGTCCAGCGGAAGGTGGCGTGATCATAGGTGCGGCTCAGCCCCTTGACGCCGAACGGCTGCCGCAGCGACCTGGGATCGGGAAGGACATCGCCGCCGTCGATGCTGAAGCCATAGTCGATGCCGGCCGTCACGTCCGGCACGTCCCCGCTCCACCAGCCCCGGTCGCCCTGACGGCTCATCGGATAGCGCCGTCCGGCGACCTCCACCTCGACCTTGTCGGCGGCGGCCGGTGCCCACACACTGAACGAGCTCACCGCGGGCTCCCGTCGGCCTTGTGTTCCGCGTCCTGCAGGTAGACCCGCTCGGGGACGAGCAGTGCCACCGGGAGCTGCCAGGTCAGATCGGCAAGCAGCGGCCGCAGCCCGGCGTGCCTGGCCCCGGTCAGCACGTCGCGCCAGTGCAGCTCGGGCAGCGGCAGGGCGGTGTCAGCCCAGCCGCCGCGGCGCCGCAGGGCGGCGGGCAGCCGGGTGGCCACGGTGACCGCGTGCCCGCCGCGCAGGAAGGCGACGGCGTGCTCCGCGGCCGGGCCCTCGCCGGCCAGCGGGCTGTAGCCGCCCGCGAACCAGTCCGGATGGTCGCGCCTTAGCCGCAGCGCGCGGGAGGTCACAAGCAGCTTTTCCGCGTCCAGCCCAACCACCTGGTCCGGGCGGGCCGCGAGCGCGGCGAGCAGCCGCCTGCGGCGGTCGTAGTCGACGGGCCGGCGGTTGTCCGGGTCCACCAGCGACAGGCCCGCCAGCTCGCAGCCCTGGTAGATATCGGCCACCCCCGGCATGGTGAGCTGCACCAGCTTGGCGCCGAGGGAGTTCACCCTGGCGTCGGGCGCGATCTTGGCGACGAAGGCGGCGATGCCCGCGGTCAGCTCGGGATCCCCGAGCACGGCGTCGGCCAGGCCGAGCACCGCGGACTCGTAGCCGGGATCAGGCACCGTCCAGGAGGTCCGGGTCTTGGCCTCGTGCATGGCCTTCGCCAGGTAATCGCGCAGCCGCTCGCCGCCGATCAGCCAGCCGCCCACCAGCGTCTGCCACATCAGGTACTCCAGGTCGGGCTCCGGCGCCCGCTGCGTGGCCTGGCCGGCGGCGCCGTCGCTGAGCCACATGGCCAGGCCGTGCCACTCGGCGACCTGGTGCGCCCAGTCCTGCGGCCATTCAGCAAGCACGGTCAGCCTGGCCCGGACGTCCTCCTGGCGCTTGGTGTCGTGCGTGGACAGCGTGGTCATGGTGGCCGGCCATCTGGCGGCCAGCCGGCCGGCCTCGGCGTGGAATTCGGCCGGGCTGACGCCGAAGATGCCAGGGTCGCCGCCCACCTCGTTCAGCGCGGACAGCCGCGGCCAGCGGTAGAACGCGGTGTCCTCCACCCCCTTGGCCACCACCGGGTCTGTGGTCTGGCCGAACCGCACCACAAGCTCGTCTCGTGCGGCCTGCTCTCGCTCGTCGTCCGACTCGCCGCTGAGCCCGAGCAGCGCGGCGCTCACTCCCTCGACGGCGGGGTGCAGCCGGTCCTCGAGGCGGTCGCACGCGGCGGAGGCGGCGGCCGTCATGACGGCCACCGACGCGTCCGGCGGCGGCTTGCCCGGGGTCACGTAGGCCCGGTACACGCCGAACGCGGCCATCAGCTCGACAAGCACGTCGTATAGGTCGCCCGCGTCGAACCCGGCAAGCGCCGGGTAGCCCGCGCGGTCGAACAGCCGGGTCAGCCTGGACAGCTCGGCCGTGAACGTGCCCTCGGCGATGTACCGCTTGGCCTCCTGCTCCACTTCCGCGAAGGACCGCTTCCCGCCGGTGAACCCGACGTACTCCTCGGTCAGCGGCGCCTCCCCGGTGGGGTCCACGAACAGGCCGCCGACCAGGGCGAGCGTGTCGTAGCCCGTGGTGCCCGCGCAGGGCCAGGGCGGCAGCTCCTCGCCGTGAGCCAGGATCTTCTCCACCACGACCCAGGCGCCGCCGGTCGAGCTGGCCAGCCGGCGCAGGTAGCCCTCGGGGTCGGCAAGCCCGTCCGGGTGATCCACCCGCAGGCCGTCGATCAGCCCGTCGGCCATCAGCCGCAGTATCACCCGGTGGGTTGCCTCGAACACGTCCGGGTCCTCGGCCCTGATCGCGATAAGCGTGTCGACGTCGAAGAACCGCCGCCAGTTGAGCTGGGTCGCCGTGTCCCGCCAGTCGGCGAGCCGGTAGTGCTGCTCGGCGAGCAGCATGCCGAGCGGCAGGTCGGCGACGCCGTCCCGCAGCGGCAGCACGTGCTCGAAGTACCGCAGCACCGGCCCGGTATGTCCGTCGGCCTCCCAGGGCCAGGGGTCCCGCAGCGCCGTGTCGATGATGAAATCGCCCAGGCACTTCTCCAGCGGCCCGGCAAGGATGGGCATCAGCAGCTTGCCGTCCTGCGCGTCCCAGTCCACGTCGAACCAGTGCGCGAACCTCGACGCCCTGCCCTCGTACAGCACCGACCACAGCTGCTTGTTGCGCCACTCGGGCGTCGGGCGCGCCATGTGGTTGGGCACGGTGTCGACCACGACGCCGAGGCCGTGGCGGTGCAGCCGGTCCGCCATCGCCCGGAAGGCGGCTTCCCCGCCGAGGTCGGCCGACACCCGCGAGTGGTCGATCACGTCATAGCCGTGCGAGGATCCCGGGTTGGCCTGCAGGATGGGCGACAGGTAGACGTGCGTCACGCCCAGGTCGGCGAGGTAATCCGCGAGCTGGCCCGCCTCGGCGAAGCCGAAACCCTCCCTGAGCTGCAGCCGGTACGTCGAAACGGGGACCCGCCGGGCCGCTGGGTAACCTGGCTGCTCAGCCACGGCGCAGCAACTGGATCGAGTGACTGATCAGGGTCATAGGGTCTCCCGGCTTGACGGCGCCATCATCTACAAACTCCGCCGCCGACGTGGCCGTGTCCAGCACCCTTGCCCACCGCGGGCCGTAGCGGCGCGGCGGGATCGTGAACGTCAGATCGTGCTCGCTGGCGTTGAACATCAGCAGGAAGGAGTCGTCCTGCATCCGCTCGCCACGGCGGTCGGGCTCGCTGATCGCCCGGCCGTTCAGGAAGACGGTCAGCGACTTGACGAATCCCGAATCCCAATCCTGGTCGGTCATCTCCTCGCCGGCCAGCGTGAGCCAGGCGATGTCCCGCAGCCGCTGGCGCCCGCCGCGGACCGCCTGGCCGCGGAAGAACCTGCGGCGCCGGAACACCGGGTGCTCGGCCCGCAGCCGGATCAGTTTGCGTACGTAGTCGAGCAGCGCCTGGTCGTCTTCGGAGCGCACCGCCCAGTCGACCCAGGAGATCTCGTTGTCCTGGCAGTAGGCGTTGTTGTTGCCCCGCTGGGTGCGGCCCATCTCGTCGCCCGCCAGCAGCATCGGGACTCCCTGCGAGAGCAGCAGGGTGGCCAGGAAGTTGCGCTTCTGCCTGGCCCGCAGCGCGAGGATGGCCGGGTCGTCTGTGGGGCCCTCGTGCCCGCAGTTCCATGACCGGTTGTCGTCGGTGCCGTCCCGGCCGTCCTCGCCGTTGGCCTCGTTGTGCTTGTGGTCGTAGGACACCAGATCGGTCAGGGTGAAGCCGTCATGGCAGGTGACGAAGTTGACCGAGGCAACGGGGCGCCTGCTGTCCTGCTGGTACAGGTCGCTGGACCCGGTCAGCCGGTAGGCGAACTCCGGCAGCGTCGCGGGCTCGCCCCGCCAGAAGTCCCTGATCGTGTCGCGGTACTTCCCGTTCCACTCTGTCCACAGCGGCGGGAAGTTGCCGACCTGGTAGCCGCCGTCGCCTACGTCCCAGGGTTCGGCGATGAGCTTGACCTGGGACACCACCGGATCCTGCTGGACCAGGTCGAAGAACGCCGACAGCCGGTCCACCTCGTAGAACTGCCGGGCCAAGGTGGCGGCAAGGTCGAACCTGAACCCGTCCACGTGCATCTCGAGCACCCAGTACCGCAGCGAGTCCATGATCATCTGCAGCACGTGCGGATGCCGCATGAGCAGGCTGTTCCCGGTTCCCGTGGTGTCCATGTAGTACCGCCGGTCGTCGTCGACGAGCCGGTAGTAGGCGGAGTTGTCGATGCCGCGGAAGGACAGCGTGGGCCCCAGGTGGTTCCCCTCGGCGGTGTGGTTGTAGACCACGTCGAGGATCACCTCGATCCCGGCCTGGTGCAGGGTGCGGACCATGGTCTTGAACTCCTGCACCTGCTCGCCGCGCCGGCCGCTGGCGGCATAGGCGTTGTGCGGGGCGAAGAAGCCGATGGTGTTGTAGCCCCAGTAGTTGCCCAGGCCCCGGTCGCTCAGATAACTGTCGTTGACGAACTGGTGGACCGGCATCAGCTCGATCGCCGTGACCCCGAGCGCGTGCAGGTGCGAGATGATCGCCGGATGCGCCAGGCCCAGGTAGGTCCCGCGCTGCTCGTCGGGGATGACCGGGTGCTCCTTGGTCAGGCCGCGGACGTGCGCCTCGTAGATGACGGTCTCGTGGTAGGGCGTGCGCGGCGTGCGGTCGAGGTTCCAGTCGAAGTACGGGTTGATCACCACCGAGCGGGGCACGTACGGCGCGGAGTCGGCGCCGTTGCGCCGGTCCGGGTACCCGAACGGGTAGGAGAACACCGGCTGGCCCCAGGTGACGGCGCCCTCGATCGCCTTCGCGTACGGGTCGAGCAGCAGTTTGGCCGGGTTGCACCGGTGCCCGGACGCCGGGTCGTACGGACCGTGCACCCGGTACCCGTAGGGCTGTCCCGGGCTGATGCCGGGCAGGTACCCGTGCCAGACGAACCCGTCTACCTCGTGCAGGTCGACCCTGGATTCTTGGCCGTCGTCATCGAACAGGCACAGCTCGACCCGGTTGGCTACCTCCGAGAACAGGCCGAAGTTGGTCCCGGCCCCGTCGTAGGTGGCTCCCAGTGGATAACTGTCACCCGGCCATACGGCAGTAGCCGCCAAGAGTTTCCCATCCCTCCCGCTTAACACACGCTCCGACCATCACACACCTTCCCATGCCTGCCCCGATCACACCGAACCAGTCTCGCCTGGCCAGCCGCGAGGTGTCAGGCGCCCGCGGGAAACCGCCCCGTGGCCGGGGGCCTGCGTCGGCAGAACGGTACGGCGTACCCGGCCCCGAACGCCCACCCACGCCAGGGGCTCGATCTCCGCGCTCAGGCGGATCCGCCGCGCGGCCGCGCGGGCCTGCGGGTGCCCGGCGGTCAGCGTCTGCGCGTACCGGCGCAGCGCGTCGGCGAGCAGCCGGTCCGCCCGCCCCTGGTTTCCCGCCGCGGCCTCGTCGATGGCCAGGTTGGATGCCGCGATCAGGGTGTCCGGATGGTCCTCGCCAAGTGAGGTCCTGCATCTGGCCATCGTGTCCCTGCCGAGCCGGATCGCGGCCGCCAGGTCGCCGCACGCGGCCAGATCGGAGGCGTAGTTGAGGTCAGCCTGCAGGGTGAACGGATGCGCGTCGCCGTAGGTATCGATGAGCCCTTCCCTGGCCTGCAGGTCGTACCGCCGCGCCTCCTCCGCGCGCCCGCTGACCCGCAGCACCGATGCCAGGCTCACCAGCGCCGCGCAACCGAAGTCCGGCGGAAGGCCGGCCTGCAGGTATCGATCCCGGACCTGGATACCAAGCTCGAGCGCGGCGGCGAGATCGCCGACCGCGCGCCGATCGTTGACCAGGTTGATGGCCGCGCGCAGCGTGTACTTGTGATCAGGGCCCAGGTGTTCCCGGCTCCGCTGAACTACGTCCTCGCTCTCTCGTAGCGCGTCCCAGTGATGACCGGCCCTGCTCAGCGCAGCGGCGAACCCCGTCCGCGCGTTGAGGCGGTCGGGATTCTCCGGGCCGGCCAATGCCGCGAACGTCCTGACGACGTGACGGGCGATGTCCAGTGATTCGGCGTATCGGCCAAGGCTGCGCAGGTCGAATGCCACCAGATGAAGGGAGATCAGGGTAACCGGGTCGTTGTCGCCAAGTATGCGCCGCCAGTCGGCGTGGGTCCGCTGATCGACCTGCAGGGCCTCAGCCAGCCGACCCAGGCGCCGGTAATCGGAGGCCAGGCCGATACGGACGCCCAGCGTCCGCTCGTGGTCCTGACCGTAAACGCGCTCGAACTTGCACAACAGGTCCAGGTCCAGGTCGAGTGCCTCGCCGAACTGGGCCCTGTACCGCAGGTCGGAGCTATGCAGGCTGGCGCACAGCAGGGTTATCTCGTGTTCGTCCCCGTAGCGCTCGGTCAGCAGGCGGAGCGTCTCCCTGGACAGCTCGCGGGCCTCCGCGGCCGACCCGAGCACCCGCATCGCCACCGCCACCTCGACCGCCAGCGTCAGCACGTCCAGGTCATCGACGCCGAGCCGTTCCCGCCACACCTTCAGCGCGTCCTGCCCGAACTGCACCGCCTCGACCTGCCCGCCGCCCAGGTGCAGCCGTCGTATCTGGCCGATGATGAGGCGGCGCAGGGCCGGGTTGGCCGTATAGAGGAAGTTTCTCTCCGACTCGATATGCGGCCACGACAGCTCATAGGCCGTGTCGTTGCCGACCCGGTCCGGGCCGCCCGGGTCAGATTCAGCGAGCAGGGTGTCCACGGCGGCCTGATAGGCCTTGAACACCTCGCCGCGGTTCAGCCTGAGCTGGCCCCTGGTGATGGCCTGGACCGCCCGGGGCATCCGGATCTGGTCGCGAGCCCCGTCGACCTTGACCAGCGACAGGCGGTGCAGCTGGCCGATCGCAGCGCGGAACCGGCGGGCGGATCGCAGGAACTCGCCAAGACCAGGTGGCTCATCTATCGCGCCGGTCTGCTGCAGGAGCAGTCCGGCCGCGATCGGCTCCGGTGAGAAGAACGCGCAGAGGTTGACCAGGTGCTCGGCGTCGGCGGTGAGCAACGCGGCGGACATGGCCCAGGTGCCGGAGACCGCGGCGGGAAAGTCCGGCAGCTGCTCGCTGAGCCGCTTCGCGTGCTGGCCGAACAGGTCGAGGTAGTCATCGACGCCCTGCCCGGTCTCCGCCAGGTAAGCGGCGGCCTGCTCGACCGCTATTGGCAGCAGGTCCAGCGCGACGGTCAGCCGCGCCGCTTCGCTGTCGCGCCCCGCATCTTCCTCGCGCCTGCGCCCCTCACCGTCTTGGCCGTGGGGCTCTTCGCCCGCGCCGAGGGCAGGCACCCTGCGGCGGAGGAAGCCGATGGCCTCCTGCTCGCTGAACGGCGAGACCTCGACGCTGTCCGCTCCCATGTAGCCGGGCCAGTACTGCACCCGCGAGGTGATGATGATGTGGCCGCCCGGCGGACACGCGGGCAGGTACCTGTGCAGCTCGAGCGGCTGGGTCGCGTTGTCGTACACCAGCAGCCAGCTAGGCCAGACCCCGGTTTCCAGCGCCTCTAGTACCGCCGCGATGGCCCCGGCCCGGCCGCCGACCGAGGCCGCGGGCCGCAACTCCAGCCGCTGACCCAGCCGGATAAGCGCGTCCCCGGCGCGATCGTGGTGCTCGGCCCGGATCCAGCAGATGATCTCGTAGTCGTCCCGGTGGCGGTGCAGGTACTCGGCGGCTATCTCGGTCTTGCCCACTCCGCCGGGACCCGAGATGACCTGCGCCGCGGGGTTCGGCCGGTCGTGGCGCACCAGGTTGGCGCGCAACGCCTGAAGCTCCGCCTCCCGGCCGGTGAACAGCGGGTTGGGCGCCGGGATCTCGGCCGACCAGATCCGCTGTTTCGGCCCGGGCGTGGCAGTAGGCGCCGCACCCGGGGCCCGCCGCGTGGCCTGCGCCCCGCCAGAGCCAGGCACCCCACGCACCCCACGAACACCAGAAACCACAGGCACCTTCGCCGACTCCGCCTGGTTCTGCGCCTGCCAGGCGGCCTGCCACAGCATGGCGAAGGCCGCGGTGTCTCCGTGCAGCGCGCCGACGATGTCTTCAAGGAAGCTCCAGCGCGGCACGCGGGCCTTGCGGAACACGTTGTGCACGGTCGAGGAGCTGATCCGGCCGCGGCCGACCCGGGCGGCGATCTCCCGCATCGAAGGGCGCCCGGCCGCCAGGTGCAATCGGTCGAGTTGCTCGAAGAGCTCGGTGACCGGCCCGGGCGCAGTGGGGCCGCGGTCGATCGCCGTCACCGCCCGGTCCCCCTCTCTCCCGTTGAGTCCAATTATGTCCACGCCTGTCAAAAACAGTACACAGCCGCAGCTACACCGACGTCTTGACGGCGGCAGCCGCGGCCGCCGCGGCGCGTCCACCTCATTGCGGCAGATCCAAAGTCGTCCACGCTAGTCAAGGCTTGTTTACCGGGGGGTAATAAGGCGCGCCCGGGGCTCATCATGGAGGGGTGTACAGCGGATACGGACAGGGAGGGTCGATGAGCGGTCACCTCGCGGCGGTACGCGCGATAACCGCACGGCCGTCGGCCGGTCCCGTGTACCGCTCGATCGTCGCCGTTGATCTGGAGGGGTCCACCAAGCGCACCAACGTGGTGAAGGGCGAGCTGCGGCGGGTCATGTACGAGTTGCTCGACCGGGCGCTCACCGCCGCGGGGATCGGCCCGAACCATCTCGAGGACCTGGTCGACCGCGGCGACGGCGTGCTGATCCTGGTCCGGCCGCACGACGACGTGCCGAAGACGGTGCTGCTCGGCCGGCTGATGCCGGTGCTGACCGCGCTGCTGGCCGGGCACAACGCCCAGGTCACCCGGCCGGAGCTTGAGCTGCGGCTGCGGGCGGTTGTGCACGCCGGCGAGGTGCACTATGACGGCAGGGGCTTCTACGGCGACGACCTCGACGTCGCCTTCCGGCTGCTCGACGCGCCGGCCGTCAAGCGGGCACTAAGAGAGGCGACCTCCTCGCCGCTTGTCCTGGTGGTCTCAGAAGAGATCGTCACCGGCGTAATCAGGCACGGCTACGTCAGCCCGGGCCGCTGCGGACCCGCGGTCCGGGTCCGGGTCGGCGAACGGCTCCGCCGCGGCCGGGTGCACATCCCGGTCCCCGCGGACGCCGACCGCCCGGCCGCGATCCGCCAGGCCAGGCGCCAGCTCGTGCCGACCACGCCGCTGTCCATCGCCGCCGCGAACTAAAGATCTTCAATTTTGGAGGTTCACGAGAGTATGAGGTCGAGCCCGGTCTTGGCGAGGAAGCCGTCTATGACTTCTTGGCAGGCCTCTTGACAGCGATCGTCGTACTTGGTCAAATGACTTAGACATATGACTAATCAGGTTGGCTGAGCATCTGGCTGACATGGAAAGAGCGTGTCATGGTTGCGGTGAGCCCCGCCGTGCCGAAGACGGCGGCCCGCGCCGCCGCCGAAGAGGCGCTGCTGGATGCGGCGGAGCGGCTGCTGGCCGACGCCGGGTATGCGAGCATCACGACGCGGCGGCTCGCGACGGAGGCAGGCGTCAACCACGGCCTGGTCCACTATTACTTCGGCTCAAACGAGAACCTGCTGGTGCACGCGCTGGAACGGTTCACAGGCCGGCTGATCGCCCGCCAGCGGGAGCTGTACGCAGCCGGCGTGCCGTTCGCGGACAAGTGGCGCACGGCGATGCGCTACCTGGTCAGCGAGGATGTCAGCTACCAGAAGATCTGGCTTGAGCTGCAGGCGCTGGCCTGGAACAACCCTGACATCAGGGCGCGGCTGGCGCGGGTGAATGCCGAGTGGCGGGCGGTGCTGGCCGAGGCGTTCGAGCAGCCGCGCCGTGAGCTTGGCATCGGGCTGCCCTTGGAGGCGCTGGTATCGCTGGTGATGACGTTCAACCTCGGGATCATGATGGAGCGGCTGGGCGGCATCGAGACCGGGCACCGCGAGCTACTGGATTGGATCGACCAGTGGATATCCAGGTAACTGAGCCTGCCCAGGAGCAGTCCCGGGCACGGTACCCGGACAGCTCCGGCTACATCAAGCGTGACGGCGTGCGCCTGTACTACGAGGTGTACGGCTCTGGCGAGCCGACCGTGTTCCTCCTGCCGACGTGGTCGATCATCCATTCGCGGCACTGGAAGATGCAGATCCCCTACCTGGCCCGGCACTGCCGGGTTGTCACGTTCGACGGCCGGGGCAACGGCCGCTCAGACCGCCCGGCGACCGGTTACGGGGAAGCGGAGTTCGCCGCCGATGCCCTGGCGGTGATGGATGCCGCCGCGACCGAGCGCGCGGTGATCGTCTCCCTCTCGACCGGCGCGCAGCGCGCCCTCATCCTGGCGGCCGGGCACCCGGACCGCGTGACCGGGGCCGTGTTCATCTGCCCGGCGGTGACGCTCGCCCCGCCGCCGCAGGAGCGCACCCGTTACCTGTGGGATGAGGTGCCGCCTACGGATGAGGGCTGGGCGAAGTACAACCTCTACCACTGGCTGCGGGATTACCGCGGCTTCCTGGAGTTCTTCTTCTCGCAGATGTTCACCGAGCCGCACTCGACCAAGCCCATCGAGGACTGCGTTGGCTGGGGCCTGGAGACCACCGCCGAGACCCTCATCGCGACGGAGATCGGCAACGGCCTGGACGAGGCGGCCACGCGCGAGCTGTGCGCCCGGGTTCGCTGCCCGGTGCTGGTGATCCAGGGCACGGCCGATGCGATCACCGGGCCCGGCCGCGGGATTGCCCTCGCCGAGGCGACCGGCGGCGACCTTGTCCTGCTCGAGGGCTCAGGCCACGGCCCGCACGTGCGCGACCCGGTCAAGGTCAACCTGCTGCTGCGCGACTTCGCCGTCCCCCCGCGGCCATGCCCGCGCTGGGCACGCGGCAAGGCCCGCCCCAAGCGCGTCCTGTACATCTCCTCACCGATCGGCCTGGGCCACGCCCAGCGGGATGTGGCGATCGCCGCCGAGCTGCGCAAGCTGCATCCCGGCCTGCAGATCGACTGGCTCGCCCAGCATCCGGTCACCAGGGTGCTGGAGGCGCATGGTGAGCGCGTTCACCCGGCCAGCGCATACCTGGCCAGTGAGTCCGGGCACATCGAGTCCGAGTCGGCCGAACACGACCTGCACTGCTTCCAGGCCATCCGGCGGATGGATGAGATCCTGCTGGCCAACTTCATGGTCTTCCACGACCTGGCCCGCGAGGAGGACTACGACCTGTGGATCGGCGACGAAGCCTGGGAGCTCGACTACTACCTGCACGAGAACCCCGAGCAGAAGCACGCCGCCTACGCCTGGCTCACCGACTTCGTCGGCTGGCTGCCGATGCCCGACGGCGGCCCGCGCGAGGCGTTCGTCACCGCCGACTACAACGCCGAGATGATCGAGCACATCGCCCGCTATCCCCGCGTCCGCGACCGGGCCATCTTCGTCGGCGACCCCGACGACATCGTCCCGGACGGGTTCGGCCCCGGGCTGCCGCTGATCCGCGACTGGACCGAGCAGCACTACGACTTCGCCGGGTACGTCACCGGCTTCGACCCGCGCCAGCTCGGCGACCGGCAAGCACTCGGCTACCGCGACGACGAGCGCGTCTGCATCGTGACCGTCGGCGGCTCGGGGGTCGGCGGACACCTGCTGCGGCGCGTGATCGCCGCCTACCCCGAAGCCAAGCAGCGGGTGCCCGGCCTGCGGATGATCGTCGTGACCGGCCCGCGGATCGACCCCGGCAGCCTCCCGGCTCACGACGGCCTGGAAGTGCGCCCCTACGTCCACGAACTCTACCGCCACCTGGCCGCCTGTGACCTCGCAGTCGTCCAGGGCGGGCTGACCACGACGATGGAGCTGACCGCGAGCCGGCGGCCGTTCCTGTACTTCCCGCTGCGCCACCACTTCGAGCAGAACCTCCACGTACGCCACCGGCTGGACCGCTACCGGGCCGGACGCTGCATGGACTACCAGACCGCGGAACCGGCCGACATCGCCGCGGCGATCGCCACCGAGATCGGCCGCGAGGTCGACTACCGCCCGGTCGCCACCGACGGCGCCGCCCGCGCCGCATCCCTGCTCGCCAACCTCCTCTAGCAATCGGCGGCCCGGCCCGGCGTCAACGGGCCCGCAGGGCCGCGACAAGGGCCGGGATGACCTGGTGCAGGTCGCCGATGACCGCGTAGTCGGCGTGGGCGAGGATGGGGGCGCCTGGGTCGGTGTTGATCGCGATGATGTGCTTGGCGCCCGAGCAGCCCGCGATGTGCTGGATGGCGCCGCTGATGCCGCAGGCCAGGTAGAGCTCCGGGGTGATCTTGGTGCCGGTCTGGCCGACCTGCTGCTTGTGCGGCCGCCAGCCCTCCGAGGTGACCACCCGGGAGACACCGACCACTCCGCCGAGCAGGTCGGCCAGCTCCTCGAGCACGGCGAACCCGTCGGGACCGCCAACTCCCCGGCCGCCGCCGACCACCACCCGCGCGGTGGCCAGTGACACGCCCCCCGCCCGCCCCGCCGACTCGGTGGCCCGCACAAGCATGTCGGCCTCGGCCAGCTCGGGCTTATGCACATGCATCTGGATGCCGCCCCCGGACGCAGGCCGGGAGGGTCCAGGGGGTGCCCCCCCGGGAGGCAGACTCGCGGAAACGTCTGACGCCGCCCCCACAGGCACCGGGGCGACCGCCTCGGTGGCCACGGTGAACAGCGCGACGGGGGCCTCCATGACCGCTTCCTCGAGCAGCAGCCCGGCCCACCGGTGCCTGACGAGCCGGTGCGTGCGCCCGCCGTCGGGGGTGACCACCGTGCAGTTCGCGGCCATCGGCAGGCCCATGATCGCGCCGGCGTGAGCGAGCACCTCGTTACCCCGGTCGGTGCCGGCCGCGAGCACGGCGCTGGCGCCGGTTTCCGCGGCGAGCCCGGCCAGCACCCGCCCCCAGGCCTGCGGGGCGTACCCGTCCAGGGTGCCCGGCTCGATCACGTACACGTCGCTGACGCCGTACTCGGCGAGGACGGCCACCGGCACCCGCGCCGAATCCGCGAACACGACTGTCCGGACAGAAGTGTCCTCCGATGACTGACCGAGTGTCCGCCCCAGGGTCAGTGCCCGCAGCGAGGCGTCCGCGGCCTCGCCCCCGTCAAGTTCCACCAGGCACAGCACGCTCATGACGCACCACCCACACCCCGGACACCCCGTCCGGACTCGCCACCCGAGGGCCTGCATGCCAGCAGACGTGGCCAACTACCCAAGTCGGCCGGCCGGGCTGGATATGAGCTCACGTAGGCCCCGCCCGCCCCGCCCGTACCAGCCTCACGCGCCTCTACAGGTAGTGGGTGTGGCACCGCGTACCGAAACCGGTATGCGGTGTAGCACCCACTACCTCCCCGGCCAGGAAAGGCACGACACTCACGTCTCAGCAGTCCCGAAAGCCTCGTCAGAGGCACCCTTTGCGCCGGCCGGCAGCCCGCAGCCGCCAGAGCCGGTCGTGGGCATGAACTAAGAGCCGGTCGTGGGCATGAACTAAGAGCCGGTCGCGGGCATGAACTACGAGCCGGTCGCGGGCATGGACGAGGGTTCCCTCGCTGGCGGGGCGTCATGACAGGATTCCCCATTCGTCGAGGACGCGGACTAGGTCGGGGACCGCGTCGGCGCCGTGGCCGAGGACGGTGGCCTGGTGCTTGGCGGAGGCGGGCACGCGCAAGGACTCCTTGCGCAGGCCCTCGGCTGCCCAGGCCGGCTCGGACCGCTCGACCGCCGCGCGCTTGGCCCGCAGCCGGCCCGGCAGCGACGGGTAACGGGGCAGGTTGATGCCCTCCTTGACGGTGATCACCGCGGGCAGGGTCAGTGAATAGGCCTCCTCGACCCCGCGGTACTCCCGCCGGGCCACCACGCCATCCGCAGACGAAGACACGGTCAGGTTCTTGATCCCGGTGGCGACCGGCCAGCCGAGCTCGTGTGCCAGCCTGACGCCGACCTGGTAGTCGCCGGTGTCGGCCGCCTCGTTGCCGAGCAGCACCAGGTCGTAGGGATGCGCCCTGACCTCGGCCGCGATGGCCGCCGCGGTCGCGATCGGGCCGAACTCCCTGCCGTCGGTCTCCAGCAGCACCGCCCGCCCGGCACCGAGCGCGAGGGCGTCACGTAGCTGCTCGACGGCCGCCTCGGGGCCCAGGGTGAGCACCGAGACCGTGCCGCCGAGCCGCTCGGTGAGCTGCACCGCCTCTTCCACCGCGCATTCCTCGTGCGGGCTGATCGAGAACCCGGACATCCGGGTGTCGATCTCCTGCCCGTCCTCGGTCACCGTGATCCGGCCGCCGACGGTGGGCACCCGCTTAACGCAGACGAG
>Ga0209693_10000602_pt1 | contig 14765 bp, 11 predicted proteins | sample HubBroMetageWRM3_FD_188345 | JGI IMG/M metagenome (GOLD analysis project Ga0209693, IMG submission 188345) | Warmed soil microbial communities from the Hubbard Brook experimental Forest, New Hampshire - Hubbard Brook CCASE Soil Metagenome WRM 3... | ecosystem: Environmental > Terrestrial > Soil...
GTCGGTGTAGTGCTCGAACATCAGCCGGTCCGGGTCGCGCCAGTAGTCGAAGATCTGGCTGCCCTGGATGTGCCGGCCCAGGCCCCACGCGTGCCGGTATCCTTGCTCGCGCAGGTATTCCCCGCTAGCGGCGACCTCGTCCAGGTCGGTGAGCTGGTAGGCCGAGTGCACGTACCCGGTGCGCGGCTGCAAGATCATGGCCAGGGTGTGGTGGTCGGCCGGGACGGTGCCCAGGTCGCAGCGGATGAACGCCATCGCCGGGCCGCGGTCGCGCTGCCCGTCCAGGTACAGGAAGTCGGACACGATCAGCCCGAGCGTGTCCAGGTACCAGTCCAGGGCGGCGCGGAACCGGGTGGTGCCCAGCACCACGTGCCCCAGCCGCTGGATCTGCGCCGGCTGCCGGGCCGGCCGCTGGGTGGCGTTGACCCGCACCGGCTCCGTTCCGAAGTTCACCGGCAGCGGGGCGCGTTCGGGCAGTGCGGGGAACTCCGGGACGCCGTGCACCACGCGCACCGGGAACCCGCTCGGGTCCCGCAGCAGGACGGCGTGACCGCCCTGGTACGCGGCGACCGTCCCGCCGGTGCCGCGGGCCAGCCGGTCCAGGTCACCTCGCTCGGCAGCCTGGAACGCCAGTCCCGCGAAACGGGCCCGCGGGCCGCGGCGGACCACCAGGCACGCGGCAGCGGCCTGCCGGCCGCGCAGCACCAGCGTCTCCGGCACCCGGTCGGCCACGGTGAAGCCGAAGTCGGTGCCGAACCGCCCGGCGCGGTCCAGGTCCGGCTTCTCGAACTCCAGCCACGCCAGCGCGGCCACCTTGACCAGAGGATTCTTGGACCGCCCCGGGTGCTCCCCGGGCCGTGTGGCGACCTCGCTGTGCAGCGAGCGATGCGGGTCTTCCCTGGGTCCTTGGGGCGGCGGCACTCGGGCCGGGTCCAGATGTGTCGTCATGATCGGTTTCCTCACTCGATAATGAATCTATCTATCACTCTTGTGATATAGCATCAGTTATGATTAGACTCTTGTCAAGTACCAGCCCGGCGGACTTCAAACCGCAAGTGCCCAGGGCAGCAGGAAGCAAGGGACCACCTGTCCCCTGGTAGCCAGGGCCCTTCGTCCCTTACGGCCCGCCGGGCGAGACGGTAACGTCGGCCGATTACCGAGCGGCCGGCCCAGCGAAAGGATGCAGGCAGATGGGCAAGGACCCAGTGAGCAAGACCAAGGACGTCCGCGCGGCGGTCGACGCCGAACTCGGCTTCGACTCGCTCGTCGACTCCGCAGACATCACCGTCAGGAACATCGCCGGCGACGTGACCCTCACCGGCACCGTGCCGAGCTACCCCCAGCACCTGGAGGCAGCGGCCGCCGCACGGCGGGTCGCCGGGGTGACCGGCGTGCACAACAACCTGATGGTGGTGCTCCCGGAACGTGACTACCGTGACGACGTCAAGCTGGCCACCGCGGCGAACAACGCGCTCGCGGCCAACGTCACCGTGCCGGACAGCGTGGAGGCGACCGCGGAGGACGGCAACATCATCTTGACCGGGACCGCGTCCTACGGCACGGAGCGCGCCGCCGCCGAGGCGGCCGTGGCCGGCCTGGCCGGGGTCCGTAACGTCAGCAACGACATCGAGATCAGCTACGCTCTTGACCCGGTCGAGGTCGACCTGCACGTCCAGCAGGCGCTGGACCGCGCCGCGCTGGTCCCCGACGACAGCGACGTGACCGCGGACACCAAGGACGGCATCATCACGCTGACCGGCCATGTTCGCACCTGGGCCGAACACGACGCGGTGATCGGCGCCGCGTTGATGGCCCGCGGGGTCATCGACATCCGCGACGAGCTCCAGGTCACCGGCTGACTGGCATCCCCGGAGCCCGCCGCAGCACGGCTTCCCGGTTCTCAGCGATGACGACGGTGAAGGGCCGGCGGTGGCTGCTGGCTGCCGCGGTGTTCCTGCTGGTCCTCGCGGCGTGCACGAGCACGGCTGGCCGCCCGGGCCCCGGGACCGGCACGGCTGGCACCCCGGCCGGGTCCGGTCCGGCGGCACCGGGCGGCCTGCGGGCGGTCCGGCACGTGTGGGTCATCGAGCTGGAGAACCAGGGGTACACGCAGAGCTTCGGCACCCCGTCCGCAGATCCGTACCTGGCCCGGACGCTGCCGCAGATGGGAGCGCTGCTGGAGAACTACTACGCGATCGGCCACAGCAGCGCGGCCAACTACGTCGCGCAGATATCCGGGCAGTCCCCGGATCTGGGCACCCAGAGCGACTGCCCGGTGTGGGTCCCTTTCGCCGGCCAGGTCATAGCCGGGCCGTACCACCAGGTCCTCGGCGAGGGCTGCGTCTACCCGGCGGCAGTCCAGACGCTCGGCAACCAGCTGTCAGCCGCCGGGCGCAGCTGGGCGGCGTACCTGCAGGACATGGGCAACGACCCGGCCCGGGACACCACGGTCGCCACGGCGCGCGGGCCCGCCTGCGGTCATCCCGCCACCTGGGCCATCGATCACACCCAGAAAGCCGCACAGGGCGATCAGTACGCCGCCCGCCACGACGGGTTCACGTTCTTCCGCTCGGTCACCGGCAACCAGGCCTACTGCGACGCGCACATCCTGTCGTTCCGGCCGCTGCCGGGCGACCTGACCCGGGCCGGCACCACCCCGGCGTTCTCCTGGATCTCGCCGAACCTGTGCAACGACGGCCACGACGCACCCTGCGTCACCGGCGCCCCGGGCGGGCTGGCGCAGGCCGACGCGTTCCTGTCGCAGTGGGTGCCGAAGATCATGGCCGCGCCGGCCTACCGCGACGGCGGCCTCATCGTGATCACCTTCGACGAGGGCAGCGATTCGGCCGCCTGCTGCGGCGAGGCATCCGGCTTCAGCCTTGACCACCCGAACGTGCCGCTGCCCGGCAAGAACGGGCCCGGCGGCGGCCGCATCGGCGCGGTCGTGCTGTCCCCCCTGATCAGGCCCGGCACCGTCAGCACCGTGGACTACAACCACTACTCACTGCTGCGCACCGTGGAGGACATCTTCGGCCTGCCGCACCTGGGCGACACGGCCATGCCGCAGGTCAGATCGTTCGGCCCGGACGTATTCGGCTAGTACACGTGCCCGGCTGGTGATTTGCAGACCGTTTGCTCAGCCAGGGTCGGCAGGTTCCTGACCGGCGCGGGTGCTGCGTAGCGCTGATGACGGTTGACTGCTCGCGCCTCGTGTGGCTGATCGCGCCGCCAAGCATCGCGATGCTGGCGACCTTCCTTATAAGTCCCATGACGACCGCCTCCTGGGGTTCGGCGCCTTAACGGGCACACCTGCCGGGTCCCGGACCGTGAGGCTGCTCAGCGAGCCGCCGGCCGCGGGCGCCCTCACGCTGGTGAGGCACACGGCACACGGCGCTGCCCGGGGCCCGTGAGTTTGCGTTCACCGTCTTCGCCTGCGATCAGGGAAAACAAGGACTATCGGTCCCAGGTAGCCAGGAACCTTCGTCCCGTACGGGCCACCTCACAGGCCCGCTCATCACAGGGTGATGCGCAGGGCCAGCCGCGGAGGGCAGCCGCGCCGCACCAGCCGGGCGACCTGGTGCCAGTCGAGGCGGTCGGCGTAGACCTCGGCCAGCGACCCGGGGACGCCGAGCCGGGTGAGCCGGTCCACCCGCCAGTTGTGCACGAGCAGCTCTTCCTCGTCGAGGCCCTTGTATGTCGTCATGATCGGCTCCTCACATCAGATTCCTGAACTTATCGATCACTCTTGTAATGAATCATCAGTTATGATTACGATGCTGTCAAGAGCTGGCCCGGCCGGGTCCGGACACCGCCGGAGCGCCGGGCAGCGAACAAGCGAAAGGAACCGTCATGTTCAAGTCACTCAGCACATCCCTGATCGCCCGCGGCATCCTGGCCGTGATCATCGGGATCATCGCGCTGGCCTGGCCCTCGGTCACGGTGCTGGCGCTGGTCATCTTGTTCGCCGTCTACGCGTTCATCGCCGCCGGCCTGCAGGCCGCGCGGGCGTTCAGCAGCCGCACCGCCGGGCCGGTCATCGGACACCTGCTGCTCGGGCTGGCCGACCTGGCCGCCGGGGTGATCGCGCTGGCCTGGCCGGGGCCCACCGCGCTGGTCCTGGTGCTGATCGTGGGCGTCTGGGCAATTACCGCCGGCATGGTTGAGTTCTCCGCCGCCTTCGCCTCCGGCGAGCCGGCTGGGACCCGGGTCATGTTCATCCTGGGCGGGCTGGTCACCATCGCGTTCGGCGTGGTGCTGTGCGCCCGCCCCGGCCTCGGCGCGGTCACCCTCGCCCTGCTGTTCGGCCTGTTCAACCTGATCTTCGGGATCTGGATGCTCGCGCAGGGCATCGAGCTGCGCCGCACCAACAAGACCCTGCAGTCCGTCACCCCGGCAAAGCTGGAGAAGAACCCGGCCTGAGCCGGGCCGAGCCGATCGCCGGCCTGGTTCAGCGTCACTGAGCCGGTGCCGGCGTGGGGTCCGGCGGCAGGGCTCGCCGAGGGAGGTCTTGAAGTGCTTCCGTTGTCAGACGGCATCGCCGCACGACGGTTCCCGATCGTCAACGTCTTGCTGATCGTGGCCAACTTCGCCGTGTTCATCTTCTACGAGCTGCCGCACCTCAACACGGCGGTCTACCACGCCTCGTTCTACCCGTGCAGCGTCGACGGCGCCGGATCGGGTATAGTCAGTCTTGTCATAAATTATCAGCAATGATGACAGATTCCCTAAGATGAGTGCTGAGCAACAACCGGGAGGCTGCGGCTGCGGCCGGGCTATGACCAGCCAGCGTGGCCGCTAAGGTGCTTGGTGGGCCAGCAGGAGGAGGAGGAGTGATGGCGGAGGCGGTACCGGCAGCCGGCGCGCCGAGGGTGTCGCGGCTGGACCGGCGTAAGGCCCGCACCAGGCAGGCCCTGATCGACGCTGCGGTGCGGCTGATCGCCGAGGGCCGCGGGGACCGGGCGAGCATCCAGGAGATCACCGAGGAGGCCGACATCGGCTTCGGGTCGTTCTACAACCACTTCGACAGCAAGGAGCAGCTGTTCGCGACCGCCTCGGAGGAGGTGCTGGAACGCTGGGGGCAGCTGATCGACCGCGCCAGCGCCGGCATCAGCGACCCGGCGGAGCTGTTCGCCGTGGGCGTGCGGATCACCGGGCGGCTGGGCTGGACCCACCCGGAGATCGCCGGGTTCCTCGCCGGCGCCGGCTTGGCCGTCTTGGACATCCCCATCGGCCTGGCGCCGCGAGCCCTGCGCGACATCGAGGCTGGGAAGGCCGCGGGCCGCTTCACTGTTCCCGATGCCGAGATCGCGCTCAGCGCCGCAGCCGGCGGCATGCTCGGGCTCTTCCGGATGCGCCAGCGGCACCCGGAGCGCGTCACGGAGACCACCGTCGACCAGCTCGCCGAGGCCGATCTGCGCATGCTCGGTGTCCCCGCCGACGAAGCCGCCCGCCTCACCGCCCTCCCCCTCCCGGACACCGGCACGTGGTAACACCCGCCACGATGCCGCCGACCGAGTTCGCCGTCAGCAACGCCGGGTAGCCAGGCCGTCGTCTCTGACCGGCCCGCACCGCATCGATAAGGCGGTCCAGCACGCTCAGCTACCTGGACCGGCCCGTCAGCTGTGCCACGCGCTCTGGCCGCCGGGAGTGTGTGGCCACCCGCACCTCCGTCAGACACCGCAGCTAGGCAACTAGCTGGTCAGCCTACCGTTGGAAAGCCGAACCGGGAGCCCGCTGCCCTGCTCAGGGCAGGACGGCCGACCAGGGTGCAGGCCAGGGATTTCACCGACGCGATCGGGGCGCCCAAGAGCGACGCTGGAAGCCGGACAAAGTCACAAGAAGCCAGGGGATGGTCGCAGTGAACGAACTGTTGAAACTGGCCATCGAGGCACACGGCGGGGCCCAGCGCTGGGAGCAGATCGAACGGTTCCGCGCCGCCGCCTCGATCACCGGCGCGATCTGGACGCTGAAAGGCCAGCCCGGACTGCTCGACGGCGTGGTGCTGGCCGGCGAGACCCGCGACCAGCGGCTGATCATCACCCCGTTCCCGCGGCCCGGCCAGTACACAACCTGGGAGCCGTACCGGCAGACGATCGAGACCACCGACGGCGTGCTGCTGGCCGAGCGCCGCGACCCCGCGGCGGCGTTCACCGGGACGACCCGCGCCGCGCCGTGGGACGAGTTCCAGGCCGCCTACTTCGCCGGCGAGGCCAACTGGAACTACTTCGTCGCCCCGTTCATCTTCGCCCGCGCCGACTTCACCGCCCAGGAGACCGAACCCTGGTACGAGGACGGACGGACCTGGCGCACCCTGCTGGTCACCTACCCGGATACCATCGTGGCGCATCACCGCCAGCAGACCTACTACTTCGACGGCGCCGGGATGCTGCGGCGGCTGGATTACTCCGTCGACATTCTGGGCGGCGGACCGGCCGTGCACTACCCGTCGGCCTACCGCGAGTTCGACGGGATCATGGTCCCGACCCGCCGCCAGGTCTATGTCCGCAACCCCGACGGCACCCCAGCCCGCGATTCCGTCTCCATCGCCATCGACGTCATCGACGCAACCTTCAGCTAGGAGCACGGCACCGTACCAGCCCCATCATGTGCGGTCTGTAACACCAGCGATCCTTCGGCACCGATTCAATTCCTTTTTTCCGAACGACCGGTGGTGCGCGGTCCCGGACCTGCTCACCATCGCCGGGGATATCACCGCCCCGGCCACCGTCGGCCGGATCGTCAAGGGCGGCACTGAAACGCCATCCAGACCCCGATACACCCGGCGGACAGCTAAGAGGCGAGATCCTTGTACATCGACGGCGCTCCAAATCGCCAGACCGCCGGTCGCAGCCTACGGGTTAGGCGGGCTGATCGTCTTGGCCGGGCCGCGCCAGCGCGGCGTGCAGCTCGCGGCGGGAGCCGATGCCGAGCTTGGCGTAAATCTTGCGCAGGTGCGACTCGATCGTGCGCGCGGACAGGAACAGCTGGGCGCCGATCTCCGGGTTGGTCCGGCCGTCGCGAGCCAGCCGCGCGATGAGCGCCTCCTGGGCGGTCAGCGTGGTGACGGTCTCGACGCCACGCTTGCGCACCTTCTCGCCGGTGGCGATCAGCTCCCGGCGCGCGCGCTCGGCGAACGCTTCCATGCCGATCGCGGCGAACGTGTCGTGGGCCGTGCGCAGCTGCTCGCGCGCCTCGGCGCGCCGGTTCTCCCGGCGCAGCCATTCGCCGTAGAGCAGGTGGGCGCGGGCCAGCTCCGTGCGCATCCGGGCGCGGCCTAGGCGCTCGATCGCCTCACGGAACCGGTCCTCGGCCGCCTGCCCCTGGCTCACCAGCGCGCGGCAGCGCGCCTCCAGGCCCAGCCCGAAGTCGGTCCGGCCGGCCTGGGTCCTCTCCGCCAGCCGCTCCAGCGCGTCAGCCGCAACCTCGGTATGACCGGTGCGCACGGCGGCCTCGACTAGCTCGGGAGCCGCCCACATCGAGACGAACAGGTGGCTGTCATCTCTGGCTTTGCCGGCTGCCGCCAGCGCGTCGGCGTAGCGGCCGAGGCCGTTGTGCAGGATCGCGGCCGACCAGTGCGCGGTTGTCACCGCGACCCCCTGTCCCTCGGCTTCGGCCACGGCGATGGCGGCCTCGACCAGCGAGGTGAGCTCAGCCTGGTTGCCGCGCAGCGCAGCGAGGAACATGGGGACGTAGGGCGCGATGCGGCTCCCGGTCACCCCGGCGATCGCGTCGGCCTCCGCGATCAGGGAGGCGGCCGCCGCGAAGTCGCCTCGCCACGCGTCATCGTAGGCGAGCGCGACCAGATTGACCGGCAACACTTCGAGCGCGCCGACGGCCCGGCCGAGCTGGATCTGCCGCGCTATGATCGCGCGCGCGGCATCGGCGTCCCACAAGACGGTGGCCGCCAGCCAGCCCGCCCAGAGTCCTTCTTCCCTGGAGACGGCTCCGGTGGCAAAGATGGTCACAGCCTGCCGCAGCGCCGACGCGGCCGCGGTCGGGCCGTCGGTGACCAGCCGCGCCAGGCCGTCCAGGATCAGGTCGATCGGCCGAGGAGGATCCGCGGGTGGGGGGAGAGACCTGGCGGCGCGGGAGACCTCGAGCATATCGCTGGCGCCCGCCAGGCGCCCGGCCAGCGATGCCGCCCTCCATGCGTTCAGGTAGGTCTCACGCGCTAGGTCCAGATCCAGTGGCTCAAGCCGTTTGGCCGCCTTGAGCAGCAGCGAGGGAGCGTCGCTGCCCTGGCTCGTGGCGAACGCGATCTGCCCGCGCAGCAGGTCCACCCGTGCCCGCTGAAACTCGTCGAGCGGCCCGGCCTCTGCGGTCGCGAGCGACTCCAGGGTCTCGCCGAACATGCCGGCCTGCAGGCTGGCATGCGCCGCGGCCAGGACGCGGTCGGCGTGCCGCGCCGGATCGGCGGTCAGAACTGCCGCGCGCTCCAGGAACGCCGCGGCCGCGGCCAGCCCGCCGCGGGCCCGCGCCCGGCCCGCCGAACGTTCGAGCTCGACGGCGACCTCCTCATCCGGCCCCTTCGCGGCCTGCGCCCGGTGCCAGGCCCGGCGGTCCGGATCGGCGATCGGGTCGGTCACCTCGGCCAGCGCCGCGTGCAGCTGCCGCCGGTCGGCCAGCGCCGCCGACCGGTAGGCCGCCGACCGGGCCAGCGGATGCCGGAACCGCACCTGGCCGCCGAACTCGATCAGCCCAGCCTGCACCGCCGGGTCCGCCGCGTCGGCCAGGATGGCGAGCCGCGCGGCCGCCCGCCACACCAGCGACCGGTCCCCGGACGGATCGGCCGCCGCCAGCTGCAGCAGCCGCCGGGTCTGCTCCGGCAGGGCGTCCAGCTGGCGGGCGAAGCTGTCCTCGATCCGGCCCGGCAGCGGTCCGGCGCCGGGCAACCCGAACCCGCCGGCCAGCTCCGTCGGGGTCAGCCCGCGCGGAAGCTCCAGCAGCGCCAGCGGGTTGCCGCGGGTCTCGGCCACGATCAGGTCGCGGACCCGGGCGTCCAGCGGCCCGGGCAGCGCCTCCTCCAGCAGCGCCCGCGCGTCCTTGTCCTGCAGCCCGCCGACGTCAAGCTCGGGCAGCCCGGCCAGGCCCGGGTCTGGCTCGCGGGCCGCGAATACCAGCCCGACCGGGTCGACGCCCAGCCGCCGCGCGGTGAACCCCAGCGCCCGCGCCGAGGCCCGGTCCAGCCACTGCTCGTCGTCGACCAGGCAGATCAGCGGGCGGTCCCCAGCCACCTCCGACAGCAAACTGAGGACAGCCAGCCCGACCAGGAACCGGTCCGGCGGTGGCCCCGCGGCCATGCCGAACGAGGTCCGTAGTGCGTCGTGCTGCGGCACCGGAATCCGGCTGAGGTGATCCAGCATCGGCCCGCACAGCTGATGCAGCCCGGCGAAGGCCAGCTCCATCTCCCACTGCACGCCCACCGCGCGCACCACACGGCATCCCGTATCCGCCGCCTGACCGGCCAGGTAGTCCAGCAGTACGGTCTTGCCCACGCCCGGATCGCCGCGCACCACCAGGACCCGGCTCTCACCAGCCCGGACCGCCTCGACCAGCCGGTCCAGCACGCCGCGCTCGCTCAGCCGGTCCGTCAGCCCCAGCGCGCGGCCCCGCCCCGCCGGATCTGGGGTCATCGGGTTCGCCGCCGCACCGCTTCCCGGTCGCCTGGCTGCGCGTGAGCGCTCACACGGCCTCCCGGCTGGTCCCGATCACTGGCCGAAAAGGCCACGATCGGCCGTTAAGAGCACCTCAGGTGCCACCCCGTAGGCTGCCGCTCACCACCACACCCAGACATCTGTCCCGGGGTATGACTACCAGCCTCGTGCCCGCCGGAGCTGCACCATTACATTGACCCGAAGCGTAGCTTGGCGGGAATGGCCGGGCAAGACAGGGCGTTCTGTGCCGCCTCGTACATGCGCCAGTCGTAGCGCATGGCTCAGGTCTGGCCATGTGACGACCCTGTGACGGAAACTACTAGTAGGCGCGTGGGACCGTGGACGCGACGGGCGCCGGGCGATGCACACCGTAAAAGCCTGCTGGGAATTGCAGATCTAGGGGCATGCCGTGGTCAAGTTGGTTGGACGTCGTGCCGAATGTGAAGCGCTCGACCGGCTTGTGGCGGACGTGCTCGCGGGTGCCAGTCGCGTGCTCGTCCTGCGCGGCGACGCGGGGATGGGCAAGAGCGCCTTGCTGGGCTACCTGTCCGATCGGGTGACCGGTTGGCGGGTCGTGTCGGCCGTGGGCGTGGAGTCGGAGATGGAGCTGGCCTACAGCGGCCTCCATCAGTTGTGCGCGCCGCTGCTGGACCACCTCGACGAGTTGCCGGTCCCGCAACGCGACGCGCTCGCTACCGTGTTCGGGCTGAGCCCTGGATCCGCGCCGGACCGGTTCCTGGTGGGACTGGCCGCGCTGACGCTGGTGGCGCAGGCCGCCGAGCAACGCCCGCTGGCCTGCATCGTCGACGACGCACAGTGGCTCGACCAGCCCTCCACGCAGATGGTTGCCTTTGTGGCCCGCCGCCTGCTGGCCGAGCGTATCGCGCTGGTGTGCGCGGGGCGTACAGGGATCGAAGACGGCGTGCTTGCCGGGCTGCCCGCGTTGCCGGTCGGCAGGCTCAGCGACAGCGCCACGAGGCTGCTGCTGGGCAGCGTGCATATCTCGCTCGACGCGGCCGTCGCCGATCGGATCATCGCGGAGAGCCACGGTAATCCTCTCGCGCTGCTGGAGCTGCCGCGCACCTGGAGGGCGGAAGGTCTGGCGGCAGGATTCGGGCTGCCCGGCGGCCGGCCGGTGGCGGGCCGGATCGAAAGCAGTTACGTCCAGCGTCTGCTGCGGCTGCCTGCCGATACCCAGCTACTGGTGCTGACCGCGGCCGCGGAGCCCCTCGGCGACCTGGCGCTGCTCCGCCGCGCGGCCGTTGCGCTGGGCATCGAGATGGCGGCGGCGGCCCCTGCGGTGGACGCCGGGCTTCTCCAGGTGCGCAGGCGCGTGGAGTTCGCCCACCCGCTGGTCCGTTCGGCTGCCTATGACGCGGCCGCCGCGGCTGACCGCCACCGGGTGCATCGTGTCCTGGCCGACGCCACTGATGCCCAGCAGGACCCGGATCGGCGCGCCTGGCACCGCGCGCGCGCCACATCCGGGCCCGATGAGGAGGTGGCGGCCGAACTGGAGCGGTCGGCAGACCGGGCCCAGACCCGTGCCGGGCTCGCGGCCGCCGCTGCCTTCCTGACCCGCGCTACCGACTTGACACCGGCTCCGGCGGCACGGACTCGGCGTGCGCTGGCGGCAGCCTCTGCCAGCATTCAGGCCGGCGTCTTCCAGGGCGCCCGTGCCTTGCTCACCATCGCCCGCGACGGCACGGCCGATGAGCTGCAACTCGTCCAGGCCGATCTGATCAGTGCTCAGATGGCCTTTGCCTCCAGCCGGGGCAACGAAGCGACGCTGCTGTTGCTGGCCGCGGCCCAGCGCCTCCAGTCCCTGAATCTGCAGTTCGCGCGCCAGACCTACCTGGACGCCTTCTCGGCCGCCCAGTTCGCGGCCCGGCTTAATGAGGGCGTCGGCGTCGCCGAGGTGGCACGGGCCGTCCGATCCGCGCCTCGTCCGCCGGACGATAAGCTCCTGGCGGGCGACTTGCTGCTGGATGCCTTCGTCGCGCTCACCGATGACTACGCCACGGCTGTTCCCGCGGGCCGGGACGCCCTGGCCAGACTCCGCCGCGACCCGAGCGCGGCGAGGGAGAATCTACGCTGGTTGTGGCAAGGTTGTGTGCTTGCACTTGAACTGTGGGACGACCAAAGCGCGTACGACCTGTCCGGCCATCACCTGCAGATGGCCCGCCAGGCGGGCGCGATCAGCGAACTGCCGCTCGCGTTCGGCTCGCGCACGCCCGTCCTAGTGTTCTGCGGCGAGCTCACCGCTGCCGCCTCGCTAGTCGAGGAGAACCGGTCAGTACAGGAGGCGGCGGGAATCACCGAGGCGCCGTACGGCGCGCTGATCCTGACCGCGTGGCGGGGCCAGGCCCGCGAGGGGAGAGAGCTGATCGATGTCACGATGCGTGAGGCAAGCTCCCGCGGTGAGGGAGTGGGCGTGGCCATCTGTGAGTACGCGCACGCCGTCCTGTGCAATGGCTTGGGCCGATACGACGAGGCGCTCGCCGCCGCCCGCAGCGCCTGCGCGGATCCGACCGAGATGGTGGCCCACAACTGGGGCATGATCGAGCTCGTCGAGTCGGCCGCACGGACCGGACGGATCCATCTGGCGGCCGATGCCCTCGACCGGCTGGCCGGGAAAGCACGGGCGTGCGGCACCGCCTGGGCGCTCGGCATCGAAGCCCGTTCGCGAGCCCTGCTCAGCGAGCCAGACACCGCCGAGCGCGGCTTCCGCGAGGCTGTCGGGCATCTCAGCCAGGCGCGGGTGCGCGCCGAGCTGGCCCGCGCTCACCTGCTGTACGGGGAGTGGCTCCGCCAGGCGAACCGCCGAGCCGATGCGCGCAGCGAGCTGACCCTCGCCTACGAGATGTTCACCACCATGGGAATGGAGGGTTTCGCGGAGCGGACTCGCCGCGAACTGCTGGCTACCGGCGCGACCGTACGCCAGCGCGCCGTCGATGCCGCCGATCAGCTCACGGACCAGGAAGCACTCATCGCGCGGCTCGCCCGGGACGGGCTGTCGAACCCGGAGATCGGCGCCCAGCTCTTCATCAGTGCCCGGACCGTCGAATGGCACCTGCGCAAGATATTCACCAAGCTCGGCATCGGCTCCAGGCGGCAGCTGCGGCTGGCTTTGGCCGATTCCGGTCGGCCGGTTCCGATCACCAAGGCTACTTCGGCGGGCGGGCTTGACCTGCCGGGAGACGGACATGCCCAAGCGACCTGAGCCGGCGCCGCCACTCCGGACCGCCAGCGAGAGCGCAGGATACGTACCTCAGAGGGGCTTCGAAGGCCCGTGAGTAACTGCTCGTGACCGCACCTTCCTGCCTGTTCTGGGCGAGCTTCCCATCAGTCAGGGTCGCGACGCGTCCAGTGCCACCGCGCTGCCGTCCGCTGGCCCATCGGACGGGCACCGGATCGCTCAGTTCCCCGATGAAGCTTCCGTCAGGTGCCAACGATCAGCTAATTCCCTAGAGGGGCGATTACGTAATTCCGCACCTGGTCCTTGGTGTCGATACTGCGGTTGCTGTCCTCCTCTCGTCAACGTTGGCTGGGCTGCTGGTGGCGGGCGCCGGGTTCGCCGGATGCGCCACGCTGTGGGCTGGGGCGGCCTGGGGCCTGCCCTCGACGCCTTCAGCGTCGCCACCATCACATCAGCCACCGTGGCAGCCATCTTCTGCTCCTTCTCGCTGGTCCTGGCATCGCTGTCAGGCCCACAAGCAGTCCGCCGCGCCGGTGGGAGACCCTGGCCTGCGCACTGGTATGTCGCCGGCCTGAAGCTCCGCGCTGCTCGGCAGCATGGGCACGCAGCTCACACCAGGGCACTGACCAGGGCACTGACCAGGGCCTGGCCCGGACGCTACGGGCAGGCGCCGGACCCCACCGTAGATGGGGAGTGAACATGAAGACCGGAGGCGGCCATGAACGGCAGGCGGGATACCGAGCTGGTTGAAGCGCGCGCTGATCTGATCCTGGCGGACGAGCTCAGCGTCAAGGCATACGGGCGCCACTTCGAGACCCAGATGCGCCACGGGAGGATCCGCCGACTGCTCTATGCCAGCTGCCTGCACCTCGCCCGCGCTGGCCCAGGCCTGCCTGGCTTCGATGCCGGGGCGACCTGGTGAGCCGATTCCGGATGGTGGTCCTCGAATGCGCGGGCTGCCCGTCCTCGCCTTGGCCACCTGCCGTCGAGCCATGGCGACGGTGGATATCAGGACAGATCCGGTGGCCTGGACACAGGCCGCTGACACCAGAACAACCATGCACCAGCAGAAAGAGAAAGGTAGCAAAGATCATGAACTACGGACTCGAGGTCGTGGTGATACCGGTTTCCGACGTGGACAAAGCCATGGATTTCTACCAGGCGCTGGGCTGGCGGCTGGACGCCGATTACGTCGGCGGCCCTGAGTACCGCGTGGTCCAGCTGACCCCGCCCGGGTCGGCCTGCTCGGTCATCTTCGGCACGGGGGTGTCGTCGGCCGCGCCGGGCTCGGCGCAGGGCCTGCACCTGGTCACCGCCGACATCGACGCGGCCCGGGCCGACCTGGCCGCCCGCGGCGCCGAGGTCAGCGGCGTGTTCCACGACGCCACCGGCGTGTTCCACCACGCCGGGACGACAGCCCGGGTCGCGGGCCCGGCGCCCGATCACAAGAGCTACGGCTCGTTCATCTCATTCGAAGACCCGGACGGAAACGGCTGGCTGGTGCAGGAGATCACCACCCGGCTGCGCGGCCGGTGACCAGCGGCCAGATGGCCGGAAGGAGCACGACATCATGACCCAGTCACTTACCTACCAGCAGATGGGGACGGCGGCCCGTGGCCAGGCGCACGCCTTGTTCGCCCAGACGATGGGCTACGTCGCGGCCACCGCCGCGTTGTTCGCGCTCGGCGCCTGGCTAGGCCGCGACCTGACCGGCGGCGCGGGCATCATCGCGTTCATCGCCGCGTTCGCCGCCCTGATCGGCATGCGGGTCGCGGCGCGCCGGTCCGCGCAGCTCACGGTCGGCCTGCTCGGCGTGTTCGGCCTGGTGATCTTCGCCGGGTTCACCATGTTCGACTTCCAGCGGCTGCGGACCAGCCAGGACGCCGCCTCGGCGCCGTTCCTGGCCGCCTCAATCT
>Ga0209693_10000603_pt1 | contig 14765 bp, 9 predicted proteins | sample HubBroMetageWRM3_FD_188345 | JGI IMG/M metagenome (GOLD analysis project Ga0209693, IMG submission 188345) | Warmed soil microbial communities from the Hubbard Brook experimental Forest, New Hampshire - Hubbard Brook CCASE Soil Metagenome WRM 3... | ecosystem: Environmental > Terrestrial > Soil...
AGCGGGTAGATCATGCCCAGCCGGACCAGCCGGATCCCGGCGTCGCGCAGCGCGGCGTCGCTGGCCAGCCCCAGGTCGGCGAGGGCCTGGCGGACCTCCCGGTAGGTCCGGCCCGCGGACAGGATGGTCAGCCAGGCGTCCGGCGCGTCGACCTCCACCGCGTTGAGCCCGTTCGCGGCCGCGTAGGCCTGCGCGGCGGCATGGCGGCGCTCGTAGAGCTCGGCCTCGAGCTCGACCGTATGCGGGAGGAAGAACGTCGGCCGCTGCACGTGCCGCCACGGCCCGCCGCCGAATGACAGCTCCGGCAGGACCGGGGCGATCCGGCCGGGGGCCACGTCGGCCGAGCCGAACCCGTCGGCCACCGATGTGACGATCTTCAGCCCGGTCCAGCAGCCGGTATACCGGGACAGCTCGTAGGCGTGCCTGCCGAGGTCGAGCACTTCCTGCGGGGTGCCGGGCACCAGGATCGGCATCCCCGCGTCGTAAAGGGCCACCTCGCTGGCGCCCGGCAGCGTGGACGACTTGGACTGCGGGTCGTCGCCGACCGCGCAGACCACGCCGCCGTTCGTGCCGACGCCGTGCAGGTTCGCATGCCGGAACGCGTCGCCGCTGCGGTCCACGCCCGGCGCCTTGCCGTACCACATGCCGATGACTCCGTCGTGGTCGCTGAGCGGCGCCAGGTTGTCCTGCTGGCTCCCCCACACCGCGGTGGCAGCCAGGTCTTCGTTTACCCCCGGAACCCAGCGAACGTCGTGGTCGGCCAGCAGGGCGGCGTTACGTTCAAGGATCTGGTCGAAACCGCCCAGGGGCGAACCGGGATAGCCGCTCACGAACGCGGCGATGCGCAGCCCGCGCTGGCGGTCAGCGCGGATCTGATCGAACAGCACGCGGGCGAGGGCCTGGACCCCGGTGATGAGCACACTACCGTCGGTGACCCGGTACTTTGCGTCGAGATCGAAGTCGGCGATGCTGGCAGTGACCGTCATGATTCCACTATGCAGCACCGCAAAATGGCTGACCCCGCCTGCACGGGGGGTTGCAGCCGGGGTCGAGGGGGACAGCCTTCGCCACTGCCCGCGCACCGGGCCAGAGGGGCGGCACGGTGCGTTCCTGTCAGGCAGGCCGAATTACCGCACCATAACTCGCTTCCGTGCTCGCTGGCAGCGATTCGCACACAAACCCAGCTAAGGAGCACTTCGCCCCAAGCGCCCCTCCAGTCACGCGCGCAGGCTGGCGGCCGTTGCGATGATCAAGGTCACCAGGTCGGTGAAGCGGGCATCTTGACCCAGCCCGACCTGATCCCGGACAGTGCGGTGCCGCGCACCCTGTACGTCCAGGTCGGGCAAGGAGCCGGGGAGATGATCGGCCTGTCAGCGAACGCGCTCCGCAGCGCGAACCTGGAGATCGTCGGCAGCGGGTCCGGCGCGATACCGTCTGGCGCGGATGTTCAGGCCGCCTACCGGCAGCTCATGGCGGCGGCGGCCGCTGGGGAGATCCTCGTCGAGACCGAGGAATTGCCGCTGAGCCAGGTCGCGCTGGGCTGGCGGCGGCCGGGCGGTGGGCGGCGCCTGGTCTTCGTCCCTTGATGACAGCGGCGCCGCCGACCGTGGCGTTCTGCCGGTTATTCGATGGCCCCGGATGCCAGGCGGTCCGTACCGTTGCGGCATGCTGACGCCACCCGATGGCCTGCCCGAAGCCGCGCTCGCCGCTGCGCTCGGACGCTGGTGGGGCATGACCGTCGCGTCGGCCGAGTACCGGCCCGTCGGCTGGGGCAGCCATCACTGGGCAGTCACCGACGCCGCTGGGTCACGGTGGTTCGTTACCGCTGACGAGCTCGAGCACAAGCGCATGTCGGAGCGGGAACCGCTGGATGCGGCGTTCGGCCGGCTCCGGGCCTCGCTGGCCGCCGCCACGGGCCTGCACGACAGCGGCGCCGCCTTCGTCGTGGCCCCGGTTCTTACCGGCCAAGGCGAGCCCCTGGTGCGGGTGAACGACACGTTCGGCGTCTCGGTCTACCCGTTCCTCGACGGCCAGAGTTATGACTGGGGCGAGTTCTCCTCGCCTGGTCACCGGCTTGGCGTGCTCGGTCTCGTGACCGCCGTGCACGCCGCCCCCGCCACGGCGAGCCGGCTCGCGCCGGTCGACGACTTCGCCGTGCCGCACCGGGACGCGCTGGAGGCGGCCTTTGACCCGGCAAACGACGTCGCCGGTTGCGGGCCCTACGCGCTGCGGACGTCCCTGCTGGTCCGGCGCAACGCGACGGCGATCCGGCAGCTGCTCGCGCGGTACGACGGCCTCGTGGCGCGGGCCCGGCCGCGGCCGGGCAGGGCGGTCCTCACGCATGGCGAGCCCCATCCCGGCAACACGATGCTGACGGCCGGCGGCTGGGTGCTGATCGACTGGGATACCGCCCTGGTGGCCCAGCCGGAGCGGGACCTGTGGCTGATTGACCCCGGCGACGGGACCATGCTCGACGCCTACGCCAGCGCGACCGGCGTCAGCCCGATGCCGGACCTTGTCCAGGCGTACCGGCTCCGCTGGGACATCGCCGACATCGCCGTCGACGTCGGCCGGTTCCGCCGCCCGCACGCAGGAACCCCCGAGGACGACAAGGCCTGGGGGGTCCTGGCGTGCGTGGTCGAGCGGTTGAGTCAGCAGCCGTCGTAAGGAGCCCAGTTGTTCTCGCCGCCGGGGGAAGCGAGCGCGGTGGCGAACACCTGCTCCTGCTCGGCCACGCTGGCGTGGCCGAAATCGTTCGGGTTGCCGCCGTACCCCACCCAGGTGGAGAAGCTGAACTGGAACAGGCCGTAGTGGCCGCTGGAGTTCATGACCTGCGGGTTGCCGCCGGACTCGCGCTGAACCACACACTCTCCGAACGCGCCGCCCGGGATGACGCCCAGGGAACCGCTGGTGGTCGTCGTCACCGGAACCGGGTCCGGGGCTTGCTGCGTCGGCGTGGACTGCGCCACGACCGGTGCCGAGCTCGCGTGCCGCGCAGCATGGTGCGTGGTAACCGTTGGCACGGACGGCCCGAGCTGTGAGGGAGCCGCCGGTATCTCGGCGGGCTCGGCCGGGATGCGCAGCACCTGCCCGGCCGTGATGTCGTTCGCCCAGTGAATGCGGGAGTGGTTGTGCCAGTACAGCACCGGCCACGCCGCCGAGTTGTCGTAGAAGTGCTGGGCGATCGAGGACAGCGAGTCGCCGGGCTGGACCGTGTACCAGCGCGGCAGGCTCGTGCTCGCCTTCTCCTGCTTCTCCTGCCACGCCGCCTGGTACGCCCGCTGCATGTCAGACATCAGCACGGTCCTGGTGGCCAGCATCAGCTGAGACGTACTCAGGGATGTGGCGCCGGTGGCCGAAGAGGCATCCGGGCTGTACACGGCGTCAAGAGAAGCCGAGTGGTTGGGGTTAGGGGTTACTTCCGCGACCGCTGCGTTTGCTGGCATCTGCTGTGACATGAAAAAGGCCGCGACCACGGTAGCCAGCGTGGGTGCGGCGGCGATCGGCGCTCCGTGGGGGAGTCGGATACGTGACGGTTTACTGTGGCGGCCCAACGGGATCCTTTCCGAGCGGGGCGCGCTCACCGGGAAGGCTGCACGGGGGGTGACAGCCTTCGGAGCGCCTGGCATTGGGGAGCCTAGCGAGGGCCAATCTCGCCCATTATGTAAATGCCTGTCCTCGGGTTTAAACCGGGCCTGACCTGCTAGGCTCCGCCCGGTCAGAAGCTGAGAAGGACCACATACGTGGCAGCTGCGCAACCAGTTGCTCCTGTTTCTGATGATTAGTCGCTGGGTCGATTGCGAACGCTTTCGGAGTATTCCGGCATCACTTCTTTAACACCATCACCAGCCCTTAACGGAAATCCATTCAATCCCGTCGCCACCGTCAGTAACACATCCTGTTCGGCTACGCGGTGACGCCGGGCAGCACCCGCGGGGGCGACGGACTGCGGACTGTGCGGACCTGGTGTTGCTGCCACGGCAGCTATCCCGCGCAGAGCGCTTCGGGGAAGGCGGGGATGTTCTCGGGGAGGCGGGGGTGGGGTGGCGGAGGGCGGGGGTGGGCTGGCGGAGGGGGCGTCACGCCCGATCTGAGGACGCCCGGCTGCGCAGTTCGAGGAGGCGGCCGGTCGCCTCGATCACGTCGGTCCAGAGCGCGTCGCCGAGATGGGAACCGAGCTCGCCGAAAAGCTCGTCGCCGGATCCGGGGTCTTCGGCGGCGTGGCGTGCCACCCGGTCGGCGACGAGAAAGGCGAAGGCCCGGTCGTGGAAGAACCGCCAGCCGGCGCCGGAGGCCGTCAGCAGGTGGCTTTCCTCCTCCGCGCTCTGGAACGCCTGCCGCTCGTGCCGGTCGAGGGCGATGGCCATCGCCCGCTCGGTGTCGTTGTCGGCGAGGGCCAGTTCCACGGCCGACTCGGATCCCCGGGCGGCGATGTCGGCGAGGGTGAACTCGCTTACCGGCTGGCGTTTCGCCACCGCCGCCCGGAAGGCGATCTCAGCCAGGTACCTGCGGTGATCCGCTTCGGCTCCGAGCAGGACGTCGATCACCCGATCGAGCAGGTCGGTCGAGTCGCCCTCGCCATGCTGCGGCCTCCCGGCGATCACGCTCAGCGTCAGCAGCAGCGGGTTCGTGGCCAGGTCACGCGCCTTGCCGGTGAGCGAGATCCCGGAGGTCGACAGGCTGGCCACGTACCGGTCTATTTCCGCGCCGGTCAGCGGGTCGAGCCCCATGGTCGCAGTGCTGTCCGGCCGCTCGCGGCGCAGCGCCTCCGCGGCCCTGTGATGAGCAGGGCTGCCATGCCTGCCGCACAGCACCACCTGCGCTGGCCGGCTGGGCCGCCACCCCGGGTGACTCTGGTGCGGGCTGCTCGTCACCAGCGCGACGAAATCCCGCTCCTTGTCGGCGACGGCGCTGCTGCCGCTGCGATGGGTCCGGTCGGTCCCGTCCACAACCACGAGCGCCCGCCACGGTCGCGGGTTGTCGGCCCGGAGCGTGCTGGCCAGCGCGACCGCCACCTCCAAGCCGGGCTCGGCCAGGGCCGGCAGCGCCGCGACGCTGGCCTGGACGACGCCGTCCCAGGTGGTCGGCAGCGCGCCGAGAGGGACGTAGAGCGGAAGGGTGAACCCGGGAAACCGGTCCTCGCTGCCGAGAGCGCGCAGTCCGTCGAGCGCCCGCCGGGCGGCCGAGGCGACCATGCGCTTCGCCGCCATCGTGTTCCCGCCGCCAGCGTCCGCGCTGACGGCGAACGAGTAGCCGGGGTACAGGCTGGCCAGCTGGTGCGCAGGGCACGGCGGGACCTCAGGCTCCTTCCGCGCGGCCTGGTCGGACAGGGCCTCCCGGGCCGGGGGCAGGTGGCGGCAGGTCACGGTCAGCAGCGGCATCTTGTCCGTGCTCCGTCCCTGCCTGCGCAGCCAGGTCCGCAGCCAGGGTTCCGGCGCGACCAGACGGCACGCCGCCTCCAGGTAACTGCGCAGCCCGCGCAGTTGCTGCGCCGCGGCTATCAGGGCGTCCTCGGCCCTTTCCACGCCTTCGAGCTGGACGATGTCGTCCGGGTCGACCCAGGCCTGGCCCCTCGGATACACCACGACGCGGATCCGGCGGCGATGCGCGGCCTCGATCTTGTCGTTCGCGTTCTCGACCTCACCGACGTGCCCGTCCGGGGACACCTGCCCGGTGAACGCGACGTCTTTGTCGGCAAACACGCCTGGGTTACTCAGCGACCGGAATGCCACGTACGCGCCGAGCCCGGCTGACCTGCCGGAGACCAGTTTTTCTGCCAGCGGATGCGTCCCGCTCGGCAGCTGGATATGCCACGAGACCAGCTCACCGGCCCGTTCCACCTGCTCGGCCTTGGCCGCGGCTGTGTAGGCGGCATCTACCGAAGTACGGAAGTCGTCGTTGCCGTGGACGAACGCCATCCGGGCCAGGTCCGGCACGACGGTCCCGGGTGGCACCGGGAGCGCCGACGTCTGCCGCCTGGTCTCGAACAGGCCGACCTGCCCGTGCCCGGCCACCAGCAGGACGTTGGCCCGCGCCTCCGCCGGCGGGTCGTCCGGCCGCAACGCCGCTGGGCCACAGTCGATCATGCCGTCGATCAGCCGCTCGACCAGGTGAGCCGTTCCCCAGGCGATCGGGTCGGATCCGGCGGCCGCCGCAGCGATGTCAGCGAATGCCACGCCAGTCGCGGCCGCCTCACCATGATCCGCGGCCGCCTCTCGCCCGAGGGTGGTGGCCCCACCGGCGTGCGCCAGCCAGCCTGCCGCCAGGTACAGACCGATCGGCTCCGTGGTGGCAACGGTGGCTGCGAGGGATGTGGCTGGGCGGGCCGGGGCTGCCACGTCGGCGGAGGCGGCCGCGGGATCGAGCAGCGCCAGCACGGCGCGGCGGCCCAGGTCGATCAGCCCGCCGGTGCTGAGCACGCCTTCGCCGATCCGCCTGCCGTCCCACCGGAGCCGTTCCAGGCCAACGGCGACGTCGAAGGCTGCCGTGGCGAGCGCCCGGGCGGCCGGCTCGGCGTCGGGCTGCGCGGTGACCTCGGCCCAGCGTCGCGCGGCGGATGCCGCCGCGGCCGATGCGGCAAGGCAGATCCACGGGGTAAGCACGCGCGCCTGCTCGAGCAGCCGGGGCTCAAAGAACTCGCCGACTCCGAGGACACTCAGCCAGTCGTCACTTGCGCAGTCGGCTTTGGCCACTAGGCCGGTCAGCGGGGTCCACCATTCGTCCAGGTCGTGGGCCCATTCGTCGGGGTGGTAGCGGACCTGGACCGGGCTCACGGGATGTTCGCTCGCTCAACGAGCGCGGCCTCGAGCACGGCGCGCGGGCGGTCTGGTCGCAGCCGCTGGCACAGGACGTCCCACGCGGTGAGGGCGTCCGAGTGCCGGACACTCCGGCCGACTACCTCGTCAAGATGGTCCCCGAGAGTCGCGATGAGGTGCTCGGCGACGCCGACCTCGACGCTCCCGGCATCGAGGCGGTCCTCGTCGGTGCTGTAGAGAGATCCGGCGAGACCGAGCGGGCTCGGCGCGAGCGGCACCATCCAGCGGTGTTCCCTGCCGTTGCGGCCCCAGGTCAGGAAGCGGACCGCGTATTCGCCCAGCGCCCCGTCGGCGAAGTCAGCCGTCACGCCGGTGAGCACGACGGTGAGGTCGTAGCCGCCCTTGCGGGCCTGGCACAGGAAATCGACCCCCCCGGCCGCAACCCGCCACCTGGCGGGTTCATCGGCGGCGCGTACCGCTTCCTCGTGGGCCGCCGCCAGCTCGAGCCCGTCGGGGCGGGGAATCCGCGGCAGCGGAATGACGCTGGCGCCCGCGGTCGCTGGTCGCCTGGCCTCCGGATCGGCCCGGCCCGCGGCTGCGCTCAAGATGTCGGGCTGGCCCACCCTTATCTGCAGGGTCTGACCTGGCTCGCTGAGGTGGACCCAGCCCCCCAGATCGGTGACCACCACGCGGTCTTCGCCCTCGGCTGTGACCTCTATGGCAGCGCCCGCAACCGGGCGCCGGCCTGCGTCGACAAGCCGCACGGCTGCCGCGACGCAGCCAGCCTGGCCAGGCAGCGCACAGGCGGTCAGGCTGGCACCCGAGGAGGTGCTGCGCACCCGGAGGTCGCCGGGCTCGAGCCTGAAGGCCACGTAGCCTGCCCTGGCCCGCGCGGCAAGAGCCCGGTCGAGTGCCAGGCTGGCGGCGGCGGGATCGCCGGTGACGGCTTCGGCGAACCGGCCGAGGAAGCCATCGGAGCCCCGGTCTCGGGCGAGGAAGACGGCTGCTTCGGCGAGCAGCACCTCTGTCACTTCGGGCGACGCGCTCACCCCTCTCATGTCGGCTCACCTCCAGGGCCGTCACATCTTTCTACCTCTGCCATGAGTGGTTTCAGTGCGCCCGCCGTCAGGTGTGGCGCCTCGGCGATCTGTCTGCAGTGAAAGAGCAGCTCAAGGCCGCGCAGTCCGGCAAGGCTTCTGAACGCGTTCATTTCGGCCGGTGACCATCCTTTCGCCAGCGCCCACACATCCGCGGGTGTCCCGAGTTGCCGCTCCTCGCGCGGCAGCAGCTGGCTGCAGGCATCGGCCAGGAACGCCAGATCCGTCTCGCCGACGACGTCGTCAGCAGCCGTGTCGGCCGTGTCATCGGCTGCGGGCCCGGCCGTGGCCTTCAGGTCAGCCCATGCGGCTGCCAGCGGCAGCAGCACCCATCCGTGGTGCACCCGCTCGTGCGCCCGCTCGCTCCCCGGCCCGCATTCGGGACAGTGCCCGGCCGAGCGTGAGTAGCGCCCGCATTGACGGCACAGCCAGATCGGTCCCAGCGGCTCGGTGGAGCTGTAACCCGCGTTGCCCCCCTCCTGCGTCTGCGACGCGACCACGATGCCCAGCTTGGGGCGGAGCAAGCGGCGGCCGTTGCGCTCGATGAACTCACTGCGGTAGACCAGATGCTGCTGCCCGCAGCAGGGCGCCCGCTGCACCAGCGTCCGGCCGGCCGGCCCCGCGACCGAGACCAGGTGCACCTTGCCACCGCAGCTGCGGCAGAACTCCGGCAGGATGCGGTCGTAACGCAGCACCGGGCCGCCGAAGCCGCGATCGGACGACAGCCAGCGGCGGGCCAGCACGCTGGCTGCCACGTCGTTGGAGCGCAGCTTCGGCCGCGCCGCCGACCCGGCAGCGGCCGCGCGGCTCGCGTCGGCGCCGCCGAGCCAGCGGCGCTGCCAGCCCCACAGCGTGGAGGCATACCGCGCGCCGTTGCGGCTGCCTGGCTTGTGCTGACCGGGCTGCCAGACGCGCAGGTCGTGGTCGTCCTGCCGGCACGGCCCCCGCCGGGCGAAGCCCAGCTCTTCGTCTTCGGCGGGCACCTTGCACCCGCAGCCGCGCCACAGCGCGCTCGCCTCGTCCGCGACCAGCGCGGCCAGGCTGGCCGCCCTCGCGGGCGTCCGCGGCTCGGGCAGGAACTCGATGCCGAGCCAGCGCTCCACCGTAGACAGCGCCGAGCCGGCCGCGCTGAGCCCGAGGTTGCAGAACAGGTGGAACGGGAACAGCCACTCGCGTGGCGGCACCCCGCTGGCCTGCGCCGCGCCGCCAACCACCGCTGCCGCCACCGCCTCGCCAAGGATCCGGTCCTCCAGCGCCACCCGGTGCCACCCCTGCCTCCGGTCGCCCGCTGCCGCGGCAAGCAACTCGTCCAGCTCCGCCGTCCGCCTGGCCAGGGCATCCAGCGCGGCGGTCCACTCGGCCGAGCCGAAGGCCCTGATCCTGCGATGCACGTGCAGCAGCGCCGCGGGCTCCTCGGCCGGGTCCAGCCGCAGTGTGGAAAGCGCCGCGATCGCGGTAATGGCCGCGACCCTCGGGCATTCTTGGCCAGAAGCGTCGCTAACCGCCTGCGCCGCCGCATCCACGATGCCGACGGCCAGCAGGCGGACAGGGAACTCGTTCTGGTAAATCAGGGGCTCCACGTCGTAGTTGGCATTGTCCTGGCTCAGCGGGCCGATCGAGCCGAGCCGCAGCCTGCGGCGCAAGCCCGGTGGGACGGACCCAGTCAGCGCGGTGAGCATCGACACCGGGTTATCCGGGTCGCCCTCGGCGCCCTGCAGCTGCCGGGCCGCCAGGGACGCGGCCACCTTGGTCATGACCTCAGACCAGCGCATAAAGCCTCCAGCCGCGAAGCCCCGGACGCGTCCTTGAATAGCCAGGTAGGGATAACGCGTGGATGGACACGGTCGGCCTCATCGGCGAGTCGGGGTCGGGAGCGGGGAGTCATCGGCTGAAGGCGGCAACCGTTGCGGAGAGTCACCAGCCGCAAGCGGCAACGGGTGCAGGGCCTGGAGCTTGGCCAGAGCAGCCGCGGCCACGACTGCCCAGCCCGCACCGGTAGCGCCGCTCAGCCACCGCGCGGCGGCGCTGGCCACCGGCGCCTCGAACGCGGCGAACTCATCGACGGCGGCGGCCGCCGCCATGGCCCGGACGTTGGAGGCGAGCTCGGCGGCGAACGTCGCTGGCCAGTCGAGCTCGACGGCGACCTGCCAGCGGGTGGCCGGGGCTTCGGCCAGCCAGCCGCTGAGCGCGAGGGCGGCCTGGTCGGGCAGCAGCCGGCCGTGCAGGAAGCGAGCCAGGACCGCGGCGTCTACTTCGCTTGCTTCGAGTAGCCGCAACACCCCGCGGGCGAGCAGTGCGTCCGGGATATCCCGGCCGGCCAGTACGGCGAGGGCCGTCCACACCACGACCGATTCCTCGTGGCTGAGCAGGCCGACCACGCGGGCGAGCACGTCCGGCGGCAGGTCCCTGCCCTGCAGCAGCTCCAGCGCGCCCACCACCACCGACGGGCTGCCGTGCGCCAGCAGGCCGCCGATCCGGTGCAGCACGTGCTCGGCGAGGTGGCGGCCGCGCAGCACCGAGTGGGCTCCGCCGACGATCGAAGGATCCCGGCGCTCCAGCGAGCCGATCACCCGCGAGATCACGCTCGCTGGCAGGTCCCTGCCCTCCAGCACCTGCAGCACGTGCCCGACGACGGTGACGTCCTCGTGCTCGAGCAGGTTGATGATCCGGGCCCTGACGTCGTCGGTGAGGTTCTTGTCCCTGAGCACGCCGAGCGCGTGCGCAACGACCGGGGGCCGTTCGTGCTCTAGCACGCCGACCACCTGTGACAGGACGTCGCCGGGCAGATCCGTGCCCGCCAGCAGCGCTCTGGCGCCGTGGCCAACGGAGGAGTCCTCGTGCTCCAGCAGCCCGACCAGGCGGGCTAGCAGCTCGTCGGGCAGATCACGGTTCTCCAGCAGGCCGAGTGCACCGGCCACCACCTCGGTGCTCTCGTGCTCGAGCAGGTCGACGATCTTGGACAGGATCTCCTCGTCGAGCTCACAGGTTTCCAGCACGCTCAGCGCGCTCCACACCACCAGCGGATCCCCGTGCTCCAGCAGCTCCACGATCCGGGAGAGGATCTCGTCATCGAGATCGCGGCCTTCCAGGACGCTCAGCGCGCTCCACACCACCAGCGGGTCGGAGTCGGCGAGCAGGGCTACGATCGGCGCCAGCAGGTGGTCCGGAAGATCGCGGTTCTCCAGCAGCGACGCCGCCCGCTCGGCCAAAGCCCGGTCCGGGTTGGCCAGCAGGGTGACGATCCGTTCCAGGAGGTCATCGGCGAGTTCACGGCCGTCGAGGACCAGGCGGGCGCTGGCCGCCACCGCGGTGTCCGGATGCCCGAGCAGGCCGACGATCCGCTCGAGCAGGTCATCGGGGAGAGCCCGGCCCTCGAGGACCAGGCGGGCGCTGGCCGCGATCGCGGTATCGCCGTGACCGAGCAGCTCGACGATGCGGGCGACCAGGTCACTGGGGAGGACCCGGCCCTCGAGGGCGCGCAGGGCGCTGGCGACGACCGCAGGATCCCCGCGCCCGAGGAGGTCGACGACGCAGGAGAGCACCGAATCGGGCAGCTGGCGCGTGGCCGCGCGGGCCCGGGTCGGGCCCGGCTGGCGCACCCCGCGGAACGCCTCGAGGCCGAAGAGCGCGTCACCGGCCACCACCGGGTCGGGATCGGTGAGCTGGGCCAGGTACTCGGCGAGCACGTCGGCGTTGTCGAGATGATTGGCGAGCGCGACGCAGGCCGGCCGGCGCATGGCCGGGAGGCGCAGGCCCGTGGTCAGCACCGGCGAGCGGGGGCGGAGCCTGGCCATGGCGATGGCGAACTCCGGGCGGCGGTCCGCGATCGCGGCCATCGCGATCGCGAGCTCGTCGTGCAGCACCTCGGCCAGGTCCTCGGGCCGGTCTTCAAGGACCGCGACGGCGCCGGCCACGCCGGCCAGCAGCGAGAGGTCGGGCCGGGACGAGGCATACCGGTACAGCCATCGCACATACCGGTCAGCGGCTTCGTTAACGGCCATGGGTACATCCTTGCTAAGGCGCGGCCTCATGCCCAGACCGAGTCCAGCAAGAAGTGCCGGCGGGTATGCACCGGGTGCTGTTCCCCGCCGCGCCTACAGTGGCCCTACGGCATTCCAGATGCGGAGACACCTTGGCGGAAACAACGGTAGGCGAGCGGGTGACCTGGCTGGCTGCCACGGCCGGCCCGGTCACCGACGAGACCCCGTCGGTCCGCACGATCGAGCTGCGGGTGCCCGGCTGGCCCGGACACCGTGCCGGGCAGCACCTGGACGTGCGGCTGACCGCTGACGACGGTTACCAGGCCGAACGGTCATACTCGATCGCTTCGGCGCCGGGCGAGCCGGTCTCGATCACCGTAGAGCGGCTCGACGACGGCGAGGTGTCGCCGTACCTGACCGAGGAACTGCGTCCGGGCGACAAGATGGAGGTGCGCGGCCCGATCGGCGGGTACTTCGTCTGGGACGGCGACGATGACCGCACGCCGCTGCTGCTCGTCGGCGGCGGGTCGGGGGTGGTCCCGCTGCGGTCGATCCTGCGCCACCGGCAGCGGATCGGCGCCACCACACCGGCCCGGCTGCTGTACTCGGCTCGCTCGCTCGCCGATGTGATCTACCGGCAGGAACTCGACGGGTATCACGACGGCGTCGAAGTCATCTACACGCTGACCCGGAACCAGCCCCCCGGCTGGACCGGGCACTCCGGCCGGGTGGACGCCGCGCTGCTCGCCGACGTCGCCTGGCCGGTGAGCCAGAATCCGCTCACGTTCGTCTGCGGTCCCACCAGCTTCGTTGAGGCCGTCGCCTCGGGTCTGGTCGGGCTCGGCTACCCACCGGGCCGGGTCAAGACCGAGCGCTTCGGCGCGACCGGAAGCTGACGGGCGACGGCGGCCATGGGTCGTTACGCGCTGCTGATCCTGCCCTCGGCCAACCGCGTGTACGCGGAGGCGTCGACGGCGCTGACCGTGGCCGAGCTGCAGGCCTTCGGCGGGTCGGTGCTCGGCGGCCGGATCGCCGGGGCGGCGGCGGCCACGATCGGCGGCGTGCCCTACGTCACCTTCACCGCCGACCGCGTCGGCGCCGGGGACGCGGCGCTGCTGGCCAACCTCTCGTCGGTCTACGCGCTGTTCCGGGTGGAAGAGGAGGGCAGCGACGGCGCCGCGGTGCTGCGGCCCGTCGAGCTGCGGCCGCTGGACCGCTTCGACGACGACCTGATGACCATTCAGAAGTACCAGGGGAAGACGAACGAGCAGTTCACCAAGCTGCTGCTGAACGTGACGCTGCTGGCGTCGGGGTTCGCCACGGACATGCTGGACCGGAAGTTCACGGTGCTCGACCCGCTGTGCGGCCGGGGCACGACCCTCAACCAGGCTTTGATGTACGGCTTCGACGCGGCCGGCATCGACCTCGACGCGAAGGACTTCGACGCGTACGCGGCGTTCATCCAGACGTGGCTGAAGCGCAAGAGGGTCAAGCATCACGCGGAGCGGGGGCGGCTGCGGCTCGACAGCAAGGTGGCGGGCAGGCGGCTGCGGGTCAGCCTCGCCGCAGACGCCGGCGACTACAAGTCCGGCCGCACCCAGCGCCTCGACCTGATCAACGCCGACACCGCACGGGCGGCCGAGTTCTTCAAGCCGGGGACGTTCGACCTGGTCGTCGCCGATGCCCCGTACGGCGTTCAGCACGGCAGCCGGACGGCGGCCAAGGGACTGGCCCGCAGCCCGGTTGACCTGCTGGCCGCGGCCGCGCCGGCCTGGGCAAGCCTGCTGCGCAGCGGCGGTGCGTGCGGGATCGCGTGGAATACGCTCGTCGCCCGGCGTGAGCAGGCGGCCGGGATCCTCGCGGACGCCGGGCTCGATCCGGTGGACTGCGAGCCGTATCTGGGGTTCCGGCACCGGGTGGACCAGGCGATCGTGCGGGACATCCTGGTCGCCCGCAAGCCGTAGCCCGGGGCCGGGCGACGGGGCCGGCCCGCGAGAGCTCCCGGGCCGGCCCCGCTGCGCGCTAGCTCAGCTGCGGTCCCAGGTGACGCTGAACGCGCTGCCGCTGCCGGTCAGCGAGCTGGGCGTAGCCTCGGTCGCGCCCGAGGAAGTGATCATGGTGATCTCGTCGTCGGTGAACGAGGAGATCGAGCCGGTAGTCGAGCCCTCCGTCGTACTCGCGCCGGAGAAGCTGACGGTGCCAAAATCGGTGAGCGGTTCGACGCCGGACGAACCGCTCGGCGCCTCGGCGATCCACTCAGCGCTGCTGTCCGCGGCACCCGCGTAGGTCTGCGTGGTGCTGAAGCTGTCCGCAGTGTGTGTGGAATCGGTGACCGACAACGTGTAGCTGTTGCCACTACGGGTCACCGTCGAGGTGATGTGGTCGCCAGGACTGACGTTGTCGACTACCTGGACATCATTCTCCGGATAGATCTCCCACCAGTCGTAGTAGTACACGGTGCCCTCGTAGGACTCGATGAGCGTGCCATCCTGCTCAACCGTGCTGCTGCTGTAGCCATCGATGCCCACCCAGAACGCGGCGAGCGACGTCGTCCTCCTGCCGCTGGATACCCCCGTAGGCTCGGTCCAGCTGGCGGTCACCTTTGAGAAGCTGCTGCCGGTGTCGGCGTAACCCGACCAGTTGGTGCTTTGCACCTGGGTCAGCCCCTTGACCCTTGATGCGTGCCCTGCCACCCGGTGATCGGAGCCATGCTGGCCGATCGCAAGGTGCTCAATGGCGGTGCGAGCGGCCGCGGCGGCCCTGGCGCTCGGCGTGGTGGCGGCGGTGCTGGCGCCGGCCGCCGGGCCGAAGGCCAGGAGCATGCCGATGGCTGGTACGCACGCGACTAATGCGGTGCCGATGAGCCGATGAGGACGCAGATGCATAGGGGGGTTGCCTTTCGTGTTGGCGCGGCCACGGGCAGCCGCTGTCGT
>Ga0209693_10000604_pt1 | contig 14749 bp, 14 predicted proteins | sample HubBroMetageWRM3_FD_188345 | JGI IMG/M metagenome (GOLD analysis project Ga0209693, IMG submission 188345) | Warmed soil microbial communities from the Hubbard Brook experimental Forest, New Hampshire - Hubbard Brook CCASE Soil Metagenome WRM 3... | ecosystem: Environmental > Terrestrial > Soil...
GTGGGGAAGCCCATCTCGGTGCCCCGCCCGTCGCCGCGCACCACCACGCCTTCGACGCGGTGTGGACGGCCCAAGGCCTCGGCCGCCGCCACCACGTCTCCGGCGTCGACGCAGGACCGGATGTAAGTCGACGAGAACGTCACGGTTTCGGTGTTGTGGTGCTCGGAAACCAGTGACATCGACTCCACCGCGAACCCGAACCGCTCGCCGGCGCGGCGCAGCGTGTCGACGGTGCCGCCGGCCTTTTTGCCGAAGGTGAAGTTCTCACCCACCACAACTTCCACCACGTGCAGGTTTTCGACCAGCAATTCGTGGACGTAGCGCTCCGGCGTGAGCTTCATGAAATTCGTGGTGAACGGCATCACCAGGAACACGTCGATGCCGAATTCCTCGGCCAGCTCGGCGCGTCGGGTCAGCGTCGTCAGCTGAGCGGGGTGGCTGCCCGGGAAGACTACTTCCATCGGGTGCGGGTCAAACGTCATCAGCACGGTCGGCACTCCGCGCGCGCGAGCCGATTTCACCGCATGCGAGATCAGCTCGGCGTGCCCGCGGTGCAGACCGTCGAACACGCCGATGGTGAGCACGCATCTGCCCCAGTCCGTGGGTATCTCGTCCTGGCCGCGCCACCGTTGCACAAGAGCAAGCCTACGGTGCAAGGTAGCTGCTGATCGTGCGAGAGCCCCAGATCAGGTGAGGATTGCTTAAACTTCCGTTGTGCGCCCTGACTCTCCTGGTGATGAGCCCAACGAGCTCACCGCGGTTGCCCAGGACTATCTGAAAGTCATCTGGAACGCCCAGGAGTGGTCGTTGGAGAAGGTCAGCACCAAGATGCTGGCCGAGAAGATCGGAGTGTCGGCCAGCACCGCCTCGGAATCCATCCGCAAACTCGCCGAGCAGGGTCTGGTCGACCACGAGAAGTACGGCGCGGTCACGCTGACCGAGTCGGGGCGTCGGGCGGCGCTGGCGATGGTGCGCCGCCACCGGCTACTGGAGGCCTTCCTGGTCACGGAGCTTGGCTACAGCTGGGACGAAGTGCACGACGAGGCCGAGGTGCTCGAGCACGCGGTGTCCGACCGGCTGGTGGCGCGCATCGACGCCAAGCTGGGCTTCCCGCAGCGCGATCCGCACGGCGACCCGATCCCGGGCTCCGACGGGCAAGTGCCCACGCCGCCGGCTCGCCAGCTGTGGTCATGCGACGACGGCGACGCCGGTACGGTCGCGCGGATCTCCGATGCCGACCCCGAGATGCTGCGCTATTTCGACAGCATCGGCATCAGCCTCGACTCACGGCTGCGGGTACTGACCCGCCGCGAATTCGCCGGGATGATCTCCGTAGTGGTCGAATCGGCTGACGGCGTGCCCACCACGGTCGACCTGGGAAGTCCAGCCGCGCAAGCGATCTGGATGGTGGCGCAGTAGTTTATCGTTCGGCGCGCTGATAGGCAGTGACGACGGCCGCACCACCGAGCCCAATGTTGTGCTGCAAGGCAGCGGTCACATTGTCGACTTGACGTTTGTCGGCGGCGCCGCGCAGCTGCCAGGTCAGTTCGGCGCATTGAGCCAAACCGGTCGCGCCCAGCGGGTGCCCCTTAGAGATCAGGCCACCGGAGGGATTGACGACCCAGCGCCCCCCATATGTGGTGTCGCCGTTGTCGATCAGCTTGGGCGCCTCACCCGGCCCACACAGGCCCAGCGCCTCGTAGAGCAACAGCTCGTTGGCCGAGAAGCAGTCATGCAGCTCGATCACCTGAAAGTCTTCTGGGCCAAGGCGGGATTGCTCGTAGACCTGTTGTGCGGCTTGCACATTCATGTCGTAGCCAATGAGTGCTTTGGCGGTGCCGTCGAAGGTCGATTCGAAATCGGTAGTCATGGCTTGTCCGACGATCTCGGTCGCCTGGCCGGCCAACCCATGTTTGTCGACAAACGACTCGCTGGCCAGGATCGCCGCACCCGAGCCGTCCGATGTCGGCGAACACTGCAGCTTGGTCAGCGGGTCGGAGATCATCCGCGCTGCCAGGATGTCGTCGAGGGTGTAGGACTCCTGGAACTGCGCCAATGGGTTGTTAACCGAGTGCTTGTGGTTTTTGTAGCCGATTTTCGCGAAATGTTCTGCGGTGCTGCCGTATTGGCGCATGTGTTCGCGGCCGGCGGCGCCGAACATCCACGGTGCGACGGGCATCGCGAACTCGTCGATCTCGGACATCGCCTTGACGTGTCTGGCCATCGGCGATTCGCGGTCCTGGGCGCCACCGCTCAGCGAGCCGGGTTGCATCTTCTCGAAGCCGAGCGCGATGGTGCAGTCGGCGAGCCCGCCGCGGATGGCCTGCGCCGCCAAAAAGAGCGCCGTAGAGCCGGTCGAGCAGTTGTTGTTGACGTTGACGATCGGGATCCCGGTCATGCCCAGTTCGTAGAGCGCCCGCTGCCCGGAGGTCGAATCGCCAGCAACATAGCCGACGTAGCCCTGCTCGACCTCGCTGTAAACGATGCCGGCATCCTGCAGCGCGTTGGTTCCGGATTCGCGCGCCATGTCGGGGTAGTCCCAGCCTTCACGGCGGCCCGGTTTCTCGAACTTCGTCATCCCGACGCCGATGACGTAGACCTTGTTTGCCATTGCCCTAGCGTACGGCGGACGTCTAGAGCGTGGCCGGCCGGATGACGACGACTGACTTTGTCCGCGGGCCGTCGTCGCGCAGCAGCGCGATAACCCGGCCGTCGGCGTCCTGCGCGGCGTAGACGCCGTCGATGCCGGCCGGCCCCAGCGCGCGGCCGTTGGCGGCCGCGTCCGCCTCCTCGGCGCTGAGCTCGCGGCGCGGAAACATCTGCAGGCAGGCGTCGTCGAGGGTGAGGCTCAGCTGGGGCAGCTCGGCCAGCTCGTCGAGTGAGCGTGCCTGGTCCAGACCGAACCGGCCCACCCGGGTGCGCCGCAGCGCGGTCAGGTGACCGCCGACCGCGAGCGCGTCGCCGAGATCACGGGCCAGGGCGCGGATGTAAGTCCCGGAGGAACAGTCCACCTCTACATCGAGATCGATGAACCGTCCGCTGCGCAGGGCCAACATCTCGAACCGATCAATCCGCACCAGCCGGGCGGCTAGTTCCACGGTCTGCCCCTCGCGCGCCAGCCGATAGGCCCGTTGCCCGCCGACTTTGACCGCGCTGACCGTCGACGGCACCTGCATGATGTCGCCGCGCAACTCGGCGATCGCCGCGGCGATAGTTGCCTCGGTCAAGTGCTCGGTCGAGAATTCTTGCAACAGTTCGCCTTCCGCGTCCTCCGTAGACGTGGTTTGGCCCACGCGGATGGTGGCCGCATAAGACTTCGACGCGCCGGTCAGCAACCCCAAAATCTTGGTGGCTCGATCTACCCCGATCACCAACACACCGGTGGCCATCGGGTCCAGCGTCCCGGCGTGACCTACCCGCCGGGTGCCGAAGATGCGTCGGCAGCGCCCGACCACGTCGTGGCTCGTCATCCCGGCCGGTTTGTCGACGATGACAAGGCCGGCGTTCATAACACAATCGCTGTGAGCACCAATTCCCGTTCAACCGACCACCGTCCGGCCAGCGACTTCAGCGGCGGCCCTGAGAGCGTGGCGCCGTCGATCAAGATCACCGATTCGAAACTGCCGGCCGAGCCGGAGCCGTCGATATCGAACGTGATGTGTGCGTCTTCGAAACCCAGCCAGCGCTTGGTCAGCGGGAACCACGCCTTGTACGTTGCCTCTTTGGCGCAGAACAGGATTCGGTCCCAATGCACACCGGCTGGCAGGGCAGCCAGTGCTTCAATTTCACGGCGTTCCGCTTGCAGGCTGATCGCGTCGAGCACACCGTCCGGCAACACGTCATGCGGCTCGGCGTCGACTCCCACCGAGCGCACCACCGCACCGCGGCCGACCACCGCACCACGGTAGCCCGCACAGTGGGTAAGGCTGCCGACCACACCCTCGGGCCAGCATGGTTCGCCGTTGTCCCCCTTGAGGATCGGTACCGGTGGAAACCCGAGTTCGCCCAGCGCCAGACGAGCGCAGTACCGGACGGTGATGAATTCGTTGCGCCGCTTGGCTACCGACCGCGCGATCAACGACTCTTCCTCGGACATCGGTGCCAGCCCGGGCGGGTCGGAGTACAGCTCAGCAGACGCCAGGTTGTCGACGGACTCCCCCGCGCCGGGCAGCACCGACGACATCAGTTTGCTCAGCGTCATCGCGACTGCCGCTGGCGCAGTCGCTCTCGGAACTGCTGCGCCTCGGCCCGCATCTCTTCGGTGATGACGAAATGACCGCCGAAGTCGTTGAGATAGCCGGGCGCGTACTGCGGATCGGGTAGCACTTGGCGAAGCCAGCTGAACGGTTTGCGCCGGCGCCACTCTCGCGGATAACCCACCGAGACCTCTTCGAAGCGGACTCCGTCGTACCAGGTGGTGCGCGGAATGTGCAGATGGCCGTAGACCGAACAGATCGCGTTGTAGCGGGTGTGCCAGTCGGCGGTCTCGGTGGTTCCGCACCACAGCGAGAACTCCGGGTAGAACAGCGAATCGCAGGGTTCACGCACCAGCGGGAAATGGTTGACCAGCACCGTCGGCGTCATCCAGTCGAGGTCTTCGAGCCGCTTGCGGGTGGCGACCAGGCGATCACGGCACCAGGCGTCGCGAGTGGGATACGGCTCGGGTGAGAGCAGGAACTCGTCAGTGGCCACGACGTTGCGTTCTCGCGCGATCGCCAGCCCCTCGGCTTTGGTGGTCGCGCCGTTCGGCAAGAACGTGTAGTCGTACAGCAGAAACAGCGGCACGATGGTGGCCGGGCCGCCCCGCTCGGTCCACACCGGAAACGGGTGCTCCGGGGTCACGATGCCCATCTCGTCGCACATGTTGACCAAGTAGTCGTAGCGCGCGCGGCCGAAGATCTGGTTCGGGTCCTTGTTGGTGGTCCACAGCTCATGGTTCCCGGGCACCCAGATGACCTTGGCGAACCGTCGCCGCAGCACATCGAGCGACCAGCGAATGTCGTCGGTGCGCTCGGCGACGTCACCGGCGACGATCAACCAGTCGTCCGGCGATGACGGGTGCAGCGATTCGGTGACGGGCTTGTTGCCGAGGTGACCGACGTGCAGGTCGGAGATCGCCCACAGCGTCGGCTGCCGCGCGGTCGTCGGCTCCCGCCCGTGTTTTTGCCCAGCCACGGCTTCCAAGCCTAACGATCGCGCCGCGTTCACTCCCCCCGAGCACGAAGAAGGGCTGCGCTGCCACTACGACGCGGGCAACTACCAGTTGGCCGTCGAGCCGATCATCTGGCGCAATTACGACCAGTCGCTACCGGCCGACGCCATCGAGACGACGGTCAACGGCCACCGCGCCGCCCAGTACTGGAACCTCAAGCCCACCTACCACAACAGCTACTGGTACGTGTCCTGCATGGTGACCTTCAAGACCAGCTACGGGGTCATCCAGCAGTCGCTGTACTACTCGACGGTCTACTCCAGCCCGGAAGTCGATTGCCCATCCATCAACCTGCAGCGGGCAAACGATCTTTCCCCTTACTACAAGTTCTAAGCCCACGTCCTTGGGTGCGGCCATAACCTGATCTCGTGACCACCACATCCACCCAACCCACCGGGTCGGCGCTGAGCTCACTGACCACGCGATTCGCCGGCCGTGCCCTCGGCCGGACGTTGCGCCTGCCCGCGCCGACCACCGGCTATACGGTCAGCCGGGTCGCGATCCCGATGCGCGACGGCGTCGAACTGATGGCCGACCACTACGTGCCCGCCGGCGACACCGAACCGGTCGGCACCTTGCTGGTCCGCGGACCCTATGGACGCGGGTTTCCGTTCTCGCTGCTGTACGGCGCGCTTTATGCCGCTCGCGGTTACCGCGTGCTGCTGCAAAGTGTGCGGGGGACGTTCGGCTCGGGCGGCATCTTCCAGCCGATGGTTCAAGAAGCGGCCGACGGCGCCGACACGGTCGCCTGGCTGCGGGAGCAGCCGTGGTTCACCGGTCGCTTCGCCACCATGGGGATTTCCTATCTGGGGTTCACCCAGTGGGCGCTGCTGCAGGATCCGCCGCCTGAGTTGGCTGCGGCCGTCATCACCGCGGGTCCTCATGATTTCAGCGCCGCGGCCTGGGGCACCGGCTCGTTCACGGTCAACGACTTCCTCGGGTGGAGCCATCTGGTTGCCCACCAAGAAGATCCCGGACGAATCCGCGCCGGTATCCGCCAGCTGCGCGCGCAGAAAAAGGTGATACAGGTCGCCGGTGGGTTGCCGCTGGGTGCGGCCGGCCGGGCGCTGCTGGGCACCGACGCGCCGTGGTGGGAGTCGTGGCTGGACCATCCCGATGACAACGAGCCGTTCTGGGAGCCGATGCGATTCGGCGCCGCGCTCGATCGGGTGCAGGTGCCGGTGCTGCTGATCAGCGGTTGGCAAGACCTGTTCCTTCAGCAGTCGCTCGAGCAGTATCGGCATCTTCGGGACCGCGGTGTCGACGTGGCGTTGACCATCGGGCCGTGGACACACACCCAGTTGCTCTTCCAGGGTCTGCGCACCATCGCCGGGGAAACACAGGACTGGCTGGACACCCACCTCGCCGGTCGACCGGCCACCTCGCGACCCAGCAGACTGCGCGTCTTCGTCGCCGGCGAGGGCTGGCGCGAGGTGGCCGATTGGCCGCCGACCACCAGCGATCGCGCGCTGTACCTGCAGCCCGGTGGCGGCCTGGCCGACACGCCGCCGTCGACCGCGGCTGGGTCCTTCGCGTCCTCGCTTAGCTTTCGCTATGACCCGGCCGACCCGACGCCGACCATCGGGGGTCGACTGCTGTCGCCGGACGGCGGTTATCGGGACGACACCGCGTTGGTAGCGCGCAGCGACGTGCTCAGCTTCACCACCGACGTGCTCGACGAGGATCTGTGCGTGCACGGCAACCCGGTCGCCGAATTGGCGCATAGCTCCGACAACCCCCATGTCGACGTGTTCGTCCGGATCAGCGAGGTCGACGCCAGGGGCCGGTCCCGAAATGTCAGCGACGGCTATCGGCGGCTGGCCGACGCGACTGACTCCGTCAGCGTCGAGCTCGACGCGATCGCCCACCGGTTCCGCGCCGGGGCACGCATCCGCGTGTTGATCGCCGGCGGCAGCCATCCCCGCTACGCCCGTAACCTCGGGACCGGTGAGGCCACGGCGACAGGCAGCCGACTCGAGCCCTCCACCCATGAGCTGCACTTCGGCGCTTCCCGGGTCGTGCTTCCGACCGAGAACGCCTAACCGATGGACATCTTCGACGAGTGGCGAAGCGGCGGAACGGAAATCCATTGGCGGTCATCAACCGCGGCGAACGATGAAGCGGAAGTCGCCGTCTTCACCCGTCGCTGCGGTACACGGGGTGCACCGGCACTGGTGTGCGTGCACGGCTTCCCGACCGCGAGCATTGACTACTTCGCGCTGACGCGGGAGCTCGGCGCCGAGTTCGACATTTTCCTGCTGGACTTCCCGGGCTACGGACTCTCCGATAAGCCGCCTGCGCCTTACGTGTATTCGCTCTACGACGATGCGCGCCTGCTGATCCACGCGATCACGAACGTATGGCAACTCCAGCGATACACCATGCTGACCCATGACCGTGGCACCAGCGTCGGCATGATCGCGCTTTCCATGTTCGCGACGTCGGATCAGCGAAACGCGCCTGCCGAAGTCATCTTGACGAATGCCAACATCTATTTGCCGCTAGCCAACCTGACGGGGTTTCAGAAAGCACTTCTCGACCCGACCGTGGCACGAAGCACCGCGCGCGCAACCACGCCGGAGATGCTGGCCGCGGGGATGGGCGCGACGACCTTTATGCCGCGGCGAGACGCTACTGATCCCGAGATCGCCGCTCTAGCAAAATGCTTCGCACACAACGACGGGATCGCGGTGTTGCCGGACACGATTCAGTACCTCAATGAACGCGCCGCCGACGAAACCAATTGGCTTCAAGCGCTTTCGGCCAACGAGATGAACACAACCATAGTCTGGGGACTGCATGACGACGTCTCCCCCGTCCGGGTCGCAAACTACGTGTGGCAAGAATTCCTCAGGGACAAGCCCGGACGAAACCGCTACTGGATACTGCCAACCGCCGATCACTATCTGCAATGCGATGCTCCAGCACAGCTGGCGCAAGTTGTGCGACTCACGGCGGCCGCCGAGCCGACGTCGCTGCGCACCCTCGACGACCGGCCCGACAGCGCGGTGCTCGTCGACCAGACTCCGTGAAACCGCTTCAGCCCAAATTCATTCAACCGCGTCACGGACGCGCGCCACGACCTCGCGCAGTGACGCTTCGTCGTGCACCGGAGTACCCAGCGACGGCCGCACGGGCAGCTGCACCCAGCTGGTGCAGCCGGCGTAGTCGGGAGTGCGGGGCAGTTCCACCGGCTCGACCAAAGGGATGGCCGCCACGACCAGCACGGCTAGCCGGTGTTTGGGGCGAAAGTCCAGCCGGTCCTCGCGCACGGACTGGGCGGTCCAAATGTGTAGATCCTCGATCGCCTCGATGTTTTCGGGCCGGTTGACGGCCAGTGCCGCAACGACTTTCGCCGCCGCACGCACCACGACACGGTCGTCGGCGCTGTCGCCGGCCGCAGCCGTGAGCAAGTCCTGACATTCGGGCCGGACCCGCTCGGCGTGACTGTGCGCCACCGTCGGGAAAAGCATGAACTCGCGGGCGGCAACCTCGAATCGCTTCTCACCAATCCCGCCTTTGCGCAACAGCACCGACTGCCGGCCCGCCAGCAGAGCGTGCACCACCGCGCCCCACTCCTTGAGTGCCGGCACCGTAGCGGCTTGCGTCATCGGGCCCCGCGTCATCTCATCGCGAGCCGACGCAACGGCGGGGAGGTCTTCGGAGGCTGGCGGCGCGGCGGCAGGGCGCCCAGCAGCCGTGTCGTCGCCGCCGCGACTTCGGCCACCGCCGCTTCGAAGGCCTCGGCGTTGGCCGACGAGGGATGGGTGATACCGCTGACCTTGCGCACATACTGCCGCGCCGCGGCGGCGATCTCCTCGGTCGTCGCCGGAGGCTCCAGTCCGCGCAGTTCGGTGATGTTCCGGCACATACCTCAACGATAAGGCGGTCGAGGCGCGGCAGGTCGGAGTGACTACGGTTGCGCCTATGATCCCCGCTGGCGACGATGCAGAGCGAAGCGATGAGGAGGAGCGGCGCTTATGACCCGCGCTGGCGACGATGCAGAGCGAAGCGATGAGGAGGAGCGGCGCTTATGACCGACGACATCCTGTTGATCCACACCGACGATCGGGTGCGCACCCTGACCCTGAACCGACCGCAATCGCGCAACGCGTTGTCGGCCGCGCTGCGGGATCTTTTTTTCACGGCCCTGGCCGACGCCGAAGCCGACGACGCCGTCGACGTCGTGATCCTGACCGGCAGCGATCCGGTGTTCTGCGCGGGGCTCGACCTCAAAGAGCTGGGCGGGCAGTCGGCGCTACCGGACATCTCGCCGCGCTGGCCACCGTTGAGCAAGCCCGTCATCGGCGCGATCAACGGCGCCGCGGTCACCGGTGGGCTGGAGCTGGCGCTGTACTGCGACATCCTGATCGCGTCGGAGCATGCGCGATTCGCCGATACCCATGCTCGGGTGGGTCTGCTGCCGACGTGGGGTCTCAGTGTGCGGTTACCTCAGAAAGTGGGCGTCGGACTGGCCCGTCGCATGAGCATGACCGGTGACTACTTGTCCGCCGACGATGCGCTGCGGGCCGGCCTGGTCACCGAAGTGGTGCTACATGAGCGGCTGCTGACCGCCGCGCGTGAGGTGGCAACGAGCATCGTCGGCAACAACCAGAGCGCGGTGCGGGCTCTGCTGACGTCCTATCACCGGATCGACGAATCGCACACCAGCGAGGGGCTGTGGCTGGAAGCGATGGCAGCCAGGCAATTTCGGACCTCCGGCGACGACATTGCCGCCAACCGGGAAGCCGTCCTGCAGCGCGGACGCGCGCAGGTGCGGTAATAGCCCGGGCGACAGCAATCCGCCCCGTTTCCGGAGGAAGAGAAACGGGGCAGACTGCGCCAATGCCTGGTCCCCTCGATCAGGGCACGGTGGCGCGGACGGGGTGTGTGATGGCCCAAACGGGGTGTAAAACGTCTGCAGCGTAATGGCGCATCGGGTGAAGTGGTCCGCTGAACGGCACCCACGGGTCAGCGGAGGCGACGGCTGGCGCGAGCGATCCAAGGAGGGACAGACCGACGGCGGCCAGCAGGCCAGCTGCTGCGACACGCAATTTGGAAACTTTGTTCGACTTCATGGTTGGGATTCCTTCCCGGGCAGTCGCGTCCCAGGTCCGGATGTAATCCTTCACTAGGGCCGGTTGCTTTCCCCGACACCACAAGCGTGCAACAGGTGCCTTGGCGGGTTCTGCAGAGATTCTTGCAGAATTCTTGCGTTTGCAAACGCCGTATCTGCGCAGCTCAGCGGGGGCGGATTTGGAAGGAGAAGTCGTGGCCGCCGATGCGGATATGGTCGCCATCGGCAAGGGTGGCGCTGCTTCGGATGCGCCGGCCTTGCACCAGGACTCCGTTAGTCGATCGCAGATCGCTGATCACAAAACTGCTTCCGGTGTCGATGACGACGGCGTGGTGGCGACTGACGTCGTCGTCGTTGAGCACGATGTCGTTGTCGGCTCGGCGGCCAATCCGGGTCGAAACCTGCAGCCGATAACGCTGTCCATCCTTGGCTCGCAGCTCGGCGACGGCCGACGGGTTAGCCAGCGTGCCGGTGTGCGGGGCAAGATCGACGACGCTGCGCTTGGCTGTCGTCTGCGCCGTATGTTGGGTGTCCAGGGGTTCCTGGCGCAGGATCCGCTCATGCAGGGTCCTGATCGTGGGACCGGGATCGATGCCGAGATTCTCCGCCAGGTTCGCTTTCAGTCGCAGATACGCGTTGAGCGCGTCAGATTGGCGCTCCGTGACGTAGTAGGCGGTGATCAACTGCGCCCACAGCCGTTCTCGGAAGGGATGTTCGGCGCTAAGCACCTCCAGGCGAGGGATCACGGCGTCGGCGCGCCCGCACGCGATCTCGGCTTCGGCGAGGGCGGTTTGGGCCACCACCCTGACCTCGGACAGCGCGGTGGCAAACGTATCGACGAAGGCGAATTCGCTGAGGTCATCGAGGACCGGCCCGCGCCATTCGGACAGCGCGGCCGACAGGTACCTGCTGGCATCTTCGAACTGTCCCCCCGCGGCCGCGTGGACCCCCGCGTTCTTTGCGGTGATGAAACGCCCGAGATCGCAGTCGGCGTCAGCGACGCTGAGTTGATACCCCGGCGGAGCGCTCGCCAGCACCTTGTTCGGGTCGTACCCTGCGGTGGTTAGCAGGCGGCGCAGGTTGGACACGTAGGAATGGATGCTTGTACGTGCCGCAGGCACAGGATTCTGGTCCCAAACCGCATCGATCAGCGACTCGACCGACACCGGCCGGTTTCGGTTGATGACCAGCATGGCCAACACCGCCCGCTGCTTCGGGGCGCCCAACGTCACCGGGGTGCCGCCCGCGTTCAGCTGCAACGGTCCCAAGACACCGAACCCGCGACCTGCGTTTCCCATCGTGCTGCCCGCCTTTCGGGTCTGCGTGGGCGTCAGCACACCATTGTGACCGCAATTGGCGAATGCGCCGTGACCTGAGGTGCCGCGCCGCATTTGCGCGCTCAGCTATCACCGAAAAACGCACTAGCTGAGTGCCGCCTACGGTCGGCCCGGGCCGGTCACCCTAGAGCGGCGCCCAGCGAAGCCACCGCATCGTCGATCGAGCCGGTGGTCGAGTAGCCGGCGGCCAGCTTGTGACCGCCGCCGCCGAATGTCGAAGCGACGGTAGCGAGATCCACCGCGGCCTTTGCCCGCATCGACACCGACCACTGCTGCGGCCCGATCTCTTTGAACACCGCCGCCACCTCGGCCTGCTGTGTGGTGCGGACGATGTCGACGATGCTCTCCACTTCTTCCGGCCGCGCGCTGATCCATTCCTGGTGTCCGACAATGGCGTACACCAGGCCGCGACCGTCGACAGCGTCCGGCAACAGCTGCGCCGAACCCAACACCCGGGACAGCATCGTCAGCCAGCTGAAGGGATGGGTGTCCATCAGTGACCGGCTGATCGCCGCGTTGTCGACGCCCAACTCGACCAGCCGCGCCGCCAGCCGATGCGCGCGCGCGCTGGCCCACCGGAACGACCCGGTATCGGTCGTCAGCCCCGCGTAGAGGCAGTGCGCCACTTCGGTGTCGATCGGCTTGCCCCACGCGTCGAGTAGCTCGGCAACCAGCATGGTGGTGGAGTCCGCCGACGGGTCGACGAAGTTCACGGTGCCGAACAGCTGGTTCGACGCGTGGTGGTCGATCACCAGCAGCTCTTGCCCGGTACCGGCCATTTCGCGCAGCTCTCCGAGCCGGTTGATGCTCGGAATATCCACGGTCACAACCAGATCGACATCGCGACGCATGGCGTGGGGATCGACCAGCAGCTGCCCGCCGGGCAGCGACCGCAAAGACTCCGGAAGCGCTGCGGGGGCCGCGAAGCTGACCTGGACGGCCTTGCCGCACTGGTCCAGCACCAGGCCCAGCGCGAGGCCGGCGCCGATCGTGTCAGCGTCGGGATAGACGTGGCAGACCACCGCGACCGTGACGGCGGCGGACAGTACCTCGGCGGCTTCGACGGCGTCGACGCGTCGCGCCGTGGCGGGCGATTCAGTCTTCGAGTTGATCGTCGTCATCGGCGCCTTCCCCGTCAGGTCCATCCGCGTCGCCGGACACCCGATAGGGGTCGGCCTCTCCGGCGGGCTTGGCACCTTCGCGAACCCGAGCCACATCGGCGTCAGCGGCACGCGCGCGGGCCAGCAACTCTTCCATTCGCTGCACGGAGTCGGACACCGTGTCCCGGGTGAACGTCAGTGTGGGAGTGAAGCGAACGCCGGTGCCGGCGCCAACCTTGGTGCGCAGCACACCCTTCGCGCGGTCCAGCGCCGCCGCCGCGCCGGCGTAATCGGGCTCGTCATCCAGCGTCGACCCCATCACCGTGTAGTACAGCGTCGCGTCGTGCAGGTCACCGGACACCTTGGCGTCGACGATGGTCACGCCGGCCAGTCCCGGGTCTTTGATCTCGTACTCGATCGCCGAGGCGACGATTTCGGAGATCCGCTTGGCCAGCCGGCGGGCCCGGGCCGGGTCAGCCATGCCGAATGTTCAGGTTGTTGGCACTCATGTTCAGGCGCGTTCCTTCTGAACCAGCTCGTAGGTTTCGATGACGTCGCCTTCTTTGATGTCGGAGTAGGTCAGCGTCAGACCACACTCGTATCCGTCGCGGACCTCGGTGACGTCATCCTTCTCCCGTCGCAGCGAGGACACCGTGAGGTTATCGGCCACCACGATGTTGTCCCGCAGCAGCCGGGCTTTGGCGTGGCGGCGCACCACCCCGGAAGTCACCAGGCAACCGGCGATCACACCAACCTTCGACGAGCGGAACAGCGCGCGGATCTCGGCACGACCCAGCTGGTTCTCCTCGTAGATCGGCTTGAGCATGCCGCGCAGGGCCTTCTCGATCTCGTCGATCGCCTGATAGATCACCGAGTAGTAGCGGATGTCCACGCCTTCGCGGTTGGCCAGTTCGGTCGCTTTGCCCTCCGCACGCACATTGAAGCCGATGATCACCGCGTCCGAGGCCGACGCCAGGTTGACGTTGGTCTCGGTGATGCCGCCGACGCCGCGGTCGATGACGCGCAGTTCCACCTCGTCGTCGACCACGATCCCCAGCAGCGCCTCTTCCAGCGCCTCGACGGTACCGGCGTTGTCGCCCTTGAGGATCAGGTTCAGCTGGCTGGTTTCCTTCAGCGCAGAGTCCAGGTCCTCCAGGCTGATCCGCTTGCGAGTGCGCGCCGCCAGGGCGTTGCGCTTACGCGCGCTGCGCCGGTCGGCGATTTGGCGGGCAATGCGGTCCTCGTCGACCACCAGGAAGTTGTCGCCTGCGCCGGGCACCGACGTGAAACCGATGACCTGCACTGGCCGTGACGGCAGCGCCTCCTCGATGTCGTCGCCGTATTCGTCGACCATCCGGCGGACCCGGCCATAGGCGTCGCCTGCGACGACCGAGTCGCCGACGTGCAGTGTGCCGCGCTGCACCAGCACGGTGGCCACCGGGCCGCGGCCGCGGTCCAGGTGCGCCTCGATCGCCACACCCTGGGCTTCCATGTCGGGGTTGGCCCGTAGATCCAGCGCGGCGTCGGCGGTCAGCAGCACCGCCTCCTCCAGCGCCTCAATGTTGGTGCCCTGCTTGGCCGAGATGTCGACGAACATCGTGTCGCCACCGAAATCCTCTGCCACCAGACCGTATTCGGTCAGCTGAGACCGGATCTTGGCCGGGTCGGCACCTTCCTTGTCGATCTTGTTCACCGCCACCACGATCGGCACGTCGGCGGCCTGCGCGTGGTTGATGGCCTCCACCGTCTGCGGCATCACACCGTCGTCGGCGGCCACCACCAGGATCGCGATGTCGGTGGCCTTGGCACCGCGGGCACGCATGGCGGTGAACGCCTCGTGACCCGGCGTGTCGATAAAGGTGATCAGCCGCTCGTCGCCGTCGAGGTCGACGGACACCTGGTAAGCACCGATGTGCTGGGTGATGCCCCCGGCCTCGGCCTCGCGGACGTTGGCCTTACGGATGGTGTCCAGCAGTCGGGTTTTACCGTGGTCGACGTGACCCATCACGGTCACCACCGGCGG